>Ga0209913_1000246_pt1 | contig 53642 bp, 46 predicted proteins | sample PersoiDNA2013203_FD_185805 | JGI IMG/M metagenome (GOLD analysis project Ga0209913, IMG submission 185805) | Permafrost soil microbial communities from the Arctic, to analyse light accelerated degradation of dissolved organic matter (DOM) -... | ecosystem: Environmental > Terrestrial > Soil >...
AAGAAATGGTCATGCCAGGCGATAACGTATCTATCACAGTAAAACTGATCAACCCGATCGCGATGGAAGAAGGCTTGCGCTTCGCTATCCGTGAAGGCGGTCGTACTGTTGGTGCGGGCGTTGTTGCTAAGATCATCGAGTAATAAATTTAGTTGTAAAACAGCATAGCGACTTGCCAAGGTCGCTATGTTGATCAAGTGGTAACAAGCAGTAGGGGTGTAGCTCAATTGGCAGAGCGTCGGTCTCCAAAACCGAAGGTTGTAGGTTCGATTCCTACCGCCCCTGCCACCATCAAGGCCGCAGGGCACCGAAAGTAAATTAAGTATGTCTAATCATTCCGTACAAACTGTAAGTACTTCCAATGACAAGTTCAAAGTCATCTTGGCAGTTGCTGCGCTGGTTTCTGGAATTGCTGCTTTTTATATTCTTGCCGGTCAGTCTACCTGGGTTCGGGTTGCTGCACTAGTTGTAGGTTTGGCTGTTGCTGTTGCATTGGTTGCTGTTTCCGAAATGGGCAGAAATTTTGTTGAGTTTGCAAAAGAAGCTGTTCGCGAAACTAAAAAAGTTGTTTGGCCTACACGCAAAGAAGCCGGTCAGATCACAGCAGTGGTATTTGGCTTTGTGTTGATTATGGCGATTTTTCTCTGGGGAACTGATAAGTTTCTCGAGTTCTTGTTGTATGACGTAATCCTCGGATGGAAAAAATAATGAGCGATAACATTCAGGAAAACGAACAAGGTACAGCACCAGAGGTGTCTGTGCCTAAAAGTGCTAAAAAATGGTATGCAGTACATGCATACTCAGGCATGGAGAAAAGTGTTCATCGTGCTTTGGTAGAGCGTATTGAGCGCGCAGAGATGCAAGATCTGTTTGGTCGTATTTTGGTGCCAACAGAAGAAGTTATTGAGGTTCGTAACGGCCGTAAAGCAGTTACTGAGCGTCGCTTGTTCCCAAGCTATGTTTTCGTTGAAATGGAAATGACTGACGATACATGGCACTTGGTAAAAAACACAAGCAAGGTAACAGGTTTTATCGGTGGTAAGTCAAATAAACCTTCGCCGATTCCTCAGCATGAAGTAGATAAAATTTTGCAGCAGATGCAAGATGGTGTTGAGAAACCAAGACCAAAAGTATTGTACGAAGTTGGTGAAATTGTCCGTATTAAAGAAGGTCCATTCACAGATTTCAATGGCAACGTTGAAGAAGTGAATTACGAGAAATCTAAAGTACGTGTGACGGTAACGATCTTTGGTCGTGCAACACCAGTTGAGTTGGAATTTGCTCAGGTTGAAAAAGTCTGAGTCTCATTCAAAGAAATATCGTTGTACAGAATATCGTTGGTTAGTACGCTAAAAAGTAATTTTTTAAAACTAATCAGTAAGCAGGCAGAGGAGCCCGTCAGTATCGCGAGATGTTGTTGGGCGCTACTACTCAATTAATGAAGGAGCCTAACATGGCAAAGAAAATTATTGGTTTTATCAAGCTGCAAGTGCCAGCTGGTAAAGCAAATCCATCCCCACCAATCGGCCCAGCGTTGGGTCAACGTGGTTTGAATATCATGGAATTCTGCAAAGCATTTAATGCACAGACCCAAGGTATGGAGCCAGGTATGCCGATTCCTGTTGTGATCACTGCATTTGCTGACAAGTCTTTCACTTTCGTGATGAAGACGCCTCCAGCAACTTACATGATCAAAAAAGCAGCTGGCATCACTAAAGGTTCTGCTAAGCCACATACTGACAAAGTTGGTAAGATCACTCGTGCGCAGGCTGAAGAAATCGCGACAGTAAAACGCGCTGATTTGACAGCAGCTGATATGGACGCAGCAGTGCGTACAATCGCTGGTTCCGCTCGCTCTATGGGCATCACGGTGGAGGGTCTGTAATGGCTAAGTTATCTAAAAAAGCAAAGTTGCTCGCAACTAAAGTTGATCGTCTGAAAGTGTACCCATTTGATAACGCTATTGCGTTGATCAAAGAATGCGCTACAGCAAAATTCAACGAATCTATCGACGTTTCCGTACAATTAGGTGTTGATCCTAAGAAATCGGATCAAGTTGTTCGTGGCGCGGTAGTATTGCCAGCTGGTACAGGTAAAACTGTACGCGTAGCGGTATTCGCACAAGGCGCAAAAGCTGAAGAAGCTAAAGCAGCTGGTGCAGATATCGTTGGTATGGAAGATTTGGCTGAACGCATCAAAGGTGGCGATATGCCATTCGACGTTGTGATCGCTTCTCCAGACACTATGCGTATCGTTGGTACATTGGGTCAAGTGTTGGGTCCACGTGGTCTGATGCCTAATCCGAAAGTTGGTACAGTAACTCCAGACGTTGCAACAGCAGTTAAAAATGCTAAAGCAGGTCAAGTTCAATATCGTACAGACAAAGCAGGTATTATTCACACAACAATCGGCCGTAAGTCGTTTGCTGATGGTGATTTGAAATCTAACTTGGTTGCTCTGATCGAAGCATTGAACAAAGCTAAGCCAGCTTCCAGTAAAGGTGTGTATCTGCGTAAAGTCTCTATCTCATCTACGATGGGTGCAGGCGTACGTGTTGATCACGCAAATCTGGGTTAAGTAAAAAATTAAGTCCCTGTGCTGAAAAGCACAGGGCGCATCTTTGGGCTGGATGTTTTGAAATGAACATCCAGAGTGTCAAAGACCGTGGGGCTTAAATCAAGGTTTAAGTTAAACATCTGAAGAGTAATCGACAGAGCCCAACGCAGATGGTGTACCCGAATAAGTTTTGTAGTGAATACTGGTTCGCCAGTGAAACTCCTAACTTCGGACGCCGTGTTCGAAACGATATGAGGGAAGTGCATCATTCCGATGTACCGACTGAGTATCATTAATGGAGGTTGACCGTGAGTCTCAATCTGAATGACAAAAAAGCCGTCGTCGCTGAAGTCTCTGCAAAAGTTGCAACTGCTCAGACTATCGTCGTGGCTGAATATCGTGGCATCCAGGTCGGTCATTTGACGCAATTACGTGCTTCTGCACGTGCTCAAGGCGTTTACATGCGCGTGTTGAAAAACACACTTGCACGTCGCGCTGTTGAGGGAACTGTATTTGCAAGTCTCGCTTCTGAAATGACCGGCCCGTTGATCTATGCGATCTCGGAAGATGCTGTTGCTGCTGCTAAAGTTATTCAAGACTTTGCAAAAAGCAATGACAAACTGGTTGTTAAAGCGGGTAACTATGCAGGCAAATCGCTGGATAAAGCTGGCGTTGTCGCATTGGCAAGCATTCCTGCTCGTGAAGTACTGTTGGCACAAGTGTTGGGTATGATGCAGGCTCCTGTATCTGCATTCGCACGTGCTCTGGCAGCACTTTCCGCAAAGAAAGAATCCGATTCTCCAGCAGCACCAGTAGCTGAAGCTACTGAAGCCGCCGCAGAATAAGAGCTTTCTGTCAAATACCGAATCAATGTAATTAATAAATTGGAGTTTCAAATGGCAATTAGCAAAGACGATATCCTGGAAGCCGTAGGCGCGATGTCCGTAATGGACCTGAACGACCTGGTTAAAGCTTTCGAAGAAAAATTTGGTGTTTCCGCTGCTGCAATGTCTGCAGGTCCTGCAGCTGGTGCAGCTGCTGCCGCAGTTGAAGAACAAACTGAATTCAATGTAATTCTGGCTGAAGTTGGCGCGAACAAAGTTGGCGTAATTAAAGCAGTTCGTGAATTGACTGGTTTGGGCTTGAAAGAAGCTAAAGACGTAGTTGATGGCGCACCAAAAACAGTTAAAGAAGCAGTTTCTAAAGCTGATGCTGAAGCAGCTAAAAAGAAATTGGAAGAAGCTGGCGCGAAAGCAGAAATCAAGTAATGCTGTACATGGCAAATCTTCGGATTTGCCAGAGTCAAAGTCAGGAATCTTCTCGAAAGAGAAGATTCCTCTTTGGCTTCTTTGTCGTTCAGGGTTGTTTTGCTGTTTATTAAGACCGAGGGCTGAGACTTGAGGTTTTTTGTCGCAGGGTTGATTTAATTTTGTGACAGGAATCCTGAATTCTCCATCCTTCCTTGTCACTCACGGAGTGTCCATGCACTACTCATTTACTGAGAAGAAGCGTATTCGTAAATCTTTTGCGAAGCGCGCCAACGTCCACAACGTTCCGTTCTTGCTGGCGACTCAAATCGAGTCGTATCAAAGCTTTTTGCAAGAAGACAGAACACCGGTAAATCGGAAAAATGAGGGCCTGCAGTCTGCCTTCACTTCGATTTTCCCTATCGTTTCACACAATGGATTCGCTCGTCTCGAATTCTTATCTTACGTTTTAGGCGATCCGGCATTTGACGTCAAGGAATGTCAACTGCGTGGTCTGACCTATGCGTCACCATTGCGTGCGAAAGTACGCCTGGTGATTCTGGATAAAGAATCCCCGACCAAGCCTGTCGTTAAAGAAATGAAAGAACAAGAAGTCTACATGGGCGAATTGCCTTTGATGACAACGACTGGTTCTTTTGTTATTAACGGTACAGAGCGTGTCATCGTTTCCCAGTTACACCGTTCTCCGGGTGTGTTCTTTGAACACGACCGCGGTAAAACGCATTCTTCCGGTAAGTTGCTGTTCTCAGCACGTATCATCCCTTACCGTGGTTCATGGCTGGATTTTGAATTCGATCCGAAAGATATCTTATTCTTCCGTATTGACCGTCGTCGTAAGATGCCTGTCACGATCTTGTTGCGTGCTATCGGCATGAGCAATGAGCAGATCCTGGCTAACTTCTTTGTCTTTGATAATTTCACACTGCACAACGATGGCGCAGAAATGGAATTCGTGGCTGAGCGTCTGCGTGGCGAAGTTGCACGTTTTGACATTGCAGACAAGTCAGGCAAACTGATCGTTGCCAAAGATAAGCGTATCAACGCTAAGCACGTACGTGAAATCGAAGCTGGCGGTATCAAGCACATCTCCGTACCTGAAGACTATTTGTTAGGTCGTGTTCTGGCGAAGAATATCATCGACAACGACACTGGTGAAGTGATCGCTAACGCCAATGACGAATTGACAGAAGAATTGCTGGCTCGTCTGCGCGAAGCGCGTGTAACTGATATACAGACGCTGTATACAAACGATCTGGATCAGGGTGCTTACATTTCCCAAACGCTGCGTACAGATGATACAGCAGATCAGATGGCTGCACGCGTAGCGATCTACCGTATGATGCGTCCTGGCGAACCGCCAACAGAAGATTCCGTTGAAGCATTGTTCAATGGCTTGTTCTATAGCGAAGAGCGTTACGACTTGTCCGCAGTGGGCCGTATGAAATTCAACCGCCGTATTGGCCGTGATGAGTTGACTGGCGCGATGACATTGTCGAACGAAGACGTGTTAGCTGTGATCAAGATCTTGGTTGAGTTGCGCAATGGTCGCGGCGAAGTCGATGATATCGATCACTTAGGTAACCGTCGTGTTCGTTGCGTTGGTGAATTGGCTGAGAATCAGTTCCGCGCTGGTCTGGTACGTGTAGAACGTGCTGTGAAAGAGCGTCTGGGTCAGGCTGAAGCCGATAACCTCATGCCGCACGATCTGATCAATTCCAAACCAATTTCTGCTGCAATTCGTGAGTTCTTCGGTTCTTCACAATTGTCTCAGTTTATGGATCAGACAAACCCATTGTCCGAGATCACGCATAAGCGTCGTATCTCCGCACTGGGACCTGGTGGTTTGACACGTGAACGCGCTGGCTTTGAAGTCCGTGACGTTCATCCAACTCACTACGGTCGTGTTTGCCCGATTGAAACTCCAGAGGGACCAAACATTGGTTTGATCAACTCGCTGGCGTTGTACGCTCGTTTGAACGAATACGGTTTCCTGGAAACACCATACCGCAAAGTTGTCGACAGCAAGATCACTAACCAGATCGATTACCTGTCTGCAATCGAAGAAGGTCGTTATATCATCGCTCAGGCGAATGCGACCATCGACGGTACTGGCACATTAACGGATGAACTGGTTTCGTCTCGTCAAGCTGGTGAAACAATTCTGGTATCTCCAGAACGCGTACAGTACATGGACGTGGCGACTGGTCAGGTGGTTTCTGTTGCGGCATCGTTGATTCCGTTCCTGGAACACGATGATGCGAACCGTGCGTTGATGGGTGCCAACATGCAACGTCAAGCAGTTCCTTGCTTGCGTCCAGAAAAAGCATTCGTCGGTACTGGTATCGAACGTACTGTCGCAGTTGACTCCGGTACAACAGTACAGGCATTGCGCGGCGGTAAAGTTGATTACATCGATGCGGGTCGTATCGTTATTCGTGTGAACGACGCTGAAGCGCAAGCTGGCGAAGTCGGTGTAGATATCTACAACCTGATCAAGTACACACGTTCCAACCAAAATACCAACATCAACCAACGTCCTATCGTTAAAGTCGGTGACGTGGTTGCTAAAGGCGACGTATTGGCTGACGGCGCGTCAACCGATATGGGTGAATTGGCTCTGGGCCAAAACATGCTGGTCGCGTTTATGCCATGGAACGGTTATAACTTCGAAGATTCGATCCTGATCTCTGAAAAAGTTGTTGCTGATGACCGCTACACATCGATTCATATCGAAGAGTTGTCTGTTGTCGCTCGTGATACGAAGTTGGGCGCGGAAGAAATCACACGTGATATCTCCAACCTGGCTGAAAACCAATTAGCACGTCTGGATGAATCCGGTATCGTCTACATCGGTGCTGAAGTGACTGCTGGCGATACACTGGTTGGTAAAGTAACACCAAAAGGTGAAACTCAGCTGACGCCAGAAGAAAAACTGTTGCGCGCTATTTTCGGTGAAAAAGCGTCTGACGTTAAAGATACCTCTCTGCGCGTGCCGTCCGGCATGGTTGGTACTGTTATCGACGTTCAGGTGTTCACACGCGAAGGTATCCAACGCGACAAACGTGCACAACAGATTATCGATGATGAGTTGAAGCGTTATCGCCTCGATCTGAACGATCAGTTGCGTATTGTTGAAGGCGATGCATTTGAGCGTCTGGAGCGTATGTTAGATAGCAAGATCGCTGATGGCGGTCCAGCTAAACTGGCAAAAGGCAGCAAGATCACTAAAGAGTATCTGGCGAGCATCGACAAATACCACTGGTTCGATATTCGTCTGGCATCAGACGAAGCAGCGAACGCATTGGTTGCGATGAAAGATTCTATCGCTGAGAAACGTCATCAGTTCGATCTGGCTTTCGAAGAAAAACGTACCAAGCTGACACAAGGCGATGAGTTGCCACCAGGCGTACAAAAAATGGTCAAGGTTTACCTGGCTGTTAAACGTCGCTTGCAACCAGGTGACAAAATGGCGGGTCGTCACGGTAATAAGGGTGTGGTTTCTCGCATCGTTCCTATCGAAGACATGCCATACATGGCCGACGGTACTCCAGCAGACATCGTGTTGAACCCATTGGGTGTTCCATCGCGGATGAACGTTGGTCAGGTTCTGGAAGTCCATCTGGGCTGGGCAGCAAAAGGTCTGGGCTTGCGTATCGGCGAAATGCTGAAAGCAAAAGCAAAAGTTGAAGAATTGCGTGAATTCCTGAAGAAGATTTATAACGAATCTGGCAAAACGGAAGATATCGACGGCTTTACTGATGCTGAGATCCTGGAATTGACGAATAACCTGAAAAATGGTGTTCCATTTGCAACTCCGGTGTTTGACGGCGCGCACGAAAGTGAAATCCGTCGTATGCTGGATCTGGCTTTCCCTGACCATATCGCGCAACAACTCGGTATGACACCATCGAAAAACCAGGTAACGCTGTACGATGGTCGTACTGGTGAAGCGTTTGAGCGTAAAGTAACCCTCGGTTACATGCATGTTCTCAAGCTGCATCATCTGGTTGATGATAAAATGCATGCCCGCTCAACTGGTCCTTATTCTTTGGTTACTCAACAACCATTGGGCGGTAAGGCACAGTTCGGTGGTCAGCGTTTCGGTGAGATGGAAGTTTGGGCGTTGGAAGCATATGGCGCGTCTTACGTCTTGCAAGAGATGTTGACAGTCAAGTCCGATGACGTAAATGGACGTACCAAAGTCTACGAAAACCTCGTTAAAGGTGATCACGTGATCGATGCTGGCATGCCAGAATCGTTCAACGTGTTGGTCAAAGAGATTCGTTCTTTGGGTATCGACATCGACCTGGAACGCAATTAATAAAAAACCCTGCTGCACGTTGTACAGCGATGCAGCGGGTTTTAAGTAGTAGATAGTATTTAGTAGTAAAACCATCGCCCGAATTCGCTTCGGGCGTTGGTCATTCAGCTAGCCAGCAGTTTGGAAGCGGATTTTCGTTCCCGGTATGAGCGGAACCAGCGTCGAAAGACCCGGCTCTCCCGTTTATGCGAACAGGGTAAGGCGAAAGACCTTCTGTTGCAGCACCATTCAGCCACCAAGCGTTTTCAAGCGCTTAACTGGAGTGATATACATGAAAGCCCTGCTCGATCTTTTCAAGCAAGTCCAACCAAACGAACAATTCGACGCGATCAAAATTGGTCTGGCGTCACCGGATAAAATCCGTTCCTGGTCCTACGGCGAAGTTAAAAAGCCGGAAACCATCAACTACCGTACGTTCAAACCAGAACGTGATGGTCTGTTTTGCGCCAAAATTTTTGGCCCAATCAAAGATTACGAATGCTTGTGCGGTAAATACAAGCGTCTGAAACACCGTGGTGTGATTTGCGAAAAGTGCGGCGTTGAAGTGACATTGGCAAAAGTGCGTCGTGAACGCATGGGCCACATTGAATTGGCGTCCCCAACTGCACATATCTGGTTCCTGAAATCCTTACCATCCCGCTTGGGTATGGTACTCGACATGACATTGCGCGATATCGAACGCGTTCTGTACTTTGAAGCCTATGTTGTGACCGATCCAGGCATGACTCCGCTGAAAAAATGCCAGATCATGTCTGAAGATGACTACGCTGCTAAATACGAAGAGCACGGCGATGAATTCACTGCGTTTATGGGTGCAGAAGGTATCCGTGAATTATTGCGTTCTATCGACATCGATCGCGATGCAGAGATTCTGCGTACAGAACTCAAAGAATCCAAATCTGAAGCCAAGATCAAGAAATACGCCAAGCGCTTAAAAGTGCTGGAAGCGTTCCAACGTTCTGGTATTAAGCCAGACTGGATGATCATGGAAGTGTTGCCAGTGTTGCCGCCAGAATTGCGTCCATTGGTACCGCTGGATGGTGGCCGTTTTGCTACTTCCGATCTGAATGATTTGTATCGTCGCGTGATCAACCGTAACAACCGTCTGAAGCGCCTGATGGAATTGCGCGCACCAGAAATTATCACACGCAACGAAAAGCGTATGTTGCAAGAAGCAGTTGACTCCTTGCTCGATAACGGTCGTCGCGGCAAAGCCATGACTGGCGCGAACAAGCGTCCATTGAAATCTCTGGCTGAGATGATTAAAGGTAAAGGCGGTCGTTTCCGTCAGAACTTGCTGGGTAAGCGTGTTGATTACTCCGGTCGTTCCGTTATTGTGGTTGGTCCACAGCTGAAATTGCATCAATGCGGTCTGCCAAAATTGATGGCATTAGAACTGTTCAAACCATTTATTTTCAATAAATTGGAATTGATGGGTCTGGCAACAACGATCAAAGCAGCGAAAAAACTGGTTGAAATCCAAGAACCTGTTGTTTGGGATATTCTGGAAGAAGTCATTCGCGAACATCCAATCATGTTGAACCGTGCACCTACATTGCACCGTTTGGGTATTCAAGCATTTGAGCCAGTATTGATTGAAGGTAAAGCGATCCAGTTGCACCCACTCGTTTGCGCGGCGTTCAATGCCGACTTCGACGGTGATCAGATGGCGGTTCACGTTCCATTGTCTATCGAAGCACAGATGGAAGCACGCACATTGATGCTGGCATCCAACAATATTCTGTTCCCATCCAACGGCGAACCGTCTATCGTGCCTTCTCAAGATATCGTTTTGGGTCTGTATCACGGTTCTCGCGAAGCCATCAATGGCAAGGGCGAGGGCATGATGTTCCCAGACGTATCTGAAGCGCTGCGTGCCTGGGACAACAAAGAAGTTGAACTGGCAACACGTGTGACAGTACGTATCACTGAATATCCAAAAGATCCGGTCACTGGTGAGTTCGTTAAAACGATCAAACGTTACGAAACCACAGTTGGTCGCGCGATCTTGTCAGAAATTCTGCCAAAAGGCTTGCCATTCACCGTACTGAACCGTGCGTTGAAGAAAAAAGAAATTTCTAAACTGATCGATACATCGTTCCGTAAGTGCGGTCTGCGCGCAACGGTCGTGTTTGCTGATCAATTGATGCAAATGGGTTTCCGCCTCGCGACACGCGCTGGTATCTCCATCTGTATCGATGACATGTTAGTACCACCACAAAAAGTCACTCTGTTGGCAACAGCAGAACACGAAGTGAAACAGATCGAACAGCAATACGCTTCCGGTCTGGTGACTGCGGGTGAACGTTACAATAAAGTGGTCGATATCTGGGGCAAAACAGGTGATGAAGTCGGTAAGGCCATGATGGAACAGCTGAAAGTAGAAGCTGTAACACGTCGTGACGGTACTGTCGGCACACAAGAATCCTTCAACGCGATTTACATGATGGCTGACTCCGGTGCGCGTGGTTCTGCAGCACAGATTCGTCAGTTGGCAGGTATGCGTGGTCTGATGGCGAAACCAGACGGTTCGATTATCGAAACACCAATTACAGCGAACTTCCGCGAAGGTCTGAACGTTCTGCAGTACTTTATTTCCACCCACGGTGCGCGTAAAGGTCTGGCAGATACGGCGTTGAAAACAGCAAACTCGGGTTACTTGACACGTCGTTTGGTTGACGTTACACAAGATCTGGTTGTCGTTGAAGATGATTGCGGTACATCCAACGGTTCTTCCATGAAAGCGATCGTTGAGGGCGGTGAAGTTAACGTCCCTCTGCGTGAATTGATCCTGGGTCGCGTTGCTGCAAACGACATCGTTAATCCAGAAACACAAGAAACATTGTACGAAGCTGGTACTTTGCTCGATGAAACGTCCGTTGAAGAAATCGAACGTCTGGGTATCGACGAAGTGAAAGTCCGTACACCACTGACATGTGACACACGTTACGGTCTGTGCGCCATGTGCTACGGTCGTGATCTGGGTCGCGGTTCGATGGTCAATGCTGGTGAAGCAGTCGGTGTTATCGCTGCGCAGTCCATCGGTGAGCCAGGTACACAGTTGACAATGCGTACGTTCCACATCGGTGGTGCGGCGTCTCGTGCAGCGGTTGCTTCTTCTGTTGAAGCAAAATCCAACGGTACGATCCGTTTCACAGCAACGATGCGTTATGTGACGAACGGTAAAGGCGATCAGATCGTGATTTCCCGTTCCGGCGAAGTCTTGATCACTGACGACCACGGCCGTGAGCGTGAACGTCATAAAGTACCTTACGGTGCAACACTGATCGTTAAAGATGGCATGGTGATCAAAGCTGGTACCGCATTGGCAACATGGGATCCACTGACACGTCCGATCATTACCGAATACACAGGTACTGTGAAATTCGAGAACGTCGAAGAAGGCGTGACTGTTGCGAAACAGGTTGATGAAGTCACTGGCTTGTCCACATTGGTAGCGATCGATGCGAAACGTCGTGGTAGCGCAGCAGGTAAAACACTGCGTCCACAGGTTAAGCTGTTGAACGAACAAGGTGAAGAAGTCAAGATTTCTGGTACCGAACACGCAGTAACGATCGGCTTCCAGGTGGGCGCGCTGATTACCGTCAAAGACGGTCAGCAAGTTCACGTTGGTGAAGTATTGGCGCGTATCCCGACTGAATCACAAAAAACACGTGATATTACCGGTGGTCTCCCACGCGTTGCTGAATTGTTCGAAGCACGTTCACCAAAAGATGCAGGTATGTTGGCTGAGGTAACTGGTACGGTTGCGTTTGGTAAAGAAACCAAAGGTAAGCAACGTCTGGAAATCACCGACATGGACGGCGAGAAACACGAGTTCCTGATCACCAAAGACAAACAAGTTCTGGTGCATGACGGCCAAGTGGTGAACAAGGGTGAGATGATTGTTGACGGCCCAGCCGATCCACAAGACATCCTGCGTTTGTTGGGTATCGAAGCGTTGGCACGTTACATCGTTGATGAAGTTCAGGACGTGTACCGTTTGCAAGGTGTTAAGATTAATGACAAGCACATTGAAGTGATCGTACGTCAGATGTTGCGTCGCGTTGTTGTGGTTAATCCAGGCGACACGAACTACATCGTTGGTGAGCAAGTTGAACGTTCTGACCTGTTAGGTGAAAACGATCGCGTGACTGCTGCGAACGGTATCCCTGCAACATATGAAAATATCTTGTTGGGTATTACGAAAGCATCCTTGTCGACTGACTCGTTCATCTCTGCGGCTTCCTTCCAGGAAACCACACGTGTTCTGACAGAAGCTGCGATCATGGGCAAAAAAGATGGTCTGCGTGGCTTGAAAGAAAACGTCATCGTTGGTCGTCTGATCCCAGCTGGTACAGGTCTGGCATTCCACCGTGCTCGCAAGTTGAAAGAAACGTGGGAAGCAGATGAGCGTCAAGCGATGTTGGATGCAGAAAAAGCAATTTTTTCTCCAGCACCAGAAGTTGTCGCATCGGATGTGACTGAAGGCGAAGCGTAAGCTTTTCTGACGTAATTTAAAAAAAGCACTGCAGTGAATCTGCAGTGCTTTTTTTTATGTCCCACTGGTTTTTATCTCAACTGGGGCACTGCGCGAATCTGCTGGCCCGTCTATCTCGTTGACCTCGCACAAGGGCGGGTACAACCCACCATTCTCTTATTAATTTGTAGGATTGCCCCTCGTGAAGCACAAATTGCTTTGTATTAAGCGGAGAAGGTCAAAAGCAACATCAAAATTCACAACTTAAATCACCGAACTCATCCATCAAAAGCCCAATCCAGACGACATAACCCTTCCGTGAAGGTATCATGGCACCGTTGCAGTATTTAATTGTTATCCCATGTCAGATTCTCCTAGTCAAAGCCATCCACCCTCTGATGCAGCACCCTCATCCGAACTAAACGCCAGTCAGATCGCGGCGTTACGGGATGCGTTTGGGATGTTGTTGGATGTGGAAGTCGTGCAAGAAACCGGATCAACGAATACTGATCTGATGACGCGTTTAGATACGCTCGACAAGCCAGTGTTGCGACTTGCAGTGCACCAGACGGCTGGTCGTGGTCGTGCAGGGCGTAGCTGGAGTTCGGAAGCGGGTAGTATGCTGATGTTTTCGATTGCATGGCCGATGCCGCATGCGGCGCATGAGCTCATGGGTTTGCCTTTAGCGGTGGGGGTTGCCTTAGCGGAGGTGTTGCATGCTCTCGATTTGCCAGTGCAACTGAAATGGCCAAACGATATTCTTCGTGATGGTAAAAAGCTGGCAGGTATTCTGATTGAAAGCGCATCTAAAAAAAATGGTGGCACCTGGATCGTTGCTGGTATTGGTTTAAATTTATTATTGTCAGCGTCGTTTGAGGCCAGCCTTGGACGCGCTGTTGCAGAAGCACCCTGGCTGGCGCGCATGAATCGTAATGCGCTTGTTGCTCAATTGCTCAATGCATTGGCGCGGGCGTTTGATCAGTTTGAACGCGAAGGGTTTTCTGCTTTCCAAGTGCGATGGAATCAGTTACACGCGTATGCCAATCAGGAAGTACGAATCATTGATCATGGTGAAATTTTACAGGCGGGAACTGCGCTTGGCGTCGATATATCAGGACGTCTGGTACTGCAAACCGCACAGGGGCAAGTCAATATTGTCGCCGGTGATGTGTCATTGCGCCCAGTAGATTCATCAGAATAGAAGAGAAGCAGGAAATCACATGTTATTACTGATCGACGCCGGAAACACCCGTATTAAATGGGGCATTCCTCACCATCAACAGCTACCCGCTCCAGCAAAGCCAGCGTGGTTGACCATCACCTCTGTCGCTCACGATGACACTGATCAATTGGTCGCCGCGTGGCAACAATATCCCGTGTCAAAGGTGTTGATCTCTAACGTTGCCGGAGTGGAAGTTAAAGCCCGTTTGACGGCCTTAGTGACGCGCGCGTTTCCGTCAGTGGTGGTAGAGTGGTTTGCCTCCCAGGCCCAGTGTGCTGGTCTTCAGAATCATTACCTCAATCCGCAACAATTGGGATGTGACCGCTTTGCGTCCGCCATTGCCGCAGCTTATCTGTATCCGCAGCAGCATGTGATTGTCGCTACTTGCGGGACAGCAACGACAGTCGACGCTGTCACAGCGCAGGCAGAGTTTGTGGGGGGCATGATTTTGCCCGGATTGAAGCTGATGGCGGAGTCGCTTGCTCGCAATACTGCACAGTTGCCGCAGGTAGCAGAAAGTATCCAGGTTGATCAGCCATTTGCCAATAATACGGACCAGGCGATTGTCAGCGGTTGCATTCATGCACAAGCGGGTGCGATCACGTTGGCGTATCAGTCACTACAAAAAAAACAAGCAGAATCCGTGATTTGTCTCATTTCTGGTGGTGCTGCCCCATATCTGTTGCCACATCTACCATTTCAGTGTGACCATATCGCTAATCTAGTCTTGACGGGGCTGTTTGTCGTGGCACAATCAGTTTCAAGCTGAATTCATCTAATTACTATCATGTTGCGATTTTTTTTCTGGTTTCTATTGGTTGTCAATGCCGCTGTGCTGGCGTTTAACCTTGGTTGGTTAGGCAACTGGCCACTGGAAGCGCACGAACCTGAACGGCTCAAACAACAACATCACGTAACTCAGTTAAAGCAGGTGCCGGCGAGCGTCGCCCTTGCACCAGTGGCACCACCACCGGCAGAAAAAAAGGATGAGATCATCGCCTGTCTCGAAATCGGTAATTTTTTACAGTCCGATGCGCCAAAGATCGAAGAAAAGCTGAAAACGCTCGCCTTGGGTGACCGCCAGTCACGCTTAAATGTCAGCGATTCTGCGAGTCACATGGTTTTTATTCCTTCGCAAGGAAGTAAAGACGGCGCGGATAAAAAAGTTGCTGAATTACGCAGAATTAACGTCACGGATTTCTTCGTGATTCAGGATGCCGGACCTTTGCGTTGGGGTATCTCTTTAGGTGTATTCAAAACCGAAGAAGCGGCAAAGCAGCACCTCGCCGCATTGAACGCCAAAGGTGTGCATACCGCGCGCATCATGCCGCGGACCGTTACCACCAATAAATTTTCATATCAATTACGTGCGCTCAATAGCGACGAAAAAGCCAAAGTCGACGCTCTGAAAGCTGATTTCCCTACACAGGAAGTGCGGAATTGTCAGAACACGGCATACGGGAAAAATTAAGCTAGATTGGCTTACCTGACGTAGGGTGGGTGCGACGCCCGAATCTGAATGACGACAAAGAAAACCTTCTGGTCTGCTCCGTATTGCACACAACTGATGGCACGTGTCACCGAAGTGAATGGTGCAGACATTCAATTGGATGACACCATTTTCTTTGCGTTCTCAGGTGGGCAGGAAAGTGACAACGGTACGATACAAGGCTTGCCTGTGGTTTCTGCCCGCAAACAAGAACATAACATCATTTACACACTTCCCGATGACCATGGTTTTTGCGTCGGTCAAGAAGTGCAAATGGCGATTGACTGGGCGCGTCGATATCGCTTAATGCGCCTGCATTTTGCTGCGGAACTGGTGTTGGAATTGTTTTATAAGACCTTGAATGGGGTCAATAAAGTGGGCGCTCATATCGCTCAAAACAAAGCCAGAATCGATTTTGTATGGCCACAGAGCATTGCGCCTTTGCTGCCCGATATTGCGCAACAAGCCAATCAAATTATTGCTGATAATTTACCGATTCATACTGGCTATGATGATGAAGAAAACGAGCGGCGTTATTGGGAAATAGCGGGCTTTTCTCGTGTTCCGTGTGGTGGTACGCATGTGCGTAGCACGGGTGAAGTTGGTGTTATTGGCTTGAAACGTGAAAATAAGGCCAAAGGTAAAGAACGCGTCGAAATTTATCTCCATGAATGAGACCTTCATGATCATTAAAATCCAACTTATTCTCGCTCAATGAGAATTTAAGCTTGAGCTTTCCTGATGAACTGCTAGCATGAACAAATTACTTTGTATTGTTGGCATTGATTCCCATGAGTTTGAATTCTGCTGCGCCTGTCGCGACCAGTGAACGAGTGTTGTCTGTGTTGGCGTGTATTGCACGTCACGGAGAGGCAATGTCTGCCCGAGAGGTCGTTGAGCAAACGGGACTGCCTCTGAGCACCATTTATCGGCATCTCGCGGTACTCAAAAAGTGGGGATGGGTGCAGGAGCATGCGCATAGTGGTTTGTATGAACCAGGGCCGTTGGCGGTGCAATTGGCGCATGGATTTGATCAGCATTCCTGGTTAATGCAGGCGGCGCGTGGTGAGATTGAGCAGCTTGTGACGCGTTCAGGGGAGAGTGTCGGTTTGTTGTGCTATGTCGATGGACAAGTGATCTGTCTCGACATGCAAGAAAGTCAGCAAGCGCTGCGTTGCTCGTTTGCGAAAGGGCGCGCGAATTCCACAGTGCGCGGGGCGTCTGCTAAAGCGCTGCTCGCCTTTTTGCCAGAAACAACCCGCCAGCAACTATTAGATCAAAATTTTTTATATACCGATTCTGATCTCCCACAAGACGATAGAGTTGCGCTGGAACAGTATTTGCACCTGATCCATCAACAAGGCTATGCCACCAGCGAAAATGAAATTGATGACGGTGTTTGGGGTGTCAGTGCACCAATTTTTTCTGGAAAAAATCAACTCATTGCGACCTTGTCATTGATGGCACCTGCACAGCGGGCGGCAGCCCGATACCGTGAATTCATTCAGATGACGTTGACGGCGGCGCATCGTATCAGTCGTCAATTGCAAGAATGAACCTATACAAAAATAACTATAAAACACGTATAAAATAAAAAGGAGAACTTCACATGACAACCCCTTTCCATTTTAAAGCTGGCACCGCGCCACTCCTCATCTCGATGCCCCACGTTGGCACGGCTATCGCGCCCGAAGTCGTGTCGCAGATGTTGCCGATTGCTGATCTCAGAGCCGATACCGACTGGCATCTGGGTCAGCTCTATCACATGGCCGATGCGCTCGGTGCGTCAACGCTGATGGCTGAATATTCACGTTATGTGATTGACCTTAACCGCGCGCCAGACAATGCTAATCTATATCCAGGACAAGATACGACAGGTCTTTGCCCGGTTGATACCTTCGATAAGCATCCACTCTATGCTGCTGATAACTTACCGGATCAATCTGAAGTGCAGCGTCGCATCGCGACATACTGGCAACCATATCATCTGAAATTAAACGAAGAACTCGAACGTCTTCTCAGCATTCATGGACACGTCGTTTTATGGGATGCACATTCCATCGCGTCCGTTGTTCCGAGGTTTTTTGAAGGCAAATTACCGGATCTGAATTTCGGTACCGCAGATCAGCAATCATGCGCGTCCGGCTTGCAAGACGCGCTAGAACAGTCTTTGCTTTCATCTATGCACAGCAAGGCTTACACCCATGTCTTTAATGGCCGCTTTAAAGGTGGCTACATCACACGTCAGTATGGTCAGCCGCAACGCTGTGTTCATGCCGTGCAGTTAGAGATGTGCCAGTCTGTTTATATGAACGAAGTGCCGCCATTTGCATATCGTCCTGATCTTGCTCAGCAAGTGCAGCCCTTGCTTGAACAATTGCTACAGACCTGTTTGCGCTGGGCGAAACAAGGAAAACCGGTATGAGTCAGCGCAGTTTATTTGCAGCCAACGCGTATCTCCCACAAGGCTGGACTTGCAATGTCCGCTTACATTGGAATGCCGATGGCGCATTAACAGAAATCGAACTGTCAGCGCAGCGACAAGCGAACGAGGCACAGGCAGAATTTGTTTTGCCAGGCATGACCAATCTGCACTCGCATGCATTTCAGCGTGCCATGGCAGGGATGACAGAAATGGCAGGCGAGTCCAAAGACAGCTTCTGGACTTGGCGCGATCTCATGTATCGCTATGCGTTGCACATCACGCCAGAGCAGATACAAGCGATTGCAGCGCAGTTGTATATGGAATGCCTTCGCCAGGGCTATACGTCTGTGTGCGAATTTCATTACCTGCATCGTGCCATCGATGGTAACTGGTATGCACGACCTGAAGAGATGGCGCTGCGCGTGATCTCCGCAGCAAAGCAAACGGGTATCGGTGTGACCATGCTGCCCGTGTTGTATAGCTATGCCGATTTTAATGCGCAGCCGTTGCGTCACGATCAACGTCGGTTTACTACTTCAGTCGATGATGTTCTGACACTCGTCGACAACCTTGCACCGGAACGTAACGCACAAGTGGAAGTCGGCGTCGCACCGCACTCTTTACGTGCCGCCAGCATCGACCAGATCCGCGCAGTACATGCAGCATTACCTACCAACCGGCCGCTGCATATCCATATCGCAGAACAAACCAAAGAAGTCGATGCGTGTATCGCTGCGACAGGTAAGCGTCCTGTTGAATTATTGCTCGATACCGGTTTAGTCGATCAACGCTGGTGCTTGGTGCACGCCACCCATTTAACAAAAACAGAAGTCCAAGGCATCGCTGCAAGCGGTGCTGTCGCAGGCATTTGCACCACCACCGAAGGTAATCTTGGCGACGGTTTTTTTGATCTGCCAGATTACATTGCTGCAGGTGGACGTTTTGGAATCGGTAGTGATAGCCACGTTTCGCAAAGCCCTGTTGAAGAATTGCGCTGGCTCGAATATGGTCAGCGTCTGCGTTTGCAAGGACGTAACATCGCCAATACGGCAGACCAGCGTCAGGTTGGCGATTTTCTGTGGCAGCAAGCCTTGCTGGGGGGCGCACAAGCCAGCGGACGACAGGTCGGCCAGCTCGCACGAGGGTATCGCGCTGACATGCTCATCCTCGACGATCACCATCCTAACCTTGCTGGTCTCACCAGCAACGCCGTGTTGAACACGTGGCTTTTTGCAGGCAACGACAATTTGGTGCGTGATGTGTATGTGGCTGGTAAGCGCATCGTGCAAGACGGACGTCATGTTGCGCAGACTGAGATTCAACAAGCGTATGTTGATTGCATGCGTAATTTACGAGCATTGTAAATTTGAATCTATAAAAACGATCCCCTCCTATTCATGCGGCTCTCAGGCTGAAAACCAGCCAAGACCCGCATCAATACTAGGGGATGCTTATTGATGCTGAGAATTTATTTGGCGCGTAGTCGGTCTGCGGCTTCACGCAGCATGGTTTCTGTGGTTGACCAGTCAACGCAGGCATCGGTGACCGAGCAGCCGTATTTGAGTTGTGAGAGGTCAGCGGGGATAGATTGATTACCTGCGACGATATTCGATTCAATCATTACCCCGACGATGGCATCATTGCCGTTGGCGATCTGATTGACCACGTCGGCCATCACCAGTGGTTGCAATTCTGGTTTTTTGTAGCTGTTGGCGTGGGAGCAGTCGACCACGATATTCGGTGGTAACTTGGCTTTGATCAGGGCTTGCTGGGCCATCGCGACGGAGACGGTGTCGTAGTTAGGGCGGTCACCACCACCGCGTAACACGACGTGGCCATATTGGTTGCCGCTGGTACGGACAATCGATACACGTCCCTGTCCATTCAAGCCTAAGAACGAATGCGGATGCGAGGCCGATAAAATCGCATTGATCGCTATGCTGATATCGCCATCGGTACCATTTTTAAAGCCGACAGGTGTCGATAAACCAGATGACATTTCACGGTGCGTTTGTGATTCTGTGGTACGGGCACCAATCGCTGTCCAGGCGATCAGATCGCCTAGGTATTGTGGGCTGATTGGATCAAGTGCTTCAGTGCCCGTTGGCAAACCTAGTTCGCAGACATCGAGTAAAAACTTGCGGGCTTTTTCCATCCCCTGATCGACGCGGAAAGAATCGTCCATATCCGGATCGTTGATGTAGCCTTTCCAGCCAGTGGTGGTGCGTGGTTTTTCAAAATACACACGCATCACTAAGAACATCACGTCGTTGACTTCTTCTTGCAATACTTTCAAGCGACGGGCGTAATCTAAGCCTGCTACGGGGTCATGGATGGAACAAGGACCGACGACGACAAATAAGCGTTTATCCTTGCGTTCAAGGATATTACGCAGTGTTTCGCGGCTTTGTTCGACGACATTACCGGCGAGCTCGCTCAAAGGCAACCGAGCGTGCAGTTCTTCCGGGGTGGGCATGTTGTCAAACGAGGTGACATTGATGTTTTCTAAAATGGACTGTGTCATAGTGGTGTGAGCAAAAATCGAATTCTGGATATTCCGGATAATATCGAACGATCAGCGACCGATGGGCGACTGAAATTCGGTATAACACGCTGGCTGCCTCAGTTTGAGGATCAGGCAAGAACAATAGCAAACTCGTGGTAACAAGGTGCTATTGCAGGTGATTAACACCACGGAATAGGTTTTGGCACCATTATGCCGCATTTTGCGGCATTTTTGATGCGCTGCAAAAACAGCTGTCGCGCGCTCGCACACATTGAAGCGTGAACGCGTCTGTGTATCTGTTACGTTCAACAGAATTCTGCAGAGTCTGATCTGTTATCCATCAACATGGCCTCAGCGTGGCACAATAACGTTTTGTGCTTTTACGAAATGCAGGCCATGCTTAGTTCCGCCCAGATTCAAGAATTTCAGACGCAGGGTTTTTTAGTCCTGCCACAGGCCGCCTCCGGTGCTTTTTGCGAGCAGGTGATTGCTTTTGCACGGCAGCAACTTGTGGACCATATCCTGCCAATCGAGTATGAAGCTGATACCCGCTATCCAGGCGCCCCCGTATCTCGTGAGGCCGAAGGCGGACAGACTGCGCGACGCATATTACAAGCCTATGCCCGCGATACGCTGCTAGCGCAGTGGGCAACGGGCACAACGCTGGCAACGCCGCTACGACAATTGTTGGGTGAGGGTGCATTGATGTCTCAGGTGCACCATAACTGCATCATGACGAAACAGCCACAATACTCGACAGCAACAGGCTGGCATCGTGATAGTCGCTATTGGCAGTTTGAGCGTGCAGAGCTGGTGTCATCATGGTTGGCATTGCGTGACGAGACGGTCGAGAATGGCTGTTTGCTGGTGATCCCTGGCTCACATCGAACGATGATTGATGTTGCCCAGCTCGATGCGGCACAGTTTTTACGGACCGATTTATCGCAAAACCAGCCATTACTGGCGCAAGCCGTGCCGGTTTCTTTAAAGCAAGGTGATGTGTTGTTGTTCCATAGCAATCTGTTTCACGCTGCTGGTAAAAATCAGACGAATGCGACCAAATTCTCGATGGTGTTTACCTATCACGCCGCGGATAATTTACCCCTACCAGGGTCGCGTTCTGCCAGCTTGCCGGAAAAAACGCTTTAATGAAAAACAGGTATAGTGATTGTCTGCAAACGCACTCTGTGGTGATACTGTGCGCAATTGCATTACATTCATGTCGAACGGTAACTCGTACCTCACGTACCTATCAGGAGAAAACATGTCATTTTCGTTAAAACTATGCATCGCGACGAGTGCACTCGTCGCTGGTCTGGCGCACGCACTAACGGTCGAATTACAATTTGTGGATGCCAATGGCGTCCTTGGTTCGGCTGGTAAATTGACGCTGGAAGATACGCCGTATGGCCTATTAATTACGCCAGATCTGAGTGGCTTGCCAGCAGGGGTTCATGGATTTCATGTGCATGTTAATCCTTCATGTGCACCAGGCCTTAACAACGGCGTGCCAACAGCTGCATTAGCAGCAGGTGGTCACTGGGACCCTGAGAAAACCAATGAACATCTGGGACCATACGGCAAAGGCCATAAAGGCGATCTGCCCGCATTGGTGGTCGCTGCCGACGGTAAAGCAACGTATCCGCTTATGGCACCACGTCTGAAGGTCGCCGACTTAAGCGGTCATGCGATCATGGTGCATGCTGGTGGTGATAACAACAGCGATCATCCCGCCCCGTTGGGTGGTGGTGGCATGCGGATGGTATGCGGCGTTGTTTCTTGATGATTTGACGCGACTAACGACGTTATTATTTCCTGACCCAGTTGATTTCATTGCTGACGATCATGGGTGCTGAAAAAAGAGGCGGTCATCGATTGCCTCTTTGTCTTTTCTGAGAGTATTCAATACTTGTCACCCTACAAGTTTGCCGCTACCATCAACAGACAATGCTGCATAGTGCATTAGTTGGCGCGTCTGTTGACCTCTTTCGCTCACCTGATCAGCGCACTTTAGTACAAATTCGCTTGCAGATTCGCTTTTTTAAAGACGAATCAGATAGACAACGACAACACATATCGACAACATCGCATTGCGTGATTGATAGAATTCTGGACTCTGATGAAGTTACCTGTATTTGTTTGGCACTTAAAAAATTTATTCTGTGTTGGCGTAGTTCGTACTCTCATCGTGCTTATTTCGCTTCCACTAGCGCCGCATTCATTTGCAGCCCGTAAAGAAGTTAAAGACGCTACTGAATTCAAAAATAGTAGAGCAATTGTGGTGATCAGCAGTGATCCCGTTGACTCGCACGGTCAGTCTCTACCAATTGATCGCTTATCAAATTTGCTTGATTATCTGGGTATGGAAGAGAATCTCAGGATTCAATGGCAGCGCATGCCTTGGCAGCGCGCGGTCAAGCATGCAGAGGATGGTGACGGTGTAATCTATGGGATGAGTCGGACCCGTGATCGGGAAAAGATTTTTCATTTTTCGTTACCAGTGCAATTGCGTTACGTGTTTTTGGTCACACGCTCGGACAAGCAATTTACGTTTAATACCTATGCAGATTTACATGGAAAAACCATCGGTATTCCGCGCGGTATTATGTTCAATAACGAATTTGATGCGCTCAAAGACAAGCTGTTTACAGTCGAAAATGATGGACAAAATACCATCGCCAGAATCAATAAACTGATGTTTTATCGAATGGATGCTGCGTTGTTTAGTTCTCCGAATAAAAACCCCCGTTTTCTGGAACGCCGTTTACAAGACATCAGAGAAGAGCGGGGAGGTACTTATCCGCAATTTGATCATATCGATATCAGCGTGTTACCCAAACCAGTGTTGCTTGATGCGGTTCATTTTGCAGTTCGCGCAGATAAAGATGACGGGATTATCGAGAAAATTAATGACGCCATCCTCAAAGCCAGAAAATCCGGGATTTTAGAGGATTTTCCGGCTCCGAACTGATCAGCGTTACGTTATCCCCTTGATTGCCTGAGGCGTTTTGGTAAAGACTGTTTTGTCGAAGGACAGAACAGTCTTGTGTATTATTAGATCTCCAGCGCGATCAACTCTTGGATGGTTTGACGGCGACGAATTTGTTTGATCTGCTCACCGTCCACCAACACCTCAGGGATCAACGGCCGTGAATTGTAGTTCGATGACATACTCGCACCGTATGCACCGGTATCATGGAAAACATACAAATCACCGACTTCGCCCGCTGGCAGATCCTGACTGGTGAGAATACCGCCTTCTTCTTGTGTAAATACGTCACCTGACTCGCACAATGGTCCCGCAACGACGGTCGGTTGCAATGCTGCTGTCCGCGGCGTACCGTCGGCGGCGTGCACACTGATGCGGTGGAAGCTGCCATACATCGCCGGACGCGCGAGGTCATTAAAGCCAGCATCGACCAAGGTGAAGAAATTACTGCCAACTTGTTTTTGTGCGCGCAATTCAGAAATCATGATGCCCGATTGTGCAACCAGGAAACGTCCTGGCTCAATTTCCATACTGATTTTATGCCCTAAGTGGGATTCGATTTCCTGACGTGCTTTATCCCAGATTTGGAAGTAATGCGCTGTATCGACCAGATCGTCTTCACCACGATAAGGAATCGACAGACCGCCGCCAATCGAGATCGCTTGCAGATCGCGCTGCGCCAGTTTGACTTGGGAGATCATCGCATCACAGACACTTTGTAGATGGTCGTAATCGACACCAGAACCAATGTGCATATGTAGTCCGACCAACTGCAAACCATACTGGTCGATCAACTTGTAGGCTTCCGGTAATTCTTCATGCCAGATACCGTGTTTACTTTGTTCGCCACCCGTATTGGTTTTGCGGCTGTGACCATGGCCAAAGCCCGGATTGATACGCAGCCAGACCGGATGGCCAGGATGCGCTTGACCAAGCTGGCGCAGCATATCAGGCGAGCCACAATTGACTGGGATATTGAGTTCAACCACTTTTTTCAGGGCATGACGATCCAGCAAATCTGCGGTGAACACGATCTGCGCGTGCGTCTGGTCAGCATCTGGCGTTGGCGTAAAGCCGGCGATCAATGCGCGTTCCACTTCACCCAAGGACACGGAATCCACCATCACACCTTCTTCACGCATGAGTCGCAGTAAATGAATATTGCTCGACGCTTTTTGTGCAAAACGAATCACATCAAACTGTTTCAGTAATGCAATTTGCTGACGGATGATACGCGCGTCGTACACCCAGCAAGGCGTTTGAAACTCTTGTGCGATAGTAGCGATTTGGGTGTTGGTGATATGGGTAGCCATGATGATTCTCTGATAGTCTGAAGAGTTTAGTGTAAGCTCTACTTTAGCAAGCTGTTTCCTGCGAATGAATAGTGATTGATAAGCAATTCAGAGGCAGACGATGGAATTCAATTGAAAATGACGATAAATCCTTATGAATCCCAAGATCGATCAATTTGATCAAAAAATCCTGCAATTATTACAACAAGATGCGCGGATGTCACATGCAGAAATTGGCCGTCAGGTCCATTTAAGCCAGCCCGCTGTATCGGAACGTATTAAGCGTTTGGAAGCGGCAGAAGTGATCCGCGCGTATCGCGCTGATATCAATCCCAAAGCGCTCGGGTATCAGATTACTGCCATGATACGCCTGTCAACGCAGCAAGGGCGTCCGTATGCCCAGTATGTCGCATCCTGTCCTGAGATCATCGATTGTTATACCGTGACGGGCGAAGACGGTGCTGTCATGCGTGTGCTAGCAACAGATGTGGAACATTTACAGCGCATCATCAATGAATTAAACGCCTTTGGCTCGACCTCGACGGCGATCGTATTGACCACCCATGTCGCTGGAAAAACGATTACCGCACCACAAACATGAGCGCGAGTGACGATATTGTTTGTTGATGCGCAAGCACAATCCGATATGCGCTTTTATAATGATCGCTTGTTATTTGGCATCAGTGCTAATCTGCCAGAGAGAGAACCATGCTAGAACCATCTTCCCCCCGTAAGTTTAGACTTTTCGCCATCATTGCTGCGATAGCATTAATCACGCTTGCGGTCTTGTTTTATCAGTCCCTGTCCGGAAAAACCACCATTCCAGACGTCACCTTCACCAACCTGAAAGGTGAAAAAATCTCTGCACAAAGTTTGCGCGGCAAAGTAGTGATGGTCAATTTCTGGGCAACGTCCTGCGCTACCTGCGTCGCTGAAATGCCAAAGATGGTCAGTACCTACAATAAGTACCATGCAGATGGTTTGGAGTATGTTGCTGTTGCCATGAGTTATGACCCAGCAAATTATGTCCTCAACTATGTCGAAACCCGCCAGTTGCCTTTTCAGGTGGCGATCGACGCCGACGGGCAATTAGCCAAGGCGTTTGGTGATGTCAGAATGACGCCAACGACCTTTGTGATCGACAAACAAGGGAATGTGCTGAAGCGTTATCTGGGCGAGCCATCTTTTGACGAGTTGCACGGATTACTAGAAAAAGCACTGAAGGCGTAAATGGACAGCTGATACCTGGAATCGGCGGCGTCAGGATTTTCGCCGCAAAAACGCGATCTCAAAAAAACCGCCTTAGATTTGATCATCTAAGGCGGTTTTTTTGCGTCGCTATAAAAGTACTTAGCCTAGTTTTTTTACAACGACACAACCAATCGAATAACCCGCACCAAAGGAGCAGATCACACCGATCGATCCTGCTGCCAGATCATCCTGGTGTTTATGGAACGCGATAATAGAGCCTGCAGACGACGTGTTGGCGTAAGTATCAAGAATCGTTGGTGATTCTTCTGGTGTTGCATCGCGACCCAGAATCAGACGGGCGATCAACAGGTTCATGTTCAGGTTTGCCTGATGCAGCCAGAACCGGCGCACATCAGTCACGGCTAACGATGCACTGGTTACTGTACTGGTAATGGTCTCGGCTGCCATTGGGCAGACTTCTTTGAATACTTTACGACCTTGTTGGCGGAACAATTTATCTGGCTTGCCGATCCCTGATTCATCCGCGCGGTTTAAAAAGCCAAAATTGTTGCGGATGTTATTGGAGAACTGGGTTTTTAGTTTTAAGCCGACAATTTCAAACTGATGTACAGACGTTGCCAAATCGGCGCGCTCAACCAGAATGGCGGTACACGCATCACCAAAAATAAAATGACTGTCGCGATCACGCCAGTTCAAATGACCACTGGTGATTTCCGGATTAACTACCAATACCGCACGTGCCTGGCCGCTTTGAATCGCTGTCACCGCAGCCTGAATGCCGAATGTCGCAGAAGAACAGGCCACATTGATATCGTAGCCAAAGCCATCAATTCCCAGCGCGCTCTGAATCTCAACTGCCATCGCCGGATAGCCGCGTTGCATATTACTTGCAGCACAGATTACGGCGTCGACATCTGCGGCTGTACGACCCGCGCGTTCTAAGGCTTGTTTGGCAGCCGCCACCGCCATCTCACACATGACTGAAGGCTCATCATCGCTGCGCTCTGGAATGGATGGCACCATACGGTTAATGTCCAGCACACCCGATTTGTTCATCACATAGCGTGATTTGATGCCAGAGGCTTTTTCAATAAAAGCAACACTCGACTCTTCCAATGCAACGACTTCACCAGCCGCAATCGCACTGGCATTCTCAGTATTAAATTGCTGGACATAGCTATTAAAACAAGCAATCAGTTCTTCATTAGAAATGGATTCAGACGGAGTGAACAGGCCGGTGCCGCTGATGACTACTTTGTTCATCGTTATACTTTCTGTGTTTGGCCACGGGGTTTCCATTCATCGCGGACACAGCTTGTGGCATCCGAAAAAAATGGTGGCGTCGTGCCCAGATGTTGGGTGAGAGTTGCGCAAAATGCGCGACCATGTCGCTCGATTTTACACAATAAAAGCGATATTTTTTCGTTTATTGCTCAGAAATAGAGTGCTTATTCCATAGGGACGCCAAAACCTTGTCTCTGCTGCGATGCACACAAAATAAGCATTTGTGCTTGATTTGATTGCACTTCGTTGCGATCAGACGGGGCCCGGCGGGGGGCACTCACTTTTCTTTTCGCACAAATTACTTTGTCTCGAGCGAAGAAGGTCAAAAGCAATTGCAATGGCGTTACGCCGACATATATCGGCCCGGCCGATGATTCAGGCTGATCGCCAAGTTCAGCGCGAATGCGCCAAGGATGGAGGCGGCGAGGGCCATTGGGGTGACGACGGTGAGGGAGGCCAAGACGATGGTGATGTCGAGGCCCATTTGTAATTTGCCAGCGCGGATGCCGCGTGTTTGTTGTAAATAGAGTGCCAGAATATTAATTCCCCCCAGACTTGCCTGATGTCGGAATAGCACCACAAAGCCAACACCCATCAGCAGGCCACCGATCAGTGCGATATAAAAAGGCGCCCACAACGTTACGTTGATCAGTTGCAGGAAGTGCGAATGGTATCCGGATAAAACCGATACTAACGCGACGGAGCAGAAGGTTTTTAAGGTGAATTTCCAACCCATACGCTTCCATGCAAGCCAGTAAAAAGGCAGATTAATCAAAAAGAAAATCGTTCCGAACGCGATACCGGTCCGGTAATGTAAAAGAAAAGCCAGTCCTGCTGTACCACCGGTGAGCAGACCCGCCTGATTAAAAAAAGCGATGCCTAATGAAACAAACAAGGTGCCAGTCACGATTGCCAGCGCATCTTCCAACAAGCTGTGCGGAACAAAACGTTTGGACAGAGAAGGCAGTGGCTTGTTCATGAGGAGGGTGTAAAGGGCAGTTGATCATTGACGTAGTCACTCATTGTACGCCCGTCTGTTTGTTCAGTAGCAAAGCCAAGGTGCTCATTGATGTGCATCAACCACAGATGATGCACATCCACCACGCATTACGATTTTGCTTCCGGCGCTTTGTCACTCATTTTAGCGGGCAAGAAAAAATCTCGTGTCCCAGAAAAAAAGCGACGCATCAGTAAGCGCAGCAAGTTGCCGCCGTTGCCAAAGCTGACGCGGCGTGAACGTAATGCGACCAGCAAGGCGAGGCTAAAACTGACAGCTAGGTTGACCAAGCCAATTAACAGGATCCCGAATAAGGAATACGCCGCTAAATGCCAGCTCATGTGATTGTCCATTCCTGCCAGCGCGAAAGCGAAATTGGCGCTGGAGAAGGTGATGTGACGGATATCGATGGGTAAGCCGAAAAATTTCCCGAGTTGCCCGATGGAGCCCAGCATGATGCCGAAGAAAAAATTACCTGCGAGGGCACCTAGATTATTGCCGATGTAGTCAGTGATATTGAATAAACGCTGCTCACCAAGTAGTTTGCGTAACCAGCTCAGTTGACGTAAGCGTGCAGGAATGTGTGAGTAGCTGGCCTTGTTATCGTAGTAGCCCGAGATCAGTCCGGATAAAAATAAACAGACGCCGGCAATGGCCGCATGAGGCAATGCCAGACTACCAAATGGATCCAGATCATGTAATAGGTATTGTGCTTTCTCTGGGCTGACCAGATGTTGGCCGTAGATACCATGCCATGCCCATGCAATGGCAAATGCGGTCGGCATTGCCAGACCAATATTGCCGATAATTGCAATCAATTGTGAGCGGAACACCCGCACGATTAATTCGACCAGTTCATCTAGTTTTTGCTGTCCTTCATCAATCGCTTTAGCGATAAGCGCAGCAGTCATGGCAGGCTGCTTGGTGGCAATCGTAAAGTGCAGCACATGCACCAACATGAAACCGAATGAATAATTCGCACTGTACAACAATGCATAACCAAACGGCGCTAGTGCTATCGTACCAAACAGGATTTTAATCATCGCCATAAAGCCAACGATGAATCCAGCTCCCAGCGCAGAGTTCAACATATCGAACCACTCGGCACGTGTGTTGGTGACGTAATGTTCGCCACTTTTACCAGCGCGCTCGGTCACTTGTAATGACAGTAATTCGGTATTGGTCTGCATTAGCTGACGCAGACTATGGCGCTTATTGTTTGCGTTGACTAATTCTTTGAATAGGCCGATTGCGATGTTGATGCTAGTGGTGGTGTCTCGGCTATCAAGCAGTGCTAATAAGACGCCCAAACGCGACATACTTTGATCTAGACGCAGTAGCAATCGTGTCAGACTGACCGACACACCAGCAATCGCTGCTGTGCGGCGGATGCGGCTGGCAATGTCTTTACATTGTTCCAGTAAGACCTCGATGTGTTTGCTGTCATCACGTTCGATGCGTTGATCTGTCAGCCATTCGCGATAACGGATCACATATTCGTTGATGCCATCGTTTTGGCGCAGGAACGGCGATTCGAAATTTTCTATGTCAGGATAGTTGCGAACTAATTCTGCTTCGAGGCCAATGTTGGTAATCCGGTACGATAAAACCTGAATGGCATTTAACACCTCATTGGCCAGCATTGCATGTGTATGACGTGCTTTATGTGTGCGAAAACCAATCGAGCGAATCAGATCGTGCCAGATATCATCAGCGACGGCATTTACCCAACGATGATCGGTCTTTTGGTCGAAGATCTGACCGAAAATATCTTTTATATAATCATCATTGACTAAGGGTGGTAAAAATTTACTGAAAAGGCGTTCTGCGCCGGCACTCCAGAATCCATTGTTTAAAGTGATCCCAGTGTCAGTGAGTAAATGCACTAGTTTGCGGGTGGTGATAATCTGAATCAGATACTGACGAAAGCTTTTTCGCCACGCTGGTTGTTGCCGCAACACGTAACACAACGCACGTAAATTATCGGTTGCGCGCTGCGTATCGTCGGGTTGTTGTGGACGTATCAGGGCAATGATTGCGCGTAAATAACGAATGTCACTGAATGTCGGTGTGTTTGTTAGACTGAGATGGATCTCAGCCATGATGGAGTCTAAAGACAAATTGCTCTCCTTTTAGGACTAAATAGGAATCAAAGGAATCGATGCTACGTCTTCCTTGCAGTATGTTTATCTTCGCCGTCGTCTCATTGTTATATGTTTACTTACGTATTTGCCACGTTATTGCTCATCTCACTGGCTGATTGTACGTAGTATGCCAAGATCTCGACTTTGTCCTTTGTCTTGTTGGTTTCTTTATATGGGGACTATTTTGTAAAAAACATGACTTATTCATTTTTGTTATTGCAATGAAGCAAAATGCCCATAAAATACCCACAAAGCGCTCTAAAACATGCTCTGGTTTGAGGTAAATCGTCTCTGTAACGAGCATGATGATGTAATTTGGTCTAAAGTGTTGTGATGTTTATTACTAGGGTTTTGCGTTGAATAACTTTTTTCTGGTCGTAGCCGCACTGTTATTGGTATTGTTAAATGGTTTCTTTGTCGCGGCTGAATTTGGTCTGGTCAAGCTGCGGCAAACGCGGGTGTGTAGTATCGCCAAAAGTACTGGCTTGCCAGGACGTTTATTGCTTAAAGTTCATCAACGTCTCGATACTTACTTATCTGCCTGTCAATTAGGCATCACGCTCGCTTCTCTTGGTCTAGGTTGGATCGGCGAGCCCGCTTTTGCCAGAATGTTAGTGCCTGTTTTTGATCTGTTAAACGTAACTTCTGCAGACATCATTCATGGTGTTTCTTTCTTTTTTGCATTCTTTGTCATCTCATTTTTGCACATTGTTGTCGGTGAACTTGCACCAAAATCGATGGCCATCCGCATGCCGGAGCGTGTTTCATTATGGACAGCACCCGCGCTCTATGCGTTCTATTGGATGATGTATCCGGCAATTTGGTTCCTTAACACAAGTTCAAATAAGGTGTTGAAGTGGATTGGTTTAGATGTGGCTCATGGCAGTGATAGTCACTATTCGCCAGAGGAATTAAAGCTGATTTTGCGTGGAAGTCACGGTGGTGCCAAAGAAACTCGTGATGAGTGGAGTATCATGGCGCAAGTATTGGATTTTGGTGGTTTAGAAATCTCAGACCTGATGCGGCCAATTAACGAAGTGGCAGCCATGTACAAGGGGCTGACGCTTGAAGAAAATATGAGTATGGCTACCCGCAACCGATTTAGTCGTTACCCCTATTTTGATGAAGATGAAAAAACAGTATTAGGGATGTTGCATTTAAAAGATCTTTTCTTTGCTCAACAAGCAGGTAGAGATCTCGATGATCTCAGCAAACATCTGCGGCAGGTTGAATACGTGCCCCCGAATATGCCAGCGTTGGAACTGTTCCGTCGCTTCAGAAAAGGGGCGCCACATTTTGCGATTGTAGGGCACAAAGGCAGCAAACCCGTTGGTTTCTTGACCTTGGACAATCTCTTGAGTGCGCTGGTCGGACAAATTAGAGATGAGTTCCGTCAAAATGAAAACGATTGGACCTTGCTCGATGATGGGACCTTAATTGGTAAAGGAAGTTTACCTTTATACACTTTGGGCATGGCCTTAGGATTCGACCTCGATAGTGATGAGGTGGAGTCCATCGGTGGACTGATCATGCAAAAACTGGGTGATTTACCCGTTGAGGGACAGAAAGTTGAGTTTGAGCATTTTGATGCCGTCGTGAAGAAGATGAATGGACCACGGATTATTCTTGTGAGAATCTATCCGAAAAAGGTGTAGAGCGAAGACTTACGCAAAACCGCCCCAGCGGTGCTATGACTCAAGACTATAAAGTCGATACGATTTCTATCGTCTTTATTTCTATATTTTGTTGAGAAAAATTTGCCAAAGTTATAAAAATTTGTTGCGATACATGAGGGTTTTTAAGTGGAACTTAAACCGGCACATCGTAGTTTATTTGCTTATACCCGTAGCTTTTGGTGGCTACTCGTGGCCATGTTGTCGTTTGCTATTGTTCTGATTTTGTATTTGCGATCAGAATCGCAGGTTGATCGTGCCGCTGACCAGCGCGACGCCTCTTATCTCTTGTCTGAGGAATTAAGGCAGTCCTCTGATGATCTGACCAACATGGCGCGTAGCTATGTTGATACGGGAGATCGTCGCTATCAACAATTCTTTGAGCAAATTCTTGATATCCGCGACGGTAAGCAATCCCGCCCGATGACCCGTCACGTGAATTACTGGACCTTGTCTCCGGAGCAACTTACGTCGACGTATGAGCCCGTCGTGATACCCCTCGCAGCTGGTAAAAAAATATCGTTGCTAGATCTCATGCGTCAATCTGGTTTTACGAATGAAGAGTTTTCAACGCTGGCAGAAGCAAAAAACGATTCTGATTTGCTGACTGACACCGAGCGAAAAGCGATGCGGTTGTTCGATGAGTCCCGTGAGCATTCCCGTGGAAATGCGATGGCCCGCAGTATGCTCTATGACGCAGACTATCTGCGTGCTAAAGCATCCATTATGCGCGCGGTTGATGAGGTGCATCGTCTGATGGATAAACGGACTGCGAAAGCGCTGGCTGAAATACAACTCTTCAATCAACGATTAAGACTCTGTTTTATCTTCTTTGGCGTGGCTTTTCTCGCATTGCTATGGCGGGCAAAACATGCGTTGAATCAGACGCTAGGCGCGCCTTTAGAGGACATCTATGCGATGCTGGCAGATTTAGGGAGTGGCGATTTCTCCCGAGTCATTCCGACGTCAAATGAGCAGGAGGGCAGCCTCAAGGACTCGATTGTACTGACCCAGAATAAGCTCGCCAAAGCCGAGTTGAAACATCATGAAATCAACGAAAAAAATCGTCGATTGACAGGTTTATACAATGCGCTGAGTCAATGCAATCAAGCGATTGTCCGTAGTCATTCCGAAGCGGACCTGTTTGCTAAGATATGCCATAGTGCGGTTGTTTTCGGTGGTATGAAGATGGCTTGGATTGGTGTTATCGACGAAACGAATCAACTATTTGTCCCTGTGACCTATTACGGCAATAACGGACAAGAATACATGGATGGGCTGACCATCTCTCGGCAACCGAATGGCAATGGTCAGTTAGGCCCCATTTCTTGTGTGCTGATTAATGGTGAGCCAATGTGGTGTCAGGATTTTTTGCATGACGTCATGGATTACCATTGGTATGAACGCGCTGCTAGGTATGGCTGGCGATCAATGGCGATTTTGCCTTTGCATAAAAATGGCAAAATTATCGGTGCCTTTAATTTGTTTCTCGACAGCGTCAATGCGTTTGATGAAGCATCCTGTCAGTTGTTGCTAGAAATGACGGTGGATGTTAGTCACGCTCTGACCCGTTTTGAATTAGAGGAGGCGCGTTTTCATTCGCGTCAAACCGAGGCACTACGCAGTTATATGCTGGAAAAGATCACCAGCGGTCTGTCGTTATCAGACATATTGCGGGATGTGGTTTTGCGTTTAGAAATGATTATTCCAGATAGCATTTGTTCTGTCATGTTAGCAAGTGACGATGGTCAGCGTTTGCAAGTCGGTGCGGCGCCGCATTTGCCAGCGTCTTATTGCGAAGCAATCGACGGTCTGGCAATCGCTCCAGGAGTTGGCTCTTGTGGAAACGCGATTGCGACAGGTCGACGGACAATTGCGGAAAATCTCGCAACCCATCCTTTCTGGGCAGCATACCTACCTCTTGTAGAAGCAGCAGGATTGGGCGCTTGTTGGTCGGAGCCCATCTACTCGTCAAACAACACTGTGTTAGGTGCTTTTGCAATTTATCATAAAAAACCTGCGACACCGCACACCTTCCATCTTCAATTACTGCAAATGGCAGCCCACTTTATCGCCATTGCGATTGAGCGCAAAAATTCAGAAGGCACGTTACGTAAGTTATCGCAGGCTGTCGAGCAGAGTTCAAACGCGATTATCATTACTGATCATCGGATTCATATCGAGTACGTCAATGCTGCATTTTTAAACAGTACCGGCAAGACACTTGAAGAAGTCATGGGAAAACGGCCTGATCTCTATCACAAAAATCAGCCGTCGAAGTTACGCTATAAATCCATGTTACGCAATCTGCGTCAAGGACGAAGCTGGCATGCTGAACTCAATCATATGGACAGTTCCGGACGGGAGCATACCGACTTCATTCAGGTATCACCGATTCGCGATGAACGCGGAGATGTCCGTCATTTTTTATTTGTTCAGGAAGACATTACCGAGAAAAAACGTAGCGAAGAACGTATTCAGTATCTCGCGCATTTTGATGCACTGACTGGTGTCGCTAACCGTACTCTACTCGAGGAGCGGGCGCGCTTCGCACTCGGGCGCGCGGCACGTTCCAAAGAGTCGCTGGCAGTTGTTTTTTTTGATATTGACCATTTTAAAGATATCAATGACTCATTGGGCCATAGTTTCGGGGATGCTTTATTGGTTGAATTATCCAGACGTCTGGTGGGCAATTTACGTGCAGAGGATACGATTTCTCGCCTCGGCGGAGATGAATTTGTGTTGTTGTTACCCGGTATCGACGCCAATGGCGCGGAAGTGGTCGTGCAAAAATTAATGAGTTTGATTCAACAGATTTATTATGTCGGTGAGCTTGAACTCAATATCACCACTTCCATGGGCATTGCGGTGTATCCGAATGATGGCGATAATCTAGAAGCGCTGTCGAAAAACGCCGATGCAGCGATGTATCGCGCTAAGCGTGAAGGTCGTAATACATATCGTTTCTTTACCCCAGAAATGCAAGCGCGTTCAGCACGCCATCTTGAACTGGTCAATGCTTTACGTAACGCTTTAGAACGAGATCAGTTATCGCTGCAATACCAACCACAGATATCAATTGCCAGCGGCGAATTGATCGGTATCGAAGCATTGTTGCGCTGGGATCATCCTGAGCTTGGCAGTATTTCGCCCAATGAATTTATCCCTGTAGCAGAAGAAACCGGACAGATTCTTGCTATCGGTGAATGGGTTATACGTACCTCGATGACGCAATTGAAAGTATGGCATCAGCGAGGTTTTAATGACTTACGCATGGCAGTCAACCTATCGGCAGTGCAGTTCCGTCATGGTGATTTACCCAACACGATCAGTAGGATTTTGCAAGAAGCTGATATCAGTACCAAATATCTCGAGCTTGAGCTGACTGAGAGTGTCGCTATGCATGATCCAGAAGGGGCCGTTGAGATCATGAATAACTTGCATGAGCGTGGGGTACACATGTCGATTGATGATTTCGGTACAGGTTATTCTTCGCTCAGTTATTTAAAAAAATTCAAAGTATATAAACTCAAAATTGATCGTAGTTTTGTGCGCGATATTCATACCGATCCTGAGGACAAAGCCATTGTTAGTGCTGTAATTGGCCTCGCTAAGAGCTTGGGACTGAGGACGATTGCCGAAGGTGTGGAAACGGCAGAGCAGCTAGAGTTTTTACGCCAGCAAGGTTGTATCGAAGTACAAGGGTATTATTTTTCGCGCCCGTTAAGCGTAAGTCAGTTTGAGGACTTTGCACGGGAACGCACTGAGCTGCTGGCATAAAAACACTACTTGCGCGTGATCCGGAATATTGCTGAAACTAGCTTCTCCTTCAAAGCTGATTCAGCGGTATCTTCAAATAGGCGACGCCGTTGTCTTCCTTCTCAGGAAATTGCCCGGCTCGGATATTAATCTGAATCGCCGGTAACAAAAGCACTGGCATCTCTAACCCGCTATCGCGTTTTTTTCGCATGTTGACGAACTCTTCTTCACTCACACCATCGCGCACGTGGATGTTGTACGCTTTCTGTTCTGCAACCGTGGTCTGTAACACCGGTGCCCGGTCGTTCGGGGGATAATCGTGGCACAGGAAAAGGCGGGTCGCCGGTGGGAGTGCCAGCAGTTTTTGTATGGATGCGTACAAGTGATGTGCGTCGCCACCTGGAAAATCGCAACGAGCCGTTCCCACATCAGGCATAAACATCGTATCGCCGATAAATACGGCATCGGCAGTCTCGTCGAAGAATAGATACGCCATATCCGCAGGCGTATGCCCAGGCAGAGAGATCGCTTTGGCTTGTAAATGTCCGATCTGAAACAGCGCATTGTCTTCGAATAAATGATCAAATTGCGAACCATCGGTTGCAAATTGTGGTTCCAGATGAAACAGGTGTTTGAAGACTGACTGTACCTGGCTGATGTGCTTACCAATGGCAATTTTGCCACCAGCATGCTGCCGCAGATAATAGGCTGCTGTTAAGTGATCGGCATGGGCGTGTGTTTCGAGAATCCAACTCAGCGTCAATTCATGCGCTTGCAGAAATTGCAGAATCAGATCTGCATGCTGCGTCTGGGTTCTGCCTGATTTGGGATCGTAATCGAGCACCGGATCGATCACCGCCGCGTGGCCTCCCTTTTCATCGTACACAACATGGGTGGCGGTAAAGGTGACAGGATCGAAAAAGCTTTCTATCTGTGGGTTCATAAAAATTGATTAAAAATGCATCAGAATGAATAAAACATACACTCATGGCAGGCGGATGACCGGCCATTTCTTACGATGTCTCGTGTTAAACAAATCACATTGATCAATGCACCGCAGACGATTTTTTGCACAGCACACTGCAAAAATGATCTCGGGGCAGTCATTTCCAAGTATCATTATGCATTAAATGAATAAGCTTATGTGTTTTATGTATAAGGAGCCGCAAAGATGTTCTCGTTTGCACTCGTGTTGATGATGTTGGCTGGCATTGTGGTTGGTCTCGTGATGGGATTGACCGGTGCTGGTGGCGGTATCTTGGCTGTTCCTGTCTTAGTGTATAGCCAAGGATGGACCATGCAACAGGCAATGCCAGTGGCACTGCTGGCGGTGACTGTTGGCGCGGTCATCGGTGCAATTGAAGGGTTCAGTAAGAATCTTGTGCGGTATCGTGCTGCCTTGTTGATGGCGCTGGCGGGGTGTTTCCCAACTTGGCTGGGTATTCAACTCGCGCAACACTTATCACAAGCATGGTTGATGCGTTGCTTTGCGGTATTGCTGATCTTGGTGGCGATGCGGCTTTACTCGCAGTTACGCAGGCACGTGCACGCCGAAGATAAAAAATCTTGCCTGGCACAAGTCAATGCGAATACTGGCCGTTTTGACTGGAATGCGAGATCAGCCGCTGTGATCGCTAGTATCGGTGGTGTTGCTGGTTTAAGTTCTGGATTATTAGGCGTTGGTGGCGGTTTTATTATCGTGCCTATGCTTCGACATTTTACGAATGTCAGTATGCATGGCGCAGTTGCGACGTCGTTATTCGTCATTTCGCTCGTGGGAACAATGGGCGTAGGGATGGCAGTTGCTAATGGTGCTAGCCTTCCGCTTTTGTTGTCAGCCTTGTTTGTCACGACGACAGTGATTGGAACCCTCGCCGCACGTAAAATCGCTGCACATTTGCCCACCAACGTGGTGCAGCGGATTTTTATTGCACTTCTACTCGCCGTCGCGGTAAGCATGTTGTATCGTGTTACTGGCTGAGAAGTCGGCGGCGGTTACGCTTCTGTATTTAGATTTTTCAGAGAAGCAATTAAATCAGCGAACCGCTCACCCTGAATAATGATATGTCCGCGCAATAATTGCGCTGCCTGTTCGCCATCACCAGCCATGATCGCCTCTACCACCTGATCATGTTCATGAAATGACATTTTCACGCGATCACGTACCCGTAACTGCAAACGGCGGTAAGGCCGTAAGCGCCGATGCAGATTCAGTGCCTGCGTCGATAAAAATTCATTGTGACTACCCTGATAAATCAACTGATGAAACTGTTCATTTTGATAAAAGTAATCATCCGTATCATCGGTGTTGCTGGCGGATTGACAGGCAAGATGGGCCGCTTGTAATTCCTGCATTTCAGCCTTGCTCATTCGTCTTGCGGCCATGCGACCGCACATCGCCTCAAACTCAGCCATCACCTCAAACATTTCAACCAGTTGTTGTGGACTGATCGTTGCGACCTGCGCGCCACGTCGTGGGCGCATATCAATGATTCCCATGGAGGCCAATTGGATGAGCGCCTCACGGATTGGTGTGCGTGACACACCAAATTGTGTCGCCAACTCTGTCTCATCTAAATGATGGCCGGGTTGTAGATGACCCATGGCGATCATCTCTTCAATTTCTTCACGAAGGCTGGTTGAGCGATTTTTCATTCTGTGATCCCTGTGCAACTTGATAATAAGCGTCTCTAGTATATATTAGTGTTGACTTTGAATGCAAAATAAACGATCTTGTATACAAGAATTCAGGGAAGCACAAAAATACACCTTAACTACCTTGGTTTAACAGTTTGTTGTTCTCTTTCAGACAGCAAATTTGTAGAGACAAGAGAGTCAGGTGGCATTGCAGCGTTATTTCTGATCAATAGAGGAGCATCATCGAATAGCTCCCGAGATAAGTTTTACGACATTAAACTTAGGAGACAACATGTTTATCCCATCCAAAAAGCATGCCGTATCAGTCGGCAGTGACATCAATCAAACTAAAAACAGCAGAAGAACCGCTTTACAAGCCTTAAGTCTGGCACCGTTGGCAGCTATGTTGCCTAGTGCTGTCTGGGCGCAAAATCAGGTCTTAAAAATCTCTCACCAATTTCCTGGTGGCACGATTGACACTGGCGACTTCCGCGATCGCATTTGCCGCCAGTTTGCTGTTGAAGTTGAAAAACGCAGCAACGGTAGTCTCAAATTTGAGATTTATCCTGGGTCTTCGCTGATGAAGACCAACGCCCAGTTCTCATCGATGCGCAAAGGCGCACTGGACTTGTCGCTGGTGCCTCTCTCCTATGCAGGTGGTGAGGTGCCAGAGGTCAATATTGGACTGATGCCAGGGCTGGTGCCATCGTATGAAGTCGGCGCTGCTTGGAAGAACGCCGAAGTGGGCAAAGAGCTGGCGCGCATTCTGCAAGAAAAAGGCGTGATCATCGTTAGCTGGATCTGGCAGGCGGGTGGTGTGGCTTCGCGGACGAAAGCGGTTGTGGATCCGGACGATGTCAAAGGTATGAAAATCCGTGGTGGATCGCGTGAGGTTGATCTGGTGTTGAAAGCTGCTGGTGCTGCGGTGGTCTCGTTGCCCTCCAATGAAATCTACGCGGCAATGCAAACTGGCGCGATGGAAGCAGCAATGACGTCATCGACCTCGCTGATTTCCTTCAGACTCGAAGAAGTGTCCAAGTTCCTAACCACTGGTCGCGGTCAGAGTTACTGGTACATGCTGGAACCATTAATGATCTCCAAAGCGACCTTCGACAAACTGACCAAAGAACAGCAAAACCTCATTATGACGGTCGGTGCAGAAATGGAAGCGATAGCAACCAAGGCGGCCAAACAAGATGACATCACTGTGGCGACAGTGTATGAAAAGAAAGGCGCGAAAATAGTTGACCTCAATGCGGCGACCGTCAAAAAATGGCAAGCCATCGCGCGGACAACAGCGTGGAAAGACTATTCTGACCGTAATGAAAGTTGCGCAAAATTGATGAAACTGGCGGAGAAATTGCTATGAGTCATGGCTTTGAACCTGTCACCGCGCAATTGCCCGCACTACCGGATCAACAATGGTTACGGGTGCTGGTCGTGGCGATTAATTTTTTAAACCGCCAGATCGTCAACGCCTCGATGGTGGGTATGTTTATCACCACGTTGGTGTTGACGTATTCGGTCGTCAGTCGTTATCTGTTTCAGGTGCCGACGGACTGGCAAGATGAAGCGTGTGTATTCATGTTGATTGGGATTAGTTTTTTTTCAGCAGCCTACGTGCAGTCTTACCGCGGTCATATCGGTATCGAAGTGCTCTCATCAATGTTACCGCCGAAGATCAATGCGTTGCGCTTGATTCTGGTGGATATTGCCAGCGCCGCTTTTTGCGGATTCTTTTCCTGGAAATCATGGACCCTCTTTCATGAAGCTTGGGTAGAAGGCCAAACCACCTCATCGACTTTCGCACCACCACTGTGGATACCGTATGCCATGATGGCATTTGGCATGACGCTGTTGTCGTTGCAGATTGTGTTGCAAGTCATGACTGCCTTGTTGAAAAAAAACGATCACTATAAAAAAGCGGAGACCGCATGAGCCCATTAACTTTAGGCACCTTGTATGGCGCGGTGACGCTGATTGTCATGTTTTCAGGCATGCCGATTGCGTTTGCTTTAGGCATTGTTGCCAGCGCATTCATGTATTTTTTTATGCCTGCATCGTCGCTCGATACGATTACGCAAAACGTGTACGAAGAGATGGCATCGATTACTTTGTTGTCGATTCCTTTATTCATTTTAAAAGGTGCGGCGATTGGTAAATCATCGGCAGGTAAGGACTTGTATTCTGCGATTCATGCGTGGATGCACAAGGTGCCAGGTGGATTAGGTATCGCGAACGTGTTTGCGTGTGCGATGTTTGCAGCCATGGCGGGGTCTTCTCCTGCAACTTGTTCAGCGATTGGTTCTGCAGGTATTCCGGAAATGCGCCGTCGTGGTTATTCGCCAGGATTTGCCGCAGGTATCATTGCTGCTGGTGGTACTTTAGGTATTTTGTTGCCACCTTCGATTACCATGATTTTGTATGCCGTCGCTGCTGAACAATCGCTGGGTCGTTTATTTTTAGCTGGTGTCGGACCGGGTGTATTGCTGGTCTTGTTATTTGCAGGATACGCGGTATACAGAGCGCGCAAGGAATATGCAGTTGCGTATGAGGCATATCAAAAAGACGGAATTCAATCGGCGTATCTTGAGGAGGAACATTTCAGTCTCAAGCAAAAATTAGAAATGCTGCCGCGCGTTCTGCCATTTGTCGTTTTGTTGATCGGTGTGATGGTCGCCTTGTATGGTGGCTATGCAACACCCTCTGAAACCGCAGGCTTGGGTGCGTTGTTAGCGATGGGTTTGATTGCGATTGTGTATCGCGTGTGGCGACCACGTCAGATGGCGCCATTTATTTCAGCGACGATCAAAGAATCAACGATGCTGCTGTTTATCATCGGTATGTCTTTGTTGTACTCGTATGTGATGAGTTATCTCAATATCAGTCAGTCCGCTGCACAATGGGTTGTTGGTCTACATTTGAGTAAGTGGTTATTGCTGATGGTGATTCTGGCGATGGTGATTGTGTTTGGTTTCTTTTTGCCACCGGTATCAATCATTTTGATGATGTGTCCTATCATCTTGCCGCCACTGAAAGAAGCGGGCTTTGATCTGATCTGGTTTGGCGTTGTCATGACGATTGTGATGGAGATGGGCTTGATTCATCCACCGGTGGGGTTGAATATTTTTGTGATTAAGAATATCGCGCCGGATATTACGTTAAAAGAAATTATCTGGGGTGTTTTTCCATTCCTGGGCCTGATGTTATTAGCGGTGATTTTGTTATGTGTCTTCCCGCAAATTGCGACGGCGTTTCCGGATAGTTTAATGGGAGTGAAATAATGGCCGCGACAGGTCGCTGGAATACGCTGCAAATAAATCGCGTGCAACGCCTTGAGCGCGTGGCGCAAGTGTTAGGTACTGATTTGCAAGGTAAGATTTTGCCGCAAACACGGATCGGCGACCTATTGCACGCCGCGCTGGAAGTGGGAGACCGTGTTTGTATTGAAGGCAATAATCAAAAGCAAGCGGACTTCTTGGCAAAAGCGATGACGCAGTTGGATCCGCAGCGGATTAATCAACTGCATATGCTGCAATCCGTATTGGCGTTGCCAGAGCATCTGGATGTATTTGAAAATGGCATTGCCTCTAAGCTGGATTTTTCGTTTTCTGGACCACAAGCGGGGCGGCTGGCAAAGTTGGTTTCTGCGGGCAAGCTAAACATTGGCGCAATCCATACGTATCTCGAATTGTACGCCCGCTATTTTGTTGACCTAACCCCAAGGGTGGCTTTAGTTGCAGCGCAGGCAGCGGATCGTCAAGGCAATTTATACACGGGACCTAACACCGAAGATACGCCGCCGATTGTGGAAGCAACGGCGTTCAAATCCGGTATCGTTATTGTTCAGGTCAATGAGATTGTTGATGTACTGCCGCGGGTGGATATTCCTGCTGACTGGGTGGATTATGTTGTCAAGGCGCCGACACCACATTACATCGAACCGCTGTTCACACGCGATCCTGCCTTGATTTCAGAAATCCAGATTCTGATGGCGATGATGGCAATCAAAGGGATTTATGCTCAATATGAAGTGAAGCGCTTAAATCATGGTATTGGTTTTGATACCGCCGCGATCGAATTGCTGTTGCCGACCTATGCTGCATCATTAGGACTGAAAGGCAAAATCGCCAGCCATTGGGCGCTCAACCCTCATCCTGCGTTAATCCCAGCAATTGAGGCGGGCTTTGTCTCTTCGGTACATTCGTTTGGTTCTGAGTTGGGGATGGAAGACTATATCCGCGCTCGTTCTGATGTGTTTTTTGTGGGTCCTGATGGCTCCATGCGCAGTAACCGTGCGATGAGTCAGGCAGCGGGTCATTATGCGTGCGATATGTTTATTGGCTCGACTTTACAGATTGATCTGCAAGGGAATTCGTCAACGGCCACCTTGGGCCGCATCGCAGGATTTGGCGGCGCCCCCAACATGGGGGCAGATGCGCGTGGACGGCGTCATGCCAGCCCCGCATGGTTAAAAGCGGGACGCGAAGCAAGGGATGGAAAATATGCAATGCCGCGTGGTCAGAAACTCGTGGTGCAGATGGTGGAAACGTTCCGCGAACATATGCAACCCGCGTTTGTTGAAAAGCTCGATGCGTGGCAATTGGCTCAACAGGCAAATATGGAATTGCCACCAGTGATGATTTATGGTGAAGACGTCAGCCATATTTTGACAGAAGAAGGCATCGCCAACTTGTTACTGTGCCGGACAGACGAAGAGCGTGAACAAGCCATTCGTGGTGTGGCAGGTTATACCGCAGTTGGTCTGGGCAGAGATCAGCGGATGGTCGAGAATCTGCGCGACCGAGGCATTATCAAGCGACCAGAAGATCTTGGCATCGACAAGCGTGATGCCACCCGCGATCTGTTGGCCGCAAAAAATATGAAAGACTTGGTACGGGCCTCCGAAGGGTTGTATCAGCCACCAAAACGTTTCAGAAACTGGTAAGGACGCGTATGGAAACTTTAGTATTTCGTTTTGAAAACGGCACCCGTCAATTACCCCGTAATCCGCAACTGGTTGGCGTGGTCAGTTCTGGTAATTTAGAAGTGCTGGTCAATCATGCTGATTTACAATCGGCGTGTGAAATTGAAATCAATACCGCCGCGATTGGCTTTGCTACCATCTGGGAAGCGGTGATGAAAGATTTTAATGCGCGCTGGCAGTTGGCGAATGTACGGATTGCCATTAACGATATGGGGGCGACGCCAGCCGTGGTGAGTTTACGCCTCGATCAGGCGATCGAAGCAAGTCTGGAAGCGACAACATGAATAGTTATATCGAGGCCACAGCGCGGCAGCGGATCCATGCCCTGATCGATGGTTTTACAGAAATTTTACCACCGGCAAAATCCTGGACGAGTCCACATCTGCCGCAATTAAATGCACCAGTGTCGTTTGATGACGGTGTCATTATTGGTATTGGACAATTGGGTGGGCACCGCGTATTTGCAGCAGCCCAGGAGGGCGGTTTTATGGGCGGCGCCGTGGGTGAAGTGCATGGCGCTAAACTGGTCGGACTGATGCGTCGCGCTGTCATCGATAAACCAGCCGCTGTCATTTTGCTGGCAGAGTCTGGTGGTGTCCGTTTGCATGAAGCCAATGCAGGCTTAATCGCTGTTTCTGAGGTGATGCGTGCCGTGTTTGCGGTACGTGCAGCGGGGATTCCGGTGATTGTCATTAATGGTGGCAGTAATGGCTGCTTTGGCGGCATGGGGATCGTTGCCCGTTGTACGAATGCAGTCATCATGTCAGAAGAAGCGCGTTTGGCGATGTCTGGTCCTGAAGTGATTGAAACCGCGAACGGTGTTGAAGAATTTGATTCAAAAGACCGTGCCTTAGTCTGGCGTACAACGGGTGGCAAGCATCGTTATCTGATGGGCGACTGCCAGATGCTCGTTGCGGATGACGTGGCTGAATTTAAGGCAGCAGCGATTGCGGCGATTGACGCTTTAACAGGCAAAGAGGCTGGGTCTGTGTCACTCGGTCTGGCAGGGTTGGAGTATGACCAGTCCATGATGGCACAACGGATTGCGGCGTTTGGTGATTGTCATGAGCCAATGGAAATCTGGGAAAAATTGGGTATCGCTGAGCCAGAAAAAATTGCGATGCTTGATGCGAGCGCGTTTCGCGAACTCGTTGCCGAACAATTAACTCATGCGGACAAGAACCAGAATCGTGCGCCAGCGCAAGAAATGAGCGCTGCTGTTGATGCACAAATCAATCAGGATCAACAGGTATATTGGCGTCAGGTCGCGGCACAACTGTTCCCACAAGGGCATACCATCACCGAGGCAGCAGATTTTTTATCTGGCACCGCTAAAGTCAATGGCATCACTATCAGCGTCATTGGCACGACGACACATACACCAATCGGTGTTGAAATTGCGCTCAGACAAGCACAAGCAGTCTTGCGGACAGTACGTGATTTCCCGCTACGGCCGATTTTACTCATGGTCGATACACAGGGACAACGTTTACGCCATCGTGATGAAATGTTAGGCATTAACAGCTATATGGCGCATCTTGGCAAATGTCTGGAACTGGCGCGGCAATCCGGTCATAAAATTATTGCGCTGGTCTATGATCAGGCCTTATCTGGTGGTTTTATTACCAGTGGGATGATGGCTGACGCGTGTTATGCGCTACCTGCAGCAACCATCCGCGTGATGGGCTTACCGGCAATGGCCAGAATCACGAAAGTGTCTGAGGAACGCCTCATAGAATTAGCTAAGGATAATCCTGTGTTTGCCCCTGGACCATCGAATTACGAACGCATGGGTGGTATTGAGGCCGTCTGGGAAGATGATTTAGCCACCCAATTGCTGTCAGCATTTGATAATGCAGATCCAGTTGATCAGCGTATTGCCACTGGCGCAACACGAGGTGGCCGTTCGATGGCACAAAAAGTAGTGAATGCCGTATTATCTGAACCTGTTTCGTGATCAGGACTTTAAGATGAAGGCGGTGTGGAATTGGATCAGGTAGCGCACTTTCAACGACATGACCTGGTGTGGTTGTCACCTCAGGCATGGGCGAGCGTTTTTACGCAACAAATGGCGCTGGTGCCTGACGAATTCACAGGGCTGACCTTACAAGCTTTGCACCGTTGGCAGCAGGAAGAGTGGCCCGCTGTGGTGCGTCGGCGTGATGTCGATGCCAAGCAAGATGAGGTCTGCATTGGTTTTGCTTTGGTACCGGAGAAAGAACCTAAACCACGCAAGCCACGCATCTCCGCCAGAGTCAAAGTACAAGACATTCTGGAGCATCAGCCCTCATTGGCACTCGTGACAGTGATACCGTTTGTTGCCGCACGTTGGCAACAGGACTTACGTTTTTTTAATAATGAAGCGAGTGCGGTAGGCATACGCTGGCGCGTCTATGGTTCTCTGGTGTTTGAGTTTCTGACAGGGCAAAGTTACGTCAATGAGCAATCCGACATTGATGTGTTATTCCGTCCGCAAAACCAAGAGCATCTGGTTCAGGGGCTTGCCTTATTACGCAAATATCAGACGTTGCTGCCATTGGACGGCGAGATCATTTTTCCTGCTGGTCAAGCGGTCGCATGGAAAGAATGGTCTTTATCGGATCTAGTGCCTGAGCCCAGTCATGCACAACGTCTGTTAGTCAAGGACAATCAACAGGTCAGATTGATGTCGAAACTCGACCTGCTACAAAGTTTAAATCTGGTCTGATCACATGTCCATTTTCCTTTCTTCTGCGACGGCTGCTCCCTACGAAAGCCAAGTAACATCAGGGATGGGTCATCAGCCAGCACTGACAATCGCACAGCGTCGCGGTGTTGCGGCAGTGGTTGCACGCATTGCTGTTCGTAGTCTTTACACAGAGCTCGTCCTGTATCCCAAACCTGGACTGGTCTCGCTGCGCGATAACGGTAGTCATACGGATATGAATGCAGAGACGTTTTTACGTAGCTTGTTTTCGTTGCGCCATTATTTCCGTGACATGACTTTAGCCGGTATCGCAGGTGCGGATTTTCAGATATTAAAAGAGCTTGGCATTCACGCGGAACAACGGATGCTCATCGCGACAAAGGGTATCAACACGCATCGTGGAGCAATTTTTTGCTTAGGGCTGTTATGTGCAGCGCTTGGACACTGTCTGGAACACAGATTCTCAGCCAATCAGATACGTTCTGCATTGATTGCACAGTGGGGGACTGATCTGACTACACATAGCGTCGTCGCGTTGCATGAGGCGGCGACGGTATTATCTGAGCATTCGCTCAGCCATGGTTTGCAAGTGGCTCAACATTACGCGATTAGTGGTGCAAGAGAAGAAGCGGCATTGGGCTTTCCTTCCGTCTTTGAGCTTGCCTTGCCGCACCTGTTACAGAGTCTGAAGGCGGGGCGGAGTACGACAGAAGCGCAAATTGATGCTTTGTTTTTACTCATGGCAAATATGCACGATACCAATGTGTACTACCGTGGTGGTGCAGAGGCAGCGGCGTTTTCACGTCAGTCCGCGCGTCACTTTTTGAATGCCGGTGGTACTGCGCAGACCGATTGGCTCAACCAAGCACAAGCATGCCATCAGGCGTTTGTGATACGTCGCCTTTCTCCTGGTGGCGCTGCTGATTTATTAGCCGCAACCTGGTTTATTTATCAGGTAGAGAACACCGTATTTAGTGGTTGCTATGCGTAAGTTTGCATTGCTGTGTCCAGGGCAGGGCGGGCAGCATCCCGATATGTTTGCTCTCGCTGAGACCAACGAGCATGCCGCAATATTATTAGCGCAGCTTGACACCAATGGGTGTTTTGGGTTGGCATTGAAGCATCTGTTAAATACTCCAGATCAGCTGTTTGACAATCAATTTGCGCAACCTCTCATCGTTGCCGCATCGCTGCTCAACTGGGTTGCTTTGTGTGCTCAATCGGGGATGGACGGCATAACACCAGTGCTGGTTGCGGGGTATAGCGTTGGTGAGCTTGCGGCGCATGCCATCAGTGGTGAGATGAATGTGGAACAGGCAGTGAGCCTTGCTCGCATGAGAGGGCTGGCGATGCAATCGTGTGTTGCGTCAGGCTTATCGCAGGCGATGCTGGCCGTCAGTGGCATCCATATTGACCGCTTGCAGCAATTTTGCCTTATACACCGGTTGTATATTGCGATCGTGACGGCAGAGAATAACGCGATTGTTGCTGGTCTTCGCACGGATGTTGTTGCGGCAGAATCGATACTACGTCAGCAGACGACAGGGCAACTTCACTTATCCATGTTGCCAGTCCATATTGCATCCCACACACCGTTGATGCTTGATGCAACGCCAGTATTTGCCCGAGCATTAGAGGGTATATTCAATCAGCAGACAAAGCCGATCATCACCCCAGTGGTCGCGGGGGTGAATGCCTTGAAGGTAAGGGATAGTTACGGTAGCAAGCAGAGCCTGCTGGCGCAGATGACACAGACGATCCGTTGGCACGAATGCATGGATGCATATCACGAGGCGGGTATCGAGGTTGTGCTCGAGCTAGGTCCCGGTTCTGCCCTATCGCGCATGCTACAAGCGCGTCATCCGCATATCGCATGCCGCTCTGTCGCGGATTTCCGTAGTTGGTCCGCGGTGGCAGAGTGGGTGACGCGACAAGTATTTTCAGACTGAGATTAGCTGCGTAAACACTTTACGCACCAATCCTGACCTGATTTAACGGTAATTGCTATCAGTAACGACGACGTGGCTGACCGCCGCCACCACCATTTTGTTTTTCGATATGGCGGAAAGTAATCCGGCCTTTACTCAAATCATAAGGTGACATTTCTAAAGTCACTTTGTCACCCGCCAGAATGCGGATGTGATGCTGGCGCATCTTGCCTGACGTATAGGCAATCAACTGATGTCCATTTTCGAGGTTAACGCGGAAACGGGAATCCGGTAACACTTCTTCAACCATACCACTCATTTCTAAGAGTTCTTCTTTTGCCATTGTATTTTCACATTCATAAAAAGTGTAACTAGGGATAAATACCGCCCTGCATATCGTAGGCGGATCATGCCAGCTGGCGAACAACATCACCGGCCAGGATTGGGTATTTGATTCTTGGCGCACGTGGCTTACACGGATCGTGTGCAATGGCGCAAAAATGATACGTTATGTAGGCTGAATCTGCGGTACTGATATGCAGCAAGCAAAGACAGTGCGTGAGATTGAAACGAGGTCAAGGTCACCACAACATACAACTAGAGGGTGTCCAGATAGAGTCACAGATACAAGAAAATCTGTTCGATCAAAAGAAAACCGAGCTACAAGATGGGGATTATACCTTGATGTGGTGGTTTAACCGAAAATCTTCGGCTAATTTAAAGAAATAATGCGACTTTAGGTAGGTTAGCGGACATTCGGCGGTAAATTTTGCCTTTTTATCTAGTTCCTACGGATAGCATATCTATCATATTGTCTTGGCAAATTTTTTGCCTCTGCTTGTCATGTATTTGCAAAATACAAATAACTCATCTCGTCTTCTTATAGGAACCATTTCGCGCAAGTTCTATCTTAAAAAAAGAAACGCTTATTATGGGCTTCGTACAATAGTTTCGTCCTTCAAAGGGAGTTAGCCGAATTTTTTCTTGGTTTCAGATCAATAAAAGCCATCACAGTGCTATTTTTTTATTGCGCTGCCCTTTTTTCCAAATTTCGGCCTCATAATTCGTCTATGAATTCTTTGACAGAAAATCGGCACACTCGCATCAGTGCCTCTAGCGCAACGGCTGTTCAACGTAGTGAGCGGCTCATTGCCCGAAACATCAACGATGCTTCACTGGCAATGAGGCGACTTAGTCGAGCCTTGGTCGTGCTGGCATGTTGCATTGCGCCACAGACACCTTGTTTTGCTACAACGCCAGAAGTCGAGCTTGATCATATGACCTGGACCGAAGTGCAGCATCGGCTTGCCAGTGGTAGCACGACGATTCTGATTCCGATTGGTGGCACCGAGCAAAGCGGGCCTTACGTTGCTTTAGGCAAGCACAATGTCCGTGCGTATTTATTGGCACAAAAGATTGCGCAAACTCTGGGAAATGCTTTAGTCGCACCAGTGATTTCTTATGTACCAGAGGGGAGTATTCATCCCCCCGCAGGGCATATGCGATTTACAGGGACGATCTCGATCCCAGACAGTGCGTTTGAATCGATGCTGGAGGGCACTGCACGCAGTTTTAAACAACATGGTTTTAAGGACGTGATTTTTTTAGGTGACCATGGCGGTTATCAAAAAAATATGCAAAAAGTAGCGAACCGACTGGATCGCGAGTGGGCTAACGATCCATCCTGCCATGTAGTGGCATTGAATGAATATTATCAGGCCGTTTCAGTGACTTACGTCAACACCTTGCGTCGTCGCGGGTTTAGTATGGCGGAAATCGGATTGCATGCTGGGTTAGCGGATACCGCGTTGACTATGGCGTTGGATCGGTCTCTTGTGCGTAGCGATGCGATGAGTCATGCCGCTAAGCCGACCGAGGCAGACGGTGTATATGGCGATCCACGCCATGCGACAGAAGAATTAGGACAGTTAGCCGTCAAACAAATTATAGATACGTCAGTTGCAGCGATAAAACACGTGACTGCCACCCGATAAACACCATTGAACTGAAGTAACGAGTATTACGTATGTCTTTAAAATTTAAAAATATCATTCGTGTTGGCATCACTGCCGCTCTGTCCGTTGCTGGCTTTCACTTTTTAGTGGCAGGCGCTACCCCAGCCGTTCAACCAGCAGTAAAAATTACCACCGTGCCTGGAATGCCAGCAGTGATTGACGCTCGTAATTTGTACAGCGAGACAGGGGCGGGCCATTTGAGTCCACAGGTCAAAGATGATCTGGAGCGTGTTTATGTACCTAATTTGCGCTCTAACGATGTATCTGTGATTGATCCGCTTACGCTCAAAGTTGTGGATCGGTTTAAGGTTGGTAAGGCACCGCAACATATCGTACCTTCTTGGGACCTGCGCACCTTGTGGGTGGCGAACAATGCGGAGCGCCTCGATTCTGGCAGCTTGACGCCGATTGATCCGCGTTCCGGAAAACCAGGAAAAGCGTTGCCGGTGGATGATCCGTACAATTTATATTTCACGCCAGATGGACGTTCCGCGATTGTCGTAGCAGAAGCGAAGCATCGACTGGATTTCCGTGATCCACACACGATGGCATTGCAGTATGCGATTTCGACGCCACAATGCGGCGGTATCAATCACGCTGATTTTTCGATGGATGGTAGCTATGCCATTTTTACCTGCGAATTTGACGGCAGTATTGCTAAGATCGATTTGAAGAGTCGCTCTGTCGTTGGCTATCTCAAATTAGCCATGCCAGCTATCCGGTTTAAGGATGTTCCTAGTCTCGCAGGTCCGGGTGCGACAGAGATTTGCTCATCCAAAAAAGGGATGCCGCAAGATATCCGTATCTCGCCGGATGGCAAGCGGTTTTATGTTGCTGATATGGAAGCCGATGGCGTCCACATCATTGATGGCGATGCATTTAAAGAGATTGGCTTAATTCCGACAGGTGTGGCTGCCCACGGCTTGTACCCAAGTCGAGATAACACCAAATTGTATGTCGCTAACCGTGGCTCGCATCTGATTCATGGCCCGCGTAATGGCAAAGGTAGCGTTACCGTCATCGATTTTGCCAGCGGTAAAGTGGTGCAACAATGGCCAATCCCAGGTGGGGGTAGCCCAGACATGGGTAACGTGAGCGCCGATGGTAAATTTCTATGGTTATCTGGCCGCTACGATGACGTGGTCTATCGCATTGATACTGTTACTGGTGCCGTCAACAAAGTCGCTGTTGGTCAGGAGCCACACGGACTGACGGTATGGCCGCAACCAGGACGCTATTCATTAGGACATACGGGTAATTTACGTTAAATCGTCAGTGTTAGTATCAATTGTAGTAGGACAAATATAAAAAAACGCCGGCAAATGATGTGCCGGCGTTTTTTTTTACGGATGATCCGTCATTTACTTTTTACTTGCTACTTCAGTCGTCTGATGTGGTGCAGTCGCTTCTCCTGACTTAAAGTCACTGCGATCGAAGGTTAAATTTTGACCAGATACTAAACGGATCCACTCTGGATAGTTGTACGCAGATCCATTGGAGTGATCAACGATTGCACCGACGCCACCACCGAGAAGGATGTTACCAAACATGCTGCCTGCTACTCTAGAAATAACCGTCGCAGAAGCTGGATCATTCCCGTCTTTTTTGCAGATGACACTCAAATTAGAACTGGAGCGATGGATCAATACGCTACCTGGTGTTGTCACGTTAAAACTACCAGAATCGTTTGTTAAGCTACATTGAGCACCTTCTACCGGCGTTCCATTTGTTGCTAATGTTTCAACGCGAATGGCTTGTGTTGTGCCGTTTGAGACTGATGCGCAACCAACCAATTGCATTCCCAGTACACCTGCTAACCCTAATGTGATGAGTTTCATAAGTTTTCTTCTTAATTAATTATAATAAGTTTTTCTACCTTTTTTCAGGCAAGCTATTGTTAAGTATATTAACTAATAGTGCAATATATGAAAGTTAAATTGATAAGGTTTTATTTGTAAAAGTTGTTTGTGATGTAGGTTGTGTTGCAGATTGGGGCGATTTTTCAACTACCTCAAATGGCGCCGATGCTCAGACTCATCATTTGTAGCGCCGCATCTGATACGCATCGCCATAAAAAAAATCCCCAGTAGTTAACCGGGGATTGTATGTAAGCAGAATAAGCTTATTTTGCTGGTACATCCTGATGCGCGTCATTGTTGCCGTGATGCTGCTCCGTATGGTGCCAGCCATGATGATGATGCTGCTGATGCATCGCCATCATATGATGAGCGATATCATCGAACTTCTTACGTTGCTCTGGGGTCAGGCTAGCTTGCAGTTGACTAGTCGCATCGGCAAGGGTAGCGAGCCTTTTAGCATGTTCAGCTGCTAGGTCTGCATGAAACCGAGCAATACTCGCTGCATCCGCATTAACATCAGGATGCTTCATTTGTGTTGGTGTTGCAGTCAGCACAGCGGTATAGTCCTGCCAAGCTTTATCTTGAGCTGCTGTGATACCGAGATGCGTGGCTAATTTTTTTAGATGTTCAGCACGCATTTCTTGATGGTGTTTCATCCACTCTTGTTGCATTGGTTGTGGGCTGCTGTCAGCCGCAAACGCATTGCCGACAGTACCACTCGTGATTGCAAAACTCATTGCGATCGTTGCCAGCAAGCGTGAAATGATAGTCTTAGATGTCATGATTTTTCTTTCGTAGTGTGTTGGGTCAGAGGCTGCAATAATCTGATTTACCAGCGACGATGACCATAAAAACCAAAGCCTAAACCGACGCTCACACCAATTGGCGGTGGACCGTAGTAATAGGAGTTTGGAACATAGATGACGTTCGGTGTGGACTGAACAATGACGGTGTTAGGTGCAGCATTGATATTGCCTGCTTGCAGAGTCGGAATCGCAGGGAAAGCACCTTGATCGGTGACGTGTACTGGCACCCAGTCACCTGGGTCACTGCTGAGGCTCGTGTTGTATTGACGGCCCGCATACTCATAGTTCACGTTATAACCGATGACTTGGTTTTGCATGATTTGTTGCAAATGACAGCGTTGTACATTTTGCGTTACTGGAACTGCATTTTTGCTTTCTACATTGTCGCCGACGATACTGCCAGCGATGACGCCTGCCATCGTTGCCGCAGCTCTGCCGCCACCACCACCGACGGTATTGCCGAGCAAGCCGCCAGCAACGGCGCCGATGACGCTACCAGCGCCAGAGTTTCCTGGTTGTACTTGAACTGTGCTGTTTTCACAAACCTGTTGTTGAGCAGGTATGTTCCCCACGATCTGCGTTTTTGAAACGACATGGGCAAATTCTTGGGCGCTGGCGATGTTGGCAGTACATGCCAATGTGATTAAACTCAACATAAATTTCATCATGATTTCCTTCCAAACAAACAAACCAAAACCTTGGTTGTTGAGTATCTTCGTGCAGCAGATACTTCGCTGTTGGTCTTATGATGAATTCTCTTTGTTTCGCTGGAATGTCATAACGAATGTGAATGTAACCTTGCGTATAAGCGTGAAAATAAACGCCCATTGCTGATTTTTAATACGTTAGGGTCGTCATCACATCAAAAGACACGATGACAAGATGAACGAGGTAAGTGGGGGGGCGGTGCTGAGTATTGTTGTGTTACGTTTAAAAAGAAAACGTTAGGTACTGAAAAAAATGTGACAGAATAAAAAAATGACAGCCATCGGTGATATGACTGTCATTGAGTGAAGCATCTTAACAATGGAGAATGAAGTCCAGAAATAAGATAGTCAGGCCAAACCAACACTTATTGCTAAGAATTGGTTTTTTTATTCAGGAATT
>Ga0209913_1000247_pt1 | contig 53325 bp, 47 predicted proteins | sample PersoiDNA2013203_FD_185805 | JGI IMG/M metagenome (GOLD analysis project Ga0209913, IMG submission 185805) | Permafrost soil microbial communities from the Arctic, to analyse light accelerated degradation of dissolved organic matter (DOM) -... | ecosystem: Environmental > Terrestrial > Soil >...
CTGCAGGAAGGCTTGCAGCGCCTCGGTCGTCTCCCACGGGCCATTGGCCAGGGCATCCCACAGGCCGGCCTGGCGATCAGCGGGCAGAAAGTGGTCGGCCAGCCCGTAGACCAGGGCATCGGCGGCGCCAAGGGTGTCGCCCGTCAGGGCCAGCCATTCGCCCACGCGCCCTGGGCAGCGCGACAGGAAGTAGCCGCCCCCCACGTCGGGGAACAGGCCGATGTTGGTCTCGGGCATGGCCATCTTGGTGCGCTCGGTCACGATGCGCACGCTGCCGCCCTGGCTGATGCCCATGCCGCCGCCCATGACAATGCCGTCCATGAAGGCGATGTAGGGCTTGGGGTAGGCATGGATCAGGTGGTTGAGCGCGTATTCTTCGGTGAAGAAGGCCTCCAGATCCGGATCGCCCGTGCTGCCTGCCTGGTGCAGGAAACGGATGTCGCCACCGGCACAGAAGGCCCCGAAAACACCCTCTTTGTTGCTGCCGCGGATGGCCACCGCCAGCACGGCCGGGTCTTGTGCCCAGGCCTGCAAGGCCACCGTGAGGTCACGCACCATGCCCAGGGACAGCGCATTCAGCGCTCGCGGGCGGTTCAGCGTGATCAGGCCCATGCGGCCGCGCACCTCGGTCACCACGTCGCCATTGAAAATACTCATGCGTTTTGCTCCTTCCAACCTAATAGTTCGTTGAATACCAGGGCCCCGATCACCAGGGCCCCGCCGGCCAGCACCTGCGGTGCGGGCCGCTCTCCGGCCCCCAGCCAGGCCAGCAGAATGCCGAAAATCACCTCCAGCAGGGCCAGCAAGGCCACCTCGGGCGCCTTCAGCACCCGGGCGCAGCGCACTGCCAGCACACAGGGAATCGCCAACTGAACCACCCCCAGCAGGGCCAGCCAACCCAGGTCGGCGCCGCTCGCCCGGAACGGAAACGCCAGCGGCAAGGTGGTCAGGACGGAAATCAAGGCCCCGATCAGCACGGCGGGCACCAGATCGATGGTGTGGCCCTGGGCCTGCGAGCGCTGCACCACCGTCCAATTGATCGAGCCCGCCAGCGGCACACACAAGGCCACCAGGGTGCCCACCAGCGGGGCATGGCCCAATTGGCTGCCATACATCCAGGCGATGCCCAGGCCCGCCACCACGATGGCCAGCCAGGTCCGGGTGGCGATGCGGTGGCCCAGAAACACCCGGGCGATCAAGGCCGTGAACAAGGGCCCCAAGGCCATGGTGACCAGCACATTGGCCACCGTGGTCAACATGATGGCCACCATGAAGGCGGTGAACATCACGCTCCAGCACACCCCCGACACCCACAGCGCGCGACCGCCATGGCGCATGTTGGCGTACACGGCGCGCCCCTGCACCAGGGGCAGGATCAGCAACAGTGCCAACACATTGAACAGGCTGCGCCAGAAGGTGACTTCAAAACTCTGGGCATGTTCGAGTTGACGTGTCACGACGCCGGCAATCGACCACATGAGGGTCACGGCCACCATCAGGATGACCGCTCGGGAATGGGAAAGTCGCATCACAAAGAAAGAAAAACCGGGCCCCTCATGGGGCCCGGACAAGGGAGTGGCCCTTTGTAAAGGACCAAATCGAACATTTTGCACGATCATGGGCCCGACGCGCTGAGCGCCTGGGCCAGCCTGGCAGCGTGCGCCCCGGCAGGGTGCCGGGGCTTTGATCACGGCCAGGATCGGGAACCAGCGGCGATCAGTCGCGCAGCTCCAGGGCCCGGTTCAGACTCAGGGCCGCCAGGGTACCGATGGCGCCCGACAGAAGGTAGATTCCCACATAGGCGAGCCCGAAATGGGCCGACAGGCCGAGGGCCACCAGCGGTGCGAAGCCTGCACCGACCAACCAGGCCAGATCGGAGGTCAGAGCGGCACCGGTGTAGCGGAACTTGGCCGGGAAGTTGGCCGTCACGGCGCCGGCCGCCTGCCCATAGGACAGGCCCAGCAACAGGAAGCCGGTGACGATGAAGGCATCCTGCCCCGACTGCCCGCCGCCCATGAGGGTGGGGGCTGCCGCGCTGAACAGCGCAATCAGCGCGGCCAGCGTGCCCAGCGTGGTGCGGCGCCCAAAGCGGTCAGCAATCAGGCCCGACATCACCACGCCCCCGGCGGCAAGCACCGAGCCGAACATCTGCACCATGAGGAAGTCGCTGATGGAGCGGTTGGAGTACAGCGTGATCCAGGACAGCGGAAACACCGTGACCAGGTGGAACAGCGCGTAACTGGCCAGGGCGGCCAGGGCACCGATGATGAGGTTGCGGCCTTGCGAGCGCACCAGCTCGGTCACGCGGGTGGGTTGCAGCTCACGCGCTTCCAGCAGGCGGGAATATTCATCCGTCGAGACCAGGCGCAGGCGGGCAAACAGGGCCACCACGTTGATGGCAAAGGCCACATAGAAGGGGTAACGCCAGCCCCACTCCAGAAAGTCAGACGACTCCAGATTGCCCAGCAGGTAGGAGAACAGGCCTGCGGCCACAAAGAAACCCAGCGGCGCGCCCAACTGCCCCAACATCGCATACCAGCCCCGGCGCTCGGCCGGTGCGTTCAGGGCCAGCAAGGACGGCAGGCCATCCCAGGAGCCCCCCAAGGCAATGCCCTGGGCGATCCGGAACACCGACAGCAGCACGATGGAGGCCGCGCCCAATTGCGCATAGGAGGGCAAAAAGGCCATGCCTGCCGTGGACAGCCCCAGCAGGAACAGGGCCAGGGTCAATTTGGCCTCGCGCCCCATGTGTCGCTGGATGGCCATGAACAGCACCGAGCCCAGCGGCCGTGCCACAAAGGCGAAGGAGAACACCACGAAGGAGTACAGCGTGCCTTCCAGGCGCCCCTCGAAGGGAAAGAAGACGCTGGGAAAGACCAGCACCGAAGCGATGGCATAGACAAAGAAGTCGAAATACTCGGACGCTCGCCCGACAATCACGCCGACGGCAATCTCGCCGGGGGCGATGGGGCTGCCGTGGGCGCCATGGCCCTCACGGCGGGCTGCGTCCTGAGACGGCAGGTTTGCGTCGGCGCCAAGGCCGAGGGTATGAGTCATGCTGGACACCATAGTTTGCCTCTCAAATAGTTGTGCCATCCACCCCGGATGGACCAGAGCGAACCCCCACCGACATTTGACCTGGGACAAAACGTCCAATCGCCAAACGCGGCAGGCAGCGCTAGATTACTGCACCATCCCTCCATAGCACATACTGCTTTTCCCTGGCATGACCCTCCTCAAGCCCCTTCGGGGATTGCTGCCGCTGGCTGCAGTTCTCTTGACCGGTTGCAATACCGTGGTGATGAACCCTTCGGGCGACATCGCATCCCAGCAGGCCCACCTGATCGTGGTGTCCACTTTGTTGATGCTGCTGATCATCGTTCCGGTGATCGTGCTGACATTGGTATTTGCCTGGCGCTACCGCCAGAGCAACAAGGCTGCGGCCTACGAACCGGACTGGGATCACTCCACCCAGCTGGAGTTGGTGATCTGGGGCGCCCCGCTGCTGATCATCATCGCGTTGGGGCTGCTGACCTGGATCAGCACCCACACGCTGGATCCGTACCGCCCGCTGCACCGCCTGGATGCCCAGCGTGAAATGCCCTCCGACATCAAGCCCCTGACGGTGGAGGTGGTGGCACTGGACTGGAAATGGCTGTTCATCTACCCCGAGCAGGGCATTGCCACCGTGAACGAACTGGCTGCCCCGGTGGACGTGCCGATCCAGTTCAAGATCACGGCCTCGACGGTGATGAACTCGTTCTACATCCCGGCGCTGGCTGGCCAGATTTACGCCATGCCCGGCATGCAGACCCAGTTGCACGCCGTGATCAACCAGGCTGGCGAGTTTGAAGGCTTCTCGGCCAACTACAGCGGTGCGGGCTTTTCGGGCATGCGCTTCAAGTTCCACGGTCTGAGTGGTGCCGATTTCGAAAAATGGGTGCAGACCAACAAGAACGCCGGCAGCACCCTGGGCCGCGCCGAGTACCTGAAGCTTGAGCAGCCCAGCGAACGCGACCCGGTGCAGCGCTTTGCCAGCGTGGCGCCTGATCTGTACAACGCCATCCTGAACCGCTGTGTGGACAGCAGCAAGATGTGCATGAACGAGATGATGGCCATTGACGCCGCCGGCGGCATGGGCACGAACAACTTCAGCGTGGCCACCCGGGGCGAAGCCCAGGGCTGGAAGCAGCGCGGCGCACGTTATGTGAAGGCCGAGCTGTGCACCCCCAATGACCGCAGCAACCTGGATGGGGCCACCACCGCCCCCACCGGCCTGTGACACGAGCTGCCACTGATGCCTGCGGCCTGGCCGCACACGGCTCCCCTACTCTTTCCCCGCGAGACTGACCATGCTCGAACATCTTGACCTGACGAAGCTTATCTTTGGCCGTCTCTCCTGGGACGCCATCCCGTTCCACGAACCCATTCTGCTGGGCACCTTCATCATGGTGGCGCTCGGCGGCCTGACCGTGCTGGCCCTGCTGACCAAATTCCGCCTGTGGGGCCCGCTGTGGCGCGACTGGATCACCAGCATCGACCACAAGCGCATCGGCATCATGTACATGATCCTGGGTGTGGTCATGCTGCTGCGCGGCTTTGCCGACGCGTTGATGATGCGTGCTCAACAGGCCCTGTCGTTTGGTGACGCCACCGGCTTCCTGCCGCCGCACCACTACGATCAGGTGTTCACGGCCCACGGCGTGATCATGATCTTCTTCGTCGCCATGCCTTTCGTGACCGGCCTGATGAACTACATCGTGCCGATGCAGATCGGTGCCCGCGACGTGTCCTTCCCCTTCCTGAACAACTTCAGCTTCTGGATGACCACCTTCGGCGCCGTGCTGGTGATGGCCTCGCTGTTCGTGGGCGAATTCGCCCGCACCGGCTGGCTGGCCTATCCGCCGTTGTCGGGCATCCTGGGCAGCCCGGACGTGGGGGTGGATTACTACATCTGGTCCCTGCAGATTGCGGGGGTGGGCACGCTGCTGTCAGGGGTCAACCTGATCGCCACCATCGTGAAGATGCGCGCGCCCGGCATGACCCTGATGAAGATGCCGGTGTTCACCTGGACCGCCCTGTGCACCAACGTGCTGATCGTGGCTGCCTTCCCGGTGCTGACCGCCGTGCTGGCCCTGCTGTCGCTGGACCGCTATGTCGGCACCAATTTCTTCAGCAACGACCTCGGCGGCAACGCCATGATGTACGTGAACCTGATCTGGATCTGGGGTCACCCTGAGGTCTACATCCTGGTGCTGCCTTGCTTCGGCGTGTACTCTGAAATCGTGTCGACCTTCTGCGGCAAGCGCCTGTTCGGCTACACCTCGATGGTCTACGCCACCGTGGTGATCACCATCTTGTCGTACCTGGTGTGGCTGCACCACTTCTTCACCATGGGTTCGGGGGCGAGCGTGAACTCGTTCTTCGGCATCACCACGATGATCATCTCGATCCCGACCGGGGCCAAGATCTTCAACTGGCTGTTCACCATGTACAAGGGCCGCATCCGCTTCGAAGTGCCCATGCTGTGGACCATCGGCTTCATGGTGACCTTCGTGATCGGTGGCATGACCGGCGTGCTGCTCGCCGTGCCGCCGGCCGACTTCGTGCTGCACAACTCGCTGTTCCTGATCGCCCACTTCCACAACGTGATCATCGGCGGGGTGGTGTTTGCCGTGTTTGCCGCCATCAACTTCTGGTTCCCCAAGGCCTTTGGCTACAAGCTGGACTCGTTCTGGGGCAAGTGCTCGTTCTGGTTCTGGCTGGTCGGCTTCTACCTGGCCTTCATGCCGCTGTACGTGCTGGGCCTGATGGGTGTGACCCGTCGCCTGAGCCACTTCGAAGACCCGTCGCTGCAGATCTGGTTCCAGGTGGCCGCCTTGGGCGCCGTGCTGATCGCCCTGGGCATCGGCAGCTTCATCATCCAGCTGGTGGTGAGCTACCTGCGCCGCGACCAGTTGCGCGACACCACGGGCGACCCGTGGAATGCCCGCACCCTGGAATGGTCGACCTCCTCGCCCCCGCCCGATTACAACTTTGCCTTCACCCCCGTGGTGCATGACAACGATGCCTGGGCCGACATGAAGAAGAACGGCTACCAGCGTCCGCAACAAGGCTTTGTGGCCATCCACATGCCTAAGAACACGGCTGCTGGCTTCGTGATCGCCGCGCTGAGTGCCGCCATGGCGTTCGGCCTGATCTGGCAGATGTGGCTGCTGGCCGGCCTGGGCTTCGTGGCCACGCTGGTCGCCATCATCGTCCACACCTTCAACTACAAGCGCGACTACTACATCCCGGCCGACGAGGTCGTGCGTGTTGAAGCCGCCCGTACCCGCCAACTGGCCACCGCCCATGTCTAAGTCACACACCGCCTCTGCCGGCCTGGCCGGCGCATCGGCGGGCTCGAACCCGAGCTCGCGCTACTACGTGCTGGAGCACCACCCGGAGAACGGCACGTTGCTGGGCTTCTGGCTCTACCTGATGAGCGACTGTCTCATCTTTGCCTGCCTGTTTGCCACCTACGCCGTGCTGGGCCGCAGCTATGCGGCCGGCCCTTCGGGCGCCGAGCTGTTCGACCTGCCCCTGGTGGCGGTGAACACCTCGCTGCTGCTGCTGTCGTCCATCACCTATGGCTTTGCCATGCTGGAAATGCAGAAGAAGCGGCTGAACAGCACCATCGCCTGGCTGCTGGTCACGGGCGTGCTCGGTGCGGGCTTCCTCAGCCTGGAACTGTATGAGTTCGCTCACCTGATCCACGAAGGCGCTGGCCCGCAACGCAGCGCTTTCCTGTCGTCGTTCTTCACACTCGTGGGCACCCACGGCCTGCACGTCAGCTTCGGCCTGGTGTGGTTGGTGACGCTGGTGTTCCAACTGAAGCGCCACGGCCTCAACGCCGCCAATCGCCGCCGTCTGCAATGCCTGTCGATGTTCTGGCACTTCTTGGACGTCGTCTGGATCGGCGTCTTCACCTTCGTGTACCTGATGGGAGTCCTGCCATGACCGCACACCACCACAACGACCACACCGACCATGGCCACGACGACGACCACGGCCACGACGAGCACGGCGGCCACGACCACGGCAGCCTGAAGAGCTACGCCACGGGTTTCATCCTGTCGGTGATCCTGACCGCCATCCCGTTCTGGCTGGTGATGGGCAAGACCTTCGGCAGCTCCAGCACCACCGCCATGGTGATCCTGGGCTTTGCCGCGGTGCAGATCGTGGTGCACATGGTGTACTTCCTGCACATGAACACCCGCTCGGAAGGTGGCTGGACAATGCTGGCCCTGATCTTCACGACCATGCTGGTGGTGATCACCCTGGCCGGCTCGCTGTGGGTGATGTTCCACCTCAACCACAACATGATGCCGACCTCGGCTCATGAGATGCGCAACCTGCCATGAGCCTGACAGCAGCGCCCACCGCCTCGGCTGAACCACGGCGCCGCTCACGCGGTCTGCAGGTGGTTCTGCTGCTGGCGGGGGTGCTGCTGACGGCGGTGTTTCTGGCCCTGGGCAGCTGGCAGGTGCAACGCCTGGGTTGGAAGCTGGCCCTGATCGAGCGCGTCGAACAACGCGTGCACGCCCCGGCCACCCCGGCCCCCGGCCCGGAGCAGTGGCCCCAGATCACCGCCCGCAGTGATGAATACCGCCACATCAGCCTGCGCGGGCACTTTCTTTCTGACAAGACCAGCCTGGTGCAGGCCTCGACCGTGCGCGGTGCCGGCTTCTGGGTACTGACCCCGTTGCGCACTGCGGGCGGCGAAGTGGTGTTCGTCAACCGCGGCTTCGTGCCGCAACGCGCCCCGGTGGCCAAAGCCCCGGCCGCCGAGGTCGAGGTGCAGGGCCTGTTGCGCCTGAGCGAGCCCGGGGGCGGATTTCTGCGCCACAACGACCCGGCCGCACAACGCTGGTACTCGCGCGATGTGCAGGCCCTGGCGCAGGCCCATGGCCTGAGCACCGCGGCCCCCTATTTCATCGATGCTGACGCGGGCGTTGCCGATCTGGGACAATCCGGCGCCAGTGAGGATGCCAAGCCCGGTGAGCCCCAGCAGCCCGTGGGTGGCCTGACGGTGGTGAACTTCACCAACAACCACCTGGTGTATGCATTGACCTGGTACGCCCTGGCCCTGATGGTGGCCGGCGCCCTGGTCTATGCCTGGCGCCAAAAGCCCTCCACCGCCTGACCGCCCGCCGCGCCCATGGTGTGGCGGGCTGTTTGAAGCCGCCCCTGAAACCCTGAAGCGCCGCCCCATGAAAAGCACCGAGCAATCCCGGCTGGACCACCTGACCGGGCACCGCAACATGCTGCTGCTGATCCAGCTGCGCTGGTTTGCGGTGGCGGGCCAGATTGCCACCATCGCCGTCGCCAAGCTGATGCTGGACATCCATCTGCCCATGCCGCAGATGGTGGAGGTGCTGGCCTGCCTGATCGGCTTCAACATAGCCAGCCACCTGCGCTGGCATGAGCAACGCGAGGTGGGCAACCACGAGCTGCTGCTGGCTCTGAGCGTGGACGTGGCGGCCCTCACCCTTCAGCTGTACCTGAGCGGCGGTACCACCAACCCCTTTGTCTTTTTGTACCTGCTGCAAATCGCGCTGTGCGCCATGCTGCTGGAAGCCTGGTCCACCTGGGCGATGGTGGTGGTGTGCACCCTTTGTGTGGCGGCCCTGGCCTTGCTTGCCCGGCCGCTGGACCTGCCGCTGGACCACGACCGGGGCCTGGCCAGTTTCTATGTGCTGGGCCTGCTGCTGTGCTTCATGCTCAACGCGGCCTTGCTGGTGGTCTTCATGACCCGCATCCAGGACAACCTGCGCCTGCGCGATGCCCGCCTGGCCAACCTGAGGCAGCAAGCAGCCGAACAGGAGCACATCATCCGCATGGGCCTGCTGGCCTCGGGCGCTGCCCATGAACTGGGCACCCCCTTGTCCACGCTGGCGGTGATCCTGGGAGACTGGCGGCGCATGCCCCTGTTCCGCCAGAACCCCGAGATGCTCGATGAACTGACCGACATGCAAGGTGAATTGGCGCGCTGCAAATCCATCGTGACGGGCATCCTGATGTCGGCCGGCGAGGCCCGCGGCGAAGGGGCGGAACGCAGCACCCTGCAGGCCTTTCTGGAACAGGTGGTGACGCAATGGCGCGGCACCCGCGAACTGGGCCAATTTGAATTTGAACTGAAGCTGAAAACCGACCTGCCACTGGCGGCCGATACCACCCTGCGCCAGATGATCTGCAATGTGCTGGACAACGCCCAGGAGGCGTCACCGGCCTGGGTGCGGGTGAGCGCGCACAGTGATGACGACTGGCTGACCCTGCAAGTGTCAGACCGGGGCGCAGGATTCGCAGCAGAGGTTCTGCGCCAGATTGGCAAACCCTACCAGTCCACCAAGGGCCGACAAGGCGGCGGATTGGGGCTGTTTCTGGTGTTCAACGTGGCACGCACGCTGGGCGGCACGGTGCGGGCTGAAAATCGCCCTGAAGGGGGTGCGGTTGTCACCCTCAGATTGCCCTTGCGGGCCATCACACTCGACGACAATAGCGGGCATGGAAGCTGAACGTCTGCTATTGATCGTTGAAGACGATGCCGCATTTGCGCGCACCCTGGGCCGATCGTTTGAGCGCCGTGGCTACCGCACCTTGCACGCCAGCACGCTGCATGAAATGCAGGCCCTGTTGAAGGAGCACCAGCCGGCCTACGCGGTGATCGACCTCAAGCTCAATGGCGACGCCACCGGTCTGGCCTGCGTGCAGCAATTGCACCAGCAGGTGCCCGAGGCCTTGATCGTGGTGCTGACCGGGTTTGCCAGCATCGCCACCGCAGTGGAAGCCATCAAGCTGGGCGCCTGCCACTACCTGGCCAAGCCCTCGAATACGGACGACATCGAAGCCGCCTTCGGCCATGTGGCCGGCAGCACCGAGGTCGAACTGACCAACCGCTCCACCTCGATCAAGACACTGGAGTGGGAGCGCATCCACGAGACCCTGGCCGAGACGGGATTCAACATCTCCGAAACAGCCCGTCGCCTGGGCATGCACCGCCGGACTCTGGCCCGCAAGCTGGAGAAGCAACGGGTCAAGTAAGCCGCGACCAGGCTATTTCGCGTCCGGGTTGATATAGCTACCACGCGCCTTGGCCGTGTCCGCCAGCGGGTGAGGCCCATGACAAGTCACCATCCGCTCCAAAAACAAAAAAGGGGGCCCAAGGCCCCCTTCTCTCTTCCCTGCCGCACCTGCATCACATGAACACAGGCCGGGCTGGGTCAGCCACCTCAAGCGCGGCTGGCGCGCTTGCGGTCCTGTTCCTTCAGGTGGCGCTTGCGCAGGCGCACCGACTTGGGCGTGATTTCGACCAGCTCGTCGTCCTCGATGAATTCAACGCCGTATTCCAGCGTCAGTTCGATCGGGGGGGTGATCTTGATGGCGTCTTCCTTGCCGCTCACGCGGAAGTTGGTCAGCTGCTTGGTGCGGGTGGCGTTGACCACCAGATCGTTGTCACGGCTGTGGATGCCGACGATCATGCCTTCGTACACCGGGTCGTTGGCCTTCACGAACATGCGGCCACGGTCGTCCAGCTTGCCCAGGGCGTAGGTGAAGATTTCACCGTCGTCCATGGAGATCAGCACGCCGTTCTTGCGGCCGCCGATCTCACCCTTGTGGGGTTCGTAGCTGTCGAAGATGTTGCTGATCAGGCCAGAACCGCGGGTCAGGTTCAGGAATTCGTTGGTGAAACCGATCAGGCCACGGGCCGGGATGCGGTATTCCAAACGGACGCGACCGCGGCCATCGGGTTCCATGTTGACCAACTCACCCTTGCGCTCGCCCAGGGCTTGCATCACGCCGCCTTGGTGGCCTTCTTCGATGTCGGCTGTCACCAGCTCGATCGGCTCATAGCGCACGCCGTCGATGTCGCGGAACACCACGCGCGGCTTGGACACGGCCATTTCGTAGCCTTCACGGCGCATGTTTTCCAGCAGGATGGTCAAGTGCAGTTCGCCGCGACCCATGACTTCGAAGATACCTTCTTCGTCGGTTTCCTTCACGCGCAGGGCCACGTTGTGTTGCAGTTCCTTTTGCAGGCGGTCCCAGATCTGACGGCTGGTCACGAACTTGCCTTCACGGCCGGCCAGCGGCGAGGTGTTGACGCAGAAGTTCATGGTCAGGGTCGGTTCATCAACCTTCAGCATGGGCAGCGGAGCCGGGTTGTTCACGTCGGTCACAGTGACGCCGATACCGATGTCGGCAATGCCGTTGATCAACACGATTTCACCCGGGCCGGCTTCGGTGGACTGGACGCGGTCCAGGCCTTGGAAGGTCAGCACCTGGTTGACGCGGCCCTTGATGGCCTTGCCGTCCGGACCTTCCATGACCAACACGTCGCTCATGGGCTTGAGCGTGCCTTGGCTGATGCGACCCACGCCGATGCGGCCCACGAAGGTGGAGAAGTCCAGTGCCGAGATTTGCAGCTGCAGAGGCGCGCTCGGGTCACCCTTTTGCGACGGAACGTGCTTCAGGATGGTGTTGAACAGGGCCGACATGTCAGGGCCCCACTGTTCGCCTGGAGCGCCTTCTTCGAGCGAGGTCCAGCCGTTGATGCCCGAGGCGTAAACGACGGGGAAGTCCAGTTGTTCATCGGTCGCGCCCAGCTTGTCGAACAGGTCGAAAGCAGCGTTGACGACCTTGTCCGGGTTGGCACCGGGCTTGTCGACCTTGTTGACCACCAGGATCGGGCGCAGGCCCAGAGCCAGGGCCTTCTTGGTCACGAAACGGGTTTGCGGCATCGGGCCTTCTTGGGCGTCGATCAGCAGCACCACACCGTCCACCATCGACAGAGCGCGTTCAACTTCACCGCCGAAGTCCGCGTGGCCCGGGGTGTCGACGATATTGATGTGGGTGCCTTCCCAGCTCACAGCGCAGTTCTTGGCCAGAATCGTGATGCCACGTTCTTTTTCGATGGCGTTGTTGTCCATCACGGTATCCACGATCTTTTCGTGTTCCGCGAAGGTGCCCGACTGACGCAACAGTTGGTCAACCATGGTGGTTTTGCCATGGTCAACGTGGGCAATGATGGCGATGTTTCGAATTTGTTTGCTCATTTCGTTTCCTCAGTACGGTTGCCTTCGCTTCCGTGGGTTCGTTCCATGTTTTCAAGAATCTGTTGGATCTCGATGGGGCTCAACAGCCGCTCCGGGATCAGCTCACCGGCCAATGTGTGGCCCACCCCCAGCAAGGCGGGCGGTTCATCACCGAACACCGCCACGGCCCGGGCATCGGCCCAGGCGCCTCGGCGGCGCATGCCGCTCAGAAATCGCCCCGCATTCTGACTGTCCAGCGTGACGCGGGTGTGATGCGTCAGCAAGGTCTGTACCGGCATCAGGCTGGCCAGGCGTTCTCCCTCAGGCAGGGCCTCCAACGCTTCCAGGCTGACACATCGGCTCTGGTCGAAATCACCGGTCACGGTGCGCCGCAGGGACACGAGGTAGGCCCCGCAGCCAAGCGCCTGTCCAATGTCTTCGCCCAGGGTGCGGATGTACGTGCCCTTGCTGCAACGGACTTCGATGCGCAGTGCAGGAAAGCCCTGCTCTGCCGAAACGTCTGTCAGTTGCAGCTCCCAGATGGTCACATCACGCGCCGGGCGCTCGACGTCAATGCCCTCCCGGGCATATTCGTACAAGGCCTTGCCATCTTTCTTCAGGGCACTGTGCATGGGCGGCACCTGACGGATCGGCCCCAGAAAGCGTTGGCGGACCGCCGCAAGAGACTCGGGGCTGAGGCAGGCAGGATCCACCTCACGGGTCTCGATGATGTCGCCCTCACGGTCGCCTGTGCTGCTGCGCTGGCCCAGCCGGGCCACGGCCACATAGGTCTTGTCGGCGTCCAGATGGAGTTGGCTGAACTTGGTGGCGGCACCAAAGCACAGCGGCAACACCCCGGTGGCCAACGGATCGAGCGTGCCGGTATGGCCCGCTTTTTCGGCGCGCAGCAACCATTTGGCCTTCTGCAAGGCATTGTTGCTCGAGAGTCCGAGCGGTTTGTCGAGCAACAACACCCCATGCACAGGGCGCCGTTGCACCCTTGTGCGTGGCGCGTTCATGGGCTCAGTCGTCTTTCGCGCGAGAAGAGACCGCCTTGGCAATCAAGGCGTTCATGTCGGCCGCACGCTCAGTGGTGCGGTCGAAGTGGAAGTGCAGTGTCGGCACGGTGTGAATGTGCAGACGCTTGAACAGGCCGTTGCGCAGGAAGCCGGCGGCCTGGTTCAGCGCTTCCTCGGTTTCTTTCGGGTCCCCGATCAGGAGACTGAAATACACCTTGGCGTGCGCATAGTCGGGCGTCACCTCCACAGCCTGCAGGGTGACCATGCCGACGCGCGGATCTTTGAGTTCGCGCGCGATCAACTCGGTCAGATCACGCTGGATCTGATCGGCCACCTTGAAGCTGCGGTTGGGGGTGCTGGATGCCTTGCGTACCATCGTCTTGCTCGGGTCGTCGCCTCACGCTCACAGCGTGCGGGCGATTTCCTTGATCTCGAAGAACTCCAACTGGTCGCCCACGGAGATGTCGTTGTAGTTCTTGAGCTTGATACCGCACTCGAAGCCTTCCTTGACTTCGCGGACATCGTCCTTGACGCGCTTGAGGGACTCGAGCTCGCCGGTGTAGATGACCACGTTGTCGCGCAGCAGGCGGAAGCGTGCCGAACGGTTGACCATGCCGGAGGTGACCATACAGCCAGCCACCGTGCCGATCTTGGAGGCGACGAACACGGTGCGGATTTCGGCCGTACCGATGACTTCTTCCTTCTTGTCCGGCGTCAGCATGCCCGACATCGCAGCCTTCAACTCATCGACGGCGTCGTAAATGATGTTGTAGTAGTGGATGTCGACCGAGTTGCCTTCGGCCGTCTTGCGGGCACCTGCATCGGCACGCACGTTGAAGCCGATCACGATGGCCTTCGAAGCGATGGCCAGGTTGATGTCGGACTCACTGATCGCGCCCACAGCGGCGTAGACCAGTTGCACCTTGACTTCGTCAGTGGACAGCTTGAGCAGCGAGGCAGCCAGAGCTTCCTGCGAACCCTGCACGTCGGCCTTGATGATGATCGGCAAGGTCTTGACTTCGCCAGCCGACATGTCGGAGAACATGTTCTCCAGCTTGGCGGCCTGTTGCTTGGCCAGCTTGGTGTTGCGGAACTTGCCGGCACGGTAGGTGGCGATTTCACGGGCACGGCGTTCGTCCGTGAGCACCATGAATTCATCACCGGCCTGGGGCACTTCAGTCAGACCCTGGATTTCCACCGGGATCGACGGGCCAGCCGACTTGATGGTGCGACCCGCTTCATCGAGCATGGCACGCACGCGACCGTAGGTCTGGCCTGCCAGCACCACGTCGCCCGTCTTGAGCGTACCAGACTGAACCAGCACAGTCGCCACAGGGCCGCGGCCCTTGTCAAGCTTGGCTTCAATCACCAGGCCCTTGGCGTTGGCGTCGACCGGGGCCTTGAGCTCCAGCACTTCAGCCTGCAGCAGCACCTGTTCGAGCAGTTCGTCGATGCCCGTACCCATCTTGGCCGACACCGGAACAAAGGGAGACTCGCCGCCGAACTCTTCAGGCACAACCTCTTCAGCCACCAGTTCGCTCTTCACGCGCTCCAGGTTGGCGTCGGGCTTGTCGATCTTGTTGATGGCAACCACGATGGGCACACCAGCAGCCTTGGCGTGCTTGATGGCTTCCTTGGTCTGCGGCATCACGCCGTCGTCGGCAGCCACCACCAGGATCACGATGTCGGTGGCCTGGGCGCCACGGGCACGCATGGCCGTGAAGGCCTCGTGACCCGGGGTGTCCAGGAAGGACACCATGCCGCGCGGGGTTTCCACGTGGTAGGCGCCAATGTGCTGGGTGATGCCACCGGCTTCGCCAGAGGCCACCTTGGTGCGGCGGATGTAGTCCAGCAGCGAGGTCTTGCCGTGGTCGACGTGACCCATCACGGTCACGACAGGGGCACGGGGCAGTTGCTCGGCATCCTGGGCTGCCACGTCTTCGTCGGTGAAGGCTTCCGGGTCATCCAGTGCGGCCACGATGGCCTTGTGACCCATTTCCTCGACCACGATCATCGCGGTGTCCTGGTCCAGCGGCTGGTTGATGGTGACCATCTGACCCAGCTTCATCAGGTGCTTGATCACCTCGGAGGCCTTGACCGCCATCTTGTGGGCCAGTTCGGCCACGGTGATGGTTTCAGGCACGTGCACTTCGATCACACGTGCTTCGGCCGGTGCCTGCTGCTGTTGGTCTTCGCGGTTGTCGCGGTCATTGCCACGACGGCCACGCGGACCACTGCGCCAACTGTTGCGGCCCACGCCACCACTGCTGTCACCGCGGGTCTTGATTTCTTTCTTCTTGGCCGGATCGCCCGCCCAGCTGGAGGAAAGCTTGGCCGACTTGACTTCCTTGTTGCCACCAGGACCTGCTGCAGGTGCCGGTGCATTGGCCGTGCGCGTGCCTGCACCTGCTCCCGGCGTACCGGCAGGCTTGTGCAGAGTGCCCTTGACGCCCGCCTTGGCATCGCCAGGCTTGGCCACAGGCTTCGGCTCTTCGGGCTTCTTGGCCACGAGAACCTTCTTGGGGGTGGCCATCATCGAACGGATGGCCGCCGCTTCGGCCTCGGCCTTGCGGCGACGCTCGCTCAGGTCGGCGGCGCGGGTGGCCTCTTCCTGGGCACGGGCACGGGACTCGGACTCCGCCTTTTCACGTGCAGCTGCAGCGGCGGCACGCACGGCAGCAGCGGCTTCGGCCTGCTCCTTGCTGGCCACTTCCTTTTCAGCCATGGCTTGGGCCCGGCGGGCTTCTTCCTGGGCAGCATAGGCAGCGGCGCGTTCTTCGGCTTCGCGCTCACGGCGCTCCAGCTCTTCGCGCTCACGGCGCTTGGCCGCGAGCTCGGTTTCCTGGTCACGAATCTGCTCGGCCTGACGGCGGGCTTCTTCCTCGCGACGGCTCAGGTCGGCATTGTGGGCCGTCTCGGCAGCGGTGGGCGGCACTTCCTGCTCTACCACGGCGGCAGATTCAGGGCGCACGTCTTCCTCGCGCTGGATGAAGGTGCGCTTCTTGCGCACTTCCACCTGGATGGTGCGAGCCTTGCCCGTGGCATCGGCTTGCTTGATTTCGCTGGTCGACTTCTTCACGAGCGTGATCTTCTTGCGGTCCACGGCAGTCGTGCCGTGGCTTGCTTGCAGAAAACTCAACAGCTGCTGCTTGTCGGACTCGGTCAGATTGTCGGAAGAGGAGCGCTTGGAAACGCCCGCCGTGCGAAGCTGCTCGAGCAGGGTTTCAGGGGACTTCTTGAGCTCGTTAGCGAACTCGGCGACAGTGGTACTGGACATATTTGGTTCTTGCCTCCATGACCATTACTCTTGACCCGCGAACCAATGTTCGCGTGCCTTCATGATCAAAGCCGTGGCTTCTTCAGGGGTCTGGCCGGTGATGTCGGTGAGTTCATCCACCGCCAGATCCGCCAGTTCGTCGCGGGTATGGACCCCGCCAGCTGCCAGCTTGCCGATCAGTTCGGGGCTGAGGCCCTCGAGATCACGCAAGTCCTGGGAAACTTCGTCAACGCTCTCTTCCCGAGCGATTTCCATGGTCAGCAGGGCATCCTTGGCCCGCGAACGCAGTTCGTTCACCGTGTCTTCGTCGAAGCTTTCGATCTCCAGCATTTCCTGGATCGGCACATAAGCCACTTCTTCGAGGCTGGTGAAGCCTTCGGAAATCAGGATCTCGGCGATTTCCTCGTCGACATCGAGCTTTTCCATGAACAACTGGCGCGTGGCCTGTGTTTCATTGGCCTGCTTCTGAGCCGATTCGGCCGCATCCATGATGTTGATCTTCCAACCCGTCAGGTCAGAGGCCAGACGCACGTTCTGACCGCCGCGGCCGATGGCGATGGCGAGGTTCTCTTCGTCCACCACCACGTCCATGGCGTGCTTTTCTTCGTCCACCACGATGGACTGCACGTTGGCAGGGGCCAGCGCACCGATCACGAACTGTGCCGGATCTTCGCTCCACAACACGATGTCGACACGCTCACCAGCCAACTCGTTGGTGACCGCGTTGACACGGGTGCCACGCACGCCGACACAGGTGCCGATCGGGTCCACACGCTTGTCGTGCGACAGCACGGCAATCTTCGCGCGGGAGCCAGCGTCACGGGCACAGGACTTGATTTCGAGCAGACCTTGCTCGATTTCAGGCACTTCCTGGCGGAACAGCTCAATCATGAATTCAGGGGCCGAACGCGACAACACGATCGGAGCGCCACGCAAGGTCAGATCGACCTCCATGATCATGGCGCGGACGCGGTCGCCATTGCGCAGGTTCTCCTTGGGGATCATCTCGCCACGACGCAGACGGCCTTCGACACGGCCCGACTCGACAATGATGTCACCCTTGTCCATGCGCTTGACTGTGCCGACAAAGATCTTGTCGCCACGCGACATGAAGTCGTTGAGCAGCATTTCGCGCTCGGCGTCACGGATCTTCTGCAGAATGACCTGCTTGGCGGCCATGGCGCCAATGCGGCCGATCGGCACCGAGGGAACGGACTCTTCGATGTACTCGTCGAGTTCGATGTCAGGGATCTGCTCCTTGGCTTCGAACAGCAGGATTTCCTGGTCGGGCAGTTGCAGACCCGCCTCATCGGGCACCACGTGCCAGCGGCGGAAGGTCTCGTAATTGCCCGTGTCGCGGTCAATCGCCACGCGAATGTCCACCTCGCCCTCGTAGAGCTTCTTGGTAGCCTGGGCCAGTGCCGATTCGACGGCACCAAAGACCACATCACGCTCCACATTCTTTTCGCGCGAGATGGCTTCGACCAACATCAACAATTCGCGATTCATGTCACGACTCTCCTATCCAAAACGATGCAATGGGGGCGTTGGCAGATCGCTCGGCCAACCACCCGTTCAAGCAGACGGCGCTTCCTGCGAGGAAGCGCGCCCTTTGAAATCGACAATGGGGGCCAGACGGGCTTCGCGAAGCTCATCCAGCGTGAAACCAAGCACCTGCAAGGGCGCAGGCACGCGCTTCTTGCTGATCTTCTGCCCAGGCTTGACGGCCGGCTCATCACGCCAGACGATTTGCCATTGGGCCGGTACTTCGGCAGATTCGACACGCTCGAGCGTGCCGCGAAATTTCTTGCGATTGGCGCTGACCAAGCCGCCGGCTGCGGCGCCCATCGGGCTTTTCAGGGTGATGTCGATGATCTCGCCCGCAAAGCGCACGAAATCCTGTTCGTTGCGCAAAGGCCGGTCCAGGCCGGGGGAGGAGACCTCGAGGCGCCGATAGTCCACATCTTCGACTTCAAGAGCGAATTGCAGTTGGCGGGTGACTTTTTCGCAATCTTCGACCGTGACGTAGACGGGCGCTTGAGTTGCGGCTTCGGGAGACCAGGGCAGATCGATGGTGATGCGTAGCAAGCCCCCTGCGGAGCGCTCGATCTCCACGAGGTCATAACCCAGTCCAGTTACGGTTTGTTCGACGGTTTGCTGTAGCGCCACGTTGATCCGGATGCAACCTGTTAAGAGGTGGTGAGTGGCGCCAAAAGCCCGGTTGACACCAGGGCGCAAGCACCACACCAAAAACGATTAACCAAAAAAAACGGGCGGTAATTACCCGCCCGTTTGGTCGTGAAGCCCTTATTGTAACGTCTAAAGTGTTGATTTGCAAAGGTTTCGGCTTTAGTTTTTGCATCCGGCAGGATCGGCACACGCCGTGTCGGCCCCCAACACCCCGCGCACCCGATGCCACAAGGCCTTTGCCTGCGCATCCACCCTGGGAACCCGCCCAGGCTCAGCCTGAAAACCACCCAACAAACGGGCCAGAACCTCGGGCTGAGGGGGCAAGGGGCCAAAATGGTGCACCTCGGCATCGCAGGCGATCAGCAGGGTGGGAAAGGTTTCCACATCCACATCGCCCATGACATCGGCCTCGTCCTCGATATCGACCCAATGAAAGGCCGCCTCCGGATGGCGCGACGCCAGCGCGCGGAAACCTGCCGAGTATTCCTTGCAGACCCCACACCAGCCGGCACACAGACAAACCACAAACCAATCTGACATCAGCACCCCCAGTCTGGCCGGGATGGTAGCGCAATCCCCCGCCAGCTTCAGACCAGGCATTGCTTTTCAATGCGAGGCACCGCCGTCACGAAGAACATCCAGAGGCACGATCGGTGGTGCAGAGTTTCCCCAGGCATTGCGCACATAGGACAAAACCGCAGCCACCTCATCATCACGCAAGACCAGGCGGAAAGGCGGCATGCCATGCGGCCGGGGGTTGTCTGCGGTGCTGGGTGGATACCCCCCCTGGAGCACCACGCGCACGAGGTTGTTGGTTTGGGCCATGAGCACGGCTCGATTGCCGGCCAGCGGTGGATAGGCCCCCGTCACGCCCTGCCCGCGCTCACCATGGCAAGAGGAGCAATGTCGCTCGTAGAGTTGCGCCCCCGCCCCTGCCGACCCGGCAGAGGCCGCCACACTCCGCACCCCCTCCGACACCGCGGCGCGCCCAGGGGCATCGGCAAATGCGGTCAAGTACGACGCCATGGCACGAAGGTCATCCAGGCTGAGGTATTGCGTACTTTGCGAGACCACTTCAGCCATGGGTCCGGTCACGACCGCCGCCGCCCCAACACCCGTTTTGAGCACCCTCACCCATTCCTCCCGGCCTGCGGCCTCCACCCCGGCCTGACCGATTTCTTTGAGCGATGGCGCATACCAGCCCTGCGCAGGCAAGTGATACCCCCCAAACTCTGCACCCAATCGATAGCCCCCAAGGACATTGCGCGGGGTGTGGCAGGAAGCGCAATGCCCCAAGCCTTGCACCAAGTAGCCACCCCGATTCCACGACGGGCTTTGATCGGGCACATCCCGCCAGACCGAGGGGCGGAAATACAAGCCACGCCAGAATGCCAGCGCCCATTGCGTGCGATATGGCCACGCCAGTTCGTGGGCTGTGTTCTCACGAGCGACAGGCGGCAGCGTTCTCAAGAACGCCCACAGGGCTTTCGCGTCCTCAGGCGTCACTCGGCTGTATTCAACATACGGGAATGCGGGATTCAGCAGCCGTCCGTCGCGCGAACGGCCATGGTGCAGCGCCTGCCAGAAATCCTCCTCCGTCCAGTGCCCCAGACCTGTCGCCGGGTCAGAGGTCAAATTGCTGGAATACACCCGCCCGAACGGCGTCTCGATGGCCCGCCCTCCGGCATAAGGCATGCCGCCTTGCGCTGTGTGGCACGCCGCGCAATTCCCCGCCCTGGCCAGGTAGGCACCCCGAGACACCCGATCCACCGACAACGCCCGGACAGAAGGCTCAGCCGCGGCAGGCAAAGACTCCGGCGCCTGGCGCCACCCCATCCAGAGCAGCGCAGCAAACACGGCCAAACCCAAGCTCAATACAAGAAGTGCCCCACCCCAGATCCACCGCCTCATGAGCCCTCCCCGGCGCTCAGGCCACCACACTTCAAAGGCAATGGCTGGGGCAGACTCTTGACCGCCCTGGGGCTTGCAGGAAGCGCCTGACTGGCCAGCCATGCGGAGACGGCACTGACCTCATCCGCGCTCAGCATGCGCGCCACCCTGGCCATGCAATCGGGCGACTGGGCCTGCCGTTGGCCTGTCTGCCAGGCCCCCAACTGGCTGTTGAGGTAATCCCGGGGCAGGCCCAGCAAACCTGGCACCGACGGTGACAAGCCCGTCATCGCTGGGCCATGGCATTGGACGCAAGCCGGCAAGCCTCGCCCAGCATCACCTTGCTGCACCAGATGCCTGCCGCGCTCCAACAACGCCGAGTCCACTCCCGGAGGCCGAGGCGGCGGATAGGGAATCTCAAGACTGGCGAAGTAGCTGGCCATCTCAGCCAGATAGGCATCGCTCAAATGCTCCAGAAGGCCAGACATCAGCGGGTAACGGCGCCGGCCCTCGCGGAAATTCAACAATTGGTGATAGAGATAGCCTTCGGGCTTGCCTGCCAGACGCGGAAAGTAGCCATCCGGGGTGGCACGCCCTTCACGGCCATGGCAGGCCACACAGGCCTGGACGCGCGCCGCCATCGATTCAGGAGGGGGAACGGCAGAATCGGCCCTCGGCACACCGCCGTCCGGCTTTTGCGCCCAAGACAGGGCCGAGGCCAGCAAGACCGAGCCCATCAGAGCCCTCAACAAGCAAACACCATGCACCTGCAACCTCGCTCGCCTTGAATCAACGACACGAAGAACTCTAACGGGTGCAGCCCCTGCGGCCCATAGCAGAAGCCCGATAAAAGACCGGATCAGCGCAGGGCAGCGAGCGCGCCCATGACCTTGGCGCTGCCACGATTTTCAACCAGCACCCAAAACAGATGGCCGCAGGCCAGGCTGGTCACCAAAGCCAAACCCATCCCCAGGATGTTCACCCAGGGCTGGGTCGGGAACCAGTGGTGCCATGCGGCATTGAACACCAGACACACCGGGAAATGGATCAGAAACACCGAATAGGAAATACGCCCCAGCCAGGCCAGCAAGCCGTGGTGCAACCAGTGCCAGGATCCGCGCAACAACACCACCCCCAGCAACATGGAAGTGGCCAAGGCGATGGCGATGCGGATGCGGAACTCCAGCATCAGCGCCAAACCACCCACGGCAGCCAAGGCCGCCAGCCACAGCCAGGGGTGGCGGCGGCCAGAAGCCCAGCGAGCCATCATGCCCAAAGCATAGGAGCCAAAGAAGTAAAGACCCGTGATGTCGAAACCGGCATCCCGATTGAAGAACAGCAGCGAAGCGAGCATCAGCATGCTGGTCAGACTCACCACCCAAGCCGTCAGGCGCGAGCGGGCCACCACGTCATGGGGGTCCATCGGACCCGCCAGCTTCTGCCCCATCCAGAAAAGCAGCACCGCGAGGCTGTACAACTGCAAATCGATGGCCACATACCAGACGCCAGCCGATAAAGCCTCATGCCCCACCCAGTTGTGCAGCATGAAAACATGCGAAATGACCCGCCAGAAATCCGGCGCCGAAGGCACAGACTCATGGTGCAGCCAGGGCCGGACCCAAGCAGCAATGATGATGGCCACCAGCAAGGCAGAGACATAGGGAATGGCCAAACGAAGATAACGCTGCCAGACCAGGGACAAGAGGGGCACACACTGCCCAGAACGGGCAAAGCGAGACAGCTGACCCGCCGTGAGAAAGCCGGCCATGACCAGAAACACCTGAACGGCCAGGCGCCCATAGTCGTACAACCAACTGATGAGCGAGGGCGCAAGGGCCAGCGCCACATCGGACATGGGCCCATAAAAAGCCAGATGGTGACTCACGATGAGCACACAGGCGATGCCCTTGAGGGCATCAACCAGAGGCATTCGATTGACAGCACTAGAAGTCATTGACGGCCCATGAAAAAAGCCAGCCCCACGGGCTGGCTTGGGTGTCTTTGGTGGGACGTGCGGGGGTCGAACCCACGACAAACGGATTAAAAGTCCGCTGCTCTACCAACTGAGCTAACGTCCCAACAGCTTCTTCAAACATTTGAATATCTGAATCAGCGAAGCCTCAGATTATATCGTGTTTTTTGGGCTTTTTAGAACTCGGCGCCGCCAATTGATCCAGAACCCAACCTGCCGCACATTGCCCGAACGTGGCCGTCACACTGACGACGGATCCGTAGCCATGGCAATTCAAAGAACCATCGCCAGACAACTGACAGGATGGATCCGGTGGAGCCACCGCCTCACGGCTGAAGACACAGCAGACCCCCATGCGCTTGCCGTCCTTGGGTGCGGCGTGCTCACGACGCAGGCGATATCTGAGTTGGGCCAACAAAGGGTCGTGCGTGGTCTGACTGAGGTCATCGATGTCCACCAGATGGGCATGCCGCTTGCCGCCGGCCGCACCTACCGAAATGAAGGGCACCGAACTGCGCCGGGCCCAAGCGGCCAGCGCCGTCTTGGTCTTGACCTGATCACAGGCATCGATGACCGCCGTAGCCCCGGCCGGCCAAACGTCCAGCCAGTTCTCCGGCGTCACAAAATCTTCCACCCGGTGCACCACGCAAGCAGGATGAATGTCTGCAATGCGCTCGGCCATGGCATCCACCTTGGCCTGCCCCACCGTTGTGCCCAAGGCATGGATCTGGCGATTGATATTGGATTCGGCCACGTTGTCCAGGTCGATCAAGGTCAGCTCGGCCACACCGCTGCGGGCCAAGGCCTCGGCCGCCCAGGAGCCCACGCCTCCGATGCCAATCACCACCACGTGGGCAGCGCGGATGCGCGCGGCGCCCTCCACGCCGTACAAGCGGGCCAGCCCACCGAAGCGCCGCTCCAGATCAGGCTCCAGGCCGGGCAGCACGTCTGTCACAGGGTCACTTCATCCGGGCAATGCGGTCGCGTGCCGCCGTGGCAGCCTCGGACTGCGGGTACACCTTGACCAGGTCTTCCAGCGTCTTGCGGGCGGCCTTGGTGTCTTTCAACTCGGTCTGGCAGTTGGCGATCGACAATGCGGCCTCGGGGGCACGTGGAGAGTCGGAGGCCACGCTCAACAGCGTCTTGAAGTTGGCAATGGCCTCTTTGTAATCACGCGTTGCATACTGGGCATTGCCCAGCCAGAACAGCGCGGTCGACATGTACCCGCTTTGCGGATAGCGCCGGATGAAGTCGGCAAACGCGCTCTGCGCCTGCGGGAAGGCCCCCTGGCGGAACTGCCCCAACGCGGCTTCGAAATCCTTCTTCTCAGCCGGATCCACCGAGAACTCACGTCCGTCCACCGTCACCTTGACGGGCTCGAAGCGCCGCAAGCGGTCGTCCACGCCCTGGGCAATGTCCTTCTGCCGCCGTTGCAGGTCGGCGACGTCGCGCGCGAGCTGCTCGTTCTGCCCGCGCAGGCTGGCCTGCTCGGCGCGCAGGGTCTCGATCTGGGCTTGCAGATCCAGCAGGCTGCGACGCAACTGGCCCAGGTCTTCAGCCGCCCTCGAGGCCTCCTCAGCCTGGCGCTGGGCCTGGCTGTCCACCTTCTGGCGCAACTCGATGATGGCGCGACGGGCCTCATCGTCACCAAACAGCGCAGCCTGGCTGGGCTGCGAAACCAGGGCCGCACAGGCCAGGGCCGCGCCTGACAGGGCGCGGACAACAGGGTTCATGGAGCAGCGCATGGCCATGCTCAACGGTAGGTGATCTCAACGCGGCGGTTCTGCGCCAACGAGGCTTCGTCGGTGCCCAAGGCCACCGGCTTTTCCTTGCCGAAGCTCACAGCTTCCAGCTGCGAATCAGACACGCCCAACAGGGTCAGAGAACGACGCACGGCCTCGGCACGCTTCTGCCCCAGGGCCAGGTTGTACTCACGACCACCACGCTCATCGGTGTGACCTTCAAGGTTCACCTTGCGGGCCGGATTGGCCTTCAGGAAACGGGCATGGGCGTCCAGCAGCGCCTGGAATTGCGGCTTGACCACGTAGCTGTCGTAATCGAAGTACACCAAGCGCTCGACACCCACCGGGCCTGCCACCTTGCCGTCTGCGCCGTTCAGGTCAACGCCCTTGACACCGCTCTGGGCCGCGCCGGAAGCGCTACCACTCGCGTCGGACGAGCCCGTGGTGCTGGTCGCACTGCGGTCTTCAACCGGGGCCTGGTCCAGCTTGACGCCGGAGCTGCAACCGGCCACCAGCATGGCGGCGACCAGAGCGATAGAGAAACGTTGGCTCATGAAAAAACTCCTGAATGATGTGGATCTGTAGGTCTGTCTGGCCTGCCGTGCGCAAGGCACGAACAAGCTCAATTCTTCTGGAAAGGGGCCCAGTCGGGCTCGCGGATGTCGCCGCCCTGCCCGGCCAGGCGGGCTTTGATCTTGCCGTCCAGCGTGCTGGTCATCAGGGCTTCACGCCCCCCTTGCTGGGTGGCGTAGACGATCAGCCGGCCGTTCGGGGCAAAGCTCGGACTCTCATCGGCCATGGTGTCGGTGATCGCGTTGACGGTCCCGGACCCGAGGTCCATCACGTGCAGCTTGAAAGCGCCAGACACACGCGAGATATACGCCAGCCAGCGGCCATCCGGGCTCAGCGTCGGCGAGATGTTGTAGCCCCCCGTGAAGGTCACCCGCTCAGCAGCCCCCCCGGAGGTGGCCACGCGGTAGATTTGCGGAGCACCGCCACGGTCACTGACGAAATAGATGTAACGGCCATCGGCCGAATACACCGGCTCGGTGTCGATGCCATTGCTCTGCAAGAGCCTGCGGGGTTCGCCCCCATTGACCGAATCGATGGTGTAGAGCTGCGAGCCCCCATCACGGCTCAACGTGACGGCCAGTTGGCGACCATCAGGCGACCAGGCCGGCGCACTGTTGGAGCCCTTGAAATTGGCGATCAGACGGCGCTTGCCACTGGCCACGTCATGAACGTAGACCACCGGCTTGCGCGACTCGAAGGACACATAGGCCAATTGCCCGCCCGAAGGCGACCAGGCCGGCGAGATGATGGGCTCGGGGCTGGTCAGGGCCGACTGGGCGTTTTCGCCGTCGGCATCGGCCACCCACAGGTTGTACTTCTGGCCCGCCTTGGTCACATACGCGATGCGGGTCGAGAAGACGCCTTTTTCGCCAGTGAGCTTTTCGTAGACGAAGTCGGCGATGCGGTGCGACACCAGACGCAGATCAGCGGCCGGCACGGCATAGCTCTGGCCGCCCAGATCCTGCCCCCGTACCACATCCCACAGCCGGAAGCGGACGTCGTAGCGGCCGTCGGCCAGCTTGGAGATGCTGCCCGTCACCAGCGAATCGGTGTTGCGCTGCCGCCAGGCACTCATCTCGGGGCGGGAGGTCTCATCCAATTGAGGCCCAGAGGCATCAATGGGGCGGAACTGGCCGCTTCGCTCCAGGTCGGCGGCGATGATGCTTGCCGGCCGTTGCGGGGTGCCGGCCTCGCCCTTGAAGGGCGCCACCGCAATGGGCAATTGCGTCAGGCCCACACCTGACACTTCGACGCGGAACTGGGCCATTGCCGGCACGGCGGCCGACAAGGCCAAGGCCGACAGCAAAGCGCGCCGCGAAGCGTGGAACAGGGGAGCGGAACCGGGGAGATCGTGACGTTGAAGATTCATTCGCAGTGGTGGTCAGGTGACGACACGGGAATCGGTCGCGCGGCTGATGAAAGGCGAAAGGGGCCGCGCCAAAGACCGTGATGTTACACACTGCCCGAGGGGCACTGTCACAAAGTGTGTACTTTACACGCCCTGCAGAGGTGTCAATCTGTATCAAGCACGCACCTTCAGGCCAGCCCGACGCGGGGATGCGAGCCGTTGAGCCCAGCAGGGGGCCCGTAGAATCGGCCCCAACATGCCCACCGACGAAGCCATCCCCCCTACCCTGCCCCTGCGCCAACGACTGGCGCGCCTGAATGGCTACTTCGGCCGCCAACCCATGGCCTGGAGCATGGCGGTGCTGGCCACCCTGGTCGGCGCCGGCACCGAACCTTTGATCCCGGCGCTGATGCAGCCGCTGCTGGACCAGGGCTTCACCAAGGGCACCTTGCCGCTGTGGTTTGTGCCACTGGCCTTGATGGGCCTGTTCGCCGTCCGCGGGCTGGCCCAATTTGTCGCCCAGTACGCGCTGGCCCGCATCGCCAATGACGGCATGATGCGCCTGCGCAAAGACCTGTTTGCCCGCCTGCTCAGCGCCGACCTGCGCCTGTTTCGCGAGCAAAGTGCCAGCGCGTTGTCCAACACCGTGGTCTATGAAGTGCAGACCGGCTCTCAGTTGCTGGTGCAATCGGCCCTCGGTTTCTCACGTGACGGCTTCACGCTGCTGGCCCTGCTGGGCTACCTGCTTTATCTGAACTGGCAACTCACCCTGATCGTGGGGGTGGTGGTGCCGGGCGTGGCCTGGGTGATGAAAACGCTGTCCAAACGCCTTTACCGCCTGACCAAGGCCAGCCAGCAAGCCACCGACGAGCTGGCCTATGTGGTGGAAGAGAACGTGCTGGCCCACCGCATGGTGCGCCTGCATGGCGCGCAGAGTGGCCAGGCAGGCCGTTTTGAAGGGCTGAGCCAACGCCTGCGCGGCCTGGCCATCAAAGGCACCATTGCATCCTCCGCCATGACGCCTCTGACCCAGTTGCTGTCGGCGGGGGCCTTGTCGGTGGTGATCTGTGTGGCTTTGTGGCAGGGGCGCCAGGCGGCCGGAGCCGCCAACGCCGCCATCACCGTGGGGGGCTTCGTGGCCTTCATCACCGCCATGCTGATGCTGATCGCCCCGATCCGGCGCCTTGCCGACCTGGCCAACCCGCTGACCCGCGGGCTGGCTGCGCTGGAGCGCGGCCTGCGCCTGATGGACCAGGTTCAGCCCGAAACCGAAGGTTCCCACCAGGCCGCCACAGTGCGCGGGCACCTGGAGCTGCAAGACGTATCCGTGAGCTACCACGCCGACAACCCGCCCGCCCTGGACAAGGTCAGCCTGCGCATCGAGCCTGGCGAAGTGGTGGCCCTGGTCGGCCCCTCTGGTTCGGGCAAGACCACGCTGGCCAACCTGCTGCCCCGTTTTGTGAGCCCCAGCCAGGGTCAGGTGTTGCTGGACGGCGTCGCCCTGCCCGACTGGAACCTGGGCTCGCTGCGCCACCAGTTCGCCCTGGTCAGCCAGGACGTGGTGATGTTCAACGACAGCCTGGCCAACAACGTGGCCATGGGGCAGGCCGTGGATGATGCGCGGGTGCTGGCCTGTCTTCAGGCCGCCAACCTGGGCGACTATGTGGCCAGACAGCCCGACGGCCTGCGCAGCATCGTGGGGCACAACGCTCACCAATTGTCGGGCGGACAACGCCAACGCCTGGCCATCGCCCGGGCCTTGTACAAGAACGCCCCGATCCTGATCCTTGACGAGGCCACCTCGGCACTGGACACCGAGTCCGAGCGGCTGGTGCAAGAGGCCCTGAACCGGCTCATGGCCGGCCGCACCACGGTCGTGATCGCGCACCGCCTGTCCACCATCGAGCATGCCAACCGGGTTGTGGTGATGGCCGAGGGGCGGATTGCCGAACAAGGCACCCATGCGGAACTGATGGCCCGTCAGGGCCTTTACGCACGTTTGCAGGCCCAAAGCGGCGGCGGAAACAACAGCCCCCACAGCACCTCGCTCGACAACGCAACTGAGCCCTGAGATCGCTTCCGGCGTGCCTTGGGCCTGCCTTCAACGTGCCCCATGATCGTGAAAACAGATCTGTTGGGCTGTCTTTAAGATTGATGCAGATAACATTTAGAGCTTGGTGAGCAAGCCGACCTGCAGGGCCAAGGGCCCCTTCAAGCTGTGGGTTCCAGACCAATCACTGCGCGAATCCACGGCCCTGCGAGGGCCGCGTGGGCCTGGGGATCTTCAGGCACAGCCGGGATGAGCCCCCGAAGTGCACTCCCAACGCACCTGAAGCGTGCCCTCGAAAATCGCCCCCGGCGCCAACCACTGCATCGGGCGGGCACACACCGGCTCGATGCAAATGAAATTCAGGGCCTCGTGGTCGGGCAGATCAGCCAGGCCCCTGGCCCCTTCCACCCCTGGGTTCCAGACCATCCACTGCGTGAATCCGCTGCCCTGCAGGTGCAAGGTATGGCTGGGGGTCTTCAGTTGGAGCGAGGGCAAGCCCTCAAACAAGTACTCCATGCCCTCCGGCCCGAAGCGCCAGGGCTGAGCCTGGGGCGCCAAAGGCTGGCCGGACAGGTTGTCCAGCCCCGGCGTGGCCTCCAGCCCCAGCAACTCACAAGCCTCCAGCGAAGACACCGCCCAGTACGGATGCAGGCCACCGCCCCACTCGAAACCCGTCGGGCCGGTGTTTTCCACCTGCCATTGCAGGTTCAAGGCCTCGCTGTCCAGGGCGGCACTCAGACGCAAGCGTGCCGCGTGGGGCCATCCGTCCAACTGGCCTGGCAGCACCTGCAGGCAATAGCTCAGGGATCGAGGATCAGCGCACTCCAGCGCCCAGCGCTGATGGCGGGCAAAACCGTGTTTGCGCCCCGGCCCGAATTGCGCAAACTGCGGAAAAAGCAAGGGCACGCCACCACGGGCCGGCTGGCCGTCCACGCTCAAAGGGCTCAGGTACAACAGCGGCAAGCCCTGTGGGGTGGTCGCCTGAAGGACCTGGGCTCCCAAAGCCTGGTGCTGCAAGCCCAGCATCTCGCCTGAAATTGCCTCTGAAGAGATCATGCTGCCGGCCCTCACAGCAACACGATGTCGTACTGGTCCTGCCCCATGCTGCCTTCGGACTGCAGCGAGATCGGCTTGCCGATGAAGTCCGACAGGCCGGCCAGGTGCTGGCTCTCCTCGTCCAGGAACAGATCGACCACCTGGGGCGAGGCCACCACCCTGAATTCACGCGGGTTGAACTGGCGTGCCTCGCGCAGGATTTCACGCAGGATGTCGTAGGTCACGCTGCGCGCCGTCTTGACCTGCCCCGAACCCTGGCACAGGGGGCAAGGCTCGCACAGCATGTGGGCCAGCGACTCCCGCGTGCGTTTGCGCGTCATCTCGACCAGGCCCAGTTGCGAGAACCCCCCGATCATGGTCTTGACCCGGTCGCGCCCCAACTGCTTGCGGAACTCGCCCAGCACGGCCTCGCGGTGGTCATCGCGCACCATGTCGATGAAATCGACAATGATGATGCCCCCCAGGTTGCGCAGCCGCAGCTGCCGCGCAATGGCCTGTGCGGCCTCGAGATTCGTCTTGAAGATGGTGTCGTCGAAATTGCGGGCCCCCACAAAACCGCCGGTGTTCACGTCCACCGTGGTCAGGGCTTCGGTCTGGTCCACGATCAGGTAGCCCCCCGATTTCAGGTCCACCCTCCGCCCCAGGGCACGCGCGATCTCCTCCTCCACCCCGAACAGGTCGAAGATGGGCCGCTCGCCCTTGTAATGCTGCAACTTGCCCACGGCGGAGGGCATGAACTCCTGGCCAAAGGCCAGCAGCTTCTCGGATTGCTCCTTGGAATCGATGCGGATGTTCTGGGTCTGCTCCCCCACCAGATCGCGCAGCACGCGCTGCAGCAGGTTCAGGTCTTCGTGCAGCAGGGAGGCCGGCGGTAGACGCACCGAGGCGTCCTTGATGCGAGCCCAGGTCTTGCGCAGGTAGGCGATGTCGTCGGCCAATTCGGCGTCCGTGGCATCCTCACCATTGGTGCGCAAGATGAAGCCGCCACCACCCCCGGTGGCTTTTTCACCCACCAGAGCCTGCAAGCGGCTGCGCAAAGCCTCGCGCTCGCCCACGGGGATCTTCTGCGAAACACCCACGTGCTCGTCCTGCGGCAGGAACACCAGCAAACGCCCGGCGATGCTGATCTGGGTGGACAGCCGCGCGCCCTTGGTGCCGATGGGGTCCTTGATCACCTGCACCATCAGGGCCTGCCCTTCGAACACCTGGCGCTCGATGGGCACGGCGGGCTGGGCCTGGCGCGAAGGCGGCGGCTCACCCTCCGGATGTTTCTGCCACACATCGGCCACATGCAAGAACGCGGCACGCTCCAGACCGATATCGATGAAAGCCGATTGCATGCCGGGCAGCACCCGGGTCACCTTGCCCAGGTAGACATTGCCCACCAGGCCCCGCTCCAGCGAACGCTCGATGTGCAGTTCTTGCACCGCGCCGTGCTCGATGACGGCCACACGGGTTTCCTGGGGCGACCAGTTGATCAGAATGTCTTGTTGCATGGCTTGGCTTTTTCCTCAAAGTCAGGCCGGGCAGGCCTCAAAGTTTCCAGCCGCACTGGCGCAGCAGTTCGGCGGTTTCAAACATCGGTAGCCCCATGATGCCCGAATAACTTCCACTCAACTGCGAGATCCAGGCCGCAGCGCGGCCCTGCACGGCGTAAGCCCCGGCCTTGCCCATGGGCTCGCCACTGTCCACATAGGCCTTGATGCGAGCGGAAGAAAGCTCGGCAAATGTGACTTTGGAGGTGCTCAGGGCAGCCACGCGCCGACGGCCTGTTTGCAGGGCCACCGCGGTCAAGACCCGGTGGGTCTGACCGGACAACTCGGCCAGCATGCGCCGGGCGTGGGCCGCATCGTCGGGTTTGCCAAAAATCTGTCGCCCCAAGGCCACCGTGGTGTCAGAGCACAACACGGGCGCCGAGGGCAGGCCCCGGCGCTTGAGCCTTGCCAGCGCGGCATCGAGCTTGAGCCCCGTCACGCGCTGCACATAGGTGGCCGGCGCCTCGCCGGGCAACACGGCTTCAATGGCTTCAGCGTCTTCGCCAAGGTCGCCGTCTGTGTTGGGCAGCAGCAGCCGGTGCGGTACACCGAGCTGCTCCAGCAATTGGCGCCGACGCGGGCTTTGGGAGGCAAGGTAGATGAATTCAGGGTTGGCCATGGGCAGGCTCCATCCAGATGGACACGGAACAGGGCCAGGCCTTGCCTGGCCCGGAAAATCACAGGGAGATCACTCGCGGTGATAAGGGTGGCCGGCATTGACCGACCAGGCCCGGTACAGCTGCTCGATCAGCAGCACACGCACCATGGCGTGAGGCAGGGTCAGGTCAGACAGCCGGATTCGCTCATGCGCAGCCTGGCGAAAGGCCGGCTCCAGCCCATCCGGGCCCCCGATGATCAGCGCCACGTCATCACTCTCCAGCTGCCAGCCCTTGAGCTTGGAGGCCAGCGCCAGGGTGGTGAGCTGAGTGCCCCGCTCGTCCAGCGCCACCACACGGGCACCTTTCGGAATGGCCGCCTCGATGCGCTCACGCTCGGCCGCCAGCAAGGTTTCGAGCGTCTTGGAACTGCGCGGTTCGGTCTTGACGGTCTTGAGCTCCACCTTGAGCTCAGGTGGAAAGCGCTTGGCGTAGTCGTCCCACGCCGTCTGGGCCCAATCGGGCACGCGCTGCCCGACCGCCACGATCACCAGCTTCATGCCAGACGCTCAATCAAGCCTTGCTGGGCTTCTTGCGCGGAGCCGGTGCAGCGGCCGACTTCTTGGCCGCGGGCTTCTTGGGTGCTCCCACCTTGATCACCTTGAGCGGCGCCTTCTTGGCGGCCGGCTTGGCCGCGCTGGTCTTTGCCGCAGTCTTGGCAGGTGCCTTCACGGCGGTCTTGGCCGGTGCCCGGGTCGACGTCTTGGCCGGCGCCTTCTCGGCCACCGGTGTGCCCTTCAAGGCTTTGGCAGCCTTGGCAGCGGCCTTGGCCGGGGTGGTGGCGGCCGGCTCGGCTGCCTTGGCCGACTTGGCGGCTGCTTTCTTGGCAGCAGCCTTCTTGGCCGGCGCCTTGGCGCTTTCTGCGGCAACAGGCTTGGGCGCGCCCAGTTTCAGGCGCACCGGGGTGGCCCCCCAGATCTCTTCCAGGCGGTAATACTGGCGAATGGCGGGCTGCATCACGTGCACCACGGCCTGGCCGCAGTCCACGATGATCCATTCGCCGTTTTCTTCGCCCTCGGTACGGGGCTTGTTGAAACCGGCCTCACGCACGGCATCTCGCACGCTGGAGGCCAGAGCCTTGGTCTGGCGGTTGGAGGTCCCGGAGGCCACGATCACACGCTCAAACAGCGGCGAAAGGGCTTCGGTGTTGAAAACCTGAATGTCTTGGGCCTTCACATCCTCCAGGCCATCGACGATGGCCCGCTGGAGTTTCTGGATGTCTTTTTTGGCGGTGGAGTCCGTGGAGGTGGTCATCAGGCGGATTTGTAAAGATGATGTTGTTCAATATAGCGCGCAACGCCAGCGGGAACCAGATGTTCGATACCCAGGCCTTGTGCGACGCGCGACCGGATGTCCGTTGCACTCACGGACATGAGGGGCCACTGCAGAGGCTCCCATCGCCCTCCCGGGAGATCTTGAAGCTCAGTTTGACCGCCGGCCGCAGCACCATGCTCACGACCAGCTACCGAAATTATAGCTTTGCGCAAAATCTGATCATGGCGATGCCATTGGCTGAAGGCCCGGGCCTGGTCAGCCCCGATGATCAGCACCAGCTCGAAAGCCGGGAATTCACCCTGCAATTCGTCGAGCGTGTCCACCGTGTAGCTGGGCCCGGCGCGATGGAATTCACGCTCGTCCACCACCACACGGGGCAGCCCCGCGAAAGCCAGGTGGGCCATCGCCAGCCGATGCTCACCCAGCGACAAGCCGGCCCGGTGCGCAGCCTGCCCGGTGGGCAGCACGTGCAGGCGTTCCAGGCGCAGCTGCTGCAGTGCGGCCTCGGCGAGTGCCACGTGCGCCCGGTGCGGTGGGTCAAAGGCCCCACCGAACACCCCCAGACGCGGCTTTGTCGGCGTCAGACCCACGCCTGGCGCACCAGAAAATGCTCATACAGGCGTGCCTCTGGCGTGCCGGCTGCCGGGGTCTGCTGGTAGGCCCAGCTGGCCAGCGGCGGCATCGACAGCAGGATGGACTCGGTGCGCCCACCTGATTGCAGCCCGAAGTGGGTCCCCCGGTCCCAGACCAGGTTGAACTCCACATAGCGACCACGGCGGTAAAGCTGGAACTCGCGTTCGCGCTCGCTGTAGGGGGTGGCCACCCGGCGCTCGACGATGGGCAGGTAGGCCTGCAAGAAGGCATCACCCACGGCCTGCGTCATGGCCAGGCTCTGGTCAAAGCCCAACTCGGCGAAGTCGTCGAAGAAGACCCCACCGACACCACGCTGCTCGTTGCGGTGCTTCAGAAAGAAGTACTCGTCGCACCAGGTCTTGAAGCGGGGGTATTTGTCGTCACCAAAGGGCGCAAGCGCCTGCTGGCAGGTGGCGTGAAAGTGCCTGGCGTCCTCGTCAAAGCCATAGAAAGGCGTGAGGTCCATGCCGCCACCGAACCAGCACACCGGCGGCTTGCCCACTGGCGTGGCGGCGATCATGCGCACATTCATGTGGACGGTCGGGACATAGGGATTGCGCGGGTGGAACACCAACGACACGCCCATGGCCTCAAAGGGTGCGCCGGCCAGTTCGGGCCGATGCTGGGTGGCCGAGGGCGGCAGCTGCGGGCCTCGCACATGCGAGAAGCCACAGCCGGCACGCTCGAACACCGAGCCCCCTTCCAGGATCTTGGTCAGGCCATTGCCTTGCAGCTTTTCGCCTGCGGGCTTGTCCCAGGCGTCAGCCAGAAAGCGGGCTGAGCCGCCCCCCGCTGCCTCCTGGGCCTCGATCGCCGAAGTGATGCGATCTTGCAGGCCCAGCAGCCAGGCCCGCACCGAGGCCACGGCGTCGTGCGCGGCCTCCATCAGCTCTTCACCGCCCGGTAGCCGATGTCGCGACGGTATTGGGCACCATCGAAATGGATGCCGGCCGCCACCTCGTAGACGCGCTGCTGAGCCAGCTTGACGCTGTCGGCCAGCGCCGTCACGCACAACACCCGGCCGCCGGTCACGTGCACAGCGCCATCCTTCAACTCTGTGCCGGCATGGAACACCACCGCATCGTCAGCTTCGGCCGGCAGCCCGGTGATCACGTCGCCCTTGCGCGGGTTCATGGGATAGCCGTGGGCAGCCATCACCACACCCAAGGCGGTACGACGATCCCACTGCAGCTCGATCTGATCGAGCTTGCCGTCCACAGCCGCAGCCAACACATCCGACAGATCGCTCTTCAGGCGCATCATGATGGGCTGGGTTTCCGGGTCACCCATGCGGCAGTTGAACTCGAGCGTCTTGGGCCGGCCCTGGGCGTCGATCATCAGGCCGGCATACAGGAAACCGGTGTACGGAATGCCGTCTTTTTCCATGCCGCGGATGGTCGGCAGGATGATCTCGCGCATGGCGCGGGCATGCACATCGGCTGTCACCACCGGGGCGGGCGAATAGGCCCCCATGCCGCCAGTGTTGGGGCCTTCGTCGCCGTCGAGCAGGCGTTTGTGGTCCTGGCTGGTGGCCAGGGCAGTCACGTTCTTGCCATCGCACAGCACGATGAAGCTGGCCTCTTCGCCCTGCAGGAATTCTTCGATCACCACCCGGGCGCCGCCGTCGTTATGCACCACGCCCAGCTTGTTGTCGAGCAGCATGAAGTCGATGGCTTCATGGGCCTCGGCAGCCGTCATGGCCACCACCACGCCCTTGCCGGCGGCCAGGCCATCGGCCTTGACCACGATGGGCGCCCCCTTGGCGTCCACGTAGGCATGGGCCAGGGCCGCATCGGTGAAGCTCTCGTATTCGGCGGTCGGGATGCCGTGCCGCTTCATGAAGGCCTTGGAGAACGCCTTGGAGCTTTCCAACTGGGCTGCAGCCCGGGTCGGGCCGAACACCCGCAGGCCGTGGGCCCGGAACTCGTCCACCACCCCGGCTGCCAGGGGCGCCTCGGGGCCCACCACGGCCAGACCGATCTTTTCGGCCTGGGCCCACTCCCGCAAGGCCTTCACGTCGGTGATGGGCACGTTGATCAGGCGATCATCAAGGGCGGTGCCGCCGTTGCCGGGCGCCACATAGACCTTCTGCACCTTGGGCGACTGGTTGAGTTTCCATGCCAGGGCATGTTCGCGGCCACCGCCGCCAATGACTAGTACTTTCATGGTGCTCACAGTGCAGCGTTGTGGTAGACCTCCTGGACATCGTCCAGGTCTTCGATCATGTCGAGCAGTTTTTGCATCTTGGCGGCGTCGTCGCCCGTCAGCTCGATGGTGTTTTCGGCGCGCATGGTCACCTCGGCCACCTCGGGCGTCAGGCCGGCGGCCTCCAGGGCGTTCTTCACGGCCTCGAAATCGGCCGGTGCGGTCAGCACCTCGATGGCGCCGTCATCGCCCGTGATCACGTCTTCGGCCCCGGCTTCGAGGGCCACTTCCATGAGCTTGTCCTCGTCGGTGCCCGGCGCAAAGATCATCTGGCCACAGTGCTTGAACTGGAAGGCCACCGAACCTTCGGTACCCATGTTGCCGCCGTATTTGCTGAAGGCATGGCGCACATCGGCCACGGTGCGGACGCGGTTGTCGGTCATGGTGTCGACGATGATCGCGGCGCCACCGATGCCGTAGCCCTCGTAGCGGATTTCCTCGTAGCTCACGCCTTCGAGGTTGCCGGTGGCCTTGTCGATGTTGCGCTTGATGGTGTCGGCCGGCATGTTGGCGGCCTTGGCCTTGTCCACGGCCAGGCGCAGACGCGGATTGATGGTCAGATCACCGCCACCGGCGCGCGCGGCCACCATGATTTCACGGATGACGCGGGTCCAGACCTTGCCGCGCTTCTCGTCCTGACGGCCCTTGCGGTGTTGAATATTGGCCCATTTACTGTGTCCAGCCACGGGAGATTCCTTATTAATTGTTTAATCTATCGGGACCGATTTTACTTTTCGCCCACCCCACCATGGCCGACCCGATCCTGATTGCCCAAAATGCCCACGCCCAATGCACCCTGTTGCCCAGCCTGGCCAACCGCCACGGACTGATCACAGGCGCCACCGGCACCGGCAAGACAGTCACCCTGCAAACCCTGGCCGAGAACTTCTCCCGCATCGGTGTGCCCGTGTTCATGGCCGACGTCAAGGGCGATCTGACCGGCATCAGCCAGGCCGGTCAGATCAGCGACAAACTGGCTGCCGCCCTGAAAGAGCGCCAGTTGCCCACGCCCGAATCCCAGGCCTGCCCCACCACCTTGTGGGATGTTTTCGGCGAGCAAGGCCACCCGGTGCGGGCCACGGTGACCGACATGGGCCCCCTGTTGCTGGGGCGCATGCTCAACCTCAACGACACCCAGTGTGGCGTGCTGAACCTGGTCTTCAAGATCGCCGACGACCACGGCCTGGCCCTGCTCGACCTCAAGGACCTGCGCGCCATGCTGCAGCACGTGGCCGACAACGCCTCGGAGTTCACCACCAGCTATGGCAACATCAGCGCCGCCAGTGTGGGGGCCATCCAGCGCGGCCTGCTGCAGATCGAGACCCAGGGCGGCGACAAGTTCTTCGGCGAGCCCATGCTCAACATCAGCGACCTGATGCAGACCGTCGACGGCCGGGGCGTGGTCAACATCCTGGCGGCCGACAAGCTGATGAACTCGCCGCGCCTGTACGCCACCTTTTTGCTGTGGATGCTGTCCGAGCTGTTCGAACACCTGCCCGAGATCGGTGACCCCGACCAGCCCAAGCTGGTGTTCTTTTTCGACGAGGCCCACCTGCTGTTCAACGAGGCCCCCAAGGTGCTGGTCGAACGCATCGAGCTGGTGGTGCGCCTGGTGCGCTCCAAGGGGGTGGGCGTGTATTTCGTCACCCAGAACCCGCTCGACATCCCCGACACCGTGCTGGCCCAACTGGGCAACCGCGTGCAGCACGCGCTGCGCGCCTTCACCCCGCGCGACCAGAAAGCCGTCAAGGCCACTGCCCAGACCATGCGGCCCAAAGCCGGCCTGGACATCGAGGCCGCCATCACCGAACTCGGCGTGGGCGAGGCCCTGATCAGCCTGCTGGACGCCAAGGGCCGACCCTGCGAGACCGAACGCGTCTATGTGCTGCCGCCCGGCAGCCAGATCGGCCCCATCACCCCGGCGCAACGCCAGGCCCTGCTGGCGGGCTCGCTGGTGGCCGGTGTCTACGAAAAGGCGGTGGACCGCGAATCCGCCTACGAAGTGCTCAGGGGCCGCACCGCCAGCGCGCCACCGGCCCCGACCCAGGGAGCGGCCAAGCCCACCCTGCCCGGCCTCCAGCCCGGCAACACCCCGGCCGGCGGCCCCGGCCTGGGCTCGGTGCTCAACGATGTGCTGTTCGGCACCACCGGCCCGCGTGGAGGTCACCATGATGGCCTGGCCCAGACCCTGGCCAAATCGGCCTTGCGCACCATGGGCTCCAGCGTGGGCAAGGAAATCATCCGTGGCGTGCTGGGCGGCATCTTTGGCGGCAAGAGCCGCTGAACACAAGGGCACAAGACCATGACCGAATTGACCCTGCCCACCTACGCCGATGTCGAAGCCGCCGCGGCGCGTCTGGCCGGCCACGCCCACCGCACCCCGGTGCTGCGCTCCCGCACAGCCGATGCTGCCCTGCAAGCCACGCTGTATTTCAAGTGCGAGAACCTGCAACGCATGGGCGCCTTCAAGTTTCGCGGCGCCTTCAATGCCCTGAGCCGCTTCAGCGCCGAGCAGCGGCGCGCCGGTGTGCTGGCCTTCTCGTCCGGCAACCACGCCCAGGCGATCGCCTTGTCGGCCCGCGAGCTGGGCATGCCCGCCGTGATCGTGATGCCCGCCGATGCCCCCGCCGCCAAGCTGCAGGCCACCCGCGGCTACGGCGCCGAAGTCATCACCTACGACCGCTACAGCGAAGACCGCGACGCCATCAGCCGCCGCATTGCGGCCGAGCGAGGCATGACCCTGATCCCGCCGTTTGACCACGCCGACGTGATCACCGGCCAGGGCACGGCGGCCAAGGAATTGTTCGACGAGGTGGGCCCGCTGGATGTGCTGCTGGTCTGCCTGGGGGGTGGCGGCCTGCTGGCCGGCAGCGCGCTGGCCGCAAGGGCCCTGTCGCCCGACTGCCGGGTGTACGGGGTCGAGCCCGAGGCCGGCAACGACGGTCAGCAATCGCTGCGCCGTGGCGAGGTGGTGCACATCGCCCCGCCCCGCACGATTGCCGACGGCGCCCAGACCCAGCACCTGGGACAGCTCACCTTCGGCATCATCCGCCGCGATGTCAGTGACATCCTGACCGTCAGCGACGCGCAACTGGTCGAATCCATGCGCTTTTATGCCGAGCGCATGAAGCTGGTGGTCGAGCCCACCGGCGCCCTCAGCCTGGCCGGCGCCCACCATGGCGGGCTGGCCCTGAAGGGCCTGCGGGTGGGCGTGATCATCAGCGGTGGCAACGTCGACCTGCCCCGCTACGCCCAGTTGCTGAGCCAGAGCGTCTGAGCCAACGCTTGCAGGGCTGGAGCACTCAGCCCTGCACGGTGATGGCCACCAGGCGCATCACCAGAGGCCGCACCACCATCACGCAAACGAAGGCCACCGGCATGGCCAGCGCATACGCGCGCAGCACGCGCCAGGGGTAGTCCGCCCCCAGGCCGGAGCCGGCGGCCACGATCACGGCCGACATCAGCAAGGCCATGATGCCCGCCATGTAGAAGGCAAAGACAAGGGGTGTGAAGCGTTTGTGCAGACGCCGCAGGCGCCGCTGCGGCTGGTTTTTGGTGGGGTGTGTCATGGGTGATCCCTCAGATTCCGTTCGATGGAGCGATTCTGGCCAGCGCCACCCGCCAGCGGAAGGTGGCTTCACACACCGTCAGTCATTCTAAAATGTGATGACTGACGCCTTCCATTCAAAACCTATGACCACCCCCTCCCTGCGCGGCATCGAGGCCTTCATCAAGGCCGTGGAAGGCGGCAGCATTGCCGCAGCGGGCCGCCTGTTGGGCCTGAGCGCGGCGGCGGCCAGCCAGAGCATTGCCCGCCTGGAGGCCGAACTCGGCACCCGGCTGTTGCGCCGCAGCACCCGATCTCTGGCTCTGACCGACGAGGGTCAGATCTACTTCGAGCGGGTGCGTCCCGTGCTCGGGGTGCTGGAAGATGCCCATGGCGAGATCGGTGCCCTGCGGGGCGAGCCCCAGGGCCGCTTCAAGGTGGCGTGCTCGGTGGCGTTCGGGCGGCATGTGCTGGGGCCCTGGATCACCGGCTTCATGCAACGCTACCCGCGCCTGAACGTGGAATTGCTGGTGGTCGACCGCCAGGTCGACTTCATGCACGAGAACGTCGACGCCAGCATCCGCTACCAGCACATGCTGGAGCCCGGCCTGGTGGCCCGGCGCATTGCCAGTGCCCCCATCCACTACTGCGCCTCGCCGGACTACCTGGCGCAGCATGGGCAACCGGCCACCCTGGAAGACCTGGCCCGCCACCGCTGCCTGGCCTACCGCATGGCCATGGACGGGCGGATCATGCCCTGGCCCTTCATCCGCGACGGGCTGCGCATCGAGGCCGCCTTTGAGCCCAGTCTCACCTGCAGCGACATCGACACCCTGGCCCAGGCCTGCCTGGCGGGCGCCGGCATCGCGCGCCTGGGCAGCTTTGTGTCCAACCCGCTGATCGAGTCGGGCGAACTGATCCCGCTGTTCACCGAACCCGACACCCACGAGGACGCGACCGCGGCCCGGGCCCATGCGGCCCCCGAGCCCCTGGAGTTCTACGTGTGTTACCGCGACCGCCAGCACGTGCCGCCCAAGCTGCGCCTGTTCATCGACGAACTCAGCGAGGCGCTGGGCCACCACCCCGGGCTGCGCATGCCACGCCGACCCACACCGCCCAAGCTGCCTACGCTGCCCATTTCTTGACCGTCTGATCAAAATTGGTGCCCTCCGGGCACCAGCCGGGTGCGCCTGCATGGTATTCTTTTGCCCCAGCCGCCGCCCGCTGCGGGGGTGCGCCCTGGCCCTGCGTCCGCTCTGGCCCGGGCTCGCCCGACAGCGGCCCCTCTGTGCCAAGCCCTGCAGGAGCCCCGCCACCCCATGCCGACGGTCTTCCCCATTCCTGGCACAGCGCTTGCACTGATCACCCCGGTCCGGCCAGTGCTGCCGGCGGGCGTCCCTGACCTTTCACTGCACCCGAGCCACACACCATGAGCAACGTCCACGTCATCGACCACCCCCTGGTTCAGCACAAGCTGACCCTGATGCGCAACCGCGAGGCCAGCACCAACAGCTTCCGCCGCCTGCTCGGCGAACTGGCCAGCCTCATGACCTACGAGATCACCCGCGAGCTGCCCCTGCAGGACATCGAGGTGCAGACCCCGCTGGAGACCACCACCGGCCGCGTGATCGATGGCAAGAAGCTGGTGTTCGTGTCCATCCTGCGCGCCGGCAACGGCATCCTAGAAGGCATGCTCAACGTGGTACCCGGTGCCCGGGTCGGCCACATCGGCCTGTACCGCGACCCCGACACGCTCAAGCCGGTCGAGTACTACTTCAAGATGCCCTCCGAGATGACCGAGCGCGACATCATCGTGGTCGACCCCATGCTGGCCACCGGCAACTCGGCCATCGCAGCGATTGAAAAGCTCAAGGCCCTCAAGCCGAAGTCGATCAAGTTCGTCTGCCTGCTCACCTGCCCCGAAGGCGTGGCCGCCATGCAGGCCGCCCACCCCGACGTGCCCATCTACACCGCTTCGATCGACCGCCAGCTCAATGACCACGGCTACATCCTGCCGGGCCTGGGCGACGCGGGCGACCGGATCTTCGGCACCCAGTAAACCCATCTCACGGCCGCCACGACGGGCCGTCAAAGCCTGCCGGGCCTGCTCAATTTCGCAACCCCCGCCAACTTTGCCAAAAGGAGCCTTCATGTCCCGTCGTTTCGCCCCGTCCCGCCGCCACCTGATGGTGGCTGCCACCGCCCTCGCGGCCTCGGTCTCGCTGCCCGCCCTGGCCCAGGCCAAGATCAAGGTGGCGGCGATCTACACCGTGCCCTTCGAGCAGCAGTGGGTGAGCCGCATCCACAAGGCCCTGAAGGCTGCCGAAGCCCGTGGCGAGATCGAATACAAGGCCAGCGAGAACGTGGCCAATGCGGATTACGAGCGCGTGATGCGCGAGTACATCGCGGGGGGCAACCAACTGATCGTCGGCGAGGTGTTCGGCGTCGAAGCCGCCGCCCGCAAGGTGGCCAAGGATTCGCCCAAGACCTACTTCCTGCTGGGCTCCTCGGGCAAGCCCCAGGCACCCAACTTCAGCGTCTTCGACAACTTCATCCAAGAGCCCGCCTACCTCAGCGGCATGGTGGCGGGCGGCATGACCAAGACCAACAAGATCGGCATGGTGGGCGGCTTCCCCATCCCCGAGGTGAACCGGCTCATGAACGCCTTCATGGCCGGTGCCAAAGAGGTCAACCCCAAGGTGGAGTTCAGCGTGAGCTTCATCAACAGCTGGTTCGATCCACCCAAGGCCAAGGAAGCCACCTTCGCCATGATCGACCAGGGCGCCGATGTGCTGTATGCCGAGCGCTTCGGCGTCAGCGACGCCGCCAAGGAAAAGGGCAAGCTGGCCATCGGCAACGTCATCAACACGCAAGACAAATACCCCGACACCGTGGTGGCCTCCGCGCTGTGGAACATGGAGCCCAGCATCGACCGCGCCCTCAAGCTGGTCAAAGAGGGCAAGTTCACCGCTGAAGACTACGGCCCCTACTCGATGATGAAGCACAAGGGCTCTGAACTCGCCCCTCTGGGCACTTTCGAGAAAAAGGTGCCGGCCGACATCGTGAGCAAGGTCAAGGCGCGCGAGGCCGAGATCCTGGCCGGCAAGTTCACCGTCAAGGTGGACGACAGCCAGCCCAAATCCAGCACCAAGTGACGATGCGGGCCGCACTGCGCTCGGTCGGCTGGCGGGGCCTGCTGTCGGCTGGCCTGCTGGCCACGGCCCTGGTCGCCCCGCTGCAGGCCGCGCCCTGGCTCGATGCCGTGCCCCGCACGGCCATCGTGTCGGCCTTCGAGCCCGAACTGGTGTTGCTGCGCTCTCAGCTGCGGCAGGCCCGGGTGCACCGTGTCGGCGGGGTAGAGTTCACCACCGGCCGGCTGCAGGGCAAACCGGTGCTGCTGTTTCTCAGCGGCATCAGCATGACCAATGCCGCCATGAACACCCAGCGCGCGCTGGACCATTTCAAGGTGCGGCGGCTGTTGTTCAGCGGCATTGCCGGTGGCGTCGACCCGAGCCTGCACATCGGCGACGTGGCCGTGCCACGGCGCTGGGCGCCTTACCTCGAGGGCGTGCTGGCCCGCGAAACGGCCCCTGGCCAGTACCAGCCGCCGCCCTGGATGAACGATCTGGTCGGCCCGGGCTTCGGCCCCTTCATACCGCGCACGGTCGAAGTGCGCTCCAGCCGTCAGCCCGACACCGAACGCAAAGCCTGGTTCGAAGTCGATGCCGGTCTGCTGGCCACCGCCGAGCGCATCGCCCAGACCCCGCTGGAGCGCTGTGATGCGCAGCGCCAGTGCCTGAGCCAGGCGCCTCGCGTGGTGGTGGGCGGCAGCGGCGTCTCGGGTGCGGCCTTTGTCGACAATGCCGCCTGGCGCGAATACGCCTTCAACACCTTCCAGGCCCAGGTGCTCGACATGGAAAGCGCCGCCACCGCCCAGGTGGCCTACAGCAACCGGGTGCCCTTCATCGCCTTCCGATCCCTCAGCGACCTGGCGGGCGGAGGCGAGGGCGAGAACGAAATGCACACCTTCATGACGCTGGCCGCCACCAATTCGGCGCGGGTTCTGCTGGCTTTTTTGGCAGCCCACCATGACTGAGGCCCCAGGCACAGCCCCGGTTCTGCAATTGCAGGGCATCACCAAGCGCTTCGGCAGCCTGGTGGCCAACGACAACATCTCGCTGAGCCTGAACGCGGGCGAGGTGCTGGCCTTGCTGGGCGAGAACGGCGCCGGCAAATCCACCCTGATGTCCATCCTGTTCGGCCACTACCGGGCCGATGCCGGCCACATCACCCTGCACGGCCAGCCCCTGCCGCCCGGCAACCCGGCCGCCGCCCTGGCCGCCGGCATCGGCATGGTGCACCAGCACTTCACGCTGGCCGACAACCTCAGTGTGCTGGACAACGTGATCCTCGGCACCGAGCCTCTGTGGCAGCCCTGGTCGGCCCGGGCCCGCGCCCGGGCGCGCCTGCTGGAGGTCGGCCAGCGCTTTGGCCTGACCGTGCAGCCCGAGGCCCGCGTGGGGCAGTTGTCGGTGGGCGAGCGCCAGCGGGTCGAGATCCTCAAGGCCTTGTACCGGGGCGCGCGCATCCTGATCCTGGACGAACCCACGGCCGTGCTCACCCCGCAAGAGAGCGAAGCCCTGTTCGACACCCTGGCCCAGCTGGTGCGCGAAGGCCTGTCGGTGATCTTCATCAGCCACAAGCTGGCCGAGGTGCTGCGCGTGTCACACCGGGTGGCCGTGCTGCGGGGCGGGCGCCTGGTGGCCGAGGCCCCGGCCGCCGGCACCAGCCAGGCCCAGTTGGCGCAATGGATGGTGGGCCATGCCGTGTCGGCACCCGAACGCCGCCCCGCCGGCGCGCCGGGGCCGGTGGCCTGTGAGCTGCGCGGGGTCAGCACCCCGGCGGGCCAGCGCGAGCGCCTGAGCCAGGTCAACCTGCAACTTCGGGCCCGCGAGATCGTGGCGATTGCCGGTGTGTCGGGCAATGGGCAACTGGCACTGGCCGAGCTGTTGTGCGGCAGCCGCCGCGCCGCCCAGGGTGAGGTGCTGCTCCAGGGGCAACCGCTGCAGGCCGCTCCCGCCTGGCTGGTCACCCAGGGCGTGGCCCGCATTCCCGAAGACCGGCACGCCGTGGGCGTGGTCGGCGATCTGCCGGTGTGGGAGAACGCCGTCTCCGAGCGCCTGCGCCACCCCGTGTTCTCGCGCTGGGGCTGGGTGCGCCGGGCCGTGGCCCGGCAGCATGCCCAGCGGGTGATCGAGGCCTTCGATGTGCGCGGCGCCGGCCCCCTGAGCCCGGCCCGGGCCCTGTCAGGCGGCAACATGCAAAAACTCATCCTGGGTCGTGCCCTGCTGCCCCTGCCCGGCCAGGCGGCCAGCCAGGGGCCCTGCCTGATCGTGGCCCATCAGCCCACCTGGGGGCTGGACATCGGGGCCGTGGCCTATGTGCAGCAACAGCTGCTGGCCGCCCGTGACGCGGGGGCCGCCGTGCTGCTGATCTCAGATGATCTGGACGAGGTGCTGGCCCTGGGCGATCGCATCGCGGTGATGCACCACGGCCATCTGAGCCCGGCCCACCCGGCCACCCACTGGAGCCGTGAAAGCATCGGCCTGGCCATGGCCGGTGGCCCGGTCAGCGCCCCCACCCAGCTCACGACGGAGACCCCATGAGACTGGAGAAACGACACCAGGCTTCGCCCCTGGCCCATGTGCTGGCCCCCCTGGGGGCCATCGCCTTCACCCTGCTGATCAGCGCCTTGCTGGTGTTGTGGGCCGGCGCCCCGGTGGGGCGCACCTATGGCCTGCTGGTGCAGGGCGGCTTCGGCTCGCTGTTCGCCTGGAGCGAGACCCTGACCCGCGCCACGCCCCTGATCTTCACCGGCCTGGCCGCCGCCGTGGCCTTCCGCGCCCGACTGTTCAACATCGGTGCCGAGGGGCAGCTGTATGCCGGCGCACTGGCCGCCGTGGCCGTGGGCGGCGTGCACGACAGCGCCGGCTGGGCCTTGCCCCTGCCCCTGCTGTTCACCCTCATGCTGCTGGCGGCCGCTGCAGCCGGCGCCTTGCTGCTGCTGGGCCCGGCGCTGCTCAAAAGCCGGCTCGGCGTGGACGAGGTGGTGACCACCCTGCTGCTCAATTTCATGGCCTTGCTGGGCGTGTCGGCGCTGCTCGACGGCCCCATGAAAGACCCCACGGCCCTGGGCTGGCCGCAGAGCGTGGCCCTGCAGCCCGAGCTGGAGCTGTCGCGCCTGATCGAGGGCACCCGGGTGCACACCGGCTTGCTGCTGGCGGCGGTGCTGTGCCTGGCCGTGTGGGTGCTGATGCGCTTCACCGTGCTGGGCTTCGACATCCGGGCCACGGGCGCCAACGCCCGCGCGGCCGCCTTTGCCGGGGTGGCCACCGGGCGCACCGCCTTGCTGGTGGCCGTGATGTCGGGCGCGCTGGCCGGGCTGGCGGGGGCCATCGAGGTGGCTGGCCGCACCAGCTACGTGACGCTGGACATGTCGCCCGGCTACGGCTACAGCGGCATCGTGATCGCCATGTTGGCCGGCCTGCACCCCCTGGGCGTGCTGGCCGCCAGCATTTTTGTGGCTGGCGTGCAGGTGGGCGCCGACAGCATGAGCCGCGCCGTGGGCGTGCCCACCTACATCGCCGATGTGATCGTGGCGGCCTCGCTGCTGTCGGTGCTGGTGGCCACCTTGCTCACGCAATACCGGGTGCGCCTGAAATGACCGAACTGCTCGACATCCTGGCCCAACCCGCCTTCTGGGTCGCCGTGCTGCGCATCGCCACGCCGCTGATCTTCGGCACCCTGGGCGTGCTGCTGTGCGAACGCGCCGGCGTGCTCAACCTGGGCATCGAAGGCATCATGGTGGCGGGGGCCTTTGCCGGCTGGCTGGGGGTGTACCTGGGCCTGCCGCTGTGGGGTGGCGTGGCCGTGGCCGCGCTGACGGGGGCCGCCTTCGGCCTGCTGCACGCGGTGCTCACCGTCGGCCTGGCCCTGTCGCAGCACGTGGCCGGGCTGGGCATCACCCTGCTGGCCACCGCGCTCAGCTACTACGGCTACCGGGTCAGCTTTCCCAAGGTGAACACACCGCCCACCATCACGCCCTTCGCGCCGATGGAGGGGCTGGGCATCCCGGTGCTGTCGGGCCAGACACCGCTCACCCTGCTGGCCCTGCTGCTGGTGCCGGCCCTGGCCTGGTGGCTGTACCGCACCCCGTCGGGCCTGGCGCTGCGCATGGTGGGCGAGAACCCGCAGGCCGCCGAGGGCCAGGGCCTCAGCGTGGGCCGCACCCGCACTGCAGGCATCGTGGCCGGTTCGGCCCTGATGGGGGTGGCGGGCTCGTTCCTGACCCTGTCGGCCTTCAACGCTTTTTTCTTCAACATGGTCAATGGCCGGGGCTGGATCTGCGTGGCCCTGGTGGTGTTCGCCTCGTGGCGGCCCGGCAAGGCCTTGCTCGGGGCCCTGCTGTTCGCCTTCTTCGACGCGCTGCAACTGCGCCTGCAACAATCCGGCGGCAGCACCCTGCCCTACCAGCTCTACCTGATGCTGCCTTACGCACTGTCGATCCTGGCGCTGGTGGTGGTGGCACGCAAGGCCAGCTACCCTCAGGCCCTGATGAAACCCTACCGCAAGGGCGAGCGCTGAGCCGCCCGCTGCCATGCCCCTTCACGGAACCCGCGTATGCTTGACCTTCTGATCCAACACGTGAACCTGCCCGACGGCCGCCGCGACCAATCGGTGGCGGTGCAGGACGGCCGCATTGTCGAAGTGGCCGCCGGCCTGCAGGCCCCCGCCCACGAGACCCTGGACGGCCAGGGCCGGCTGCTGAGCCCGCCGTTCGTGGATGCGCACTTCCACATGGACTCCACCCTCAGCTACGGCCTGCCCCGCATCAACCAGAGCGGCACCCTGCTGGAAGGCATTGCCCTGTGGGGAGAGCTCAAGCCCCACCTGACCCACGAAGCCATCGTGCAACGGGCCCTGAGCTACTGCGACTGGGCCGTGGCCCGGGGCCTGCTGGCCATCCGCTCGCATGTGGATGTGTGCGATGACCGGCTGCTGGCGGTACAGGCCCTGCTCGAGGTCAAGAAGACCGTGGCGCCCTACCTCGACCTGCAGCTGGTGGCCTTTCCGCAGGACGGGGTGCTGCGCTCGCCCACGGCCCTGAGCAACCTGAAGCGCGCCCTGGACCTGGGGGTGGAGGTGGTGGGCGGCATTCCGCACTTCGAGCGCACCATGGCGCACGGGGCCGACAGCGTGAAGCTGCTGTGCGAGCTGGCCGCCGAGCGCGGCCTGCTGGTGGACATGCACTGCGACGAGTCCGACGACCCGCTGTCGCGCCATGTCGAGACCCTGGCCGCGGAAACCCACCGACTGGGCCTGCACGGCCGGGTCACCGGCTCGCACCTGACCTCCATGCACAGCATGGACAACTACTACGTCAGCAAACTGCTGGCCCTGATGGCCGAGGCCCGGCTGGGCGTGGTGGCCAACCCGCTGATCAACATCACCCTGCAAGGCCGCCACGACACGTACCCCAAGCGCCGTGGCATGACCCGCGTGCCCGAACAACTGACCGCCGGGCTGACCGTGGCCTTTGGCCACGACTGCGTGATGGACCCCTGGTACAGCCTGGGCTCGGGCGACATGCTGGAGGTGGCCAGCATGGGCCTGCATGTGGCCCAGATGACCAGCCAGGCCGCCATGCGCCAGTGCTTTGAGGCCGTGACCACCGCGCCAGCACGCCTGTTGCACCTGGAGGGCTACGGCATCGCCCCCGGCTGCCACGCCGACTTTGTGCTGCTCGACGCCAGCGACCCCATCGAGGCGCTGCGCCTGCGCCCGCCCCGCTTGCGGGTCTATCGGCGTGGCCGGTGCATTGCGCAATCGCAGCCAGCGGTCAGCCATTTGCACCTGCCTGGCCGCCCCGACAGCACGGCCTTCCGAGGCTGACACCCGGGCCTCGAACGGCCCGCTTGCAACATCAGCCCAGTGCCTGGGCGAAGTCGGCGATCAGATCGTCGGCCTCTTCAAGCCCGACCGACAGGCGGATCATGCTGTCGGCAATGTCCATGCCGGCCCGCACCTCGGCGCCGGCCTCCCAGAAGATGGTGTGGGCCACCGGGATGATCAGGGTGCGGGTGTCGGCCAGGCCGGTCGCCTTGATGGGCAGCTGCAGGCGGTTGCACAGGCCCAGGCAGTCGTCGGCGTTCTTCAGCTCGAACGACAGCAGCCAGGAGCCGGCCTTGAAATGCTCACGGGCACGCGCGTGCTGCGGGTGCGACGGCAGGCCGGGGTAGAGCACACGGGCCACCGCTGGGTGCTGCTCCAGCCACTGCGCCAGTGCCAGGGCGGTGGCGCTGGTGCGGTCCATGCGCAGCGCCAGGGTCTCGGCGCCGGTGGCCAACTGGTTGGCCGCATGCGAAGACAGCGTGCCGCCCATGTCGCGCAAGCCCTTCTTGCGGATCTGCTGCAGGCCCCAGCCTTTGGCGTCACCCTTGCGGTAGGCCGGGAAGATGTTGGGATAGCCGGCCCAGTCGAACAGGCCGGTGTCGGTGACCGAGCCGCCAAGCGCATTGCCGTGGCCGCCGATGCTCTTGGTCAGCGAGTGGATCACCAGGCCGGCGCCCACGCTGCGCGGCTTGAACAGGTAAGGCGAGGCCACGGTGTTGTCGACCACGTAGAGCAGCCCCTTGTCGCGGCACAGCTGGCCGATGCCGGCCAGATCGGCCACCTGGGTGCCGGGGTTGGCAATGGTCTCGACAAACACCATGCGGGTGTTGGGCTGCACGGCCGCAGCCACCTGGGCGGCGTCGGTGGCGTCCACCGTGCTCACCTGGATGCCCAGGTCGGCCAGGGTGCCGAAGATGCTGTTGGTGTTGCCGAACACAAAGCGGCTGGCCACCAGGTGGTCGCCCGCCTTGAGCAGGGTCAGGAACACGGCGCAGATGGCGGCCATGCCGGTGGAGAAGCTGATGCTGCCCAGGCCTTGCTCCATCTGCGTGAGCTTGGCCTCCAGCGCGGCCGTGGTGGGCGTGCCCTGGCGCGCATAGTTGAAGCCGCCCTTGGCGGTGCCCTGGAACACGGCGATCAGGTCTTCGACGCGTTCGAAGCCGTATTGCACCGAGTTGTGCACGGGTTTGTGCACGCCACCGTGCTCCACGTTGCCGCGGCGGTCGGCGTGGACGATCTGGGTGGTGAAGCCGTTGGTGTGGGTATCGGTCATGGCAGGGTTCGGAAAACAGAAAAAACGGTGAAGCCCTGAGCTCAAAACTCGGGGGCAATGTGTTCGGCGTAATCGTACAAGGCGCCCAGGATGGCCTCGCCGCGCTCGTCCGCGGTCTCGGAGAGCGAATCGATCTCGGCAAACAGCTGTTCCAGGGTGCGCGCCCCGCCCTCGCCTTCGAACAGGCGGGCGGTGCGCAACTGCTCCCAGCGCTGGGCTTCGGCGGGTGCCAGGGTGGCCGGGAAGTTGCGGGCCCGGTAGCGGAACAGCAGCTCGCCCAGGCGCGGGTCATCAAAGCCCGTGCGGCTGGTGGCCAGTTCTTCAGGCGACTGGGCGCGCAACTGGTTCAGCCGACGACGGTCGCCCGGGCCGATGAAGCCGCCGTACAGATCCTGGTCCACATCGGTGGGTTGCTCGTCGGCAGGCCGGTTGAACACCGCCTTCCAGAGCTCGCTGAGGTCGGGCAGCGCCAGGGCCTTTTCGGCATGGCGCATCGCCTGGTCGAGGTCGATGCCCCAGCGCTGGGCCATCTCGGGCCGCAAGGTCTTGAGCTGACCGACCACCATGGGCGACTTGTTCAGGTGCACCGACTTGACGGGCAGGCGTTGCATGCCCTCGGGCAGCTCGTCGCGCTTGCTGAACAGGCGCTGCCGGGCGGTGGCGGCATCGAGCGAGGCCAGTTCGCTGGGGTCTTGCGACAGGTCCCAGGCCAGCAGCTCGTTCTTGTTGGTCGGGTGGGTGGCCAGGGGCCACATCACGGCCAGGCAGCCGCGATCGGCCGGGAACATGCCCGACACGTGCAAAAAGGGCTTGGCGTGCTGGGGCGAGGTGGGCAGGCCCAGTTCGGTGGCCACACGGTCTTTCTTGTGCAGGCTGAAGCAGAAGTCGAACAGCCGGGGCTGCTTGTCGCGGATCAGCCGGGCCAGCGCGATGGTGGCGCGCACATCCGACAAGGCATCGTGGGCGGCCTCATGCAGCAGGCCGTTGGCGGCGCTCAGGTGCTCCAGCTTGAAACTCTGGCTACCGTCTTCCTTGGTCGGCCAGACGATGCCCTCGGGGCGAAGCGCATAGGCCATGCGCACCACGTCCAGCAGGTCCCAGCGGCCGCAGCCGTTCTGCCACTCGCGCGCATAGGGGTCGATCAGGTTGCGCCAGAACATGAAGCGCGTGATCTCATCGTCAAAACGGATGGTGTTGTAGCCCACGCCCACAGTGCCGGGCTCGGAGAACGCGGCCTCGATCTGGGCTGCGAACTGGTGTTCGGGCAGGCCTTTTTCAAGGCACAGCTGGGGCGTGATGCCGGTGATCAGGCAGGACTGCGGGTCGGGCAGGTAGTCGGGCGCCGGCTGGCAATACAGCATCAGCGGCGCGCCGATTTCATTGAGCTCGGCATCGGTGCGGATGGCCGCAAACTGCGCCGGGCGGTCACGCCGGGTGTTGGCGCCAAAGGTTTCGTAATCGTGCCAGAGGAAGGTGTGCGACATGGGCGCCCATTATCCTTGCTGCGCGGCACCTCTCGCCTCAAGGCGCCAGTTCAACACTGCTGCAGGACACGGTCTGCCGCTGCCCCAGCCAGCCCAGCACACACTTGGCGCCCTCACGCCGGTAGGAGAACCCCACATTGAAGCGGTTGTCGCGCAGCAGCTCGGCCTTGGTGGGCGTGGGGTTCAGGGTCAGTGAGATGCTGTCCTGGGTCGCGCTCACATGGTAGGGCTGGTTGAAGAAGTTGCCGTCGATCACCGGCGGTCCATCGCTGGGGATGCCACGGATGCCGATCACCACCCGGCTCATGGTGCCGTACTGGCCGTAGTCAAACCAGTTGTCATGGATGCTCAGGAAGGCCCCCGCCAGGGTGGTGTTGGGGTAGGCATGCATGTCGACCTGGTGGTAGGCATCGCGCCCGCCGCCGGGCCGCACCAGGTTGTGGTGCACCTCATAGCGCTCGCCGCCCTGCCCCGAGCCCGCGACGGCGTGGCGGTTGACATGGAACACATTGCAGGCGATGTCGGCCGAGGTGCGCCCGTTTTGCACCACCACGCCATAGCCCAGGCCGGATTTGATGTTGTGGTGGATGTGGTTGTGGTGGATGCGCGCCTGGCGCGAGGCCTTGACCGACACCGCAGCCCAGGGCCAGCCGTAGATTTCTGAGTTGTCGACTTCGACGTCCAGGGCATCGACCGCCAGTTGCAGGCCGATGGTGTTGTTGGCCGTGTTGGCCGCCTGGTAAGGCCCTTCGATGCGCAGCCCGCTGATGCGGGAGCCGGTGTCCAGGGTGAACACCGCCCATTCGTGGGGCTGCTCGTCTTCATAGGCCACACGCAGCAAGGCCCCGGGCTGCCCGTCCTGGCCGCGATCACCAAACAGGGTCTGCCCCCGGTGCAGCACCACGGCGTATTTGCGGTTGGGGATGTCGATGGTGACCCCGGGGGGCACATGGATGTAGGGCTCCAGGCGATCCAGGTGCTGCTTGAGCGAGGCGTAGTCGGTGGCCGTCACATAGGACAGGCCGGCACGGTCCACCCCGCCGGTGCTCAACCCTCCCCCACCCAGCACGCCACAGGGGCCCGCATCCGGATCGGGCTGGATGGGCGCTGGGGTCACTTCCCAGGCCAACACGGCACGGGCCCATGCGCCGGCGCTGTCCTGCACCTGCAATTCAGCGCTGTACCGGCCTGCCTGCTCGAAGCGGGCGGCCACGGTGGCGCCCCCAACACCAGAACCATCAGAAACGACCTGTGCATCCGGCATCAGACTGAGGCCAGCAGGCACCGGCCCCAGCCATTGCCAGCGCAAGGTGTCGCCATCGGGGTCGCGGGCCTGCAGGCTCTGTTGGGCCTCCTGCCCTGCCAACAGGTATTGCAGAGGGGGCAGCGCTGAATGCCAGAGCGGCGCATGGTTGTTGCCGCGGGAGCGCAGACGCAGGTACAGCGTGTCCTGGCGGGTTTGGGCCTGCAGACTCAGCAGGTCGGGGCTGCCAGCGGGGACATCGCCTGCGGCATCCACGCTCACCACAGGCAGCTCTGCTGGCATCTCGGCCCAGGCACGGCCTTGCCAGGGCGTCGCCACCAGCATGAGGCCCAAGCCGCCCACAGCCAAAGCGGAACGCCCACCGCGACGCCAGCCCCACCCAGCGGCACCGGCCAGGGCGATCATCAAAACCCACCGCAGGGCCGGCTGCAGCGCGGGCACGGCCTGCACGGCACCCGCCCCTGGGGTCGGCAAGCCACTCGCCTCAGACCGGGCCAACCAGATCGGACCGCTGCCGCCGGCCCCGGCTTCGAGCACATCCGCCCCGGCACGCACCAGCACACGGACCGCCTTGGCATCACCCAAGAGGGCCCAGGGCACGGCCAGATCCAGCACATCCACCAGCCCAGCCGGCCCGGGCAGGGTGCTGCTGGCCAGCACTTCAATGGACGACGAAGGGGCCGCTTCGACAAAGGCACCGCCCTGACAAACGCTCCACCGCGCTGGCAAAGGCTCCCCATGCGCATCCAGATCCACTTGCAGGCGGAACTCAAACCCTGCGGCAAGGCCCCCTGGGACTGAAGCAGCCGCTGTGCAGCCCCCTTGCTGCTGGCCGTCGCTGTCCAGGTAGAGCTGGTAGGACACACCGGCCGCACCCGCCCAGGCCAGCGCAGACTGACAGCACAGCAGGCCCAGAGCCAAGCGGCCCAAGCCACCCGTGTGGCAGACCGCCACGATGCGACGGCACACCGCCAGGAGAGAGAAAAACCAATGCATGAACAGCCCAGCCGACATCGCCCGCAAGAGGCACCCTGGCGCCGCATGAGCAAGGCACCCCGAAGGTCCAGGCCAAGGCACCCTGGGCGCGGGCCTGAAAAGCGGGCAGTCTAGGAGTCAGGGTGGCACAGTACCGGCAGAGGCGTATCCGGGTGTTATCAGCCGATACAAAGCCTGACTGGAACGTGCACCAAGCGCAGCTAAGTGCTCGTTATTCAAGCAGTTCGTGAACCGCAACGATCTGACAGATTTCAGCAATTACGCGCCGATGCATCGTTGGGGAGACTGTCCCGACAGCCGGGTGATGCTGTCGA
>Ga0209913_1000248_pt1 | contig 53216 bp, 40 predicted proteins | sample PersoiDNA2013203_FD_185805 | JGI IMG/M metagenome (GOLD analysis project Ga0209913, IMG submission 185805) | Permafrost soil microbial communities from the Arctic, to analyse light accelerated degradation of dissolved organic matter (DOM) -... | ecosystem: Environmental > Terrestrial > Soil >...
TCGTCGTCGGCGCTTATCCGCGGGACTGTCAGGTGGCGTTGGTGTCATGTTTATTGGCTTTGGCGCGAAGCTCGCGACTGCCACGCTGTAAAGCCTTTAGTTGATGGTTGATAAATAAAAAGCCCCAATAATCTGAAGTGCCCCCGAAAAGTTGGACATTGTTCCAACTTTAAGGGTTCACTTCATAATCATCACTACTGGGGCTTTTTATTTATTCGTTCGGATTAGATGGCGATAATTGCGGTTTTACTGTCCCGGATTATTAAATTCTGCATGAATTTTTTCAATGCCAGCGATTAATTCGGGAGTCAGTGCTACTTCAAGCGCATCAATATTTTCTTTCAGTTGCGTGAGGTTCGTGGCGCCGATAATTGTGCTGGCGATATACCAACGTGAGTAGCACCACGCTAACGCCAATTGTGTTGGGGTCAGATCGTGAGCACGGGCTAATGCTGCATATTGTCCGCTCGCCTCCAGCACGCTGCTGCGTGTGTAGCGCGGACTCCATGTCGGAGGGAAAAGGGTTAGGCGTCCATGTGCTTTCGCGTCATCAACATATTTTCCAGTCAGCTGACCGAATGCTAACGGGCTGTATGCAAGCAGGCTGACGTTTTCACGGTAGCAGCTTTCGTCTAGGCCTTGTTCAAAAGCGCGGTTCACCAGATTGCAGGCATTTTGGATAGACGCCAGACGTGGCACTTGTTGCAGTTCTGCCTGACGTACAAATTCACCGATACCCCAGGCGCTTTCGTTAGAGACGCCGTAAGTGCGGATTTTGCCTTCTTTGATCAAATCGGCTAGTACAGAGATCGTTTCAGCGATGGGCGTATGCGAGCGCTCCAGCGTCGGGTCAAATTGTTTTTGACCAAAAATTGGCGCGTTACGGCTAGGCCAGTGCAGCTGATAGAGGTCGATATAGTCCGTTTGCAGACGTTGGAGACTACTTTCAACTGCGGTGCGGATGTTTGCTGCATTTAGGTCGTTTTCACCGCCGCGTATCCAATGCATGCCGCGAGAGGGGCCAGCGACTTTGGTCGCAAGAATAATTTTGTCACGTTTGGCACTGTTTTTCTTCAGCCAGCTCCCGATGTACAGTTCGGTTTTTCCTTGTGTTTCTGCGCGCGGCATCACAGGATACATTTCTGCGGTGTCGATAAAATTGATGCCGCGTTCCAAGGCGTAATCCAATTGGGCATGGGCTTCAGATTCACTGTTTTGTTCGCCAAAGGTCATGGTGCCAAGGCAAATTTTACTAACTTGAAGCTGACTGTTACCGAGTGAGGTAGTTTGCATGAATGACCTTTTTAATTGCGGACGTTACGCAAGGCTGCTGCGCATTCTTTGACTAATGACGGACCTTGGTAAATCAAGCCTGAATACAACTGAACTAAGGATGCGCCTTCACGAATTTTAGTCGCTGCATCATCGCCCGAAAAAATACCACCAACACCGATGATGGGTAACTCATTGCCCACTTCTGCTTTGAGCGCGCGGATGACGCGATTGGATAACTCAAAAACAGGTTTTCCTGATAGCCCACCAGCCTCTTCGGCAAAAGGTAAGCCCTTGACTGCATCACGGGTAATCGTGGTATTCGTGGCGATGACGCCGTCGATTTTGTGACGCAGTAGTGCTTCAGCGATCGTTTTGATTTGTTCCGCATCGATGTCCGGTGCAATTTTCAGTGCAATTGGGACATAGTGCTTGTGTATGTCTGCAAGTCCTTGCTGAGCAGACTTCAATTGCGCGAGCAAATTATCGAGTTCATCCGCACCTTGTAATTGACGCAGATTCTTGGTGTTTGGGGAGGAAATATTAACTGTTACATAGCTTGCAAAAGGATACACTTTTTCTAGGCAATGCAGATAGTCTTCGGCGGCGCGCTCGATGGGAGTGTCGGCATTTTTGCCAATGTTAAGGCCGAGCACACCTTGTTTTTCCTGATAAAAACGGGAAGATTGAACATTGCGCACAAAAGCATCAACGCCGCCATTATTAAAGCCCATACGATTAATGATCGCTTCAGCTTTGGGGAGGCGGAACATACGGGGCAGCGGGTTGCCTGGTTGTGCCCGAGGCGTCACTGTGCCGATCTCAATAGAGCCAAAACCCAGCGAAGCGAGGCCGTCAATGTATGCGCCGTCTTTATCCAGACCTGCCGCAAGGCCAACAGGATTAGGAAAGTGCACACCCATCACCGTGCGTGGATCATCGGCTGGCTTGCCAAATAATCCACCGAATCCAGATTTGGTCATGCGCTGTAGCGCTGGTAGGGTCAGGTGGTGGGCTTTTTCTGGTTCCATCGAGAACAAGATAGAGCGTGCCAGCGTATAAAAGAGGTTTTCAGGCATAGGAATAATCGTTGGGAGTAGGTATTAAAAAGGCTGGCTGATCATGTTGAAGTAAAAGGCATTTTTAATACTGATAAAAGTATGTGCTGCATTTTTATTGATCTGGTGCTGCTGCTTTTGGATTCTTATTAGTGATCGTTATAACGACTCCCAATGTCCATGCATTAGCGCATCCAGCGGTTTGAAGTTGATCTTATATGCCATTTTGGGGCTCGCTGCAATCCAATATCCTAAATAGACGTAAGGTAAACCAATATTTTTTGCCTGTTGGATTTGCCAAATGACATTGTAAGTACCATAAGAAGCTTCAGTGTCACAAGGATCAAAAAAAGTGTACACCGAAGAGAGTCCGTCAGTGAGGATGTCAATCAGGCTCACCATTTTTAAGGCGCCTGTATCGTCACGAAATTCAACTAAACGTGTATTGACGCGGCTCTGCAATAAAAATTGTGCGTATTGGTCGTGGCTATCATTATCCATACCACCACCCGAGTGTCGGTGATGCTGGTATTGCTGATAGAGTTCATAGTGCTCGCGTGAATAGGCGAGCGTCGTCACTGTGGCATGTAGAGTGGCATGTTTTTTTTCTGCGCGACGCTGGCTGCGATTGGCGATAAATTCATCCACCCGTACCCGCACAGGGGTGCACGCCCTGCAACTGTCACAATGTGGTCGATAGATAAAAATACCACTACGGCGAAAACCGTTTTTGACCAGCTCGGAATAGGTATCAGCGTTAATCAAGTGAGCCGGCGTTGCCACCTGCGACCGAGCCTGCAGTCCTTCGAGGTAGCTGCACGGGTAGGGGGCGGTGGCATAAAATTGAATGCTCGCTAAAGGCAAATCGTTAAGTTGCGTCACGTTGCTCTCTTTGTATTGCTTTGCCGATGAGTGTGCTCTTAATTTCTGTGTAACTGTTTTTTCCAATTATTTCTTGATGGCAAAAATCAGTCCGGTGGCCGGTTACTAATGGACTTCAATGGTGTCCAATGGTTTCCATTCTGCTATCTCTGGCATCGCTGTGGCGATTTTTATCCATCTCAGAAATTCTGAACGTGGAATCGGTTTTGCGCCAAGTGATGCAAGATGTGCCGTCTCTTGTTGGCAGTCTATCATTTTCACACCATGCAGGCGTAAGAAAAAAACCAGATGACTTAATGCAACTTTTGACGCATTCGAGACCCGGGCAAACATGGACTCCCCATAAAACATCTGGCCGATGCAAACCCCATAGGCGCCGCCGACTAACTCACCTTTGAACCAGACTTCCGATGAGTGGGCGTAACCGCGCTGATGTAAAGCGCAATAGCCGGAAACAATATCCTCAGAAATCCATGTGCCTGCACCATCTCGCCTTGGCGCGGCGCAGGCGCGCATGACTTGTTCAAATGCGCTGTCAAAGCGAATTTCCCAATTAGTATCTTGATGAATTTTTTTCAAAGTCTTCAGCAGGCTGTCGGATATTTTAAAATTGTCGGTTGCCAGTACCATACGGGGATCAGTTGACCACCACAATATTGGTTGTCCTTCAGAAAACCAGGGAAAGATGCCATGCCGGTAGGCATCGAGCAGGCGGTCAGAAGAGAGGTCTGCACCTGCTGCCAGAAGCCCAGCGGCACCTTGTTCTTCAGTTAGTGCGGTGTTAACGTCAGGAAAAGGGGTATTATTTTCCAGCCAAGGTATCAAGTGTTACCTCGCATTGGCTTCAAAATGTCATCTTCGTGGACGGAAAAGTTTCCCCCTTGCTTTACTTTTTTGATGTCACTAAAGAAAAAACGCAAGGTGTGGCTGACCGTCGGGAATGCGATGTCATCCCATGGGATCTCATTCTCAGAAAATAGTTGCACATCAAGGCTTTCGGTGCCAGCTGCATAATTTAGATCGAGGAGGGTCGCTCGGTAAAATAAATGCACCTGATGTACGTGCGGCACATTGATGATGGCAAAGAGTTCATGCAGATCAATGTTGGCACCAGCTTCTTCTATGGTCTCTCTCTGCGCTGCCTGCGCACTTGTTTCGTTATTCTCCATAAAGCCAGCTGGCAACGTCCAGTAGCCATGTCTTGGCTCAATGGCTCTTTTGCACAATAGCAGCTTTAACTCTCCATTTTGTTCCCATACTGGGATGGAGCCCACTACCATTTTGGGATTCTGGTAATGAATAACGCCGCAGGCACTACAGACAAAGCGCTCGCGCGTGTCATCGGCAGGTATTTTTAGCTCAACTGGTGCAGCGCATTCGGAACAAAATTTCATAGCGAAATGGAAGTGAATTGATGTGATGGTAGAAGTGTATCATCTGCAGCGCTTCGTGCGAAACACAGAATAAAGTCAGGTGCCGATTGCGCGATAGGCATAAATCGTGTATAGTTTCATTCTTCAGACGCGGGGTGGAGCAGTCTGGCAGCTCGTCGGGCTCATAACCCGAAGGTCGTAGGTTCAAATCCTGCCCCCGCAACCAGTTTAGTAAAAAAGGCTTACGACATGTCGTAAGCCTTTTTTTATTTTAAAACGTATTTTTGCTGCACTTAGCAGCAAAAAATTCTCTAATACCTCTAATACGTGAATAAAAAGAGTGGCTATGCCTTGTTCTCTCACTCAGCATGGAACATCTTATGGCAACGATCAATCAACGCGGACCCTATCAATTTCGGGCAATTGTTTGTCGTGGTCACGTATTCCCGCACACTAAAATAAGTTTCATCGCTTTTTCTCTCGTTTTTCTGGTGCTTAGGATCTATATTGATGCATTGGATTACAGCATCCATCCGTCATAACTTGGCCAATCTAGCCAACGCGGTCAACAACGTTTCCTCTTTTTTTGCAAAGCAAAAACGGATGACTTTCTGATCAAAGCCGTTTCCATAAAATGCTGATAACGGGATAGCTGCGACGCCGATTTCGGTTGTCAGCCATTTACAAAAATCGGTGCTATTTAGGCCACTCACGGCCGAGAAATCCACACATTGAAAATAAGTTCCTTCGCAAGGAAGTAATTTGAATTTTGTTTTAGCTAAGCCTTCGCGGAACAGATCGCGTTTATTTTGGTAAAACACAGGTAATTGCAAGTAGGGCTGTGCATCCGCCATGTACGTCGCAATACCATGCTGCGCAGGTGTGTTGACGGTGAAGACGTTGAATTGATGTACCTTCCTAAATTCCGCGCTGAGCTCCGATGGCGCGGCGACATAGCCTGTTTTCCAGCCCGTGACGTGATATGTTTTGCCAAAACTCGACACTACAAACGATCTCTTTGCTAATCCTGGATAAGATGCAGCACTCTGATGCTGGGCGTTGTCAAAAATAGTATGTTCATAGACTTCATCGGAAATAATCAATATCTCCGTGTTATCGAGCATGTCTTGTAACTTGAGCATGTCCGATCTGGTCCATACTGTTCCACTCGGATTGTGTGGCGAGTTGATGATGATTGCCCGTGTTTTGGAGGTGATCGCAGCGGCGATCAGATCAAAGTCAGGTCTAAAATCACCTGGCGTCAATGGCACTCGAACGGGAATGCCGCCAGCTAAAACGACACTAGGGACATAACTATCATAGCAAGGATCCAGTACGATGACTTCATCGCCTAGGTGTACAGTAGCCAAAATGGCAGTGATGATGGCTTGTGTTGCCCCTGCGGTAACGGTGATTTCGCTGCTCGGATCGTAGTGATGACCGTAGAGACTTGTTATTTTGGCTGAAATAGCTTCTCGAAGAGTGGCAATGCCAGCCATCGGTGGATATTGATTGAATCCTTGTTTCATTGCATGCGTCACCGCATCAATCAGGCGTGGATCACAATCAAAATCCGGAAAACCTTGCCCAAGATTGACAGCGCGATGTTCAGTGGCAAGCGTGGACATCACGGTAAATATCGTTGTTCCAACGTCTGGTAATTTTGTTGTGAGATTTGGTGATGAAAATACGCTACTCATGGGATTTATCTTGTATCAAGAAGTGGGTTTTAATATAAGGCGGATTCAATTTCGACGTGCAACCACATGTTGATATGATTGTAGCTGTTTCATCATTACCTCGTGCGTTGTTTGAGGTCGAGACATTGACTGTTTCAACGATGGTGGCATTGTCGTTGGTTTGTCTCGCACTAGACTTTGTATGTACTTACTTCGTGTGAAAACTCCATGCAGCAGAACTTTGCTTCAGTTCTCAATGCATGGTTATTTTGTTAGTTCCATGTTTTAGGCGTATGCAGTTTGACCATTTATCTTCGGTCGTACTTTATATTTTAATTCGCATTGTTATCAAGTTTCATCCCAAGGCACCAACTTTTTTTGTAATTGTCGCAAACCCCATTCAAAAACAAACGCGATGACTGCAATGACGATAATGCCCATAACAACGACATCAGTGACGAGGAACTGGGCTGCGGACTGAATCATAAATCCAAGGCCACGTGTCGCGGCGATTAATTCTGCGGCAACCAGCGTCGACCAACCTACGCCAAGACCAATACGGACGCCAGTCAGAATGTCCGGTGCTGCCGATGGTAGTATGACATAACGAATGAGTTGCCATCGACTTGCACCGAGTGAGAGACTGGCGCGGATGCGACTTTGATCAACCCGACGTACACCTTGTACAGTAGCAATTGCAATCGGCGCAAAGACAGCCAGAAAAATCAATATGATTTTAGATGCCTCACCAATGCCAAACCAGATGACGATTAACGGTAAATACGCAAGTGGTGGAATCGGGCGATAAAAATCAATTAGAGGATCGATCATTGCACGGGCATAGCGATTGAGGCCAATAGAGATACCAATCGGGACCGCGGTTGATATTGCGATAATCAAGGCCACCAGTACACGTGCGACGCTGGTTGCAGCGTGGGCCAGTAAAGTTGCATCGACAAAGCCTTCGTCGGCGACAGAGATCAATTTTCTCAAGACAGATAATGGGGAAGGAAGAAACAACTCAGGCACAAGCTTGAGGACGCTGATCCCACTCCAGATCAATAAAAGTAAGGCGAACGTGATCACGCTATAGACGCGATCGGATAACAGCGAAGACCAATGCTGCAAGCGGCGGAGTTGATTGTGCGCTGGTGCTGATGTTTGTGTTATTGATTCTGTTGCAGTGTGTGTGTTTAATAACTCAGTCATGCTCAATTCTGTTATCTGCTTACTCATACCAGCTCCACTTCCTGCGTCAGTAATTCTTGCAAGATTTGTTCTCTTAATTCAACAAATTCCCGACTCGATTTGATGCTGCGCGGACTTTCGCCGTCGGTAAAGCGACGCCCAAATTCGAGTTGTCGGATACTCTCGATGCGTCCTGGTCTGGCGCGTAATAAGACTAGATCCGTCGCGAGAAATAAAGCTTCTTCAACACTATGAGTGATCATCAGCATTCCTTTGCCAGATAATTGCCAGACGTTCAGAAGATGTTCTTGCATACGCGCTCGCGTCAGAGCATCCAGTGCGCCCAAAGGTTCATCGAGTAGTAAGAAACGGGGATCAACAGCGAGAGCACGTGCTAATCCTACGCGTTGCCGCATACCGCCAGAAATTTTCCAGATCGGATAGTCGGCATGGGCTTCGAGACCAGTCAGCTTTAGGTACTGTGTTGCGATGACGTCCCGCTCAGCGTTATTTTTACCAGCCAGTTGCAAACCAAATGCGACATTTTCTTTAACTGTTTGCCAAGGCAATAGCGCGTCATCCTGAAAAACGACACCACGGTCTACACCCGGCCCTAGAATTGGTTTCCCATCGATGGTCAGGCGACCACTCGTTGGCTTTTCAAAACCAGCGATTAAGTTAAGGAGTGTAGTTTTGCCACATCCGGATTCGCCGATAACAACAGTGAAACTGGCGTCTTTGAGGTCCAGACTAATGCCACTTAAAACCTCAATGTCCTGATTTTTTGCTGGGAAGCGGATTCCTACTGATTCTAGTCGTATCATAAACGGCTTACCTGAGTGTGATTCTGAAAAATAGCATACGGCATGCGCAAAGAGTACCTGCAGTCTGCTTAGCATAGAAGGTCAAACACCAAGCTAAAAAGGTACCCAGCAAATCGCTCTCAAACGACTCAGTGGTGCACCTGTCTTCGGACTGATGGGGTTGCAGTCTTTAGATTATAATTTTGCTGCTTGTTGAGCAAATTGCGCATTTACATAAGGACGATAATCAGTCAATACTTGTTCTGCTTTCTTTTGTTCTTTCAGAAATATCGATGTGTCGCTGATCGCTTTAATGGTGCCGCCAGCCAAGAGTCGTAGAGAAATCTGTTCATCCAGTGTAGGGAAAATCGAGCTTTGCAATAAGCTAGGGATATCCGCTTTATTGGCACCAGTTAAGCGGGCAATCTTACCAGCCTGACTAGAATCAGCAGTCCAAGTACTGCCATGTTGACGGTAATCTGCATAGGCTTTGCCAGTGATTTTTACAAAGGCTGTCACAAAGTCTGGATGGCTCTTGGCGAAGTCTTTACGAACGATCCATGCATCAAATGTTGGTGCACCCCATTTAGCAACTTGTGCTGAATTGGTCAGAACAGTGCCTGTTTCTTTTGCTTTGCCTAATGCTGGATCCCAGACATACGCGGCATCAATATCACCACGTGCCCATGCAGCAGAGATTTCAGTTGGGCGCAGATTCAAAATTTCAACTTTTTTCGGATCAATACCCCAGTGTTTTAATGCTGCTAACAGACTGTAGTGCGTAGTAGATGCAAACGGTACGGCGATTTTCTTGCCGATCAGATCTTTTGCCGTTTTGATGTTACTGCCGTTGCGTACAACCAGCGCTTCGGCCTCGCCAATTTCTGCTGCGATGAAAATCGTTTCGATTGGGGACTCACGGCTTGCGGCAGCAGCCAGTGGGCTGCTACCGACGTAACCAATCTGGATATCACCGGAGGCGACGGCGGTAATGACTTCACCGCCACTTTCAAATTTTCTCCAGTTGATTTTCCAGCCGGTTTGTTTTTCATATTCGCTATCTGCCTGGGCGATTTTTGACGGTTCAACAACGGTCTGATACGCGATGCTGACTTCTTTGTCGGCAGCATATGCGGAGCCAGTCAAGGCAGAGAAGACGGCAATCGCAGGTAATAGTTTTTTGAGTGAGTAACGCATAAAAAAATCTCCAAAGAAATAATTAAAATAAGTTGACCAAAGCGGGGTGCTAAAGATTATGTAGACAAGCTCTGATGATGTCTGATCTCGCATGCTTGAATTTGATTCTAGGGAGATTCGTTGTTGATGGAAACGAATCATTCCAATCATCGATATGCAAAATTTTTTGATGTAGATTAATGCTTTCACACATCTATATATAGCGACTATCGTTGGCTCTTTTTTATTAGAAGATTGTTGGAGGAAGTTCGATATTTTTGACGCGAAAAAATGCCCAAATTAGCTAAATAATTTGGGCATTTTTAATAAAAGAAAAGAAAAGAAAATAAAATTATATGTGCCGATAATCTGTTAATCTATTTTCTTTGTGCAGCCAGTCTGGCGACCACAGAGACAAGACGATCAACTTCTTCGCACGTGTTATAGAACGCCAGTGATGGTCGTACCGTTGCTTCAACGCCGAACCGACGTAAAATCGGTTGTGCGCAATGGTGACCTGAACGGACGGCAATGCCTTCTTCATTGAGTGCTTTGCCGACTTCTTCAGTCTGATAGCCATTGAGGACAAACGATAAGACGCTTGCTTTGTCTTTTGCAGTACCGATTAACCGTACACCACGAATCGATTGCATACCGTAGGTCGCATACGCTAATAAATCATGTTCGTAACGGGCGATATTGTCGATACCGAGTCGTTCGATATAATCAATCGCAGCACCTAAACCAACGGCATCGGCAATGTTGCCTGTACCGGCTTCGAACTTATTTGGTGGTGGTTGATAAATCGTGCGCTCAAACGTGACGTCCGCGATCATATTTCCACCACCTTGCCACGGCGGCATTTTTTCGAGGAGATCGCGTTTGCCATAGACAACGCCGATACCGGTAGGGCCGAACAATTTATGGCCAGAAAATACAAAAAAATCCGCGTCCAATGCCTGTACGTTCACCGACATGTGCGAGACCGACTGTGCGCCATCAATCAACACTTTTGCACCAGTACGATGCGCGAGATCAATAATCTCTTTGACTGGAACGACGGTGCCTAAGGCGTTGGAGACCTGCGTTACTGACACAATTTTGGTGCGGCTATTTAGTAAGCGGGTGTACTCACTCAATATCACCTGTCCAGTGTCATCGACCGGAATCACCCGTATCCTCGCGCCAGTTTGTGCTGCTAACTGTTGCCAAGGGATGATGTTGGCGTGGTGCTCGAGATTAGAGACGATGATTTCATCACCTTCGCCAATATTTTGCACACCCCAGGTTTTAGCAACAAGGTTGATGCCTTCTGTGGTGCCACGTACAAAAATAATTTCATCTGGTGAGCTGGCACCCAAAAAATGAGTCACCTTTTTACGCGCACTTTCGTAGGCATCAGTAGCACGTGCAGCGAGTTCATGCGCCGCGCGGTGAATGTTTGAATTTTCGTGTTCGTAAAAATACGAAATACGATCAATCACCGATTGTGGCTTTTGTGTCGTCGCTGCATTATCAAACCAGACCAGTTGCTTACCGTTGACACGCTCCTGCAAAATCGGAAAATCTCTGCGAACTGCGTTGACATCAAATGGCGGGCGAGCACTGGAGGCCAGATTAGGAACAGCACCTGCATGGCTGCCTTGTGGCCCCGGAAAGCGTACCGTATCGAGAAAATAAAATGATCCGGCATGATCTGCGAGGCCCGATGAGTGTGCAGAAGGAATGCCACCAGAGCGTAGCGCTGGTTCTTCTGTGTCCAGCAAATCTCGCAAATCGTGGTCTGTTGGTGTGCCAAACGGTTGTAGCCCCGGCAAACTCGTTCCGGCGTTATTCCCAGCGGGATAGCCACTGACATCACCCAGGAAATAAAACGGATTTGTAGGGGAAGGCGAGTGCTGTTTGACTTTGTCAATCACCGGTAATGCTGCCGCATAACCATTCGGCGCATTGTCTGCAAGGCCTGCCCGCGGTGTGGCAGGAGGTGTTGTTGGTACCGTCGCTGGTGCCGGATGTAATCCTGCAAACTGCCCAATCTCGTGTTGTGGACCACGAGATTGTAGCGCAGCAGGGGCAGTCGGTACTGGTACGGCTTGGTTCGGATCACGTTCCCCATTGGGCAGCGTTGCGAAGAACTCACTCGCTAGCTGCGCCAGTTCTGCCGGGTCCGGCAATCCACCGCTCTGATGTAAGGGATGGGTGCTCATTTAATTATTTGTAGGTGTCTGGATATTCATGGAACTTACCGACTTCAACATCGTCAAGCACCGCCAATGCATCATCAGACTGAATCGCTAATGAGCAATACAAAGAAATCAGGTAGGACGAAATCGCGTTTCGGCTGATACCCATGAAACGCACAGACAAACCTGGACTTTGCTCACCCGCGAGACCTGGTTGGAACAAACCCACCACGCCCTGACGCTTGTCACCAACGCGCAGCAAGATAATTTTTGTTTTGCCGTCAGCAACAGGTACTTTATCGGATGGCACTAATGGAATGCCGCGCCATGTCAGGAATTGGGAGCCAAACAAACTCACTGTTGGTGGTGGTACGCCACGACGTGTGCATTCGCGACCAAAGGCGGCGATGGCTAATGGATGCGTCAGGAAGAACGCCGGTTCTTTCCAGACTTTCGTCAACAGTTCATCCAGATCATCCGGTGTTGGTGCGCCAGTCAATGGGAAAATGCGCTGTTCGTCCGCCACATTGGCTAATAAACCGTAGTCAGGATTATTGATCAGTTCGCTTTCCTGACGTTCTTTGATTGTTTCAACGGTCAGACGTAATTGTTCTTTGATTTGATCATGCGGGCTGCTGTGCAGATCAGAAACGCGTGTATGAACATCCAAGACGGTTGATACAGCATTGAGGAAGTATTCACGCGGTTTTTCGTCATAGTCAACAAAGGTCTGAGGTAATTCAGATTCATCACGTTGTGAGCAGGCCACGCGTACATCACGTGGGTTTTTTACTTTGTTTAAACGATATATACCTGCTTCGACTGGCAGCCATTCCAGTAGATGGGTGAGCCAACGTGGGCTGACGGTTGACAGTTTAGGTACTGTCTTGGTTGCATTCGCTAGTTGTCGTGCTGCGTCATCGCTCAATGCTAATTGTGGAGTTGCTGATTCTGCCATGGTTGCTCCCTAAAATGAAATAAAAATGAAACGTAAAAAATCAAAATTTAAAAATGCCAAGACCCCATGGGATACATAGTAAATAGTGGCGATCGCGTGAGCAGAAGTAACAGTCCTGGTACTGTGTTGCTTTACTGCTGACTTTAGCTGTCGACGTTGGTAGCGTTGACGAAACTTTTCTATCTACAGCAGGTCTCTTATTGATCTGATCGCGCGCTGTCTCCGTGCTGTAATGAGCCAGCCTGCGTGACATGGCTTCCTGCTGCGACGTCTTGTGTAATCCAGACGTTGCCGCCAATCACCGCACCGCGCCCGATCGTGATACGGCCCAATACAGTGGCGCCCGCATAGATAACGACTTCATCTTCAACAACAGGGTGGCGTGGCAATCCCTTTTGTAATGTGCCGTTGGCGTCCGCAGGAAAACGTTTTGCACCCAGGGTGACAGCTTGATAAATTCGCACATTGGCGCCAATAATCGCGGTTTCGCCGATCACGACACCAGTGCCGTGATCAATGAAAAATCCCGTCCCAATGGTGGCGCCAGGATGGATGTCGATACCTGTTTGTGCATGGGCAAGTTCTGCTGCGATACGTGCAATTAGCGGCACGCCAAGGCGATACAGGCAATGGGCAATACGGTGGTGGATTAATGCGAGAATGCCGGGGTAGCAGAGTAAAACTTCATCAACGCTACGTGCTGCCGGATCACCTTGATAAGCAGCGATGACATCGCTGTCGAGCAATACACGGATTTCTGGCAGCGTACGAGAGAAACTGCGGACAATGTCGAGTGCTAGTTGCTCGACATCGCTATCGGTTGAGCCCTGATAGCGTGCAACATATTGCAGCTCAAGGCGCACCTGATTAAATAACGAATGCAGTGCCAGATCGAGTGTGTGACCCACATAGAAGTCTTCACTTTCCTGTCGAAGTTCTACTGGACCCAGCCGCATTGGAAAAAGTGCGCCGCGTAAGCCTGCCAATATTTCTGCAATGGCGTCGCGTGATGGTAATTCACGTCCACCGGGTTCGTTTGAGCGTTGCCGGCTTTCTCGCCAATTTAGCCTGACTGCGGCGAGTTCACTGACGACACGATCAATATCAAAAGAAGGCTTCCTTACTTCTATACTGCCTGATGCTTTACTGCTCATACCTTGTGACTCCAATATCGTAATACTCAAGCGTAAAAACTAACTCTGTACCCATGGCAGTTGATGGAAGCGCCAACCGTCCGCAGTGCCGCGATGCTGGCGATCGTCGATCTCGCCTTCAAATCCTTCTTTGACGTTATGGATGTCGGTGAAGCCTGCTTTTTTTGCCGCCTCAACGGCGAGGGCTGATCGTTTTCCACTGCGACAAAGCAGTAATATCTTTTTATCTTTGCCTACTTTGGATTCGAGTTCCCGCACAAAACGTGGATTGCGTGTCAGGCTCGTGCTTGTTGCCCATGCGACGTGGATTGTGTCTGGGACATAGCCGACAAACGTGCGTTCTTCGGTTGTCCTCACGTCGACCAAGACTGCCTGACCTGTGGAGAACAGTTCCCAGGCAGTCTGTGGAGAGACGCTGTCGCTGGTGTCTTCGTTGGCTAACAAGGTGGTGCGGATTACCTCTTGTGATTGCGTGGCGTTCGCATGTTGAAATGATGCTCCCATCTCATAATCTCCTTATAAATGGTCGGGCAATTGATGGCACTGCCCGAACTGACTTCTGTGTGATTTCTGTGTGGTTAGAATACGAAATCCTCATAAGTTGGAAAACGAATTAAAAAATGTTTGGATATTTGAATAGCGAATATTGAAATGGTCGCGACCCTGAAGACGATGCGTCGTTGTTGGTGAATCTGTTGGTATGAATTCGTTGAGCATGGATTGCTCGATAGACGCAAATCAGTCATTTTCTTGAAGTGCCCACGATGCCCCATGAATGCTGTTTGAGCATCATGGGGTGCATTCAATAACGTCTATCGTTGGCGGGTTGGGAAAGATAGCCCTAAATTGTCCCGCAGAGTTGATCCCTCGTACTTTGTGCGGACCAATCCACGTCGTTGCAGTTCAGGCACAACCAGCTCGGCAAAATCCGTTAGTCCGCCAGACAGATAGGGCGGCATGATATTGAAGCCGTCTGCAGCGCCGTTTTCAAACCAGAGTTGCATCTGATCAGCGATATGTTCTGGCGTGCCAACCAGCGTAAAGTGGCCGCGTCCACCAGCAATACGCAGATACAGTTCACGAATACTCAGATTCTCACCTTGGGCCAACGAAGTCAGTAACTTCTGACGACTTTGCTGACCACTGGTGGTCAGTGGTAGTTCCGGTAAGGGGGCGTCAATCGGGTAGCTAGAAAGATCGAAATTACCGATCATTCGTCCTAATAATGCCAGACCGTCTTTTGGTAAAACGAGATCTTGCAATACGTTGAATTTTTCATCCGCTTCTTCGTGTGTTCTACCGACGATAGGGAACAGCCCCGGCATAATTTTCAGACTATCCTCAGACCGCCCAGCATTGCGAACGCGCTGCTTGAGATCGGCATAAAACTGTTGCGCCGAAGCCAATGTGGGGTGGGCAGTGAAAACCACATCGGCAGTTTCTGCTGCCAGATTTTTGCCTGCTTCAGAGCCGCCAGCCTGTACGACAATAGGGTGACCTTGCGGACTGCGGCTGACATTTAATGGTCCGGCGACCGAGAAGTGTTCACCTTTATGCCGTAGTGGATGAAGTTTTTCTGGATCGAATTGCTTGCCACCTTCTTTATCATTCAGAATGGCGTCGTCTTCCCAGCTGTTCCATAATCCGCGTACCACCTCATGAAATTCTCTGGCGCGCGCATACCGGTCACTGTGTGCGACATGCTCCTGTCGCCCGAAATTGGCCGCCTCGCTGGCATTGTCAGAGGTCACCAGATTCCAGCCCGCACGCCCAGCCGAAATTCTGTCTAATGAGGCAAATTTGCGGGCGACATGATAAGGCTCGTTATAGGTCGTTGTTGCGGTGCCGATGAGGCCAATGTGTTCTGTTACCGCTGCGAGTGCGGAAAGTAAAGTTAATGGCTCCAACCCACCGACGCCACCGGTTAATGCGACGCTATCGGAAAAAAAGACGGCGTCAAAGCAGGCACGTTCGGCGGTTTGTGCCAGATGCTGATAGAGTTTTAATGGGTTGCTACCATCATCGGCTTGCGGGTGGCGCCAGGCTGCTACATGATGACCGTTATGCAGCAGAAAGGCGCCAAGTTTTAATTGGCGCTTGCTCATCTTAGAACTCTTTTCTGATATTGAGGCCAAAGTATCGTGCATCGTCACGTGGAATGCCGCGCGTCACTGTGCCGCCACTGCTGACCAGATTCGTTGAATAGGATTTATCCGTCAGGTTTTTGGCAATCAGCGCAATACGCCATCCTTTGTCTGGTGTTGCCAAGGCAATGCTGGCGTTCCAGGTACCGTAACTACCCTGAATGCTGGTTGGGGATTGGAAAAGGTCATATTGGACCTTGCTTTGCCATGCGTAATCGCTGGCCAGTTCAACTTGTAGACCATTGTTTAGCGGCAGCATATAGGCAGCACGGGTAACGGATTTGTACTTCGGCGAAAATGGCAATGTCTGACCATTCAGATTGCAAGAGGCAACAGCGGCAGCAGGGCAATTGAACTGATCGATATGCGCATCGATATACGCCAAAGAAGTGCTGAGATTGAGTCGTGAAATTGGACGTGCTTCAAGCTCGACTTCAACACCACGAGTTGACACATCGCCCGCATTGATCAGGCGCGTAACAACGGCACCGGCCACGGTATCATAGAAGTTCGCTTGATAGTTTGCGTATTTGGTCTGAAAGGCTGCAAGGTTGAGACTGAGCTTACGATCAAGTAAGAGCGCTTTCAGTCCGATCTCGAACGAGTCGGATGTCTCAGGCTTTAACGCCAACGTATCGCGGTTCAACATATTGAAGAAGACGTTATAAGCTGGGCCTTTATAGCCACGCGAGAACGTTGCATAGCTGGTAACGTCACTACTGATATCGTATTGAAAACCAAGACGACCGGAGAATGCACTTTCTGTATCAGAGCCAGAATTTGATGTGCCTGGTTGTACACCAGGGAATGCGGTCGCCAATGTCGATGTTCTTGAATGTTGATAGGAAACTTTATCATGCGTCCAGCGCAAACCACTGAGGAATTTCAGTTGCGGCGTGATTTTGTAAGTACTATCGCCGAATAAAGCAAGACTTTCACTATCGACGCTATAGGGGGCATATCCAGAGTTTACTGTGGAAGGAAGTGTAGTCACAATCCTTTGGTAAGTTTCTTCATCTTTTCCTTTCAGGTAATAAGCCCCCGCAACGTATTCAAACACGTCGCTTTTCGGTGAGGCAACCCGTACTTCTTCAGAAAACTGGCGGAAGTACAAAGTACCTATATCACGCGTCGCCGGGAAAGCGGCCGTAATGCGACTCAGATCTGCGCTATTACCAATGGTTGATGTGGTGGTGTGCTGCACGTTATCCCAGGTGCGGACGCCAGTGACTGATGTCAATGTGTAGCCCTGATTACGCCAGTCGACCTGTGCCGATACACCTTTATTGAAATCATTGATCGCATTTGATTGATCATAAGTAACCTGACGATTGGTCGGGCTGATTTGTACCGGTGCGACGGCGCTGACAACGGCTGCATTGGTTGATTGTGCGATCGCGTAAGTTGGTGAAGATACTGAGCGCAAATAGTCAGCAATCAGGGTGATGTCCGTATCCTGATTTGGGGTGATCAGCACTTTGCCACGTAAGCCTTGACGGTCGAAGCCATTCACTTTTTCACCGGTTTTCAGATTGTCGACGTTGCCATCATAGGAAGTATCGACAACTGTCAACGAAGCACGCACCAGATCTGGCTTTAACGTCCCGCTAACGCCAGCGGTCAAGCGTTTTTCATTCCCCTCATAAAACGACGCATCAACAAATCCACTCAGCTCTTTGCTTGGTTGTTTGGTAATGATGTTGATGACGCCGGAGGAAGCATTTTTACCGAACAAGGTGCCTTGTGGGCCACGCAAGACTTCAATACGGTCGATGTCGAGTAAGTCTAACGTCGCCTGTCCAGGTCTTGCGAGAACTACGCCATCAACGACTGTCGATACTGTTGGTTCTACACCAGGGGATGTCGAGATGGTACCAATACCACGTACGAAAATACTGGTGTCTTTGTTGCCGCCTTGTTGTCTGAAATTCACGCTGGGTAGTTCGGCGGCAATCGTATCAATGCTATTGCGGTTTGATTGCGCTAGTTCGTCACCGCTCAGCACGGAAACTGCAATCGGCACGGTGCGTATCGGTGCTTCACGACGGGTTGCCGTAACGGTCACTGACGGCAGACTGTCATCATTCGGAGTGCCACTTTCTTCTGCTACAGCGCCAAACGATATGCTCGCACCAGCAAGGAGTACAAATAATCGCTTATGTCGCAGTTGTTGAGCGTGCTTATTTTTGGTGTTGATTTTCATCCTCTGATCCTTTTCTGAAACTCATTTTTTGTACGTTGAAATTGATATGTAAATCGGTAATAAGCATCGAAGGATTTGCAACTTCGTGCGTCACATCACTACTGCTAGAATTTGATGGTACCGATACCATTGCTATTTAGTTTCTGTGATCGTGGCGTGTGTAGTCAAAGAATTATTTCAAGCATCAATATGTAAATTAAAAATATAGAATCATGACTAAGAAAATTGTTTTGCCAGATCAGGCACTGAAAGATGAGACTAAAGATAGTCGGTCCGGCACGCGGAAACGGCGTGGTTCTGGACGTGCAACGATTCATGATGTTGCACATCTGGCGGGGGTTGGTTCGATCACGGTGTCGCGCTATTTCAAACAACCAGAACTGGTTTCTACGGCCTTGTGTGAAAAAATTGCGCTCGCTGTTAAGACGCTGAGCTACGTGCCCAATCTGGCGGCAGGTGGGTTGGCGTCGACGCACTCTCGTATTGTGGGTATGGTCATCCCGAATATCTCGGGGCCGATCTTTGCACATACGATACAAAGTTTTAGCGACACCCTCAACGCGCACGGATATCAGTTGTTGCTGGCATCAAGTTACTTTTCAATTGAACAGGAAGAGCAAGCAGTTAGGGCGTTTCTCGGATGGTCACCTGCCGCCTTGGTAGTAACCGGGCAATACCATAGCAAAGGTACCTTGCAACTTCTGAATGCGGCCAATATCCCAGTTGTAGAAACCTGGGATTACCAGCCAAAGCGTAAATACATGCAAGTTGGTTTTTCACACCATCGTGTCGGTGAACAAGCCGCCCACTATTTGTTTGGTAAAGGATATGAGCGAATCGCTTTTGTTCAAAACAGCGTTGTTGGCGATGAGAGTGCAATGGATCGCCGCGATGGTTATGCAACGGTAATGCGTGAAGCCGGGTTGAAGCCGCGGTTTTTTGTACCAACACAAGCGAACCCGTTCGATGCAGGAAAGCAGGCGATGGAAGCGCTAGCATTCAGAAAAAAAGACGCCGTACAAGCAATTATTTTTGCGAACGATAACCTCGCTGCCGCCGCTATTCTGGCAGGACAGCGAGCAGGAATTGCGATACCAGGTCAATGTGCATTGATGGGCTTTGGTGATTATGCGATGTCGTCGATGTTATTGCCGAGTTTGACCACTATCCGGCCACCAGCAAAAGACATTGGTGAGATTGCAGCAATGCGAATTCTGGAGAGCCTCGGTGAAGTACCAGTGACAAAAAAATTACAACGGCTGACCTTGTTGGAGTGCGATTTGCTGGAGCGTGAAAGCGCATGATCTGTCAATGATCGCAATCACGACAATCTCAACACTACTCTTCATCTCAATTTAAATTTTAACCGCGACGAAAAGACACACGATGAAAAAATTATCACGCATTTTTATCCTTTCGCTTGCTGCACTTTTTGCACAGGCTTTTGCTTTACATGCCAACGCAGGAGGTGACAGTAAAGTTGTTAGTATTGGTTTCCAAAAAGGGAGTGGATTATTAGCAGTCCTAAAGGCGCAGGGTACCTTAGAAAAATCGCTTGAGGCACAAAAGCTCCAGGTTAACTGGATTGAGTTTCCAGCAGGGCCACAACTTTTGGAAGCGCTCCATACAGGTAATGTTGACTTTGGATATACAGGGGCTCCACCACCAATTTTTGCGCAGGCAGCAGGCGTTGATTTGGTCTATGTTGGCGCAGAGCCGGCATCGCCCGGTGCTGAAGCGATTGTGGTGCAAAAAAATTCACCGATCAAAAGCGTGAGCGAATTGAAGGGCAAGAAAGTGGCATTTCAAAAAGGCTCCAGCGCGAACTTGCTCATAGTGACTGCACTTCGCCATGCCGGATTAACGGTCGGTGACATCATCCCCGTGTATTTGACCCCAGCGGATGCTCGTGCGGCGTTTATCAGCGGTAGCGTGGATGCCTGGGCAATCTGGGATCCGTACTTTGCCGCGATACAGCAAGCATTGCCAGTCCGTGTGCTTGCAGATCATCAAGGTTTGCTACCGGCGAATAGTTTCTACGAGGCATCGCGTCAATTTAGTCAGCAACATCCTGCGGTACTGTCAGCTATTTTGAGTGAACTTGCACGTACTGGGGCGTGGGCTACGCAGCATCCGCAGCAGGTTGCAGTAATTCTTTCTGTTCAACTGCGTATGCCAGAAGCGACACTGTTGAGCTGGCAGCAGCGCGTTCGTTACGGCGTTACGCCTGTCACATTGGAACTGATTAGTCGTCAACAAGAAATTGCGGATCTTTTTTATCGGCAAAAATTGATTCCCAAGTCAGTTAAGGTCAGTGATAACGTGTGGTTGTGGTTGCCTAAGTAAATCTTGCGTATTAATTTAGTTGCTATGCTGGGTTTGGTTGTTGGTACGTGGATGTCCAGTGATGATTACGCGGCTTGTTGCTGGTACGCCGCATTGCTCTGTATTCTTACAGCACCGCTTTTGTCTTTCGGTTAATCGGTTGAGAATAAATCTTCCTATTTGCTTTCATTACTTTTATTTTTGGTAATATGTAACAAGTTTCATCGATTTGTAGCTGCTCGGTGAATGTAGGCTTCCAAAAAAATTCCATTTTGAAAAATTTTGCTAAAAAGCAAGTTATAGGTAGAAGTGTTGCTTAAAAGAATTTAAAATTCGTCCTCAATGAAAACAGTTCCTTTAACCGGAGAATAAGAATGCGCGTCATGGATCGATCCCATCGTCAAGGTTTAAGTCTCGGAACTCGTCTCAGTTTCATCGTTTTCTCTCTCGTTTTTCTGGTTTTTACGATCTTCATTGGTGCATTAGGTTACAGCATCTATCGCTCAATGCAGGCATCTGCATTGCAAGACGTCACCCATACTGTAGAAAACATTAACGACATGTTTGATGTTTTTGATAAGGCGGTCCGCGCCGATGCGCAGCGTACCGGAACGACTTTTCAGCGGCAATTAACGCAGGCTTTTACGCTCAATGCATCAGAGAAATTGAAAATAGGCGACCGTAGTGTCGCAACGCTGACTTATGGCAATACCGTTGTTAATGCAAATGAAGCGTTTGTTGATCAATTTACGCAACAAACGGGTGCTATCGCGACAGTTTTTGTTAAAGACAGCAGCGATTTTGTACGGATTACGACTTCTCTGAAAAAAGAAAATGGTGAAAGAGCCGTTGGAACTGCGCTTGACCATACGCATCCTGCCTATGCACTTTTGCAGACAGAAAAAGGCTATATCGGTGCTGCCAAACTCTTCGGTAAAGATTACATGACGAGTTATATGCCGATCAAGGATCAGCAATCGCAAATGGTGGGTGTTTTATTTGTTGGTATTGATATTTCATCTAGTTTGCGGTTTTTGAAGGAAAAAATTCTTGCCATGAAAATTGGTAAGACCGGAACCTATTTCGCATTTAATTTAAAGAAGGGCGACAGCTTGGGCGATATCACGATCCACCAAGAGTCGGAAGGGAAGAATTTATTCAAAGATAAGCCGTCGGGCGAGCTTGATTATGTTAAAGAAATGATCGAGCGCGGACATGGAACCTTATATTACAGTGCTAGTTCAGATAAGGGTGGTGAACAAAAAAGGCTCGCTGTTTTTAGAAAAATCGACGTCTTGAACTGGATGGTTGTTGGAACTAGTCCAGTATCTGAAATTACAGAAGATACGCTGGCAACCTTGTTTAAATATGGGTTATTTGCGCTGGGATTGATCATCGTCACTGCATTTGCATTGCTCTATCTGGTGAAGAAAAATGTCATTATTCCGTTGAACCAGGCGATTGCTCTTGCTAAGAAATTAGCCACTGGTGATTTAACCGATAGGACTCACCATGAGCGTACTGATGAAATCGGCGAGTTACTTGATTCGATTAATAATATTGGTACAGGATTGACCACGGTGATTCAGGAGGTGCGTACCAGCTCCGCGTCAATTCAGCTTGCTGCTGGTGAAATCGCCTCTGGAAATGCCGACCTATCGGCACGAACAGAATCGCAAGCGAGTTCATTAGAGGAAACTGCTAGTTCTATGGAAGAGTTGACGGCAACCGTAGAGAAGAATGCCGAAAATTCCAAAAACGCGGCCAAATTCGCTGAGAAGGCTTATTCAGTCGCTATTGAAGGCGGAGCGGTTGTGAAGGATGTTGTCGATACGATGGCTGGAATTAAAGAAAGCTCAAATCGCATTGTTGATATTACTGCTGTCATTGATGGTATCGCCTTTCAGACGAACATCCTTGCATTGAATGCAGCCGTAGAGGCGGCACGAGCAGGAGAGCAAGGCAGGGGGTTTGCTGTTGTCGCCTCTGAAGTCAGAAATCTTGCGCAGCGTGCTGCCGCATCTGCCAAAGAAATTAAGTTGCTCATTGGTGAGTCCGTAGAAAAAGTGAATAAAGGTGCCGTCTTGGTGAACATGGCAGGCAAAACGATGGATGATATCGTCGTCAACCTTGAGCAAACATCCTCTACCGTCAACAGTATCAGTCAGGCAGGCGCGGAGCAAAGTGCTGGTATTGGTCAGGTCAACCTGGCTGTGACTGAGATGGACGACATGACGCAACAAAATGCCGCTTTGGTTGAGCAGGCGGCGGCTGCAGCGGAAAGTTTGCGCGAGCAGACTGATAAATTAAATAGTCTGGTTAATCAATTTAGAATTTGATTGCTCTTAGATAGAGGTCTAAGGGGGGGGCTGGGGCCAAAGATGTATTACGGCCGCCCCCCTTGTTACGTGAAATTGTTGGCTAAATTGGCGATGTCCGGAGCAACCCATTGTGGCTCAACACATTCCTGCAGATGTTCTGCCATGAATCGTACGAGTTGCATTGCTGCGTAGGGCAGACGGCGGTCCTTTCTGCTGACCAGATACCAATGACTTTCTAGTGGAAAGTGACGCACTGGAAGAATGGTTAATTTTTCTTGTCCTTCATGAAGTGTGTGGGCCGATATAACGGATAAGCCTAACCCTGAGGCTGTGCCGAGCCGAATCGCTTCGTTGCTTTCAATCTGCATCGTATCAGCGAGCTCAATGCCCTGGCTGCTGAGCCATGACTCAAACATCATACGAGTTGCTGAGCCTGGTTCTCGGATCAGAAAACGTTCATTTCTGAGTTCTGCAAATTCAAGTTGCTGATGATCTGCTGCCCAATGATCGAGGGGGGCAATGATTTGCAAAGGATTTTTAAGAATGCGGGTGGCTTGTGCTTCTGTGCCACTTGGTGGATGGCTGAAGACATATAAATCATCTTCTTGCTTGGAAAAGCGTTCCAGAATATGCGCCCGGTTACCGATATTTAAGGTCACGCCTACTTTAGGAAATTGCCGGTAAAAAGCACCTAAAATCCGCGGCAGGACATATTTTGCTGTTGTCACAATACCAAGGTTGATGTGCCCCGAGCTGCCACCACGCGCCTGTTCGAGAAAGCCATTAAAGTCATCAAACCTGACCAATACATCACATGCAGCACGATAGAGTTCCTGTCCTACGTGCGTCATTTCCATTCGTCCTTCGCGTGGGGTGAACAAAGGTTCTTCGACCGCCTCACGTAATTTTTTTAGCTGCAATGATACTGTTGGTTGCGTCAAATGGAGTGCGCGGGCGGCGGCAGAAATATTGCCCAGTCGCGCAACTTGCACATAAACCTGTAGCAAACGAAAGCTCAAGTGGCGGATATTCATAGATGATGATCTATAGGTATGGTTCAAATAATTTATTATTCAATATACCTAAAAATTGGGACAATAGCTATTCCGTTCATCTAGAGGAGTATTTTTATGCCCGGAAACGTCGTCGCATTATTCTCAGTTTTTAATTACGCCGACTTTGGCGTAGCTTGTTTTTTAGCACAACTGACGCTCGCGTTACCCTTGATGCTTGTACTCGCTGCATTGGCTACGTCATGGCGTGCGATACCTCAGGTGTATGCTTGGTGGTTGGCGCAGGGAAGTTCACTGCTTGCGGTCGCCACAGCGCTCTTGTCCTGGATCTATGTGTGGGGCAATGATGCCGCAATCGGTGTTGCCGGTTCATGGTTGCCAAACATCAGGTTAGATACGTTGAGTTCACTGATGTTGGCACTGACAGGGTTTTTAGCATGGGTCATTCTGCGGTATTCGCGTAATTACCTCGCTGGTGATCAATCCATCGCCCGTTATCTGCACTGGTTGTGCCTGACAGTTGCCACTGTGTGGTTGTTGGTGACATCGAATAATCTGTTATTCGTTTGCTTGGCCTGGACTGCCAGTAGTCTGGCATTACATCAATTACTGGTGTTTTATAAAGACCGTCCGGCGGCACAGTTGGCAGCGCATAAAAAGTTCCTGATCAGCCGCGCCGCCGATGTGTTTACGCTGACGGCATGTCTGATGTTGTACCTGAGTCTGGGTACGCTTGAGATTGATCGCATCATGGCCTTGCTGTCACATAGTCGTCAGACTGATTGGCCCGTCCAAATTGCGGCATTGTTGTTTGTATTTAGTGCGATCTTAAAATGTGCTCAATTGCCGCTACATGGTTGGTTATTGCAAGTGATGGAAGCGCCCACACCAGTCTCAGCCTTATTGCACGCCGGTATTGTGAATATTGGCGGCTTCATTTTACTGAGATTATCCGGTTTGCTAGAGTTAGCTCCGATAGCTCAGTTGATGTTGGTGGTGGTAGGAAGTATCACGGCGATGCTAGCTGCGTTAGTAATGATGACGCGGATCAGTGTCAAGGTGATGTTGGCTTGGTCGACATGTGCGCAGATGGGGCTCATGTTGCTAGAGATCGGGTTGGGCGCATATTCGATGGCTTTACTTCACTTGCTGGCACATTCCCTCTACAAGGCGCATGCATTTTTGAATGCCGGTGAAACGGTGTCTCGGCAGCGTATGCTGGGCATTGCCCCAGCAACACACTTACTGAGTCCAATTCAAATCGGTTTTTCTCTTGTTGGGGTGGCGCTCTCTCTTGTGTTGACGAGCATGTTGATTGGACTTGATCCTCGCCAAGACCCTGTGCTCTGGGTGTTTGGTCTTGTGCTTATCTGCAGCCTGTTACCGATGGTAAATTCTCCTTTTGAAAGCCGTGGTTGGTCTCAGGTAATGTTATTGGTAGGGTATGGATTTGGTTTGTCACTGCTTTATGGCATCTGGCATCTGGTGTTCGGCCATCTGCTGGCTTCATCATCGATGCCACCCTCTCTCTTTGGAATCGGCTTTGCCTGCGCATGTCTGATTGGACTGTTGTTGATTCAATATATTGTTCTCAATCGGCCACAGGGTGATTTATCCCGCTGGTTGCATCCGCGTGCCTTTGCTGGTTTTCATCTGGACGAGTTTGTAACGCATCTGACGTTGAAAATCTGGCCCACCCGATTGCTGGTTGTTGCTAGGGGTAGTCAGTTATCAGCACCACACGCAGCTCTGAAAAAAAAGGAAAAATGATGTCGTCTCAAGTTAATGCAGTACCTTTGCCTAAAGCGAAAACATCTTCCTTTTCACCTCCCTCAATGGCCAGCGATGAACATGTTCAACGGGCCATCGTACAGGCTTGTCGACGGATTGCGCCAACATGGCCCTTAGATCGATCGATTGCTGTTAATCCGTTGTGGGGTTTTGTTGAGCAACCTGTCGATCTGGTCTCTGAAAAAATAGCCTATCTTTGTGGTTCGCGTCTGACGATGCCTAGACAATGGTATGTCGCAGAATATCAACGTGGTCAGATTTCAGAGGTCGGATTACGCCAGGCACTAAAACGTCGTGCTATCGATATGTCAGTCGATCGTTGGCTTGAAGCGAGCAAGGTAGATGCAGCAGTGTTGCCGCGTTTGACGTTATTTACTGATGCATTGGATGCGCAACGTGATTTGGTGCATCAGCCATCTTGTCGTGATGTTGTCACGCACGCGATGGGTCAGCACTGCGCATCGTGGTTTGATCAAGGACAAGCAAGGTGGACGTTGACACCGGCGACCTCGTTGTATGCAGCATGGCGCGAAATCGCTTCTTGCGATAATGGTCCCTCGTTACTGACGGGTATTGATGGTATTGCAGATCGTATTGCAGCATTGCCTGATACGCATGAAGAGTTAATGGCCCTCGTTTGTCGGAAACTCAAGCTAAAAGAAGAGGAGTGTGAAGCATATTTCACCGCGCTGCTATTGAGTGTCAATGGATGGGCTGCTTGGTGCGCCTATCTGGCGTGGCAAGCTCATTTGAATGGCGGTAGCGATAATCATTTGGCACAATTATTGGCTATTCGTCTCGCATGGGAGTGGATCTTGGTCGACACCCCAACCCATGAGTCCGTGGTAGCAGTGTGGCATGCGGAACGTGGTACGAAAGTGAGCGCTGGCGAGGACGTCATTGATTGGGTGTGGCAGGATGCGTTGGAAATTTCTTGGCAAACTCAAGTGCATCAAGGCCTATCGCGCCAGAAAACACCAGTCTCTCAATTCAATCCGGCGGCTGTGGTGCCAATTTCTCGTCCCGCGTTAGAGGCAGTTTTTTGTATTGATGTTCGCTCCGAGCGTATGCGTCGTGCACTGGAAAAAAGTGACCCGTCGATTCGGACGCATGGTTTTGCTGGATTTTTTGGCTTGCCTATTGAGTATTTGCCGTTCGCGGGTCACAAAGCGCGACCACAATTGCCCGGGTTGTTGGCACCTCAGATCAGGGTTGTTTCTGTTGCTAGGAATCTGGAATCCACCAACAGATTGTTTGCTCAGCGCCGTTTCAGGTTAAGCCTTGCTCAAGCATGGGAGCGCGTCAGGACGTCAGCGAGTAGCGGTTTTGGTTTTGTTGAGACGACGGGCTTGAGTTATGGTTGGAAATTATTGAAATCCAGTCTTCAAAGCAGCAAAGAAAAAAATGTCGATGCGGTCGGATTGTCCCATGAGGAACGTGATCAGTTGATTCCAGTGATGCAAGGTGTCAGTCTGGATGAGTCGATCAACCTTGCGGCAAGCGTACTACGTGCGATGTCGATGACGTCAGATTTTGCATCGTTGGTATTGTTGATTGGGCATGGAAGTCAATCAGCCAATAATCCGCATGCGGCGGGATTGGATTGTGGCGCCTGTTGTGGTCAGACGGGAGAGATCAATGCCCGTGTTTTAGCAAACATGCTCAATCGTCTTGATGTGCGCGCGGGGTTGTTTGAGCAGGGTATCAAGGTGCCGGAAGATACGCGCTTTATCGCTGGTTTGCATAATACGACGACGGATGCCATCCACCTTTTTGATGTTAGTAAAAATGTATCCGGCGATACCGCGCTAGTGCAAGCGAAACAGTGGCTCTGCGCTGCCAGTGAGCGTATCCGCGCAGAACGTGCACCAAGTTTAGGGCTGCAAGCGCATCATTCTGAAGCATTGGAAAAGCTATTGGTGCAAAGAGCAGGTGATTGGTCCCAGGTGCGTCCTGAATGGGGGTTGTCAAATAATGCGGGGTTCATTGCGGCGCCGCGTGAGCGGACCCATCACATGAATCTAGAAGGTAGGAGTTTTTTGCATGATTATAACTACGCAGTCGACCCAGATTTTGCGGTACTTGAGCAAATTCTGACCGCGCCGGTGATTGTTGCACATTGGATTAATATGCAATATTTTGCCTCTACGGTAGATAATCGGCGCTGGGGGAGTGGTAACAAGGTCTTGCATAATGTGGTTGGCGGCAATATCGGCGTATTTGAAGGAAATGGCGGTGATTTGCGCATTGGTTTGTCTTTACAATCGTTGCATGATGGCGATGACTGGATTCATTCTCCTTTACGATTGTCTGTATGGGTGGAGGCACCTCCACACGCTGTGTCGGGGATTGTGCAAAGACATGAAAAGCTTCAGCAACTCGTTGACGGGGGCTGGTTGCATCTGTTCTGTATCGAGCCTGACACGAGTAATATCGTCCGATGTGTCCCTCATGAAAACGTAACTTACCATTGGATATTGGAGCAAGAGGCAGCGTGACGGATATGGCCGAGGTACATTCGATTGCATTATTGACCTGTCATGGTAAGGAGTCTGCTTTGTCTGACCCCTTAGCGCAAGCTGGTTATACCGTCTTTGCGATCAATCATTTTGATACCGACACACTTGGCACCTTCACTGTTGAAATCCCCAGAGAAGGGACGATGCTTGAAGCGGCACGACGTAAAGCGAAACTCGCCTGTGAGCTTAGTGGGGCGCGTTTTGGTATTGGCAGTGAAGGTAGTTTTGGTGGGGATCCTTGGTTCGGTATAACAGGTTGGGGGCGCGAAGTACTGGTCTGGTACGATGCGGTAGAGGATGTGGAGATCAGTGCTTTTGTTCAGGGTTCGGAGACGAACTTCGCAAGTAAGTGTGTCACTCAACTCAATGACGCAATCAATTTTGCAGAGGCGATTGGTTTTCCGCAGCACGGTGTGATTGTCGGTGATCCCGCGCAAGCTGTTTATGATAAGTCTTGTCTGGATAGAGATTCTTTTGAGGCCAGTGTTGAGCTCGCTCTCGAGTATGGTGAGGTTAATTTGTCTACGGACATGCGTGCGCATCGAAATCCTACCCGGATGAAGATGATAGCCCGATGTGCGCAAGACTTGGCTGCTCGGTTAGTGCTGCATTGTCCACAATGCGCCTCACCTGGCTTTGGCGAACATGCGCCCTTGTCTGGAGCGCCCTGCATTGCATGTCGCCGACCAACAAAGCAGCCACGAGCGGTTCTTTTGAAGTGTGTTCGTTGTTGTTTTACTTCTGAGAAGCCACTTCGTTCCGAAGTGGCTGCACAATATTGCGATTACTGCAATCCTTGATTTGTGGTCTTGCGTTGTGGGATGACGCTTCAATCAAAAACTGGCATGAACACGCGTTCCGTAGACCGAGACCGGGCCGCGATCTTGGTTGTAGGCTGGATTAGTAATGTGCTGATAGTCAAAGGTTAGCGAGATATTTGGTCGTAGTTGACACGCGTAATAGAGTTCAGCAATTTTTTCGGGGGCATAAGTTAACCGACCATCGCCAATTAATACCCCGAGTCCACCTGCCGCGAAATAGGCGCGCGCGTCACTTGAAATGCGGTTCTCGACAATGGCGACGCCGATGATGTCTTCACGCCTGCGCCACGCATCCCCTTTAATTGAGAGTCCGGCTGCGACAGATTGGTTGATGTCGGTGAACTCGTAAGTCTCTTTGTTGCCGCGATTTGCGCTCAGGCGTACAAAAGCGCCCATGGCTTCAGATAATTCTTGTTCGATGTTGAGAACAGCCCCTGGTCGCGAACTGAATTGACGTACTTGTGAGACATCGGGTGTGGTATTGGTTTGGCGGGCAAGGGTGATGGCATCTGCATAACTTCCCATATTGCCCTGATTGAGCCATGCCAGAAATTTTATTTTTCCAGGGTGGCCCACCACGGTATGCCTTGCTTCAAATTCGATGTTGGATGAATTGCCGCTAAAATGAATACGTGTGATTTTGCCATTGGGTATGGGGGATAGCTGAAAAAAACCAGCACGTAAGGTCCACCAATCTTGCGTCCATTCGACTGCACCACCCCATGTAAAGCCCCATGCGTCGGCCGCGTAATCATATGTCCCACCATCCAAAACTGACCAATTTAGAAAATCTGCCCGCGGATCGTGCGCGTAGCTATTGGTGTCAAAGATATCCGTCACTGCAAATTTTCCACCAGTGATTGCCAGATTGTTGGCTGTGTTGGTGTTTGCTAATTGATTGGCGCTGGATTCCACCGTTGTTTCTTCCCCGCCAAGGGAGGAGGTTTGGCGGATGAACAAACGGGGAAAACGGAGGTAGGGCAGGTTGGCGCCAACTTTATAAGCGCCTCCATTTGGAAACCCGGCTACGCCAAGCGTGTCATTGAAGCCGTGCCCTTGATCGATTTCAGGGTTAATCCAGATTTCAGCATCTTTCCACAGGCGTCTACCAAGAAAGAGCGTGATATCCGTTGTTTCTTCCATGCGGCCTGAGGGACTTAGACTTTGTTGGCCACGGTAGGGGGAGGTAAAGCTGGCATGTTTTTGTGTGATATTGGTAATTTGCCCATGAATTGCCCATTCCTCAGTCAACGTTGTCGCATCATCGACTTTGTTTTCTATTGTCTTTGTCGCATTCGCTGTTGATTCTGAGTTTGGACTGGTGTTCTCGGAAGCGCAGACATACTTGCTTGCCATGAGACTGCTGACTAAACTGAGGCTTACTAAGAGGCTGCTGATTTGGAAGGGCACTGTTTTATTCTGTTTCATGGGTTTGTTTTGGATTCGGTCAATCTACGGTTTTACTCTTCGTATGCTTACTGCGACGCTGGAATATTGACGAACCTTTGTGGTCACATGGCGATTGCCTAGCATCTTATCTTTTACCAGGCATCTGATGACGAATGCCAAGCTGGTCCGCTCTATGTGCTGTTAAGCTAGATTGTTTTTGTTTTTCAGTGTAAATGCATCGGCAGTTTGGATAGTAAGCAGAGTGTTAACCTCTTGTCTTGTTGTTAAAATACAAAAAATTTAGCCTAATCAGCAATCATGAATGTAGCGGTAGCGTAATTATAGGGTGTTTAATCGATTAGAAGGATGGTGGCTTATGCCCAGTAAATGCTAATTCACCAGTAAAGTAAGAAATCCGGTATAATTTAATCAGCTTAGGTACAAAAAACATTGATTAAAATGAACTTTTGTCGATGTTTGAAGTGACTAAGAGATCCACCGATTTTAATGAAGTGTGGGATGAAACGCCGATGCGATTGTGTGCCTTTTCTGACTTTTCTTGGAAAATACATAAAAACCCTCAAAAAGGGCGTAGGCAATGTGTTCAAAGCGTGGCTTTTATATCGACTTGCAATTTATTTTTCATTGCAGCGGATATTCTGGACTACAATCTAGTGTCTGCTAATTTGACAGGCAGAGCACAATGAATGGTTTGTGCTTCCTAAACTCCCTGATCTGCCCGCTAGACGGGCGTTGCAAGTAAGTGCACTTGCAACAAAATTAAATACATAAAAAAAGTGTGGGTGTTAGCCGTTGAGCTTTCCGGTTTAACCCAGTGTATAGCATCAATTAAACCCGTGTAATCTATTACTTGCATGAATACTGCTGAGGCAAAGCGAGTCCTCGAAACAGCCTTGTTATGCGCGCCAGAGCCGCTGACCGTCAACAACATGAAAAAACTGTTTCAGGAGGCTGACGATCAAGGAGATGTGGTCGGCGCTGATACGATCAAAATGTTGTTGGAAGATTTGCGTCGCGATTGGTCGGACAAAGGAATCGAGTTGGTGGGATTGTCCACTGGCTGGCGCTTCCAGAGTCGGCCAGAAATGCGCGCTTACATCGATAGACTGAATCCTGAAAAGCCGCCGAAATATTCGCGAGCGACACTGGAGACGCTAGCTATTATTGCTTATCGTCAGCCAGTCACGCGTGGCGACATTGAGGAGATACGTGGTGTTACTGTCTCGACGCAGATGGTAAAGACATTGGAGGAGCGAGGTTGGATTGAGACGATTGGTCATCGCGATGTGCCTGGGCGTCCTGCTCTTTTTGCTACTACCAAGCAATTTTTGAGTGATATGGGTCTGGCTTCGCTTGATCAACTGCCCCCATTGCAGCAGGTGCGTAAGGATGATGAGCAGGAGTTGGCTTCTGTTCCTGACCTTGATGCCCAATTGGCGGGATTTGGCACCGAAGAGCCTAATTTTGCTGGGATGGTCTCGGTTGCTGTCGAGCTTAGTGAGGATTTGGTTGTTGATGCGCCTAAAGATGTTCCGGTCGCAGATATCCTTGTTGAAACAGATGGAGAAGGGGAGAGTCTCCCCCTAGAAGCAGTCGTAAAACTGGATGTTGTTGATACGACATTCCCAGAGAATGAAAATTTAAGTGATCAGGCTGCCGATGTGTTGGTGCCAGATAGTGAACTGGATGCTGAGCAGCAGCCGCAAATAGAATCAAATGAATTGAAGAATGAATCCCATGAATCCTGAAGATGCAATAGTTGATAAGAATACTGGTGGCGATGCGACTGCCTCTGGTGCTGAAGATGGTAAGCCAAGTGGTCGTGTGCCACGTGGCGTGCGTGGGCCGCGCAATATGCGCCGCTCCCCACGACCGAGGGCGGAAGTGACTGAGCAGGTTCTTGCATCAGAAGCTGGTGATGTTGTTGGAAATCCATCTTCTGACGGTGCGCGCCCAGAGCGCGCGCCACGTGGTGCAAATCCGAGTCGCACTCGCAAGCCTCGCGTTGATGGTGAGCAAGCTACGCCACGTGCCGAGCGTGCTGAGCGCACTCCTCGCGGTGAGCGAGCGCCGCGCGTTGAAGGTGCTGAACGGACTGAGCGGACTGAGCGTAGCCCACGTCCTCCGCGTGAAGGTGTTCAGGCTGGTCGCGGACCAAATCGTAGTAATGGTAAGCGTTCCTCGCAAGCCAATGTAAATCGTCGTGATACCAATAATCCCGATGACGTATTCTCATTCGTTACTTCGGATGCTTATGATGCCAGTTTTGCGGATGCGGATGATGCTAAAGGTCGTGGTCGCAATGCAAAACCAGTGCGTCGTGATCTGACGGCAGACGACGATGCGCCAAAGTTGCACAAAGTGTTGGCTGAGGCTGGTTTGGGCTCACGTCGTGACATGGAAGATTTGATTGTTGCCGGTCGCGTGTCTGTGAATGGCGAGCCAGCGCACATCGGGCAGCGCATTCTGCCTACAGATCAGGTGCGCATCAATGGCAAGCCGATTGTGCGCAAAATCAGTAAAAAACCACCTCGCGTCCTGATTTATCATAAGCCCGCTGGTGAAATCGTCAGTACCAGTGACCCTGAGGGTCGTACCTCGGTATTTGATAGCTTGCCCACCATGAAATTAGGCAAATGGCTGGCGGTTGGGCGTCTCGACTATAACACTGAAGGTTTGTTGATGTTTACGACCTCCGGTGATTTGGCTAATCGCCTGATGCACCCGCGTTATGGTATCGAGCGTGAATATGCTGTCCGTACACTTGGCGAACTGGAAGAAGGTATGCGTCAGCGCTTGTTGGCCGGCGTGGAGTTGGAAGATGGTCTGGCACAATTCTCGAAAATCTCCGATGGCGGTGGTGAAGGTGTGAATAAGTGGTATCGCGTGATTATTGGCGAAGGCCGTAATCGCGAAGTGCGTCGTATGTTTGAGGCGGTTGGACTGACTGTGTCGCGTCTGATTCGTACGCGTTACGGCGCAATGACCTTGCCAGCGAACTTGAAGCGCGGCCGTTGGGAAGAGTTGGAGGAGGATGCAGTTCGCAGCCTGCTGAAATTAAGTGGCCTGGAAAAAGTTGCTGGCGACAAGCCTGCCACTAAAGGTGGTAAGCCATTCGGTAATAAAGCTGCGGCAACCACTCCGTATGCGCAAAAGCAGCCGACATTCCCGATGTCCAGTGGACGTGGTGAGTCTCGTGGTGAGTTTGGTGCTGGCCGAGGCGGCAACGCGAATGGTAATAAGTCGAGCGGTTATGCTGGTGGTGCAAGTAATAATGGCGCCAATGCTGCAAAGAAGCGTCCTCGCCAACCGGATCCGTTGCAAACCGCACTAGGGTTCCCTGACGCTGGTCAGCAGCGCCGCGGTCCGACTGCTCGCGGGAGTGGGCAGGCTATCGGGCAAGGTATTGCTGCTCGCCGCCGTTCTCGTGGTGCTTGATCTGACTGCTTGGATGTGGTTGTTTTGCCCTGTTTTTGATTGCGACAGGGTAGAAAATCGTTTATAATCTGGTAGTTAGTAGTTTATGCCTGATGAATTTAAAATCTGGGCGCAAATAAAAGATGGGCTTAGCCCATTTTTTTTTGGTTTTACCGTTTGCGCGCATGAAATATCAATTTTGTCTCGGTTTGTGTTGATCGGAGAATAGTTTGGTTTTGTTGGATTTGATAGAGAAAACCGTCAATGGTACCGGATATGATCTGGTTGATTTTGAGCAGGCCGAACGTGGTTTGTTTAGGGTCTATATCGACTTTTTGCCAGATGGCCTTGAAAAAGGCAATATCGCTGTTGAGGATTGCGAGAAGGTTAGTCATCAGTTATCACATGTGCTGACGGTAGAGAATGTTAATTACGAACGTCTCGAAGTTTCCTCGCCGGGTCTTGATCGGCCTCTGAAGAAAGTGTCGGATTATGCGCGTTTTGTTGGTTGCGAAGTGACCGTGAAATTGCGTATGTCGATGCCAGGGACACCAAACCGTAAAACGTTTACCGGTGTTGTGCACGAGCCTGAAGGTGAAAATCTGAAGCTGGAATTTGAAGTAAAAGATGGGTCGGCCATGCTGGAGTTTACGCTCGCCGATGTGGATAAGGCACGTCTGGTGCCACAAGTGGATTTTAGGAGTCGCAAAGCATGAGTCGTGATTTGTTGTTATTGGTGGATGTGCTGGCACGCGAAAAAAACGTCGATGAAGAAGTGGTCTTCGGTGCGCTGGAACATGCTTTGGCGCAAGCGACAAAAAAACGCTTCCCAGGTGAAGTAGATATCCGCGTAGAAATTGATCGTGATACTGGTGAGTTCCGCTCTTTCCGTCGTTGGCATGTTGTGCCTGATGAGGCCGGTTTGCAATTGCCAGATCAAGAAATTCTGCATTTTGAAGCGGTAGAAGATGATCCGGAAATTCAGATCGATGATTACATCGAAGAAGAAATTGAATCCGTTGATTTTGGTCGCCGTTTTGCGCAGGATACAAAGCAGGTTGTATTGCAGCGTATTCGTGATGCGGAACGTGAGCAGATTCTGGCTGACTTCCTTGAGCGTGGCGATTCACTGGTAACAGGCACGATCAAACGTATGGAACGCGGTGATGCGGTCGTTGAATCCGGTAAGATCGAGGCACGTTTGCCACGCGACCAGATGATTCCAAAAGAAAACTTGCGTGTTGGTGACCGTGTTCGTGCTTACATTTTGCGTATTGATCGCAATGCACGTGGCCCACAAGTGATCTTGTCCCGCACAGCACCAGAATTCATTATGAAATTGTTTGAGCTGGAAGTGCCAGAAATCGAACAAGGTACACTGGTCATCAAATCCGCAGCGCGTGATGCTGGTGTCCGTGCGAAAATCGCAGTTCATACTAGCGACAAGCGCATTGATCCTATCGGTACTTGCGTCGGTATGCGTGGTTCACGCGTCCAAGCAGTCACTGGTGAGCTCGGCGGCGAACGTGTTGACATCGTTCTGTGGTCTGAAGATCCTGCGCAGTTCGTTATCGGCGCTTTGGCTCCAGCTAATGTTTCTTCCATCATGGTTGATGAAGAAAAGCATGGTATGGACGTTGTTGTTGATGAAGAAAACTTGGCGATCGCGATTGGCCGTAGCGGACAGAACGTTCGTCTGGCAGCAGAATTGACTGGCTGGCAAATCAACATCATGACAGCAGAAGAATCTGCTAACAAAGCGGAGCAGGAAACTGCTGGTATTCGCGCTTTGTTTATGGAAAAACTCGACGTTGATCAGGAAGTTGCTGAAATTCTGGTTGATGAAGGTTTCTCTAGTCTCGAAGAAATTGCTTATGTGCCTATCAGCGAAATGCTTGAAATCGAAGCGTTCGATGAAGATACAGTAACAGAGTTGCGTAACCGTGCACGCGACGCGCTTTTGACGGAGGCGATTGCTTCTGAAGAAGGTTTAGAAGGCATGGATGATAATTTGTTGAACCTCGAAGGTATGACCCGCGTTACCGCCGGTAAACTGGGCTTGGCTGGTATTAAAACACTGGCAGCTTTCGCTGGTCTGGCTTACGACGAATTTGGCGCGATTTTGGCATTGTCTGCCGACCGTTCACGCCATTTGATTAAAGAAGCATTTGAAGATGTGACCGATGATGAGATGAAACTCATCGACGCTAAATATGATGATCAGGCCAAGGCTTTGTTAGCTACCGCCTGGAAACTCGTAGAAGCTAAGTAATTCACGGGTTTCAAATTCATAACGTGCACATAGAAAAAGAGGACTGAATGGCGAGTAACAACGTTGCCCAATTTGCCACCGAGCTGAAAATGTCAGCGGATTTGTTGCTCACGCAATTGCGTGCAGCAGGAGTCGATAAAAATTCGACCTCAGATTCATTGACAAAAGAAGACAAGGATAGACTGCTGGAACACCTGCGTCGTTCCCATGGATCTGCTGTTGACAATGAAAAAAAGAAAATCACGCTGACTCGTAAAGAGACGACGGAAATCAAACAGGCCGATGCTACGGGCAAATCTCGCACCATTCAGGTCGAAGTTCGTAAGAAACGTACTTTCGTGAAACGTGATGAAGTCGTTGCTGATGATGCTGCAGCTCGTACATCGGTTGCAGAATCAGAAGAAGTTGAAGTCAACGAGGAAGAAGCGCGCCGTGAGGCAGAGCTGATCGCTCGTCAAGAAGCAGAATTACGCGAAAAACAAGAGCGCCTTGCTAAACTGGAAGCTGAAAAAGAAGCCCAGGCAAAAGCAATGCGTGAAGCGGCTGAAGCTGAGGCGGTCAAAGCCGAAGCAGAGCGCTTGAAAGCGGAACAAGCTGCAGCAGCCGCTGCTGCAGCAAAAACTGTAGAAGTAAAACCTTCTCAGTCAGATGAAGAGAAGAAACGTTTGGACGCAGAAGAAGCAAAGAAAAAAGTCGCCTTAGATGCAAAAGAGGCAGCAGACCGCGCAGCGGCAACTGAGAAGGCAAGAAAAGCAGTTGCAGATGAAGTTGCACAGATTAAAGAAATGATGAATGCGGCGCGTAGGCCAGCAAAAGCACCGGCACCTGTTGCCCCTGCGCCAGCTGCGCCAAAAGTGGCTGAAGGCACCTTGCATAAACCTGCTGATAAAAAAGCTGGTGATAAGAAGCCTGCGCCTGCTGCATCAACTGACAAAAAAGATGAGAAGAAACCAGCGACCGCTGACAAAAAAGCGATCAAGTCTGCGAATGTCTCTTCCACATGGTCAGATGACTCTAAAAAGCGTAGCGGTGGTTTGAAAACCCGCGGCGATACGTCTGGTGGTCGAGATGGTTGGAAGGGCGGTCCTAAAGGTCGTCGTAATAACCATCATGATGACCGCGAATCCAACTTCCAGGTGCCAGTTGAGGCTATCGTGAAGGATGTATTCGTTCCTGAAACACTCACTGTCGCTGAGTTGGCGCACAAAATGTCAGTGAAAGCATCGGAAGTGATTAAGCATTTGATGAAGTTAGGTCAGATGTGCACGATCAATCAGGTGTTGGATCAGGAAACTGCCATGATTCTGGTCGAAGAGATGGGGCATAAAGCGTTTGCCGCAAAACTCGATGATCCAGAAGCTGCATTGACTGACGTTGCTGAGCACGCTGAATACGAAACTTTCCCACGTGCACCGGTAGTAACGGTTATGGGGCACGTTGATCACGGTAAAACATCGTTACTCGATTATATTCGTCGTGCCAAAGTGGCCTCTGGCGAAGCTGGTGGTATTACACAGCATATCGGTGCCTATCACGTAGAAACACCACGCGGTATGATTACCTTCCTCGATACACCAGGTCACGAAGCCTTTACGGCAATGCGTGCGCGTGGTGCGAAGGCGACGGATATCGTTATTCTGGTAGTGGCAGCTGACGACGGCGTGATGCCGCAAACCAAAGAGGCGATTGCTCATGCGAAAGCCGCTGGCGTGCCACTGGTTGTTGCGATCAATAAGATCGATAAACCAGGTGGTAATGCTGATCGCGTTACGCAAGAATTGATCGCTGAAAGCGTCGTTCCTGAAGAATACGGTGGTGATTCTCCATTCGTACAAGTATCTGCAAAAACTGGTCAGGGTATTGACTCCTTGCTGGAAAACGTTTTGTTGCAAGCCGAAGTTCTGGAATTGCGCGCACCAAAAGATGCACCAGCTAAAGGCCTCGTTGTTGAAGCGCGTCTGGATAAAGGTCGCGGTACTGTAGCAACGATACTGGTTCAGTCCGGTACGTTGAAGCGTGGTGACGTTGTACTGGCTGGTTCTTCCTATGGTCGTGTTCGTGCGATGCTCGATGAGAACGGTCAGAATATTGCCCAGGCTGGTCCATCGATTCCAGTTGAAATTCAAGGTTTGACTGAAGTGCCAGCAGCTGGCGAAGAAGTGATGGTCATGGTTGATGAGCGTAAGGCACGTGAAATCGCTCTGTTCCGTCAAGGTAAATTCCGTGACGTGAAATTGGCGAAACAGCAGGCTGCTAAACTTGAAAACATGTTTGAAAACATGGGTGAAGGCGAAGTTAAAAATCTGCCTATTATCGTCAAGACCGACGTTCAGGGTTCGCAAGAAGCATTGGTTCAATCCTTGCAGAAACTGTCCAACAGCGAAGTCCGCGTACAAGTTGTTCACGCAGCGGTTGGTGGTATTTCTGAAAATGACGTCAACCTGGCGGTTGCTTCTAAAGCAGTTATTATCGGCTTTAACACACGTGCAGATGCATCTGCACGTAAGTTGGCTGAGTCTAACGGCGTGGATATTCGCTACTACAACATCATTTACGATGCAGTAGATGAAGTTAAAGCGGCTCTGTCAGGCATGTTGGCACCAGAAAAGCGCGAACAGATCATTGGTATGGTCGAAGTTCGTCAGGTATTCTTGGTCAGTAAAGTGGGCGCGATTGCCGGCTGTCTGGTTACCGACGGTACAGTCAAGCGTACATCTTCTGTTCGTTTGCTGCGTAACAACGTGGTGACGTGGACAGGTGAACTGGATTCTCTGAAGCGTTACAAAGACGACGCCAAAGAAGTGAAAGCCGGTATGGAATGCGGCCTGTCACTGAAGGGCTACAACGATATCCAAGTGGGCGATTCGCTCGAAATATTTGAAGTTCAAGAGATAGCACGTACGCTCTAATCACTTCAACCCCGGACTTGTTCCGGGGTTCTGCTTTATGGCAATGATGAAGGCGTTGAAAAGAATTTATGGCAAAACATAGTAAAAATATTCCTGGTCGTGGTTTGCGTGTTGCAGATCAGATTCAGAAGGATGTCGCAGAGATTATCTGGTCCGAATTAAAGGATCCGCGCGTTGGTATGATTACGTTGACTGAAGTGCAGTTAACGCCGGATTACGCCCATGCTAAGATTTACTTTACAACATTGGTCGATGATCCTGTCGCTGTCAAAGCAACGAATGACGCCCTGACCAAGGCAGCAGGCTTTTTGCGTGCTCAGCTTGGATTGCGCTTGCGTATTCACACATTGCCGCAATTACACTTCATTCACGATATGTCGACGATTCGTGGTATTGCGATGTCCAAGCTGATCGATGAAGCGAATGCGACACGTGCCAAAGATGATGCTGATGGGTCCGCTGATAAAAGTGCCAACGAAGGTGCCGACGCCGGCGGTGACGCCTGATACTGTTTTCTGGCCAGTCGCAAGATTGGCATGACTAATGACTACCCAGATAAAAAAACGTCCCCGTGTACCTGTACACGGTGTGTTGCTATTGGATAAGCCAGTTGGGTTTTCCAGTAATGATGCACTGATTAAAGCGAAGCGCTTTTTAAATGCGTTAAAAGCGGGTCATACCGGCACGCTGGATCCCTTTGCGACTGGATTGCTTCCTCTGTGTTTTGGCGAGGCAACAAAGTTTTCTCAGGATCTGCTAGAAGCTGATAAGACTTATGTCACGGTGGTTCATCTCGGTGTGACTACGACCACGGGAGATACCGAAGGTGATGTTTTGGTGCAAACACCCGTTGATGTCAGTGTGTCGCAGATTGAAACTGTTTTAAAACAATTTACTGGACCGATTCAGCAAGTGCCGCCAATGTATTCGGCGCTTAAGCGGGACGGTAAGCCGTTGTACGAATATGCGCGTGCCGGAGTGACGCTCGAGCGTGATGCGCGGGACGTCGTTATTTATGAGTTGGAACTGCTCGCCTATGAGGCGCCATTCCTGACGTTGCGTGTCAAATGCAGTAAAGGTACCTATGTGCGTGTGCTTGGCGAGGATATTGGTGCTGCACTTGGTTGTGGTGCGCACTTAAAAGAGTTGCGCCGGATTCAGGTCGGGCATCTGGTGTTGGAAAAGTCGATCACCTTGACGTCATTGGAGGAATTGTCAGAGGAAGAGCGTCTGGCCTTGCTTGATCCAGTCGATGCGTTGTTGTCGAGCTTTCCTGTTCTGCGCCTCAATGATGTCCTGGCGACGCGCTTTTTGCATGGTCAGCGTCTCGCGCTAGGTAAGGAAGAGGGTATTGTTTTGCCTGCTGAAATTGGTCGCGTCCGCGTGTACCGTGAGTCTGACGGGCAATTACTTGGTTCCGCGCAATTACAAGAATTCCAGATACTGGCGCCAGAGCGTCTGATTAATACTCAAGTGTAGTTATTCTTGTCATCTGGCTCAGAGCGGTATCGTCATAAATGCCGCATGCGGCGCTGTCACGCTTTGCCGTTGTTTTTTGAATTAAATTAATTACACTGGGTGATGCATGTGCCATGCCTAGTGGTCTTTTTACTCCGCTGACCTGATCTCGCTTTATTTGTATGGCAAGAAGATTGGCGGTGATTTTTAATGATCTGACTGACAATAATTTGTTGTGTCATCGCTTTGTAGTAACTCCTTGAAATAATAGGGCTTACGCAAAACTGCCCTGGTGATACTTTATTCTTCCGGACGTGCCTTATGTACGGCCTATGTTGCTAAGTCTTACTAGGACTGATTTTTTTTGCAAAAGTATCAAGTTGCCGGTTTGTACAAGCGTTGTCATAAAAGCTTGCTGTGACGCTAATTCGCCGTTGTTTTCTGCTTTTGCGTTGCAACATGTTATAATCTCAGGTTATCCGATTTACCCCAAACGAACGTTATCATGTCCACTACAAAACGCGCTATTCGCAACATCGCCATTATCGCTCACGTCGATCACGGCAAAACCACCTTGGTTGATCAATTATTGCGTCAATCCGGCACTTTCCGTGACAACCAACAGGTTGATTCCCGCGTGATGGATTCCAACGATATTGAAAAAGAACGCGGTATTACCATTCTTTCTAAAAACTGTGCAGTTGAATACAAAGGCACACACATCAATATCGTTGATACCCCAGGCCATGCCGACTTCGGTGGCGAGGTAGAGCGCGTATTGTCCATGGTTGATAGCGTTTTGTTGCTGGTTGATGCGCAAGAAGGCCCAATGCCACAAACACGTTTTGTGACACGTAAAGCATTGGCGCTTGGCCTCAAGCCTATCGTTGTTGTAAATAAAATTGACCGTGAAAATGCTGATCCACAGAAAGCAGTTAACGCGACATTTGAATTGTTCGACAAACTCGGCGCAACCGATGAACAATTAGATTTTCCTATTATTTACGCATCTGGCTTTAAAGGCTACGCAGGTCTGGAAGACACAGTGCGCGACGGTACAATGGAGCCGCTGTTTGATGCGATTCTGAAGCACGTTCCTGCGCGTGAAGATGATCCAGACGGTCCTTTGCAATTGCAAATTACTTCCCTGGAATACTCCTCTTACGTTGGTAAGATCGGTGTTGGCCGTATCCTGCGTGGTCGTGTAAAAGCCTTGCAAGACGTCGTATGGATGAATGGTCCGGATGACAAGCCAACGCGAGCACGTATTAATCAAGTATTGACGTTCAAAGGTCTGGATCGCGTCCAAGTTGATGAAGCATTGGCTGGCGATATCGTATTGATCAATGGTATTGAAGAAATCAGTATCGGTACAACGATCTGTGCGCCAGATGCGCCAGAAGGTTTGCCGATGTTGAAAGTCGATGAGCCAACATTGACCATGAACTTCATGGTTAACAGCTCCCCATTGGCTGGTCGCGAAGGTAAATTCGTTACGACACGTCAAATCCGTGACCGCCTCGAACGCGAATTAAAATCCAATATGGCATTGCGTGTTGTTCAGGCTGAAGGTGATGACTCCACATACGAAGTTTCTGGTCGTGGTGAGTTGCATCTGACAATTCTGATCGAAAACATGCGTCGCGAAGGTTTCGAATTGGCAGTTTCCCGTCCACGCGTTGTATTCAAAATGGTTGACGGTGTACGTCATGAGCCATACGAAAACTTGACCGTTGACGTTGAAGAAGCGAACCAAGGCGGTGTGATGGAAGAGTTGGGTCGTCGTCGTGGTGATCTGCAAAACATGGAACCGGATGGTAAAGGCCGTGTTCGTCTGGAATACCGTATTCCAGCGCGTGGCCTGATTGGCTTCCAAGGCGAATTCATGACATTGACACGCGGTACTGGCTTGATGAGTCACGTGTTTGATGAATACGCACCAGTGGATAATACACGTGGTGAAATGGCTGGCCGTCGTAACGGCGTGTTGATTTCTCAGGATGATGGCGCGGCGGTTGCTTACGCTATCTGGAAACTGCAAGATCGTGGCCGTATGTTCGTGGTTCATAACGACCCAGTGTACGAAGGCATGATTATCGGTATCCATTCCCGTGATAATGACTTGGTTGTGAACCCGATCAAAGGTAAGCAATTAACTAACGTTCGTTCTTCTGGTACAGATGAAGCGGTACGTTTGGTACCACCAATTCAGATGTCTCTGGAATACGCTGTTGAATTCATTGAAGATGACGAATTGGTAGAAATTACACCGAAGAGTATTCGTCTGCGCAAACGTTATTTGAAAGAGCACGAGCGTAAGAAAGCATCCCGCGAAGCATAATAGCTCGCTTTAACATGCGCTACGGCGCATGGAGATCAACCCGTTTCGCTCTTACCTTTGGTGAGGCCAAACGGGTTTTTTATTTGCCTGCCTGTTTTCTGCTGTTGGTCACCGATGTCAGAAAACTCAGCTCAAAAAATCACGACGGAAAAGCTATGTCAAAAATAATTAGTCATCGTCATGCTGTGATCCTGATGATGTGTGCCGCTAGTTTGTGGAGTATCGCTGGTGTTTTCACTCGTCATTTAGAGGTAGTGCGAGGTGTTGAGGTTACATTTTGGCGTAGTTTTTTTGCTGCAGTTTTTGTTGCCGTCGCAATGTTTCGTCAGTATGGTCGAGGTGTTGTTGCGCGTTTGAAGATGTCTGGCAAACTCGGATTTATTTCCGGCTGTATGTGGGCAATGATGTATAGCTGCTTCATGATTGCCATCACGATGACGACTGTCGCTAACACGTCAATTATGGAGAGCCTTGCGCCTCTTTTTACTGCGTTTCTGGCGTGGTTGGTACTGCGTGAAAAAATCCCTGTGCGTACTTGGTGGGCAATCGTTGCTGCTGTCGCAGGAATGGCATGGATGTTTGTTGGTAGCTTATCCGAGATTGATCATCGGGGGATGTTGGGGATGCTTATTGGGCTAGGTGTTCCACTTGCTTCTTCGGTTAATATGATCACGATGAAAAAAGGTGGACATGCCGTCGATTTGATTCCTGCTGTGTTTATGGGAGGTTCGATTTCTGCACTGGTGATGTTGCCGATGGTATTTCCCTTTCAGGCATCTCTCCATGACATCCTGATTCTGGCTATCTTGGGATTCTTTCAGTTAGGGTTTCCTTGTATGCTGATGGTGCGTGCTTCGGCAAGTTTGAGCGCGCCAGAAATTGCCCTGTTATCTTTGTTGGAAGTGTTGCTCGCCCCGATCTGGGCCTGGCTGGGAGCCGGAGAGGTGCCAGCGCAGGCCACGATGGTGGGCGGAGCAGTAGTGTTAATCTCACTGGTATGTAATGAGATTTTCGCTGAGGAGGCGTAATTTTTTTCGCGACCTAATTAACGGTTCGCCAGCAAGATGCTGCAAGCAAGGGGTTGCTATTAAAACCGAGACATAGCGCATGATTGCTCTGAAAAATCTGAAATGGGGGAGATGTAGGTACAATATTGCGTAAGGTACGGCTGGTTCTTTCGAAGATGTTTTCGACATAGGCAAAGCCTGCGTCTTGCATATGTTTGGCCCATATCTCTTTGCGCTCGTGTCGTTCCACGCGGTCCGATCCATTCGCCGTCACGATATTAATAATCTCTCTACCAAAGAAATCATTTTCTAAAATTGCCCTCTCTTTTAAGTGACGTGGGAACAGGTATTCAAATGCATTGAAAATATGCATGTAATGTTGAAATGCCTCGTAGCAACGCTCTTCAAAGGAAGCGAGATTGTGGTTGGAGTCGGGTTCCACCATGGTTAATAATTGCGGTTCTAGCCCTCTCAGTTGCAGAAGTAACGAAGCGCGCGACTGCTGACTGTTTTTAATGGCGTCACCGGACGGTGTGTGGTGCAGAGCCAATGCTGCATTGATGACGAGAAATTCGCCAGGAACTCGCTCAATGTCAGCAAATGACATTTGTTCTGCTTTACCGACAAGCGGTGTGAATGAAAATTCGATTCCTACCTCTTTTGCTTCATTGATTAATTTGTTGCGCACTTCATTTAATGTTGATTCGGTGCCGGGAATATCGATGCCGGTGATGTGAATTTTTTTGGGATAAAAGCTTGTTCCCTGAAGGAGTGCAAAAAGTGCAGACCATTGGTTGCCGAAACCGATGCCGATATCAATGATGTGCAGCCTGTTTGTGTTCGAGGCTTTGGCAAGAATTGCCAGATTGATGGCATTGTAGGCAAAGCGAATAAACGGTGTATGTTTCACCAGTACATCATAGGCTTTAATCATGGCGATCGGATTCGTTTCGTCACTGTATAGATTGCCTAAAAACTCCGCTTGTGAATAGCAGCGTCGTTGAATGCCATTCATTAAAATTCTGCTCAGTCTATGCAATGGCGCGCCACTTGGATCGGTGAGTGCGAGAACCTCGCTGGCTTTGTGATATGCATCTTCTTTTTTTTCTGTATGAAAAAGATTTGCGCTTTCGAGTACTTTGGCTAAGATGATTTCACTTCTCAATTGTTCTGTTTGAGATTGTGCAACGTTTTTGGCATCCTGATTGACAAGAAAATTGTTTTTATGTTCTTTGGTAATCGTTGTGTGGGTAAGCATAATTCCTTCTTCCTTAATTATTCCGTTGTTAAAGGCGATGCGTAATCCCGTGTTTCAGTGAACAATCATTTCAAGTAATCTGCTTAGATGGTTGGGGATTAAGCCGAAAAATTATAGAAGGAATAGTTGCCATAAGCCAAAAAGTAACAAAGAGTTGCTTAAAGTTTCATTTTGTCATAGGTTTCGTAACAACAAATCCGTAACGAATTATGTTGATCCGCGTCACAGGGGGGGGCTTGTTTGCTTGGGGTGAAATAGTTTGCGCTACATTAAATCTTGTTCCGAAAAATTTGTAAAAAACAATGTCCAGCTTTAAGATCGCGAACATTTTATTTTTCGATTGCTCCATTATGTTAAAAGCGCCAGAACTTCTCTTGCCAGCCGGCTCCCTCGAAAAAATGCATGCTGCGTTCGACTTCGGTGCGGATGCGGTCTATGCAGGTCAACCGCGTTATAGCTTGCGCGCACGTAACAATGAATTCTCAACGCTCGATGTATTGCAGCAGGGTATTGACGGGGCTCATGCTCGCGGGAAATTGTTTTTTGTTGCCAGCAATATTTTTCCGCACAATTCCAAGCTCAAAACCTACTTGCGGGATATGGAGCCGGTTATTGCCATGAAACCAGATGCGCTGATTATGGCCGATCCAGGATTAATCATGATGGTGCGTGAGAAGTGGCCAGAGGTGCCAGTGCATTTATCAGTGCAGGCAAATGCCGTGAATTGGGCAGACGTTAAATTCTGGAAAAAGATGGGGTTGACTCGCGTGATTCTTTCTCGTGAATTGTCACTCGATGAAATCGAAGAAATTCGCCAGGAATGTCCAGATATGGAATTGGAAGTATTTGTGCACGGCGCTTTGTGTATTGCGTATTCGGGGCGTTGTTTATTGTCGGGGTATTTTAATCATCGCGATCCGAATCAAGGCACTTGCACCAACTCTTGTCGCTGGGATTACAAAGTGGAAAATGCAGCTGAAAACGAGACCGGTGACTTGGCGCGTATTCCAGTTGAGACGATTGAGTTTAATTATCAGAAAGCGTTAGAAGAGGCGAATCAGTCGTTTTCAGCGATGGGTGATATGCCCCGACATCCTCTAGCAGATCGCCCATATCTGATCGAGGAATCGACCAAGCCAGGGCAGTTGATGCCGATTCTGGAGGATGAGCATGGAACGTACATCATGAATTCTAAGGATTTACGTGCTGTTGAACACGTCGAGCGGTTGGCTAAAATTGGAATTGATTCCTTAAAAGTCGAAGGGCGTACTAAGTCCCTGTATTACGTTGCTCGTACAGCGCAAGTATATCGTCGAGCCATTGATGATGCGGTTGCGGGACGTCCATTTGATCCGCAATTGTTGGGGGAATTAAATGGTCTTGCCAATCGTGGCTATACAGACGGGTTTTATCAACGTCATCATACACAAGACCATCAGAATTATATGGAAGGCGTATCGCAAGCGCATCGCAGTCAGTACGTAGGCCAGGTCATTAACGTGGCTGAAGGTTGGGCAGAGGTTGAAGTGAAAAACCGTTTTGCTGTTGGCGACCAAATTGAAATTATTTCCCCAGTCGGCAACGAAATTGTCACCTTGTCCGAAATGAAAAACACCGATAACCAATCTATCAATATTATCGGTGGCGCTGGTCATAAAGTGCGAATTCCGCTCGCTGCAAAATACGAGAAAGCACTTATTGCTAAAATGCTCTAAGATTGTTGAATAATTTCATCCTCTGGCGACGTCGGAGGAGGGGTTTCATCTGTACTTTTCTATTTTCTTCACCGCCTTCTGATTTCAGTGACATATCAGATTGCTTGTAACTAAGCGCGAGGGATTTTTCTTTGTCAGATTTTTTGCTGACTTGCTGCGTCATCGTAGGCTTTTATGCCTTAATGAGTACAGTTACTTACATTCTCTATCTGACCGATAAGCACGCCGCCCGACATCATCTGCGGCGCATTCCAGAGCGCCGTTTGTTACTCGTTAGTCTGGTTGGTGGTTGGCCGGGAGCGATGCTGGCCCATCGTTATGTGCGCCACAAGTCAGTTAAGCTAAGTTATTTACGCTTATTTTGGTTGATGGTCTTTTTGCATCTTTGCATTCTCTTACTTTTGGGCGTCCTCTGGCATTTTATCGTTAGTGGTGACTATCTACAGAGGTAGGTTTTCCCCGAATCTTCATTCCCCCTTAGCTCCATTGATCAAGTAAATGCCGTTAGTAAACGTCGTCTCAGGGGCGTGTTAAAGTCGCACATTGCTATTGGTAATGGTATAACGCCATCAATCATCGCATCAACATGCGCCACGACACTTTATCTATCGTGTGGATGATTGTCATTCTTGTGTTTCGTTGTTATTGTTCATCGCTGTTAACGCTTTAATTGCTGCGCTTCAGGAGCTACTATGCCTTTCGTAAATCAATGGATGCTATGGGCGCTGCTATCAGCAGTTTTTGCAGCAATGACCGCTATTTTTGCAAAAATTGGGATCCGTGGTGTTGATTCGGATCTGGCAACCTTGCTCAGAACGGCGATCATTATGATCGTGCTAGTGTGTTTTGTTGTGATGACAGGAAAGTGGCAGAATCCATTAGAACTTTCTGGTAAAACATGGTTTTTTTTAGCTCTGTCAGGCATTGCGACAGGTGTCTCATGGGTTTGCTACTTTCGCGCTTTACAAGCGGGTCCGGCATCGCAGGTGGCGCCGATTGATAAGTTAAGCCTTGTTCTAGTGGCAGTATTTGCATTTGCTTTTTTGGGGGAGCGTCCTAGTTTGCGTGAGTGGACCGGTATTTCCATGGTGGCAGGTGGCGTCTTGTTGCTCGCGTTCAAGCGCTAACATCGTGTTCTGAGTGTTTCGCGTGTTTCATCAGACCATTTCTGGGATAATGAGTGCTTGCATATCTGGATCACATTACGTGCAATGTGGCAGTATTTCAGGAAAAAATATATGAATTGGGTTTATCTTGGTCTGGCAATTATTTGTGAAGTCATTGCAACTTCTGCATTAAAAGCGTCAGTGGGCTTTACCCGGTTATTGCCGACAGTCATTCTGGCAATCGGGTACACTGCTGCTTTCTATTTCCTATCACTGACGTTGCGCAGTATCCCCGTTGGTATTGCGTATGCGGTCTGGTCTGGTGTTGGCGTTGTGCTGATCTCTTTAGTCGCGTGGATGTTGTATGGGCAGGAGCTTGACCTTCCAGCGATGCTGGGGATGGGAATGATTGTGGCTGGCGTGATTGTACTCAATTTGTTTTCAAAAACGGTTAGTCATTAATGTGACGATCAGGACACCGTTGCCACCATATTTTCCCCAACAAGCTCTCAATCATTCCTGACTCACCGGGCATAGACATGTTGCGTTGAGTAACAGGAGGGTGTTGTGACGTATTTAGAACTCTGAAGCGATAATGAAAACCGTCGATAAATTAAAATTATTTCCCTTGGCTCGCATCATGACGCTAACATTGTTTTCCTGGGCGGCATTGTCAGGCTTGGTGCGAGGAATTTCTACTAATACGCTGAGTGAAATTCTGATCGGAATTTCGTTTGTCTTTTGGTGTATCGAGTCATTTTTAAAGCCAATAGTGTTTGCCAAACCGACACCTGAATTTATCGAACGTAAAATGCAGGCGACCGTAGGTTCAGCTGCGTTGCATCGTTTTTTGACCGTGAGTGCGATTGTTTGTCTGGCAGGTGGTTATGTGGCACGCTATTTGATCGAACGTTAAACGTTATTCTTGAGCTTGATACGATGTTCAAGCTGCTTTTACTGATGCATTTTATTTTGACTGATATTTTTTAGATTGTTCTATGCCATTGCTTTCTGATTTGTCTCCGTATCACTTCCCTTTGCTGTACGCAGCTGCGTTATATCAGGCTCCTTTTAGCCAAACTAAGCTGCTGGAGTTGATGCAATTAAGCGGTCAAACAGATATGAAAGGCAATCCTTATGAAGCCAAAGTGCTCAAGGAAGTAGGTCAAGAATTAACGCATCGTATGATTCTGCGACAAGAGATTGGCCTCGGTCTTGTGTTGCGTGAAGACTTGCGTATGCCAGTGTTACTTCACTTGCATCAAAGTGGTGGTTTGAAAAACTGGATCACTTATCTCCGTGATCTCCTGAAGCGCCATGGCGAATACCATCACTGGAAGTCTTACGATGCCAATTTTTACCGGCGTGAGGTGTTTTTTTCGTTGTTGCTTGGTCGAACCGACGAGACATTGCTATGGCGTGAAAAATTTATCAGTGTTGCGACTGACCACATGCCGGCGCTGGGTGCTGAATTTTTTAATGATCAGGACGGCGTGGATTTATTTACTGCGCTCAAACCGATTGATCAGGGCATGGTGCTGACCGACGTTTTCAGTAAGGCAAATTGGCATTTAAACGATTCTCAGCTGGCTTATGACTATGCGTGTGAGCAGGTCGAGCAGCAGGCCAATAGTTGGCCACAATTGATGGGGCTCTTGGCTTGGCAGGCATTGTTGCGCGGCGATTTTGAGCGTTTAGAACAATTTAAGTTGCGTTTGCCACCACAAGCGCAGGCGGAGTTTCTGATTGCATCTGGCGTGATGCAGCATCATATGAATGCGGCAGTAGGCGTCATTCAGACCTATATTGAAATCCAAAAAGCTGTCACCGGTAAGCGTAAGGTATTTATTCCTGAATTGCTGGGGTTGTTCAGCACAGTCGCTTTAATAGCAAAAAATGATACGGCGAGTCTGAAGCTCGCTAAAGCGCAAGTTGATGACGGCGTCAAACAAAAACATGCGTACAGCTATTATGTACTGCAGCCTTTAGTTAATCATATGGCACTCGGTGTGGTATTGCCTGTCTCGCATTTTAGTTCGCGGATTCCACATGATGTCGACGTGCTCTTTGAGGCGCTAGCTGCACATTGGCAGGATGCGCCACCTCATCCTAAATTGCTTCCAAAGCTGCTCGATATGCGGGCAGCAATGATGCGTCTGGGTTATCAATGGGTTGCTGCTGAACTCGATGTTTTATTGCTGAGACAATTCAACGAGCCACGTCTTTTGCCAGACTGGCATGCGCAAAAAAAATGCCGGCCATTGATTGATGTTTTACATCGTGAAGAGGCGTGGCAGCGTGCCTTAACCGCCTTAACCCAACTCAAACCCATGTCTGAAGTAAAAAGTGCGAAAGCCGGCGATGACACACGGCTTGCCTGGCTGCTGGAATACCATTTTCAACAACTGAAAGCCGAACCACGTGAACAAAAACGGAGTGCCAAAGGCGTCTGGAGCAAAGGGCGTCCGGTCGCATTAAGACGACTGGCGCAAGAGCAAGACAGCATGTTGTTTTTGTCTGAGCAGGATTTGCAGATTGCTGGGTGTATTCGTAAGTTCTCGGATAGTTATTATGGTGGCAGTGAATTTGAACTCAATATCGACAAAGCATTGTCGTTGATGGTTGGTCATCCGGCAGTGTATTGGGATGATGCGCCGGACGTACGAATTGATGTCGTTAAAGCTGACATCGCTCTGCAACTCAAAGAGAGTGGCGATCAGATTACTCTGCAGCTCGATCCCTTCGTTAGTCCGGATGCCAGCGTTATCTGGAAAAAAGAAACGCCAACCCGCCTTGCTGTCTATACATCGAGTCCGGAAATTAAGCAAATCACAGGCATTCTAGGTCGTGGCTTAACGGTGCCGAGTACCGCCAAAGCGCAACTGGTGGATGTCATTGCTGCCATTGCACCACATCTGGCAATTCATTCTGATTTACCTGAGCTGGCGGCACATCTGAAAACGGTCGACGCTGATCAGATACTCTACGCGCATCTCTTGCCATTACAAGAAGGATTGCGCTTGCAGTTGCTAGTACGCCCACTGGCTGATGGCGGCTGGTTTACGCCCGGAAAAGGTGCTGCCAATGTTCTCGGTGAGCAGGGTGGCGTTCCTGTACAGGCGAGTCGTGATCTTAAAACGGAAGCGCAGCATCTGCAGGAAGTGTTGCAGGCTTGTCCATCACTTGCTAGCGCTGATGATACTGGTCAGGAATGGCAATTGCAGCATCCAGAACAATGTCTGGAGCTGCTGGGTGAGCTGAAAGGACTGTCAGAATCAAGGGTGCAATTAATCTGGCCTGAAGGCGAACGTTTCCGTATAAAGGGAAGCCGTTCATTGCAAAATCTACGCTTAACAATTAAGAAGCAAGGTGAGTGGTTTGTTGCTGGGGGCGAGATTTCGCTTGATGATGGACGTGTTCTGGCGTTGCGCGAGTTATTGCAAATGGCTGAATCGACGCGCGGCCGCTTCCTAAAGCTCGGAGATAATGATTATCTTGCTTTAACAGAGAGTTTCCGTCAGCGGTTAGACGAACTGCGCGCGCTTGGTGAGCTGACTGGTAAAGATGGCGTACGCGTCAATGCTCTCGCCGCACCCGCATTGGCAGCTTTGGCTGATGAGGTGGGTGAGTTAAAAACGGATGCCGCATGGCGCGAGCAGGTAGAGAAGCTTGACGCCTTGGTCGACTTTTTGCCGCGGGTTCCTTCTACGCTAAAGGCCGAACTCCGGGACTACCAATTAGCGGGTTATCAGTGGCTTGCACGCCTTGCGCAGTGGGGCGTTGGCGCCTGTCTTGCTGATGATATGGGACTGGGTAAAACCGTGCAGACGCTTGCGCTGTTGCTTGATCGGGCACCACGCGGGCCGGCGTTAGTGGTTGCGCCGATTTCGGTGGCGATGAACTGGGAGGCAGAAGCTATGCGTTTTGCGCCGACTTTAAAAGTCCGTGCGTATAACAGCAATCGCTCGCTAGCAGATCTGGGTCCCTTTGATCTCGTCATCGCCAGTTATGGCATGTTGCAGTCGGATGCAGATATCTTTGCTGCACAGCACTGGCACAGTATTGTGCTGGATGAAGCGCAAGTGATTAAAAACTCTGCCACTAAGCGAAGTCAGGCGGCGATGGCGCTGAATGCGGATTTTAAAATGATTGCCAGTGGCACGCCTGTTGAGAATCATCTCGGTGAGTTATGGAACTTATTCCGTTTTGTTAATCCTGGTTTGCTTGGTTCAAAAGACCGCTTTGCAGAACGATTTAGTACGCCGATTGAGCGAGGAGATAAAGATGCGCGTCAGCATCTCAAGAAGCTGATTCAGCCATTCATTTTGCGCCGGACCAAAGCGCAGGTGCTGACCGAGTTGCCATCGCGGACAGAAATTACGTTGCAAGTCGAGCTCAGTGATGAAGAGCGCCATTTGTATGAAGCCTTGCGTCAGGAAGCGTTAGATAAGATTGCTGCGCTGAGTGCTGAAGACGGACAGTCATTAAAAGTCTTGGCGGAAATTACGAAGCTACGCCGCTTCTGTTGCCATCCGCAATTGGTCTTAAAAAATTCGACGATCAGTGGTAGTAAGCTCGCTGTCGTTGAAGATACTATCGAAGAACTCTTAGAAAATCGTCATAAAGCCTTAGTTTTTAGTCAGTTTGTCGATCACCTAGCGATTGTGCGCGCGAGTTTGGAGCAGCGTGGCATTCACTATCAATATCTGGATGGTAGTACGCCTGCAGCAGAACGTAAGCGGCGTGTTGATGCGTTTCAGGCGGGTGAGGGCGATGTCTTTCTGATCAGTCTCAAAGCAGGTGGCACAGGCTTAAATTTAACGGCGGCTGATTACGTGCTTCACCTTGATCCGTGGTGGAATCCTGCGGTTGAAGATCAAGCGTCAGACCGTGCACACCGGATGGGGCAGCAAAGGCCTGTCACGATTTACCGTCTCGTAACACAAAACACGATAGAAGAAAAAATCATCGCTTTGCATGCCGAAAAACGCGATCTGGCAGATAGTTTGCTTGATGGTGGTGATGCGTCGGCGCGTTTGGATACCTCGGCATTGCTGCGCTTGTTAAAAGAGAGTGTCTAATTATTTGTGAGGAAAAACAGTGATATCAGTGAATTAAAATATAGGTTGATGTCGCTGTTCTCCATGAGAATACCTAAGTTTGATCGGTGAAGTGGCATTGGAGAACAATCCTGCGCACGCTGCGCGATGCATCCGTCGATTATTTTGTTGAATGAGCTGAGTTAGGGTGTGGATCTGGAAAAGCGCCATGAGCGCGCGGATGGCGTTGTCTTAAAAGCTATGCTATTCGATGTAGTCAATAAGGTGCTTCACGTTAGAATTTTTCCGTAAAGAGCACACAGGGTACAATAGCGCATTATTGAATTATCGTTGTTTCTATTGTGACTACTTCTGCTTTACCCCCGCGCCGCGTCTCAGTGGCTCCCATGCTCGATTGGTC
>Ga0209913_1000249_pt1 | contig 53043 bp, 47 predicted proteins | sample PersoiDNA2013203_FD_185805 | JGI IMG/M metagenome (GOLD analysis project Ga0209913, IMG submission 185805) | Permafrost soil microbial communities from the Arctic, to analyse light accelerated degradation of dissolved organic matter (DOM) -... | ecosystem: Environmental > Terrestrial > Soil >...
GACACCGCCTTGAGCGACAGGCCGTCGATCTCGGCCGTGATGCCCGACAGCACGTTGGCCACCACGGCGAACTCGCGGCCATGCTGGCCGGCGCGGGCCGCCATGACCTGGGCGTTGAAGCTCACCACCTTGGCTTCGCGGGCCACGGTCTGGATCGAGGCCACGATGCCGGTCAGCTCGCGCATCATGGCCTGCGATTGAGCGGCCGTGACCTGGTCGAAGGCGGTGGTGGCCCGGTTCAGGGCATCGAGCACCCGATCGGTGCTGTCCACCAGCGCGGCCAGGGTGTCATTCGCCCGGCGGTCCTGGCGTTCGATCTGGTCCAGGGTGGAGCGCAGTTGTTCGATGAAGGTGTCGATGGTCTGCCCGGCGCCGTTGGGGCCGTCGTAGGCGCGCAGGATGGTCTGCGACTGTTCGGTGGGCAGCGAGCGGCCGGTCTCGCGCAGGTGTTGCTGACTGGTGGTGAACAGGTCCAGTGATTTGCGTGCGGCCGCCAATTGCCCGGCATGGCCTTGGGCGGCCAGCACGGTCTGCAGGATCATGCGCTGCGACAGCATGCGTTGGCGGGCGGCCATGTTGACCAGGGAGATGTCGCCCTCCTTGGGTTTGGCTGCGGTGCCCGGGCCGGTGGTCAAGGCGGGCGCAAAGGCCGTTTGGGCCTTGGATTCGTGTCTGGCCAATGCAGTCATTTGGACTTCTCTTTCCCTGGTGAACACACCGGGAACGAAGCAAGTGCCGGGCCAGAACTGTCAGCGCCGAGTCAGGCCCGTCCTGCTTTTCAGCGCGTGCCGGTGCGCTCGTCCAAGGCCTCGTCGCCCGCGGGCAGGGAGGGGCTCTGGGCCAGGGCCTGCACCCCGCCGATTACATCACCCACCACGATCACCGACGGGCTGCCCAATTGCTCGGCCTGCAGCGTGTGGCACAGCTGTGCCAGGGTGGTGATGGCGTGGCGCTGCGTGGGCAGGGTGGCGCGTTGCACGATGGCCACCGGGGTATGTCCGGGCAGGCCTTGCAGCAACTCCTGCTGGATGCGTTCGGCCCCGCTCACGCCCATGTAGATCACCAGGGTGAGGCGCGCGCTGTGGGCGGTGGCAGCCAGGGCCGGCCAGTCGGTGCCGCTGTCGCCGGGCTTGGCGTGGCCGGTGACAAACACCACGCCGTGGGCGTGTTCGCGGTGCGTCAGGGGCACGCCCAATGAGGTCACGGCGGCCAGGCCCGAGGTGATGCCGTTGACCACACTGACCTCGATGCCGGCGGCGCGCAGGTGCTCGACCTCTTCGCCCCCCCGCCCGAAGATGAAGGGGTCGCCGCCCTTGAGGCGCACCACCTGCTCGCCCTCGTGCACCGCCGTGATCATCAGCTTCTCGATGAAGGCCTGCGGGGTCGACTTGCAACCGCCGCGCTTGCCCACATAGACCACGCGGGCCTGGGGCGAGGCCAGGGCCACGATCTCGTCGCTGACCAGGTCATCCACCAGCAGCACGGTGGCGCGTTGCAGGGCCTTGACCGCCTTGAGCGTGAGCAATTCGGGGTCGCCTGGGCCGGCACCCACCAGGGTGCAGTGGCCTGGCGGGGGGGCTGAGGTCTTGGCGTCGGAGGCGAAAGAGTCTGTCATGGGTGTTCCACAAGGCGCAGGATGTGTTCGACCTGGCGTGCGATGGGGGTCGGGACCGGCAGCTTGCCGGCCAGGACCAGTTGAATGTAGTTGGCGGTGGAGGCCGCGCTGATGTCGCGGGGCAGCTCCGGCAAGGCCGCCAGCGGGCCTTGCTGGGCTTCCTGCCAGGGGTGGGCCTGTCCGGCGATGTAGGCGGTCATCTCGGGGGTGCGGCGCGGATCGGCCACCACCTCGCCTTCGGTGCCGCGCAGCAGCAGGGCGCGCTGGCCGGTCAGGGCCAGCGTGGCTGCCATCGATTCGGCGTACTCGGGGTGGGTGTAGCTGCTCACCAGCACGCTGGGGCCCTGGCAAGGGCTCATCAGCTTGACCATGCTGTGGGCGGAGTTGCGCAGGCCCACGGACCGGCGCACTTCCAGCAGGCGCTTCAGGCCCGGCAGCAAGAGGCCGGTGGGCGCATACACCAGCTCACCGGCCTTGAGCGGACGCACCGCCACCAGCGAAGGGGTGCCGAGCGCCGACAGCACGGCCGCTGCCGGAATGCGGGCTTCCTCGGTGGGGGTGCCATGCACCAGCACGCTGGCACCGCGGCGCGCCAGCAGCAGGGCCAGCAGCGGGGTGAGCACGGGCAGCTTGCGCGCACCGTTGTAGCTGGGCAGCACCACCATCGGTTTGAGCGAGGGGGGCATGCGGGTCATGCGGGCATGGGTGGCATCGAGAAACCCGGCCATCTCCTCGGGGGTTTCTCCCTTGATGCGCATGGCCAGGCAGAAGGCGCCGATTTCCAGATCGGTCACCGTTCCATCCAGCACCTGCCCCATGAGGTCGGCCGCCTGCTCCCGGCTCAGGGGGCGTGCACCCTCTTTGCCGCGGCCAATTTCCTTGATGTACTGACTGATTGCCATGTCGTGGTCTGCTTTTTTTGTAAGGTCTGTTGAAACAGAGCCGCGCATTGTCCCTGAAGCCTTCTGACTTTCCGCTATATGCCCAACTTTGGTGCGGCTACTTGAGTGCCACACCTGCATTGGATATCAGCCGGTCACGGGCTTGATCAACCGCACCATGCGCTTGAGCTCCGGCACACATGAACCACAATTCGTGCCACATTTCAGCGCCCCTTGCAATTGGTCCAGCCGATCCTCGTCCGGGCCCTTGCAGACCGCCAGCCTGGCCTCGATGGCCTGGTCTGTCACACCCAGGCAACTGCACACGGTTCGGCCTTTGCTCACCACGGCCACCGGGGCTTCGGCGCCTGGTGACAGCAACAGGCGCCCGTAGGCCTGGGCGGGCAGGTCCTCCTGCAACAAGGTCTTGAGCCACACCTCGGCGCGGGTGTCGCCGCCCAGCAGCAGGCCGGTGACGCGGGCGTCCTCGCCACGGGGCTCGACCCGCACGGTACGGCGCTGTCCGCGCTGTGCATCGATGTAGCGCAGCGAGTCGGTGTTGCGCAGGCCCAGCAGGGTTTCGATCTGCACCAGCAGCTCGGGCGGGGGGGCTTCAGGCGCGGCGGCACGGAACAGCACCCCGGTGCGTCCGACCTGTGCGGGGTTGGGTGTGCCGGGGGGGCCGAAGGGCACGCAGGCGCTGAAGGCAAAGGCCGCCATCAGGGGCTTGAGCTGCTCGCGCACGGCCAGGGCCTGGTCGGCGGGCAACCAGGCCATGGCCACCAGGGACCAGGGCAGTTCGGCCTTGCTGATGCGCACGGCCGCATGCTTGAGCTCGGGCTGTTTGGAGCCCGGGCAGAAGGTGCTGGGCATCAGGGCGTTGACACCGGCCAAGGCCTCGCCGGTGGCCGAGCAGCCGCTGAGAAACTCGGAGCCCCAATGCATGGCAATGCAGGCCTGGCTGAGGCCGATGTCGGTGCTGGCCTGCACCGGCAGCACGATGGCACCGCGACGGGATTGCACATTCACCAGATCGCCATCTCGCCACTGGTGGCGGGCCATGTCCTGGGGGTGGAGCTGCACCGCCGGCTCAGGCACGTGGCCGAACAGGCGGCCCAGCGTGCCGGTGCGGCTCATGCCGTGCCACTGGTCCCGCAGTCGGCTGGTGGTGAGCGAGAAGGGGTAGCGCTCATCGCGGCTTTCGGCCACCGGCTGGTAGGCGGTGGCGCTGAAGCGGGCCCGGCCATCCGGGGTGGGGAACACGCCGTCTTCGTACAGCCGGGCCTTGCCCACCTGCGCGCCGGCCGGCAGGGGCCATTGCTGCGGGCCCTGGCTGTCGAGCAGGGCGTAGCTCAGGCCGGTGATGTCCAGGTCGCGGCCACGGGTGGATTCGCGGTGCTCGCACCAGATGGCCTCCACCCCGGCCTCGGGGGCTTCGGTGGGGTAGGGGAACAGCGTGGCTTGCCCGGGGCGCAGCCTGGCCTCCAGGCGATGGGCCAGTTGCACGCCGATGGCCCAGTCGTGACGCGCCTCACCGGCCGGGGGCAGGGCGGCGCGCACGCGGCTGATGCGGCGTTCGCTGTTGGTCACGGTGCCCAGCTTCTCGCCCCAGGTGGTGGCGGGCAGCAGCAGGTCGGCGAATGGGGCCGTGGCGGTGGTGGCGAAGGCCTCCTGCAGCACCACGAACTCGGCGCGCTGCAGGGCGCGGCGCACGGTGGCCTGGTCGGGCATCGACTGGGCGGGGTTGGTGCAGGCGATCCACAGGGCCTTGATCTGGCCATCGGCGGCGGCCTCAAACATCTCGACCGCGCTTTTTCCCGGCGTGCCGGGCACCTGCTCCACCCCCCAGTGGGCGGCCACTTCGGCGCGGTGCTGCGGGTTGGCCATGTCGCGGTGGGCGCTCAGCAGGTTGGACAGCCCGCCCACCTCGCGCCCGCCCATGGCATTGGGTTGGCCGGTCAGTGAGAACGGGGCGGCGCCTGGGCGGCCGATCTGGCCGGTGGCCAGATGCAGGTTGATCAGCGCGGCGTTCTTGGCCGTGCCGCTGCTGGACTGGTTCAGGCCCTGGCAATACAGGCTCAGCGTGGCGGGCGAGGTGGCAAACAGGCGTGCTGCCTCGCGCAGGTCCTGCAGGGTGATGCCGCAGACCTGGGCCACGCGCTCGGGCGTGCAGTCGCGCACCACGGCTTGCAGCGCCTCGAAGCCGCTGGTGTGGGCCGCGATGTAGGCCGGCCGGGTCCAGCCCTCCCACAGCATGATGTGCAGCATGCCGTGGAACAGCATCACGTCGGTGCCGGGCTGGATGGCCAGGTGCAGGTCCGCCAGTTCGACCGTGTCGGTGCGGCGCGGGTCGACCACCACGATTTTCATGCCGGGGCGGGCGCGCTTGGCGTCTTCGATGCGGCGAAACGCGATCGGATGGGCCCAGGCGGTGTTGCTGCCCGCGATGAACAGGCAGTCGGCGTGGTCGAAGTCGGCATAGCTGGCCGGCGGGGCGTCGGCCCCCAGGGTGGCCTTGTAGCCAGCCACGGCGCTGCTCATGCACAGGCGCGAGTTGGTGTCGAGGTTGTTGGTGCCCAGCAGGCCCTTGGCCAGCTTGTTGAAGACGTAGTAGTCCTCGGTCAGCAACTGGCCCGACAGGTAGAAGCCCAGGGCATCGGCGCCATGGTCCTGCACGATGCGGCTCAGGCGGTCGGCGGCCAGGTCCAGCGCGGCGTCCCAGGCCAGGGGCTGGGTGGGGCCACGCCGCTGCAGGCGTTGCAGCGGTTGCAGCAGCCGGGTCTGGCGGCCGATGTCGGCACTGGCCGTGAGGTGCAGGGTGGAGCCCTTGGTGCACAGACGCCCGAAGTTGGCCGGGTGGGCCGGGTCGCCACGCACGCCGGTGATGGCGTTGGCGCGGGTTTCGATGATCACCCCGCAGCCCACGCCGCAGTAGGGGCAGGTGGAGCGGGTTTCCTGTGGTGTGTGGCTCATGGGCGCAGGCCTCCATCCAGCGAGGGGCTCAGGGCCTGCATGCCCTGGTGGCCGAGGGTGGGTTCACCGAACATCAGCTGGTCGCGGATGGCGGCCACGTTGCTGCGCTCGCGCAGCAGCTTGAAGTACCAGCTGCCGTCCGCCGTGTCGCCATACAGGCAGGCGCCGATCAGTTGGTCGTTCTGGATGACGAGCTTCTTGTAGACCCCGGCACAGGGGTCGCTCAGCACGATCTCCTCGGTGCCTTCGCCGCCCATGAAGTTGCCGGCCGAGAACAGGTCGATGCCCGTGACCTTGAGCTTGGTCGAGGTGTGTGAGCCCAGGTAGCGCGCAATGCCGAACTCGGCCAGGTGGTTGGCGGCCACCTGGGCCTGCTCGAACAGCGGGGCCACCAGGCCGTAGGCGGTGCCGCGGTGGGTGGCGCACTCACCGACCGACCAGATGCGCGGATCGGTCACGGTCTGCATCGTGTCATTGACCACGATGCCCCGGTTCACCAGCAGGCCGGCCTGCTCGGCCAGCTCGGTGTTGGGGCGCACGCCCACGGCCATCACCACCAGGTCGGCGGGTACCTCGCTGCCGTCCTTGAAGCGCACGGCCTTGACGCGGCCGTCGTCGCCACCCACCAGTTCCTGGGTCTGCGCACCCAGGCGAAACTGCAGGCCGCGCGCTTCCAGCGAGTGCTGCAGCAGCCGGGCCGCCACATCGTCGAGCTGGCGCTCCATCAGCCAGGCGTTCACGTGCACCACCGTCACGCTCATGCCGCGCAGCATCAGGCCGTTGGCGGCCTCCAGCCCCAGCAGGCCGCCGCCGATGACCACGGCGTGGCGGTGCGTGGCGGCGGTCTCGATCATGGTGTTGGTGTCGCTGATGTCGCGGTAGGCGATCACGCCCTGCAGGTCATTGCCCGGCACCGGCAGCATGAAGGGCTTGGAGCCGGTGCACAGCAGCAGCCGGTCGTAGGCCGCTTCGGTGCCGTCTTCTGCCCGCACCACGCGGCGGATGCGGTCGATCTGCACCACCTTCTTGCCACTGTGCAGGGTGATGTCGTGGTCGTGGTACCAGTCGTAGGGGTTGAGGACGATGTCCTCCAGCGTCTGCTCGCCGGCCAGCACCGGTGACAGCATGATGCGGTTGTAGTTGGGGTGTGGCTCGGCGCCGAAGATGGTGATCTCGTACAGCGAGGGATCGATCTTCAGCAGTTCCTCGATGGTGCGCACACCGGCCATGCCATTGCCAACCATCACCAGCCTGAGTTTTTTCATCGTCATGCTCCGTCGCTTGGGGCCGCACTGGCAAGCCAGTCGGTCCGGAAAACAAAAAAGGCGTCCACACGATGCTGGCTCGATGACTCGATTCAGCATGTGGGGACGCCTTCGTCCCGGAGCGATCCGGTGCGCCTTTGCACGGGATCTCTCCGGCGGCCCTGGGGCCGTTGAGGGTTTCAAGCAATGGCTGTGCCAGCCTATGGGGGGCGCGCTGGCGCTGAAGCCTCTGGCGGTGCTCGAAATTGGTGCGGTGCATCGGCCCTGGGGCCCAGGTGTGTCGGAGGGGTGCACCAGCTTCGGGCATGGAATCTGCTTCCGCTGACGCATGAGCTTTGATCTCGAATTTGGTTTTGTCTCGCTGCCTGGGCGCAAGTCCGAGAACGAGGACTTCGCCGCCTTGGCCGTCGGCCAGGGCCATGAGCGCGCCCGTGGTGCGATTGCGGCGATCGCCGATGGGGTGAGCACCGGGGGCTTTGGCCGCGAGGCGGCCCAGACCACGGTGACGACGCTGGTGCGCGACTATTTCGGCACCCCCGAGACCTGGGACACCACAGTGGCCCTGGACCGTGTCATCAGCGCCCAGAACGCATGGCTGGCGGGCATCAACCGGCGGCGTCAGCCGGCGCTGGGCCTGACCACGCTCACCGCCCTGGTGCTGCGCGGGCAGACCTACACCGTGGCCCATGTCGGCGACACCCGGGCCTACCTGGTGCGCGGCGGTGAGATGCAACAGTTGACGGTCGACCATGTCATGCCGCACACCGACTTCGCCCACCAGCTGACCCGGGCCGTGGGGCTGGATGAGCGTTTGCTGGTCGATTACAGCCAGGGCGATCTGCAAAGTGGCGACACCTTTGTGCTGCTGTCTGACGGGGTGCATGGGAGCCTGCCGGGGCGCGACATCCTGGGCTTGCTGGCACAGGGGCTGGCTCCCCAGGCCCTGAGCGAAGCCCTGGTCAAGGCGGCCCTGCGCAGCGGCAGCAACGACAACCTGACGGCCGCCGTGGTGCGGGTGCAGGGGGCGCTGGAAGGCACGCTGCAGGACGAGGCCCGCCATGCCCTGCAGCAGCCCGTGCTGCCCTTGTTGAAGGTGGGCGATATGGTGGATGGCTTGGAAGTGCTGGCGCTGGCGGCCGACAGCGGTATCCACCGCCTCTACCAGGTGCGCGATCCGCTGACGCAGCGGCGCTATGCCCTGAAATCGCTGCACCCCCAGCGCGCGCACGACCCCGAGGAGCGTCAGACCCTGGCCCATGAGGCCTGGGTGGCGCGCCGCATGCAGGGTGGCAGCGCGGCGGGCCACCTGGCCCGGCTCAACGACTGGCCACCGCAGGGGCCTGCGGCGGCCAGCGGCTTTTACCTGCTGTATGACTGGTACGACGGCGAGACCCTGGGGGCCTTGCTGCGGCGTCAGCCGGCGCTGCCGCTGCCCCAGGTGCTGAACCTGGCCACCCAGGCCTTGCGCACGCTGGCGGTGTTGCACCGGCAAGGTGTGGTGCACCGCGATGTGAAGCCCGACAACCTGCACCTGGGCGAAGACGGCGTGCTGCGCCTATTGGACCTGGGCGTGGCCCTGAGCGGGCGCGAGCCTGCCGCCACGCGCGAACTGCACGCCGGCACGCCCAGCTACATGAACCCTGAGCAGTGGGCCGGGCATGGGCCGGGCCCGGCCGGCCTGAAGGCGCAGGCGCCCGATGCCGGCAGCGACCTCTATGCGCTGGGCGTGACGCTGTACCAGTTGCTCAGCCTGGGCCGCTTGCCCTATGGCGAGGTGTTGCCGTACCAAAGCGGGCGCTACCACCGCGACCCGCAGCCGCCGAGCCGCCACAACCCTCAAGTGCCCATCTGGCTGGACCACGTGGCCCTGAAGGCGGTCGCGCGGCAGCGTGCGCAGCGCTTCGAGACCGCCGAGGAGATGCTGCTGGCGCTGGAGCGCGGTGCGTCGCGCCCCTTGAGTGCGCCCGTTGCCACGCCCTTGATCCAGCGCGACCCGGCGGCGGTCTGGAAGATCGCCCTGGTGGTCAGCGCCCTGTTCAATGCGGCGCTGGTCTACTGCCTGCTGTTTCTGCCGCACTGACCGGTCAGGGCAAGCTGATCAGACCAGCGTCCGTGCGGTTCGGCTTCAGTGGCGCGCCCGTCCGCCTTTTTCGGCCCAGGTGCGGGTCCAGCGGATCTGCATCACGCGCAACAGCAGCAGCACCGCCACGGCGCAGGCGGCAAAACAGGCAAAGCCCAGCAGGTACGAGCCGGTGTATTGCTTGGAGACCCCCATCAGGTTGGGCACCAGGCCGCCACCCAGCGCACCCAGTTCGCCAATCATCGAGCCCGCCACCGCCGTGGTCAGAGGCCAGCGCAGAGGGACCAGCTGGAACAGCGCACCATTGCCCGCGCCGAGGGCCGAGAAACAGATCAGAAACAGCAGCACCGTGACCGGCAGCGAGCCTTGCGCGAAGCCGCACAGCAGCAGGCAGGCCGCGGTGACGACCAGCACGCCGGTGAGCGTGTTCACGCCCCCCCAGAGATCAGACAGCCAGCCCCCCATGACCCGCAGTGCTGCGCCCAGGAAGGCAGCGAGCATGGTGAGCTGGCCAGCCTGAACCTTGCTGACCCCGAATTGTTCGTAGAAATAGCTGGGCAGGAAGGCCGACAGACCCACGAAGCCGCCGAAGGTGACGGCATAGATCAGGCTGAAGGCCCAGCCGTCCTTCTCGTACAGGCACGACAGGTGCTCGCGCAGCGTGGTGTGGGGCGACAGGTCGGCCGGTTCTTTGGCAAAAACCACCATCACCGCCGCCGGGATGACCACGCTGAGGGCCGCGATGCCGTACACCGTCTGCCAGCCGAAGTTCTGGGCCAGCACCGGGGCCAGCAAGGCCGCGAAGGCCGTGCCCACGTTGCCAGCGCCCACGATGCCCATGGCCAGGCCCTTGTAGCGGGGCGGGAACGAGCCCGAACCCAGCGACATGGCCACGCCGAAGCTGGCGCCGGCCACCCCCAGCAGCACGCCCATGGCCAGCAGGTCGTTGAAGCTCTGCACAAAGAAGTAGCCGTAGGCCATGCTGAGGCTGATGCCACCCATCTCGACCAGGGTGGCGTTCTTGCGGCCGATGTACTGCGCCATCAGGCCCAGCGGAAAGCGCATGAAGGCCCCGGCAAAGATCGGGATGGACAACATCAGGCCCTTCTGCGTGGGGCTGAGCTGCAGCGCCTCGGTGATGAAGGGGGCCATGGCGCCGTTGATGGACCAGATGGCAAACGAGAAGCCGAAGTACAAAAAGGCGGACCAGAGCGTGGGGCTGTGACCTGAGCGGTGGAAGTCTCGGAAATTGAACATGGGTGTCTTTGCGGGCCCGCAGGCGTTCCGGAAAACAAAAAAGGCGTCCGCATCAGCCCGCTTCTGGTGAGAAGCCCGCTGTGGAGACGCCTGTGTCCTGTGGGGCCGGGTGCATCGTCACACTTTGGGCCCCCACGGCCCCTGAGGGCCGATACCCGGGGCAAGCAAACTCCATGCCGCCGAAATAGGGGGTTTTTGCATGGGTTTGGTGCACAGGCCCGTCCGTTCCAGAAAAATGCCCCTCGACGGCGCAGGGCCGGGAGGGGCGGTTGGGGGGCAGGGGGAGTGAGGCTCAGGCAGCGGTTTTCTCGACGTGGGCCTGGCGGGTGTACAGGAAGTCGATCACGGCCTTGCGGTAGCCCAGGTACTGGGTGCTTTCGGCCAGGGCGACGCGCGAGCGGGGGCGGGGCAGGTCGACGCTCAGCACCTCGCCGATGGTGGCAGCGGGGCCGTTGGTCATCATCACGATCTTGTCGGACAGGAGCACGGCCTCGTCCACATCGTGGGTCACCATGACCACGGTGGCCTGGGTCTGGGCCACGATCTCCAGCAGCTCATCCTGCAGCTTGGCGCGGGTGAGCGCGTCGAGCGCGCCAAAGGGCTCGTCCATCAACAGCACCTGGGGCTCCATCGACAGGGCCCGGGCAATGCCCACGCGCTGCTTCATGCCGCCCGAGATTTCGCCCGGGCGCTTCTGCGCGGCGGCGGTCAGCCCGACCAGGGCCAGAGCCGCCTCGGTGCGGGCCTTGAGCTGGGCCTTGTTTTCGCGTTGGCCGAAGACGCGCTCCACCGCCAGGTGGATGTTCTCGTGGCAGGTGAGCCAGGGCAGCAGCGAGTGGTTCTGGAACACCACCGCCCGCTCAGGGCCAGGCCCCTTGATTTCGCGGTTGGCGCACAGCATGGCACCCTGGGTGGGCGAGGTCAGCCCTGCAATCAGGTTCAGCAGGGTCGACTTGCCGCAGCCGCTGTGGCCGATGAGGGCCACGAACTCGCCCTTGGCGATGGTGAGGTGGATGTCCCGCAGGGCGGGGAAGGCTCCCTTGGCGGTGCGGAAGGTCTGTTCGACACCCTGGATCTCGATGTATTTGGCGCTGTTCATGGCGTGGTCCTTGATGAGGGGGCGGTTCAGCTCTTGACTTCTTCGAAGGTGAAGGCCGTGGCGATGCGGATCAGTGCGTACTCCAGCAGCAGGCCCACGCCGCCGATCACGAAGATGGCGATGATGATGTTCTTGACGTTGAGGTTGTTCCACTCGTCCCAGACCCAGAAGCCGATGCCCACGCCGCCGGTCAGCATTTCGGCCGCCACGATCACCAGCCAGGCGGTGCCCACGGCCAGGCGCACGCCGGTGAGCATGTAGGGCAGCACCGAGGGGAACAGGATCTTGGTGAAGATCTTCCACTCCGACAGCTTGAGCACGCGGGCCACGTTCATGTAGTCCTGGGGCACGCGCTGCACGCCCACGGCGGTGTTGATCACCATGGGCCAGATGGAGCAGATGAAGATGGTCCAGATGGCGGCCGGGTTGGCGCCCTTGAAGACCAGCAGGCCGATGGGCAGCCAGGCCAGCGGCGACACCGGGCGCAGCAGGCTGATCAAGGGGTTGAACATGCGCGAGAGGAATTCAAAGCGCCCGATCAGAAAGCCTGCCGGGATGCCCACCAGGGCGGCCAGGCCGAAGCCCATGGCCACGCGCTTGAGCGAGAACAGCACGTTCCAGCCCACGCCCTGGTCGTTGGGGCCCTTGCTGTAGAACGGGTCGCTGAACACCTCCAGGGCCTGCTTGAAGGTGTCTGCCGGCGACGGGATGGCGCTGGCGGTGGTGATCGACACGATGGCCCACAGGCCCAGCATCAGGCCCAGCCCGAAAACCGGGGGCAGCACGCGCAGCCAGAAGGCACGCCAGTCAAAAGGCAGGCGGGCAGGACGCGGGGCGGCGGGGGCTGGTTTTGTCATGGCGGCTGCAGGGGCGTGCGTGGCAGAGGGCTTGGGGGTGAGCACCTGGGGGGCAGGTACTTCGGCGGGGTTGTGGAAGACGGCGCTGACCATGGTGGGCTCCTGGTGGGTGGGTGGGGCTCAGTGGAGGCTCAGGCGTGAACCTTGAAGGATTCGGCGTATTTCTTGGGGTCCTTGCCATCCCAGACCACGCCATCGATCAGCTTGCTGGTGCGCATGGGGTCTTTGGGCACGTTGATCTTCAGGGCTCCGGCAGCCTGCTTGTAGAGGTCGATCTGGTTGATCTGCTTGGCCACGGCCAGGTAGTCGGGGTGCTCCTTGAGCAGGCCCCAGCGCTTGTGCTGGGTCAGGAACCACATGCCGTCGGACAGGTAGGGGAAGTTGACCGCGCCATCGTTGAAGAATTTCATGTGGTTGGGGTCGTCCCAGGTCTTGCCCAGGCCGTTCTGGTAGCGGCCCAGGATGCGCTGGTTGATGGCGTCCACGCCAGTGTTCACGTAGGACTTGTCGGCGATGGTCTCGGCCATCTTCAGCTTGTTCTGCAGGCTGGCATCGATCCACTGGCTGGCCTCGAGGATGGCCATCATCACGGCGCGCGAGGTGTTGGGGTACTTCTTGGTGAATTCGGCGGTGGTGCCCAGCACCTTTTCGGGGTGGTCTTTCCAGATGTCCTGGGTGGTGACGCCAGTGATGCCGATGCCGTCCATGATCGCGCGATGGCCCCAGGGCTCACCCACACAGAAGCCGTCCATGTTGCCCACGCGCATGTTGGCCACCATCTGGGGCGGGGGCACGGTGATGACCTTGGCATCCTGCAGCGGGTGGATACCGGCCGAGGCCAACCAGTAGTAAAGCCACATCGCATGGGTGCCGGTGGGGAAGGTCTGGGCAAAGGTGTATTCGCGTTTGTCGCTGGCCATCAGCTTGGCCAGGCTGGCCGCGTCGACGGCGCCCTTGTCGGCCAGCTTCTTGGACAGCGTGATCGCCTGGCCGTTGTTGTTCAGGGTCATCAGCACGGCCATGTCCTTCTTGGGGCCACCCACGCCCAGGTGCACGCCATAGACCAGGCCATAAAGCACGTGGGCAAAGTCGAGTTCGCCATTGACCAGCTTGTCGCGCACGCCGGCCCAGCTGGCTTCCTTGCTGGGGATGATCTTCACCCCGTACTTCTTGTCGAAACCCAGTACCGAGGCCATGACCACGCTGGCGCAGTCGGTGAGGGGGATGAAGCCGATCTTCACTTCTTCCTTCTCGGGCTTGTCGGAGCCGCCCGCATAGACGACTGAACGCAGGGCCGGGGACAGGCCGGTAGCGGCCACGGCCGCGGTTTGCAGCACGGTGCGCCGGCTCAGGCGGGTGTTCAACAGGTCGGTCATGGGCTACTCCTTGAAGCTGAAGTCATTCGGAACGTACAAAGCAAAAAAGGCGTCCTCACGCGACGACTGGGCCTGATGGGCCTGCCGTGGTGGGGACGCCTTTGTCCTGGCAACCTGCCAAGCCCGCCTTTGGGTCTGGCATGTTGTTTGACCCGCTGGGGTCATGCACCTGTCAAGCAAAGTGTGTGCCAGGCGGAAATGGACGGGATGGCCGGCAGGACAGGGGCTGGCGGGGCGGGTCATGACGCATGCCGGTGCGCGCGGTTCGGGCTTGGTGCGCCGGGCAGGCGTCGGGGCGCCGTGCTGCACTGCTTTTGTGCGATGCACCAAACAACCGACCTGCCGATGCGCCATCGGTGCCCCTGCAGGGCTGGGGCCATGGGCGGTCTGTCGATCAGGCGGGGCCGCCAGGGCCTACACTTCGGCACCGATGATGAACCGTCTGCCCATGTCCGTGACCCCTTCCACCGCCTCTTTTGCTGATGACACACCCGGCCGGGCGCCCGGCCTGGTGCTGGGCATCGAGTCTTCCTGTGATGAGACGGGGGTGGCCCTGGTATACGCCAATGGGCAGGGGGTGCCACGCCTGGAGGCGCATGCCCTGCACAGCCAGATCGAGATGCACCAGGCCTATGGCGGGGTGGTGCCGGAACTGGCCAGCCGCGACCACATCCGGCGCGTGTTGCCGTTGGCAAGCCAAGTGCTGGCCGCCGCAGGGCGCAGCCTGGCCGAGGTGGATGTGGTGGCTTACACGCGCGGGCCCGGCCTGGCCGGGGCCCTGCTGGTGGGCTCGGGTGTGGCTTGCGCGCTCGGGGCGGCCCTGGGTCGGCCGGTGTTGGGCGTGCATCACCTGGAGGGCCACCTGCTTTCGCCGTTTCTCAGTGCAGATCCGCCGGAGTTCCCCTTTGTGGCCTTGCTGGTGTCGGGCGGGCATACCCAGTTGATGCGGGTGGATGCGGTGGGGGAGTACCAGATTCTGGGCGAGACCATCGACGATGCCGCCGGCGAGGCCTTTGACAAATCGGCCAAGCTCATGGGATTGGGCTACCCGGGCGGGCCGGCCCTGTCGCGCCTGGCTGAGGCGGGTGATCCTGCTGCCTTCAAACTGCCCAGGCCTTTGCTGCACAGCGGCGATCTCGACTTTTCGTTTGCCGGGCTGAAGACCGCAGTGCTGACCCAGGCCCGCAAGCTGGGCGATGCGCTGGAGTTGCGCAAGCCCGATCTGGCGGCCAGCACCCAGGCTGCCATCGTCGAAGTGCTGTTGAAGAAGTCGATGGCGGCCTTGCGCCAGACGGGCCTGCGCCGTCTGGTGGTGGCCGGCGGCGTGGGGGCCAACCGCGAACTGCGCCAGCGTCTGAATGCCGCCTGTCAGACGGCCCGGGTGCGTGTGCACTACCCCGAGCTGCACCTGTGCACCGACAACGGCGCCATGATCGCCATGGCGGCCGCCATGCGCCTGCAGTCCGGTCGTGCGCAGGCGGGGCGGGACTACAGCTTTGATGTGCGCCCTCGCTGGCCGCTGGATGCCATCGACACCTGAGCCGGCAGGGGCCCCGGTGTGCTAGTGGGTCTTGAAAAACTAATTTTTTCAACTATCACTTTGTTGAACTTGACAATTTATTCGGCAAATTCGGTAGAATTGATTCATGAGCTTCGAAAACAACTTTTCCTCCGTCCCTCCGTCTGGTGAGCACTGCACCACGATCGAGGTGGCTCGTGAATTGGGCATGGCCGTGCGCTCGGTCCAGATGATGGTGGACCGTGGCGAGCTGGAAGCCTGGAAAACGCCCGGTGGGCACCGACGGATATCCCGGGTCTCGGTGGACCGTTGGCTGGCCAACCGCCGCGCCGGCCGCCGGGGCAGCCAGCGTGGCAGCCCGGCCAACCCGCGCCGGGTGCTGTTCATCGAGGATTCGGCCCACTACCAGAACCTGGTGTCGCTGATGATGCAGCAGCACTTCCCCGAGGTATCGCTGCATTTGGCCGACGATGGCATCGTGGGCCTGGCCATGTATGGGCAGTTGCAGCCCGATGTGCTGTTGCTGGACCTTTTGCTGCCGGGCATCGACGGGGCCACGCTGCTGACCAGCTTGCGCGCCCACCCGGAGCTGAATCGAAGCCAATTGGTGGTGGTGACCTCACTCGACGAAGAGCAGCGCCGCCCCTATGCATTCGCTTTGCGCGACATTCCCCTGGTCTACAAGCCCAACCTGGTCACCGACCTGCCCAAGCTCCTGGGTGAGTTGCTCCATGAAGGCGACGCCAGCCCGGCTGCGGCGCCCGATGGCCGGCCTGTCACCAGTTCCTGACCTCTTCCTCCCCGACCGGCCTTGGCTGGTCTTTGCCCCGCAGCACCTCACGGTCTGCGGGGTTTTTCATTTTCTGGAGATTGATCGGTCATTTGCTTCGCGCAAAAGGTGTTTCCTGCTACTGAAGTGCTTGAAATACCAAGGGTGATTGAGGTATGCGCGCGTATTGCTGCAAGCGATGAAACTGACATGGTTCCATGCTGGGTGACGCCAGGCCTGCCCGGCTTTGGGAGGCAGAAAAAAGGCCCTTGACGGGCCTTGAGGGGGGGCGGGAGTCGGGTCAGGAGATGCTGATGCGGGTGCCTTGCGGCGGCGGGGGCGCCTTTTTACCGAGCTGCAGGGTGAGAACGCCGTTGAGCAGTTGGGCCGTGCTGGTGGCGGCATCGAGCTCTTGCGGCAGCTCGAAGGCCCGACGGTAGCGGCGAGCCGCTTCGGCCGTGCTTTCGATGCGCACCACCCGGCCTTCGATGTCCACCTGGAGTTGCTCGCGGCTCAGGCCGGGCACATCGAGCTGGAGCTGATAGCCCTGCTCGGTTTCTTCGAGCGTCTGGGTGCTGGCCTGCTGGCGCAGGGCTTGTTGGTGCAGGGTCTGGGCCAGGAATCTTTCGAGGCCGCGGTCCATGGCGCGCAGGCCGTTGAGGTGGGCGGAGGAGCGAATCACGGGGGCGAAGATCATGGTGCAAGTCCTTTACACTGCGCGGCTCTCGAACTGAGCGCCGCATGGATCACAAGTGCGATCCAGCGGCTTTTTTTCAAGGATTTTTCTTCATGGAATATCTGCGCAGGTCCCTCTTGAAAAGGGCTTTGTCGGCGTTATCTGCTGCGGCTTTGCCGTGGGCGTCGGCGCAGGCGGCCAGTGCGTCCGGCCCGATCCGGGTGGCGCTGATCGAAGGGCTGAGCGGCCCGTTCGCCAATGCCGGCGAAGCGGTCTATCGCAACGTGCTGTGGGCGGTGGAGCGTGTCAATGCCCGGGGTGGGGTGCACCTGCCGGCCGTGGCTGGCGGGGCCCGTCCGCTGCAGCTGGATCGTTACGACAGCAAGGGTCAGAACGAAGAGGCCCTGTCGGCCTTGCGCTCGGCCATCGACGATGGAGCCCGCGTGGTTTTGCAGGGCAATTCCTCGGCCACGGCGGCGGTGCTGCTGGACGCGATCAACAAGCACAACGAGCGGGATCCGGCGCGCCGGGTGCTGTTTCTGAACTACTCTGCGGTCGATCCCGCGTTGACCAATGAGCGCTGCAGCTATTGGCACTTCCGCTTCGATGCCCATGCGGACATGCGCATGGCGGCGCTGATGGAGGTGATCCGGGAGGATCGCTCGGTCAAGAGCGTCTACCTGATCGGTCAGGACTACAGTTTTGGTCAGGCCGTGCTCAAGGAGGCGCGTCGCCAGCTGGGTGAACAACGGCCCGATGTCCATGTGGCGGGTGAGGAGCTGCACCCCTTGGGGCGGGTGAAGGACTTTGCCCCGTACGCGGTCAAGATCAAGGCCAGCGGTGCGCAGGCCGTGATCACCGGCAATTGGGGCAATGACCTGACGCTGTTGATCAAGGCCGCGCGCGAGGTGGGTTATGAAGGGCGCTTTTTCACCTACTACGGCAACGCCCTGGGCGCGCCGGCCGCCATCGGCGACGCCGGCCTGGGCCGGGTGGTGGCTGTGGCCGACTGGCTGCCCAATGTGCCGGGCGCCCAGAGCGAGGCCTTCTACCAGGCCTTCCGTCAGCGCTTTCCCAAGCCGGCGGATGACTATGTGCACATGCGCATGCAACTGATGATCGAGGCCTTGGCCCAGGCCATCGAAAAGGCCGGTTCGACCGAGGCGGCCGCCGTGGTGGCGAAGCTGGAGGGCAGCAGCGTGTCCTTGCATGGCCAGTCGGGCACGGTGCGGGCCAGCGACCACCAGTTCCAGCAAGGCTTGGTGGTGGGGGTGATGGAAAAGCAGGGCCAGCCTGGGGTTCGATTTGACGTCGAAGGTTCGGGCTATGGCTTCAAGGTGATCCGCCAGATTCCGGCCAGCAAGGCCGAAATGGCGACCACCTGCCGCATGCAGCGCCCCTGACGGGGTGATTCACTGGGTGTAGCCCAGGCAGGCGCCGGCATTGGGCCGGCCTCGGCATTCGCGGCTGAGGCGGCGGTCCCGGTCGGCGCGGCTTTCCTCGGAGCCGGAGGGCGCAGCAGCGGGTTTGCTGCGCCCCTGGCTCTTTTTGCTCCTGGATTTGACGCCCGATGCGGCGAAGGACAGCGGTGCCGTGGTGCCGAGCAGCGTGCTCAGCCCGAGCAGGGCTTGGCGGCGGTTGAGGAGGGTGGGCATGAGAGGCTCCGGTTGAAGGGGAGCGGGGCCGGGCGGCTCCGCTACCATGCGACTCTTGTTCAATCGCGTTGCGCCGTGCAACTACAGGACCCCCGAATGCGACCCGCCATCCTCCAGCTTGAAGAATCGAAAATCCGCGAAGTGGCCAATGCCGGCATGGGCCGGGCCGATGTGTTGGCCTTCTGGTTTGGTGAGAGTGACGAGGTCACGCCTGAAGCGGTGCGTCAGGCGGCCATCGATTCGATCGCCCGAGGGGAGACCTTTTACGCCCACAACCTGGGCCTGCCCGAGTTGCGCCAGGCCCTGGCCGACTACACCAGCAGCCTGCACCGGCCGGTGGGGCCGGAGCGCATCGCGGTCACCTCGGGTGGGGTGAATGCCTTGATGCTGGCCATCCAGGCCCTGGTGGAGCCTGGCGACGAGGTGCTGGCCGTGACCCCGGTCTGGCCCAATCTGCTGGCCCAGCCCGCCATCATGGGGGGCGTGGTGAAGACCGTGTCGCTCAAGCCGGTGCCGCAAGGGGCCGATCAGGGGGCTTGGCGCCTGGACCTGCCGGAGTTGCTGGCGGCCATCACGCCAGCCACCCGGCTGTTGATCGTGAACGCGCCCAACAACCCCACAGGCTGGACGCTGAGTGCCGACGAGCAGTCGCAGATCCTGGCGCATTGCCGCCGTACCGGCACCTGGATCCTGGCCGACGAGGTGTATGAGCGCCTGTATTACGAACCTTCGGCCAAGGCTTGCGCGCCCAGCTTCCTTGACCTGGCAGAGCCCGAGGATCGCCTGGTGGTGGCGCACAGCTTCTCCAAGAGCTTTCTGATGACGGGCTGGCGCCTGGGCTGGCTGGTCATGCCGCCTTCGATGCTGGCCTCCATGGGCAAGCTGATCGAGTTCAACACCTCGTGCGCCTCGGTGTTCACCCAGCGCGCAGGTCTGGCCGCCTTGCGTGAGGGCGGCAGCATCACCCCGCGGGTGGTGGCGCACCTGAAAGCCTGCCGGGATCGGCTGGTGCCGCAGCTGCAGGCCCTGCCTGGGGTGCAGGTGGCCTCGGCCTCTGGCGGCATGTACGCCTTCTTCCGCCTGCAGGGGTACGATGATTCGCTGGCGGTGGCCAAGCGCCTGGTGGCTGAGGCCGGGCTGGGGCTGGCGCCGGGCAGCGCTTTTGCCCCGGAGGCCGATGGGTGGCTGCGCTGGTGCTTCGCCTCGCGGGATCTGAATCGCCTGGACGAGGGGGTGATTCGCCTTCGTCGTTGGCTCGGGCTATAATTTCAAGGCTTTGCGTTTTGCAAGGCAGCACGCTGGCCGCATTTCCGGCAGTCAGCGCAAGTCAAATATTCAAAGGAACAAAAATGATCGCATCCGAAATCAAGGCCGAAGTTGTCAAGGCCAATGCACGCAGCGCCAACGACACGGGTAGCCCGGAAGTTCAGGTCGCCATCCTGACCGCCCGCATCAACGAACTGACCCCTCACTTCAAGACCCATGCCAAGGATCACCACGGTCGCCGTGGTCTGCTGCGCATGGTGAGCCGCCGTCGCAAGCTGCTCGACTACCTGAAGGGCAAGGACGCTGACCGTTACACCGCACTGATCGCCAAGCTGGGTCTGCGCAAGTAATTCGAGCAACGAATGCTGGACGCCTGAGTTAGTTCACTAGCTCAGGCGTTTGTTTTTTGTTTTTCCACAGCTGAAAGCAGGGATGCGCGCTGTGTCATTCCAAAAGGGTCGGCCGCTGGGCTTGCCGGGTCTTCTGGAATGGCATCGTGTTCCGGGTTTTCAACTGTCCCTTGCCACCCGGGGTGGGTGGCGATGAGGCTGGCCTCGCGGTCGGTCAAGCAGCAGGAGCTGAACATGAGCATTTTCAACAAAGTCACCAAGACCTTCCAATGGGGTCAGCACACCGTCACCCTGGAAACCGGTGAAATCGCCCGCCAGGCCACTGGCGCCGTGCTGGTGAACATCGATGACACCGTGGTGCTGGCCACTGTGGTGGCTTCCAAGGGCGCCAAGCCGGGTCAGGATTTCTTCCCCCTGACCGTGGATTACATCGAGAAGGCCTACGCCGCCGGCAAGATCCCGGGCAGCTTCTTCAAGCGCGAAGCCAAGCCCAGCGAACTCGAAACCCTGACCAGCCGCCTGATCGATCGCCCGATCCGCCCGCTGTTCCCCGAGGGTTTCTTCAATGAAGTGCACGTGGTGATCCACACCGTGTCGCTGAACCCCGAAGTTGACGCCGACATCGCCGCCATGATCGGCACCTCGGCCGCTCTGGCCGTGTCGGGTATCCCGTTCAATGGCCCGATCGGTGCCGCCCGCGTGGGTTACATCAACGGCGAATACGTGCTGAACCCCGGTCAGACCCAGCGCAAGAGCAGCCAGCTGGATCTGGTGGTGGCTGGTACCGAATCGGCCGTGCTGATGGTCGAATCCGAAGCGCAGCAACTGTCCGAAGACATCATGCTGGGCGCCGTGGTGTTCGGTCATGAACAAGGCAACATCGCCATCAACGCCATCCATGAGCTGGTGCGCGAAGCCGGCAAGCCGGTCTGGCAATGGGAAGCCCCGGCCAAGGACGAACCGCTGATCGCCAAGGTCAACGCCCTGGCTGAAGAAGCCCTGCGCGCGGCCTACCAGATCCGCAACAAGCAAGCCCGCACCCAGGCCTGCCGCGAAGCCTACGCCGCCGTGATGGCCGGCCTGAAGGCCGAAGGCGTGGAGTTCGACAGCGTCAAGGTCGAAGGCCTGCTGTTCGAGATCGAAGCCCGCATCGTGCGTGGCCAGATCCTGGCCGGTGAGCCCCGTATCGACGGCCGCGACACCCGCACGGTGCGCCCGATCGAGATCCGCAACTCGGTGCTGCCCCGCACCCACGGCTCGGCCCTGTTCACGCGTGGCGAAACCCAGGCGCTGGTCGTGGCCACGCTGGGCACCGAGCGCGATGCTCAGCGCATCGACGCCCTGGCTGGCGAATACGAAGACCGCTTCATGCTGCACTACAACATGCCTCCCTTTGCCACCGGCGAAGTGGGCCGCATGGGCAGCACCAAGCGTCGCGAAATCGGCCACGGCCGTCTGGCCAAGCGTGCCCTGGTCGCGGTTCTGCCGACCAAGGAAGAGTTCCCCTACACCATGCGTGTCGTGTCTGAGATCACCGAATCGAACGGCTCGTCGTCGATGGCTTCGGTCTGCGGTGGCTGCCTGTCGCTGATGGACGCTGGTGTGCCGATGAAGGCCCACGTGGCCGGCATCGCCATGGGTCTGATCAAGGACGCCAACCGTTTCGCCGTGCTGACTGACATCCTGGGTGATGAAGATCACCTGGGTGACATGGACTTCAAGGTGGCCGGTACCACCAACGGCATCACCGCCTTGCAGATGGACATCAAGATCCAGGGCATCACCAAGGAAATCATGCAAGTGGCCCTGGCGCAAGCCAAGGAAGCTCGCCTGCACATCCTGGGCAAGATGCAAGAAGCGATGGGCGAGGCCAAGACCGAAGTGTCGAACTTCGCGCCCAAGCTCTTCACCATGAAGATCAACCCCGAGAAGATCCGTGACGTGATCGGCAAGGGCGGCGCCACCATCCGTGCGCTGACCGAAGAGACCGGCACCCAGATCAACATCGAGGAAGACGGCACGATCACCATCGCCGCCACCGATGGCGCCAAGGCTGACGAAGCCAAGCGTCGCATCGAGCAGATCACGGCTGAAGTCGAGATCGGCAAGATCTACGAAGGCCCGGTCACCAAGATCCTGGACTTCGGCGCCCTGATCAACCTGCTGCCGGGCAAGGACGGTCTGCTGCACATCAGCCAGATCGCTCACCAGCGCGTTGAAAAGGTCACCGACTTCCTGTCTGAAGGCCAGATCGTGCGCGTCAAGGTTCTCGAAACCGACGACAAGGGCCGCGTCAAGCTGTCCATGAAGGCACTGGCCGATCGCCCTGCGCATGGTGAAGCTGCTCCCCAGCAGCAACAACAGCAACAGTAATCACGGTTGCGAAGGCTGTCCGTTGGCTGGGCCGGCGGGTGGTCTTCGGTGAGAGGTCTCATGAAAGCCATTGAAATCACCACCTACGGCGCTCCGGAGGTGTTGCAGCCTGCAGAGCGTCCCGAGCCTGTTGCGGGTGAGGGTGAGTTGCTGATCCGCGTCGCGGCCAGCGGGATCAACCGTCCCGATGTGCTGCAGCGCACCGGCAATTACCCGGTGCCACCGGGTGCCTCGGACATTCCCGGGCTGGAAGTGGCCGGGGTGGTGGTTGCCGGTGATCCGGTGGCCATGGCTGAGGCGGGCTTCCAGATTGGCGATGCGGTGTGCGCGCTGGTGGCTGGGGGTGGTTACGCCGAATTGTGCGTGGCGCCCGTGGGGCAGTGCCTGCCGGTGCCTCAGGGCTGGTCGGCTGTCGAGGCCGCCTCTTTGCCGGAGACCTTCTTCACCGTCTGGAGCAATGTCTTCGATCGTGGTCGCCTGCAGGCGGGTGAAACCCTGTTGATCCAGGGGGGCACCAGCGGCATTGGCGTCACGGCCATCCAGTTGGCGAAGGCCCGTGGGGCCCGCGTCATCGTGACGGCTGGCAGCGACGACAAGTGCGCGGCCTGCCTGAAGCTCGGTGCCGACCATGCGATCAACTACAAGTCCCAGGACTTCGTGCAGGTCTGCAAAGAGCTCACGAATGGCCGGGGCGTGGATGTGGTGCTGGACATGGTGGCCGGGGCTTACGTGGCTCGCGAGGTCGAGTGCCTGGCGGAGGATGGTCGGATCGTGATCATTGCCGTGCAAGGTGGTGTGAAAGCCGAGTTCAATGCGGGCATGGTGCTGCGCAAGCGCCTGACCCTCACGGGCTCAACCCTGCGCCCCCGTCCTGTGGCGTTCAAGGCGGCCATTGCCCGCTCTTTGCGTGAGCAGGTCTGGCCTGCCCTGGAGCGCCGTGCGATTGCCCCCATTATTTTTGCTACCTTCCCTGCTGAGCAGGCTGCCGAGGCGCATGCGCTGATGGAGTCTGGCCAGCATGTCGGAAAAATTGTTTTGACCTGGTGAATTCATGAAAAAGAAGCTGATTGCCGGCAACTGGAAAATGAATGGCAGCCTGGCTGCCAACGATGCCCTGGTGCGTGCTGTGGCGGCCGGTGTCGCTGATGCGGCTGCTGAAGTGGCGGTGTGCGTGCCGGCCCCTTACCTGGCGCAGGTGGCCGCTTTGCGCGGTACCGTGGCTCTGGGTGCGCAAGATCTGTCGGCACACGAGGCGGGCGCCTACACCGGTGAGGTGTCTGCGGGCATGCTGCGCGATCTGGGTGTGCACTACGTGATCGTGGGGCATTCGGAGCGTCGCCAATACCATGGCGAGAGCGATGACCTGGTGGCGCGCAAGGCGCAACGTGCGCTGGCCGCCGGCCTGGTGCCGATTGTCTGTGTCGGTGAGACGCTGGAGCAGCGTGAAGCGGGTGAGACCGAGTTGGTGGTCAAGCGTCAGTTGGCAGCGGTGATCCACCTCAATGGTCATTGCATCAGCGAGATCGTGGTGGCTTATGAGCCGGTGTGGGCCATCGGCACCGGGCGCACGGCATCGCCTGAACAGGCGCAAGCTGTCCATGCGGTGTTGCGGGCTCAGCTGCAGGCGGCCACGCCGCGTGCGGACCGGATCAAGCTGCTGTACGGCGGCAGCATGAATGCAGCCAATGCCGCTGAACTGCTGGCTCAGCCGGACATCGACGGCGGCCTGATCGGTGGTGCCTCGTTGAAGGCGCCTGATTTCCTGACCATTGTGGCTGCCGCATCTGCGTTGGCTGTTTGATTTTTTATCTGGAGTTTTTATGAACATCATCACCACCATCATCCTGGCGGTACAGATGCTGGCGGCCCTGGGCATGATCGGTCTGATTCTGATTCAGCATGGCAAGGGCGCCGACATGGGCGCAGCCTTCGGCAGCGGTGGCTCGGGCAGCCTGTTTGGTGCCAGTGGCAGTGCCAACTTCCTGTCGCGCACCACAGCTGTGCTGGCGGCGGTCTTCTTCGTCTGCACGCTGGCGCTGGCCTATTTTGGCAATCTGCGTCCGGCAGCCAGCTCGGGCAGCGTGCTCGAAGGCGCCGCGGTCGTGACGCCGGCGGCCCCTGCTGCCGTGCCTGCTGCACCCGCCGAACCGGCCAAGGGCGCGGCCGCAATTCCGACCAAATGAGCTCTTGATTTTCTGCCCGGCAACCCCAGAGGGGTGGGTTTTTCCGGGTAGAATTGACTTCTGTTCGGAAAGCCAAAACCGCAAGGTCCTCATGCCATCCGAGCAGCAACATCCCGCCGTCGTGGTGAAATTGGTAGACACGCTATCTTGAGGGGGTAGTGGCGAAAGCTGTGCGAGTTCGAGTCTCGCCGACGGCACCAAAATAAAAATCCTTCCTGTAATTTGCAGGAAGGATTGCGGTGATGAAATCCTCCAGATGAACCTCGATCAATACCTCCCCGTTCTCTTGTTCATTCTGGTTGGTCTAGGCGTTGGGGTCATCCCTCAGGCGCTGGGCTACCTGCTTGGCCCGAATCGGCCCGATCCGGCCAAAAACTCCCCTTACGAGTGTGGTTTCGAAGCGTTTGAAGACGCGCGCATGAAGTTTGACGTGCGCTACTACCTCGTGGCCATCCTCTTCATTCTCTTTGACCTCGAAATCGCCTTCCTCGTCCCCTGGGCTGTGTCTTTGACCGACACCGGCTCGGGTGGCTTCTGGACCGGGGTGGTGTTCCTCATCGATCTGCTCGTGGGCTTCATCTACGCGTGGAAAAAAGGCGCGCTGGATTGGGAATGAGCGAAAGCATCAACAAGGACGCATGCAATGATTGAAGGTGTCATGAAAGAGGGCTTTGTCACCACCAGCTACGACGCTGTGGTGAACTGGGCAAAGACAGGGTCGTTGTGGCCCATGACCTTCGGGTTGGCCTGCTGCGCGGTCGAGATGATGCACGCAGCCGCTGCACGTTATGACATCGGCCGTTTCGGCGCTGAGGTGTTCCGCGCCAGCCCGCGTCAAAGTGATTTGATGATCGTGGCCGGCACGCTTTGCAACAAGATGGCTCCGGCCCTGCGCAAGGTGTATGATCAGATGAGCGAGCCGCGCTGGGTGCTCTCCATGGGTTCATGCGCCAACGGTGGCGGCTACTACCACTACAGCTATTCCGTGGTGCGCGGCTGCGACCGCATTGTGCCGGTGGATGTCTATGTGCCCGGCTGCCCGCCGACCGCAGAAGCCTTGATCTACGGGATCATGCAGCTGCAACAGAAAATCCGCCGCACCAACACGATCGCCCGGGTCTGAGATAGCGCCATGACACAGATTGCAATCCAGGCGGAAGCCTTGAAAGACGCGATTGTTGCCGCCTTGGGCGACAAGATCAAAACTGCGGTTGTTGCGTTGGATGAGGTCACCATCGAGGTGGCTGCTGCCGACTACCTGGCCGCCATGCAGATCCTGCGTGATGAGCCCACATGCCGCTTTGAACAATTGGTCGACCTGTGTGGTGTGGATTACTCCACCTACGGTGATGGCCGCTGGGACGGCTTGCGTTATGGCGTGGTCAGCCACCTGCTGTCGGTCAGTTTGAATCAGCGTGTGCGGGTGCGGGTTTTCTGCCCCGACGATGATGCGCCGCTGGTGGCCTCGGTGGCTGATATCTGGAACTCTGCCAACTGGTACGAGCGTGAAGCCTTTGACCTGTACGGCATCGTCTTCGAAGGGCACAACGACCTGCGTCGCATCCTGACAGATTACGGTTTCATCGGTCACCCCTTCCGCAAGGATTTCCCGATTTCGGGTCATGTCGAGATGCGTTACGACGCAGAACGCCGCCGTGTGGTGTACGAGCCCGTCACCATCGAGCCGCGGGAAATCACGCCCCGCATCATTCGTGAAGACAAGTATGGAGGCCTGCACTGAGGCGCTCTGCCTTGTGTGATGCATCATGGCTGAAATCAAAAATTACACTCTGAACTTCGGGCCTCAACACCCGGCAGCCCACGGCGTTCTGCGTCTGGTGCTGGAGTTGGACGGCGAAGTCGTCCAGCGCGCTGATCCTCACATCGGTCTGCTGCACCGCGCCACTGAGAAGCTGGCCGAACACAAGACCTTCATCCAGTCGCTGCCCTACATGGACCGACTGGATTACGTGTCGATGATGAGCAACGAGCACGCCTACTGCCTGGCCATTGAAAAGCTGCTGGGTCTGGAAGTGCCTGTTCGTGCACAGTACATCCGTGTGATGTTCTCCGAGATCACCCGCTTGCTGAACCACCTGATGTGGCTGGGTTCGCACGGCAACGACATCGGCAGCTCGACCATCCTGATTTACACCTTCCGTGAACGTGAAGATCTGTTCGACATGTACGAAGCCGTGTCGGGCGCGCGCATGCATGCGGCTTATTTCCGTCCTGGTGGTGTCTACCGCGACCTGCCGGACACCATGCCGCAGTACAAGGTCAGCAAGATCAAGAACGCCAAGGCCCTGGCTGAGCTCAATCAGAACCGTCAGGGTTCGATGCTCGATTTCATCGAAGACTTCACACGTCGCTTTCCGAAGTGCGTGGATGAGTACGAAAACCTGCTGACCGAAAACCGCATCTGGAAGCAGCGCACCGTCGGCATCGGCGTGGTCGAACCCGAGCGTGCTCTGAACCTCGGCATGACCGGCCCGATGCTGCGTGGCTCCGGCTTTGCCTGGGACCTGCGCAAGACGCAGCCCTACGACGTCTATGACCGCGTTGAGTTTGACATCCCGGTGGGTAAGACCGGCGACAGCTACGACCGCTATCTGGTGCGTGTCGCTGAAATGCGCGAGTCCAACAAGATCATCAAGCAGTGCGTGGACTGGCTGCGTGCCAACCCGGGCCCGGTGATCACGGACAACCACAAGGTGGCGCCGCCGGCCCGTGAAGCCATGAAGTCGAGCATGGAAGAGCTGATCCACCACTTCAAGCTCTTCACCGAAGGCTTCCATGTGCCCGAAGGCGAGGCCTACGCTGCCGTGGAACACCCCAAGGGTGAGTTCGGTATTTATCTGGTGAGCGATGGCGCCAACAAGCCCTATCGTCTCAAGATTCGCGCCCCGGGATTTGCCCATCTGGCAACCCTGGACGAAATGGCCCGCGGCCACATGCTGGCGGATGCGGTGGCCATCATTGGCACCATGGACATTGTGTTTGGAGAGATTGATCGATGATCTCTGATTCGACCAGGGCTCGTTTTGCCCGTGAAGTTGCCAAGTATCCCGCTGATCAAAAGCAGTCGGCCGTCATGGCTTGCCTGTCTATCGTTCAGCAAGAACAGGGCTACGTCAGTGAAGACAGCGAGAAAGTCATCGCTGAGGTGCTGGAGATGCCCGTGATCGCGGTGCACGAAGTCACCACCTTCTACAACATGTACAACCAGCAGCCGGTGGGCAAGTACAAGCTCAACGTCTGTACCAACTTGCCGTGCCAGCTGCGCGACGGGTACAAGGCCTTGCACCATCTGGAGCAAAAGCTGGGCATCGCCATGGGTGAAACCACCCCGGACGGCCTGTTCACGCTCCAGCAATGTGAATGCCTGGGCGCGTGCGCCGATTCGCCGGTGATGCTGGTGAATGACCGCACCATGTGCAGTTTCATGAGCAACGACAAGCTCGATCAACTGGTGGACGGCCTGCGCGCTGCCGAGGTGAAGTGATGGCCTCCGCTCAAAGCATTCTTTCCCAGTTCCAGTCGAGCGGCGTCGAGACCTGCTTCCACGACCGTCACATCGGTCCGCAGATCTACGCTGGCCTGAACGGCAGCAACTGGAGCATCAAGGACTACGAAGCCCGCGGTGGCTACCAGGCTCTGCGCAAGATCCTGGCCCAAGACGGCGGCGAAGGCCTGACCCAGGACCAGGTGATTGCCACGGTCAAGGAATCCGGCCTGCGCGGTCGCGGCGGTGCGGGCTTCCCGACCGGCCTGAAGTGGAGCTTCATGCCGCGTCAGTTTCCGGGCCAGAAGTACCTTGTCTGCAACTCGGACGAAGGTGAGCCGGGCACGTGCAAAGACCGTGACATCCTGCAATTCAATCCGCACATCGTGATTGAAGGCATGATCATTGCCGCCTACGCCATGGGCATCTCGGTGGGTTACAACTACATCCACGGCGAGATCTTCCAGACCTACGAGCGCTTCGAGGAAGCCCTTGAAGAAGCCCGTGCCGCAGGTTACCTGGGCAACAACATCATGGGCAGCGCCTTCAGCTTCCAGCTGCATGCCGCCCATGGCTTCGGCGCCTACATCTGCGGTGAAGAAACCGCCTTGCTCGAGTCGCTCGAAGGCAAGAAGGGTCAGCCCCGTTTCAAGCCGCCGTTCCCGGCCAGCTTCGGTCTGTACGGCAAGCCCACCACGATCAACAACACTGAAACCTTTGCGGCGGTCCCCTGGATCATCCGCAACGGCGGTGCGGCCTATCTGGAATGCGGCAAACCCAACAACGGTGGCACCAAGATCTTCTCGGTCAGCGGTGACGTTGAACGCCCCGGCAACTACGAGATCCCGTTGGGCACGTCTTTTGCCAAGCTGCTGGAACTGGCCGGTGGTGTGCGCAAGGGTCGTCAGCTGAAGGCGGTGATCCCTGGCGGATCGTCCTCGCCGGTGCTGCCTGCGTCCGTCATCATGGAATGCACCATGGATTACGACTCGATCGCCAAGGCCGGCTCGATGCTGGGTTCTGGCGCCGTGATCGTGATGGATGACTCGCGCAACATGGTCGAGAGCCTGCTGAGACTGTCCTACTTCTATTCGCATGAATCCTGTGGCCAGTGCACGCCCTGCCGCGAAGGCACGGGTTGGATGTGGCGCGTGATCGACCGCATCTGGCACGGTCAGGGTCGCGACGGCGATCTCGAATTGCTGAACTCGGTGGCTGACAACATCCAGGGCCGCACCATCTGCGCCTTGGGTGATGCCGCCGCCATGCCCGTGCGGGCCATGCTGAAGCACTTCAAGCCCGAATTCCAGGCATTGATTGAGCAAGCCAAGTCGCAAAAGACTGCGCACGCTTGATCGCGAGAGAACATATGGTTGAAATCGAACTCGACGGTCAAAAGGTAGAGGTCAATGAAGGCAGCATGGTCATGCATGCTGCTGAAAAGGCCGGCACCTACATTCCGCACTTTTGCTACCACAAGAAGCTGAGCATTGCGGCCAACTGCCGCATGTGCCTGGTGGATGTTGAAAAAGCCCCCAAGCCGATGCCTGCCTGTGCCACCCCGGTGACGCAGGGCATGATCGTCCGCACCAAGAGCGACAAGGCCATCAAGGCCCAGCAATCGGTGATGGAATTCCTGCTGATCAACCACCCGCTGGACTGCCCGATCTGCGATCAGGGCGGCGAGTGCCAGTTGCAGGATCTGGCCGTGGGCTACGGCGGCTCTTCCTCCCGCTATGAGGAAGAAAAGCGCGTGGTCTTCCACAAGGATGTCGGCCCGCTGATCTCGATGGAAGAGATGAGCCGCTGCATCCACTGCACCCGTTGCGTGCGCTTCGGCCAGGAAGTGGCCGGCGTCATGGAACTGGGCATGATCAACCGGGGCGAGCACTCCGAGATCACCACGATTGCAGGCGACACGGTGGATTCCGAGCTTTCCGGCAACATGATCGACATCTGCCCCGTGGGCGCCTTGACCAGCAAGCCTTTCCGTTACAGCGCCCGTACCTGGGAGCTGTCGCGTCGCAAGAGCGTGAGCCCGCATGATTCCACCGGTGCCAATCTGATCGTCCAGGTCAAGAACCACCAGGTGTTGCGCGTTGTTCCGCTGGAGAACGATGCCGTCAACGAATGCTGGATTGCCGACCGCGACCGCTTCTCTTACGAATCGCTCAATGGCCCGGATCGTCTGACCCAGCCGATGCTGAAACAGGGCGGCGAGTGGAAGACCGTGGATTGGCAGACTGCGCTGGAGTATGTTGCCAACGGCCTGAAACAGATCGGTGCCAACCACGGTGCGGCCAGCATTGGCGCCCTGGTCAGCCCGCACAACACGGTCGAAGAGCTCTTCCTGGCCGCTCAGCTCGTGCGCGGCCTGGGCAGCGACAACATCGATTACCGTCTGCGCAACGCGGAATTCACTTCGCCCGAAGGCGCGCGCTGGCTGGGCACCTCGATTGCCTCGCTGTCTGAGCTGCAGCGTGTGCTGGTGGTGGGTTCGAACCTGCGCAAGGATCACCCGCTGTTTGCCCAACGCATCCGCCAGGCGGCCCGCAAGGGGGCCCAGGTTCATGCGCTGTATTCGGCCGAGACCGACTGGGCGCTGCCTGTGGCCCAGTTCCAGGTCGCGCCTGCTGCCGAGTGGCTGAACGTGCTGGCCAGCATCGCCGCTGCCGTGGCCGCCGAAAAGGGCTTGGTGGCCCCCTGGGCGGCTGAGGTGACCCCGGCCGCAGCTGCCGTGGCCAAGTCTCTGTTGGGTGGTGATCGCAAGGCCGTGCTGCTGGGCAATGCCGCAGCTCACCATGCCAATGCCTCCAGCCTGCTGGCCCTGGCCAACTGGATTGCCCGCGAAACCGGCGCCTCGGTCGGCTACCTCACGGAAGCCGCCAACACCGTGGGCGCTCAACTCGTCAAGGCCCAACCCCTGGCCGCCGGCTTCAATGCGGCTCAGATGGCACAGGGCGCCCTGAAGGCCGCCCTGCTGCTGAACGTCGAGCCGGGTGCCGATCTGGCCGCTGGTCAAGCCGCTGTGTCGGGTCTGAACAAGGCCGAGATGGTGGTGACGCTGAGCCCCTTCAAGACCAACCTCGACATCAGCGACGTGCTGCTGCCGATCGCTCCCTTCACCGAAACCTCGGGCAGCTTTGTCAATGCCGAAGGGCGCCTGCAAAGCTTCCATGCCGTGGTCAAGCCTTTGGGCGAGACCCGTCCGGCCTGGAAGGTGTTGCGAGTGCTGGGCAATATGCTCGGTCTGAATGGTTTTGCAGATGAGTCTTCGCAAGACGTTCTGGCACGTGCCGCGCTGGTTCCGGCCGGCAGCCAGCAGGTGGCCAGTGCTCAGCTGAACAACGACACGGGTGCTGCCATCCGCGCCTCGGTGCCCGGCGAATCGGCTCCGGTGACGGCTTCCATCTACCAGCTTGACGGTCTGGTGCGCCGCTCGCCGTCTCTGCAATTGACGGCCGATGCACGGTCGACCACGAACGAGGTGACCGCATGATCGACGCGCTGTACAACGCCGGACTGGGCTTGCTGCCCGCCAGCTGGTGGACTGCGGCCGCCTGGCCTGTGATCTGGATTCTGCTCAAGATCGTGGCGGTGCTGGCTCCCCTGATGGGCGCTGTGGCCTACCTCACACTGTGGGAGCGCAAGCTGCTGGGTTTCATCCAGGTCCGCTATGGCCCCAACCGCGTGGGCCCCGCCGGTCTGCTGCAACCGATCGCCGATGCGCTCAAGCTGCTGACCAAGGAATTGATCCGCCCTGACGCTGCCAGCAATGGTTTGTTCCGTCTGGGCCCCATCATGGCCATCATGCCGGCCCTGGCCGCCTGGGTGGCCATCCCCTTCGGCCCCGAAGTGGCCCTGACCAACCTGAACGCCGGCTTGCTGCTGGTGATGGCGATCACCTCGATCGAAGTCTATGGCGTCATCATCGCCGGCTGGGCTTCGAACTCGAAGTACGCCTTCCTGGGCGCACTGCGGGCCTCCGCTCAGATGGTGAGCTACGAAATCGCCATGGGCTTCTGCTTCCTGGTGGTTCTGATGGTGAGCGGCAGCATGAATCTGTCGGTCATCGTGGCAGGGCAGGCCAAGGGCATTGCGGCCGGCCTGGGTCTGAACTTCCTGTCTTGGAACTGGCTGCCCCTGCTGCCCATCTTCATGGTCTACCTGATCTCTGGCGTGGCAGAAACCAACCGTCACCCGTTTGACGTGGTGGAAGGCGAAGCCGAAATCGTGGCCGGTCACATGGTCGAATACTCGGGCATGGGCTTTGCGATCTTCTTCCTGGCCGAATACGCCAGCATGTGGCTGGTCTCCATCCTGGCCGTGCTGATGTTCCTGGGCGGTTGGCTGTCGCCGATCGACCACGCCATCTTCAATGCCGTGCCGGGCTGGATCTGGCTGGGTGCCAAGACCTTCATCGTGGTGTCCATGTTCATCTGGATCCGCGCCACTTTCCCGCGCTTCCGCTATGACCAGATCATGCGTCTGGGCTGGAAGATCTTCATCCCGGTCACCCTGGTGTGGCTGCTCGTGGTGGGTTTCTGGATGCAGAGCCCCTGGAACATCTGGAACTGAGTGGGCAAGAACATGACAGTCGCTGCAGCTTCCCCTTTTTCGCTCACGGACTTCTTGAAGAGCTTCATGCTTTTCGAGTTGTTCAAGGGCATGGCCATGACGGGCCGTTACGCCTTCAAACGCAAGGTGACGGTTCAGTTCCCCGAGGAAAAAACGCCTCTCTCGCCGCGCTTCCGTGGCCTGCACGCTTTGCGCCGTTACGACAACGGTGAAGAGCGCTGCATCGCCTGCAAGCTGTGTGAGGCGGTTTGCCCGGCCATGGCCATCACCATCGAATCCGATGTGCGTGCCGATGGTTCGCGCCGCACCACCCGTTACGACATCGATCTGACCAAATGCATCTTCTGCGGTTTCTGCGAAGAAAGCTGCCCGGTGGATTCGATCGTGGAAACCCATATTTTTGAGTACCACGGTGAAAAGCGGGGCGACCTGTACTTCACCAAAGACATGCTGTTGGCGGTGGGCGACCGTTACGAGAGCGATATTGCGGCTGCCAAGGCGGCAGACGCGAAATACCGTTGATCAGCTTCCTCGCCTGAACCCTGAAAAGATCTGATTCATGGACGCCAAGACTGGTTTCTTCTATCTCTTCTCGGTGGTGCTGCTTTTTGCGGCCTTCCGAGTGATCACAGCGCGCAACCCCGTGCATGCTGTCCTCTACCTCATGCTGGCCTTCTCGCAGGCCTCGGCCATCTGGCTGCTGCTCAAGGCCGAGTTCCTGGCCATTGCCCTGGTGCTTGTCTACCTGGGTGCTGTGATGGTGCTGTTCCTGTTCGTCGTGATGATGCTCGATATCGATGTCGACAGCATGCGCAAGGGATTCTGGAAACATTTCCCGCTGGCGGCCCTGATGGGTGCCGTGGTGGCCCTGGAAATGGCTGGCGTGCTGCTGGGTGGCTTCCGTCTGACGGAAGAACCGGCCACGGCCGCGATGGCCGAGGCCGCGGCCAAGGGCATCCAGTACTCCAATGCCCAGGAAGTCGGCAAGCTGCTCTACACGCAGTATGTCTACCCGATTGAAATTGCGGCAGTGATCCTGCTGGTGGCCATGATCACGGCGATTGCCTTGACCCTGCGTCAGCGCAAGGACAGCAAGTTTGTCGATGCCTCCGAGCAGGTGCGCGTCAAGGCCCGTGATCGCATGCAGTTGGTGAAGGTGGCTGCCACCCGCAAGGCTGAAGCGACCCCCGCCGCTGAACCGGAGCAAGCCAAATGACACTGACCCTTGGACATTTTCTTTCGATCGGTGCTGTGCTGTTTGCGCTGTCGGTGATCGGGATTTTTCTGAATCGCAAGAACTTGATCGTTCTGCTCATGGCCATCGAGTTGATGCTGCTGGCCGTCAACATGAACTTCGTCGCCTTCTCCCATTTCCTGGGTGATGTGCACGGTCAGGTGTTCGTGTTCTTCATCCTGACCGTTGCGGCCGCTGAGTCCGCCATCGGTCTGGCGATCCTGGTGCTCCTGTTCCGTAACAAGAACAGCATCAATGTCGATGAACTCAACACGCTCAAAGGCTAACCAGAGAATCCAACAATGAGCGCAACGCTTTCTGCATCCACACTGCTGGCGGTGCCGCTGGCACCGCTGGCCGGGTCGATCCTGGCCGGGATTTTTGGCACGGCGTTCGGCGGCAACTGGATTGGTCGCCGCCTGAGCCACTCGCTGACCATCCTGGGCGTGTTCGTCGCCTTCGTGCTGTCGGCCCTCACCTTCAAGAGCGTGGCTTTTGAAGGGGCCCGCTTCAGCGAAACCCTGTACACCTGGATGGTGGTCGGTGGCCTGAAGATGGAGGTCGGTTTCCTCATCGACAGCCTGACGGCCATGATGATGTGCGTCGTGACCTTCGTGTCGCTGATGGTGCACATCTACACCATCGGCTACATGGAAGAAGACGAAGGCTACAACCGCTTCTTTGCCTACATCTCGCTGTTCACCTTCTCCATGCTGATGCTCGTGATGAGCAACAACATGCTGCAGCTGTTCTTCGGCTGGGAGGCCGTGGGCCTGGTGTCCTACCTGCTGATCGGCTTCTGGTTCAACAAGCCGACCGCCATCTTCGCCAACATGAAGGCCTTCCTGGTCAATCGGGTGGGTGACTTCGGCTTCATCCTGGGGATCGGCCTGTTGGCCGCCTACGGTGGCACCTTGAACTACGCCGAGACCTTCGCCAAGGCCGACGAGCTTGCCAAGCTGACCTTCCCGGGCACCGACTGGATGCTGATCACCGTGGCGTGCATCTGCCTGTTCATCGGGGCCATGGGCAAGAGCGCTCAGTTCCCGCTGCACGTCTGGCTGCCGGATTCGATGGAAGGCCCGACCCCGATTTCTGCCCTGATCCACGCGGCCACCATGGTGACCGCCGGTATCTTCATGGTGGCTCGCATGTCGCCGCTGTTCGAGCTCAGCGACACGGCTCTGAACTTCATCATGGTGATCGGTGCGATCACGGCGCTGTTCATGGGTTTCCTGGGCATCATCCAGAACGACATCAAGCGCGTGGTGGCCTACTCGACCCTGTCGCAACTGGGTTACATGACGGTCGCGCTGGGCGCTTCAGCCTACTCCGTGGCAGTGTTCCACCTGATGACGCACGCCTTCTTCAAGGCCCTGCTGTTCCTGGCCGCAGGCTCGGTCATCATGGGCATGCACCACAACCAGGACATTCGTTGGATGGGTGGCGTTCGCAAGTACATGCCCATCACCTGGATCACTTCGCTGATTGGCTCGCTGGCTTTGATCGGCACGCCTTTCTTCGCAGGCTTCTATTCGAAGGACAGCATCATCGAAGCGGTGCATGAGAGCCATCTGCCGGCTGCTGGTTTCGCTTCGTTCGCGGTGCTGGCCGGTGTGTTCGTCACGGCGTTCTATTCGTTCCGCCTCTACTTCCTGGTGTTCCATGGCAAAGAGCGCTTCGACCAGAACCCGGATGCTCACCATGGTCACGACGACCATGGTCATCACGACGACCATCATGGCGATCACCATGAACCGCATGAATCGCCCTGGGTGGTGACCCTGCCGCTGGTCCTGCTGGCGATTCCTTCTGTGATCATCGGTTACATCGGCATCGAGCCCATGCTGTTCGGCGACTTCTTCAAGGACGTGATCTTTGTGGATGGCGAAAAGCACCAGGTGATGGAAGAGCTGGCCCATGCCTTCCATGGCTCGGCTGCCATGGCCCTGCACGCTGTCAGTACCGCGCCTTTCTGGCTGGCTCTGGCGGGTGTGGCACTGTCCTACTACATGTACATGATCAACCCGGCACTGCCCGCAGCGATCAAGTCGGCCTGCAAGCCGATCTACAACCTGCTCGAGAACAAGTACTACCTCGACTGGATCAACGAAAACATCATTGCCCGCGGTGCACGTGGTCTGGGTCTGGGCCTCTGGAAGGCCGGCGACCAGGCCATCATCGACGGTGCGGTGGTCAATGGCTCCTGGAAGCTGGTCGGTTGGGTCGCTGGCTTGGTGCGCTGGGTCCAATCCGGCTACATCTATCACTATGCGCTGGTGATGATCCTGGGTGTGTTTGTCTTCATGACGTATTTCGTCTGGCTCAACAAGTAGGAGAAAAACAAAAATGGGATTGTTGAGTCTTGCAATCTGGACACCGATCGTTTTTGGTGTCGTGCTGCTGGCCCTGGGCCGGGATGAACATGCCAAGGTGGTCCGTTGGATTGCCTTGATCGGCGCGGTCTGCGGTCTGCTGGTCACCTGGCCCCTGTATACGGGCTTCGAGATCGGAACCTCGGCCATGCAGTTTGTTGAAAACGTGAGCTGGATCGAACGTTTCAACATCCATTACCACCTGGGTCTCGATGGCATCTCCTTCTGGTTCGTGCCCTTGACCGCTTTCATCACCGTGATCGTCGTGATCGCGGGCTGGGAGGTGATCACCGAGCGCGTCAACCAGTACATGGGCGCGTTCCTGATCCTCAGCGGTTTGATGATCGGTGTGTTCTCCGCCCTGGATGGCATGCTGTTCTATGTGTTCTTCGAAGCCACGCTGATTCCGATGTACCTGATCATCGGTATCTGGGGTGGTCCGAACAAGATCTATGCCGCGTTCAAGTTCTTCCTGTACACCTTGCTCGGTTCGCTGCTGACGCTGGTGGCCCTGATCTACCTGTACGCAGCTTCGGGCGGCAGCTTTGACATCCAGACCTGGCACAAGCTGCCGCTGGGTTCGACCGCTCAGACCTTGTTGTTCTTTGCCTTCTTTGCCGCTTTCGCGGTGAAGGTGCCGATGTGGCCGGTGCACACCTGGCTGCCCGACGTGCACGTGGAAGCGCCCACCGGCGGCTCTGCCGTGCTGGCCGCCATCATGCTGAAGCTGGGCGCCTATGGCTTCCTGCGCTTCTCGATGCCCATTGCCCCCGACGCGTCGCGTGAGTGGGCCTGGCTGATCATCGGCCTGTCGCTGACGGCTGTGATCTACGTGGGCCTGGTGGCCATGGTCCAGAAGGACATGAAGAAGCTGGTGGCGTACTCCTCCGTGGCGCACATGGGCTTTGTGACCCTGGGCTTCTTCATCTTCAACGACCTTGGCGTGGCCGGTGGTCTGGTGCAGATGATCGCCCACGGTTTTGTGTCGGGCGCGATGTTCCTGAGCATCGGTGTGCTCTACGACCGTGTGCACTCGCGTGAGATTGCCAGCTACGGTGGCGTGGTGAACACCATGCCCAAGTTCGCAGCCTTCGCCTTGCTGTTCTCGATGGCCAACTGTGGCCTGCCGGGCACTGCTGGTTTTGTGGGCGAGTGGATGGTGATCCTGGGTGCGGTGCAGTCCAACTTCTGGTTGGGTCTGCTGGCCGCCTCGGCCCTGATCTTCGGCGCTGCTTACACCCTGTGGATGTTCAAGCGCGTCTACCTGGGCCCGGTGACCAATGACCATGTGCGCGAACTGACGGACATCAACGCCCGTGAGTTCCTGATCATGACCCTGCTGGCGATTGCTGTTCTGGCAATGGGTCTGTACCCCAAGCCTTTCACCGATGTGATGAACGCGTCGGTCACTGACTTGCTGCAACACGTCGCAGCCTCGAAGCTGAACTGACCAGCCTGACCAGAGAGAAACGAGATGATTGACAAACTCAGCTGGATCACGATCTACCCAGAGGTCATTTTGCTGGCCATGGCCAGCGTGATCGCCATTCTCGACCTGGGCGTGAGCAGCCCGCGTCGCACTGCCACCTACTTGCTGACTGTGATCACCCTGGTGGTGGTGGCGGGCATGCAGGCCCTCTATGCCGACAGTGGTCAGACCTTCTATGGCTTCAATGGCATGGTGGTCAGCGACCCGATGGGCAACTGGCTCAAGTGCTTTGCTTCCATAGCGGTGCTGGTGACCCTGGTTTACGGTCGCCCCTACGCCTCTGAGCGTGGCATGCTGCGCGGTGGCGAGCTGTTCACGCTGAGCCTGTTCGCCTTGCTCGGCATGTTCGTGATGATCTCGGGCAACAACTTCCTGTTGATCTACCTCGGCCTGGAACTGTTGACCCTGTCGAGCTATGCCTTGGTGGCACTGCGCCGTGACCATGCCACCTCGTCCGAGGCGGCCATGAAGTACTTTGTGCTGGGTGCGCTGGCCAGCGGTTTCCTGCTGTATGGCCTGTCCATGCTGTACGGTGCAACCGGCTCGCTGGATCTGGGCCAGGTGTTCAAGGCCGTGGGTTCCGGTCAGGTGGATCACCAGGTGCTGGTCTTTGGTCTGGTCTTTGTGGTGGCGGGTCTGGCGTTCAAGCTGGGCGTGGTGCCCTTCCACATGTGGGTACCTGATGTGTACCAGGGCGCGCCGACCGCTGTCACCCTGATGATCGGTGGTGCGCCCAAGTTTGCGGCTTTTGCCATCGTGATCCGTCTGTTGGTCGAAGGCCTGCTGCCGTTGGCCATCGACTGGCAACAGATGCTGCTGGTGTTGTCGGTCTGCTCGCTGTTGATCGGTAACCTGGTGGGTGTGGTTCAGACCAACCTCAAGCGCATGCTGGCCTACTCGACGATTTCCCAGATGGGTTTTGTCCTGCTCGGTCTGATCCCCGGTGTGGTCAACGGCACCACCTTGCCGGCCGCCAATGCCTACAGCTCGGCGATGTTCTATGTGGTCGTCTACGTGCTGACCACCCTGGCCACCTTCGGTGTGATCCTGCTGCTGGCCCGCGAGGGTTTCGAGAGCGAAGAGATCTCCGATCTGGCCGGTCTCAACCAGCGCAGCCCCTTCTACGCCGCAGTGATGTCGGTCTGCCTGTTCTCCATGGCCGGTATTCCGCCGCTGGCAGGCTTCTACGCCAAGCTGTCGGTGCTGCAGGCCTTGGTCACCACAGGTGAGAACGGCTACATCGCCCTGGCTGTGTTCGCGGTGCTGATGTCCTTGATTGGCGCCTTCTACTACCTGCGCGTGGTCAAGGTCATGTACTTCGACCAGCCTTTGACGGCCACCACCGTGTCGGCACCGGCTGACGTGCGGATTGTGATGTCGATCAACGCAGCGCTGATCCTGTTGCTGGGTCTGTTGCCGGGTGGTCTGATGACCCTGTGCGCCCGCGCCATCGTGCTGACGCTGGGTTCCTGAGTCGGCCACTGTGAACCAGACGGTTTCTGTTTGGCTGGTCATTTTGGCGGCACTGCTTGCCGCCAACTTGCCCTTTGTGAATCACCGCCTGCTGGCGGTGATTCCGTTTGCAGCGGACAAGGCCTTGCCCTGGCGTCTGCTCGAACTGGTGTTCTTTTATGGTCTGGTAGGTGTTTTTGCCTGGGGTATGGAGCAAAGTGCCGGTCAGGCCGCCCCGCAAGGGTGGGAGTTCTATGCGACCACGTTTTGCCTGTTCCTCACGCTGGCCTTTCCGGGCTTCGTCTACCGTTATCTGCTCAAGCACCGCCGCGGCGCCTGATTCCGGTTTTCCGTCATGAAGGTTCTGAACCTGCAGTGTGCCGCCCAACACGGGTTTGAAGGCTGGTTTGCCTCTGAGGCAGAGTTTCAGCGTCAGCTCGCCGAGGGTTTGGTGAGTTGCCCCGTCTGTGGTGATCACGCGGTGCAAAAGCTCCCCGCAGCGCCCCGCCTCAATCTCAGTGCATCGCGTGAGTCTGGGTCCCGCCCGCCCGCCAAACGGTCCGATGCCCAGGTTGATTCGCAACCCGAAGCCCAGGCAGCGCAGCAAGCGCTGCAGGCGGCCTGGCTGAAGTTGGCCCGCGAAGTGGCGCGTCAGACCGAGGATGTGGGATCGGACTTTGCCGAGGAGGCACGGCGCATCCACCACGGAGAGGCCCCTGAGCGTGGCATCCGGGGCCAGGCCACTGTCCAGGACACCCTGGCGTTGGTGGAGGAGGGCATTCCGGTGCTGCCGCTCCCCATGCCTGCTGCGGCCAAAGAAACGCTTCAATAAGGCGGCAAAGCGCCAACAAGGCATGCCAGTTGAGCATGCCTGGCTTGCTGTGAGGCCCTCAGTTCAGCAACTGCATGCTGGCAAAGCGGGCATAGACGCCGCCCAGGGCCATCAGATCTTCGTGTCGCCCCTGTTCAACGACTTGTCCCTGGTCGAGCACCACAATGCGGTCTGACTTCTGGACGGTGGCCAGGCGGTGCGCGATGACCAGTGTGGTGCGTTGTCGCTCCCCAGCGTTGAGGGCCGCGTCGAGTGCGGCTTGCACCATGCGTTCACTTTCGGCGTCCAGGGCGCTGGTGGCTTCGTCCAGAAGCAGCAGTCGGGGCCGGCGCAGCAAGGCCCTCGCAATCGAGAGCCGTTGCTTCTGCCCACCGCTCAGGCGTACGCCGCGCTCGCCCAAAAACGTGTGATAGCCCTCGGGCAGCGCGCGGATGAACTCGTCTGCAAAGGCTTCGCGGGCGGCGGCCATGACCTCGGCGTCGGTGGCCTGGGGGCTGCCGTATCGGATGTTTTCCAGGGCGGTGTTCGAAAAGATCACCGCGTCCTGAGGCACCACACCGATCTGGGCGCGCAGGGCCTCCAGATCCCAGTCGGCCAGGGGGACACCATCCAGACGGATGGCCTGGGTGGGATTCACGTCGTAGAACCGTTGCAGCAACTGCAACACGGTTGATTTGCCGGCACCGCTGCTGCCCACCAAGGCCACGGTCTCGCCCGGGGCGATCTGCAGCGTGAAATGGTTCAGCGCCGCTTGCTGGGGTCGCGAGGGGTAATGAAACTGCACGTTCTGGAAGTCGATCGCCACACCAGCCGCAAGGCTTGCGGGCGCCGGCACATGGCTGCCGTTGCTGAGGGTGGGGGGCGTGTGCAGCAATTCCATCAGGCGTTCTGTGGCCCCGGCCGCCCGCAGCAGGTCGCCGTAGACCTCGCCCAGCACGGCGGCAGAACTGGCCAGGATCAGCACGTAGACCACCGTCTGGCCCAATTCACCGGCACTCAGCGTACCTCGCATCACCGCCTGGGTACCTTCGTAAAGCCCCCAGAGCAGCGCCGCACTGGTGGCCATGATCACAAAGGCCACCAACACCGAGCGGGCTTTGCTGCGACGTACCGCTGTCTGAAATGCGGCCTCTGTGGCTGCGGTGAAGCGAGTGGCCTCACGCTGGCCCGCATTGTTGGCCTGAACGGTGCTGACCGCATTCAGCACTTCAGCCGCAACGGCGCTGGCGTCCGCGACCCGGTCCTGGCTGGCCCGCGACAGGCGCCGTACCCGGCGCCCGAACCACACGGAGGGCGCCACGATCAGCAGCAGGGCCAGCAAGACCTGGCCCATGACGAGTGGGTTGGTCCACACCAACATGCCGAGCGCGCCCAGGCCCATCACGCCATTGCGCAAGCCCATGCTCAAGGAGGATCCCACCACGGTCTGCACCAGCGTGGTGTCGGCTGTCAGGCGTGACAGCACCTCACCGGTCTGGGTGGTTTCAAAAAAGGCCGGGCTTTGGTCCAGCACATGGGCATAGACCGCATCTCTGAGGTCGGCGGTGATGCGCTCCCCAAGCCAACTCACGGTGTAGAAGCGCGCGGCCGAGAACACCGCCAGCGCCGCGGCCACGCCGAACAACGCACCAAAGTGCTGGCCCAGCGCCAGCGCCTGCTGGTCTCGGTGTGCCGGCAGCAGGCCGCCGTCGATCAGGCTGCGCAGGGCTTGTGGAAACACCAGCGTCGCACCTGCTGCCAGCAGCAGAAACAGCAGGGCCAGCCCGATGGCGCCCCGGTACGGAGTCAGGAAAGGTCGCAAACCCCCGAGTGCACGGGGGGACGCTTTGGCGGGAGTGGGGGAGTTCATCGTGACATGCCTGCGTTGTGAGCGAATTGCGGTGGGGCCAGTGTGCTGGGTTTTCGCGACTGTAACGTTCCCGGTCCGCAGACGCTGTGTTTACTGGAAATTAACATTGCTTCAGCAAACTCAGCCTTGACAATAATTGCCTGGGCAAATAATATTTTCGCCATGTCTTCCGATTCTTCAGCCTGGCAAGGTGCCTCTGCGCCCGGTTTCTACCGCCCCGAGTCATACGGGGGCCAAATCAGTGTGGGTTACACCATGCGTCACATCGTCAGGCTGATGGGCCTGGAGATCGACCGCAAGATGGAGCCCTACGGTTTGACCAATGCCCAGTGGATTCCACTGATCAAGCTTTACGAACGCACAGCCGGAAGCGTTGCCGAATTGGCCCGCTCCTGCCAGTTGGACAACGGGGCCATGACCCGCCTGCTGGACCGGGTTGAGGGCAAAGGTCTGTGTCGTCGGGTGCGATCTCTTTCAGACCGGCGTGTGGTCAATCTGGAGCTGACGCCGGAGGGTGAGGAGGCCGCTCGCATCATCCCCGGGGTGCTTTGCGACATGCAAAACAGCATGCTTGAGGGCTTCTCGGAAGCCGAATGGCTGCAACTCGTCGAATTTCTTCAACGTATTCTCAAGAACGCAGAGCACATCCAGGCCCAGGCCGATGGCGCGGCTGCGAAGGGCAAGTCATGATCCAACATCCTCAGCGCCATACTGATCGGCGCAAACGTTTTGTCGTCGCCATGGCGGCTGTCGGCGCCGTGGCTGCTTTGGCAGGTTGTGCCGACTTCTCCGGCATCGAAGGGCACGCCAAGATGCGCGAGCCGTCAAGCCTGGCCGCCAGAGGGGCCACTGACAAGCCCATCGCTACCTTGCCGTGGCTGCGTTCTGATGTGTGGCGCGAATATGGCGATGCCCAACTGGACGCGCTGATGGAGCAGGCCCTGAGCGACAACCCCAGCTTGCAACAGGCCCGTCTGCGCCTGGAGCGGGCCCAGGCACAGTCTGGTGTGGCTCGGGCGGCCCTGCTGCCCCAGTTGGGGGCAGGGGGAGAAATCAACCGTGAGCTGTACAGCGCCCACAGCCTGTACCCTGCGCCGTTGGCCGGCAGTGTGGAAAATTCCGGCACGGTGCAACTGTCAGGCTCCTGGGAGCTGGACTTCTTCGGCAAGAACCGGGCGGCGCTGGATTCCGCCATCGGTTCTGTGCAGGCGGCCGCGGCCGATGCGCAGGCCGCCCGCCTGCTGCTGGCGAGCAATGTGGTTCGTTCCTACTATCAGCTGGCTCGCGCGGGTGCCCAACTGGAAGTGGCCGAGCGCACTCTGGAGCAACGCAAGGAGATGCTGGATTTGGTCCATTCGCGGCTCGCCGCTGGGTTGGACACCCAACTGGAGCTGCGCCAAAGCCAAGGCGGGATTCCCGAGGCCCAGCTGCAGATCGAGGCGCTGCGCGAGCAACAGGCCCTGGCCAAGAATGCACTGGCCACCCTGGTCGGAGATCCGTCTGTCGCACAGCGGCTGAAGGTGCCCAGCTTGCCGGCGGCATTGGGGGTCTCGGCGCCTGCCGAGGTGCCCTTGAACCTGCTAGGTCAGCGTGCCGACGTCGTGGCCGCGCGCTGGCGGGTGGAGGCTGCCAGCCGTGACACCGATGTGGCCCGTGCGCAGTTCTACCCGAACATCAACCTGAAGGCCTATGCCGGTTTCTCGGCCCTGGGATTTTCCAATCTGTTCAAGTCCAGCAGTGAGCAGTGGGGTGTCGGCCCGGCCATCAACCTGCCGCTGTTTTCTGGCGGGCGCTTGCGAGCCAATCTGCGCGTGAAGACGGCTGATCTGGACACGGCCATCGAGTCCTACAACGGCACGGTGCTGGAGGCGGTGCACGATGCCGCCGACCAATTGGTGACCGCGCAATCGCTGGAGCGCCAGCAGACCGAGCAAAGGAATGCCCAGCAAGCCGCTGAAGGTGCCTACCAGATCGCGGTGCAGCGGTACAAGGCCGGCTTGAGCACTTACCTGCAGGTCTTGGCCACGGAAAGCAACGTGCTGCAGCAGCGCCGCGCCGCGGTTGATCTGAAGGCCCGCGTCATCGACACCCAGGTGGCCCTGTGGCGCGCCCTGGGCGGAGGCCTGCCGACCTCGCCGGTGGCGGTGGCCAATGACCGGGGCACGCTCGAAAACGGCGCCATCCGTGTGCAGTCGGCTCTGGCCGGCCAGCGCCCGGACACCGCAGCGGCCCCCGCCACCCCTTGAAAGCCCCCTGACCCCTTTGACTTCAGCGCGGGCCACGGCTGATGCGCCCCGCTCATCCCCCACACAGGATTCATCATGAACGCTCCACAAACCAACTCTGCCCCGTCGCTCGATCCGTCTTCCGCCAAGGCCTCGCGGCGCAAGGGCCTGCTGTCGATTGCCGCACTGGTGGTGATTGCCGGCGCAGGCTGGGCCGCGTATGAGTGGCTGGTTTCCAGTCACTACGAGACGACCGACAACGCCTATGTGCAAGGCAACCTGATTCAGATCACGCCGCAGATCAGCGGCACCGTCACGGCCATCCTGGCTGACGACACTGATTTTGTGAAGGCCGGTGCGCCTCTGGTGCGCCTGGATACGGCTGACGTGGCCGTGGCCCTGGAACAGGCCCAGGCCAACCTGGCGCAAACGGTGCGGCAGGTGCGCACGGTCTATGCCAACAATGCCTCGCTGGAGGCCCAGGTCAAGCTGCGCGAAACCGATGTGGCCAAGGCCCAGTTGGAGATCGAGCGTGCCCAGGACGATCTGAATCGCCGCCAATCGCTGAGCGGCAATGGCGCCGTGTCCCGTGAAGAACTGGCCCATACCCAGACGCAACTGGCCAATGCCCGCAGCGTGCTGGCGGCAGCCCAGGCCGGTGTGGTGGCCGCGCGCGAACAATTGGCCAGCAACAAGGCCATGACCGACGGCACCCCGGTGGAGACCCACCCCAGCGTGCTGGCAGCCGCAGCCAAGGTGCATGAGGCCTTCCTGGCTTCGCGTCGTGCCGCTTTGCCGGCCCCGGTGGATGGCTATGTGGCCAAGCGCACGGTTCAATTGGGCCAGCGCGTGGCCGCCGGCAACCCGATGATGTCCATCGTGCCCCTGAACCAGCTGTGGGTGGATGCCAACTTCAAGGAAGTTCAGCTGCGCAACATCCGCATCGGTCAGCCCGTCAAGTTGACGGCAGACCTGTGGGGCAAGAAGGTCGAGTACAGCGGCAAGGTGGCGGGCCTGGGCGTAGGCACGGGTTCTGCGTTTGCGCTGCTGCCGGCCCAGAACGCCACCGGCAACTGGATCAAGGTGGTGCAGCGGGTGCCGGTGCGCGTCACACTGGACCCTGAAGAGGTGGCCAAGCACCCCTTGCGCATCGGCCTGTCCATGGACGCCGAAGTGGATGTGACGGACCGCGACGGCAAGTCGCTGGCCGATGCGCCGCGCGACAACGCGGCGGTGCAGACCCAGGTGTATGCCGTGCCCGACGATGAAGCCACGGCGCTGATCAACCGGGTCATCTCGGCCAATGTGGGGCACCCGGTGCGCTTGTCCAAGGCTGCTTTTGCTGCGGCGCCCGTGGTGGCTCAGAACGCCCATTGAAAGGCCACAGCATGTCGTCCAACTCTGCGGCTTTCTCGCCCCCACCTCCGCTGCAGGGGGCGGCCCGCACCTGGGGCACGATTGCCCTGTCGGCGGCCACGTTCATGAACGTGCTGGACACCTCGATTGCCAACGTGTCCTTGCCCGCCATTGCCGGTGACCTGGGGGTGAGCCCGAATCAGGGCACCTGGGTGATCACCAGCTTTGCCGTGGCGAATGCGATTGCCGTGCCTCTCACGGGCTGGTTGTCCCAGCGGGTGGGGCAGGTGCGCCTGTTTGTGATCAGTGTGTTGCTGTTTGTGCTGGCTTCGTGGCTTTGCGGTCTGGCCCCCAACATGAGCAGCCTGATCGCGCTGCGTGCGCTGCAGGGCTTTGTGGCTGGCCCGATGATCCCGCTGTCTCAGGGCCTGCTGCTGTCCAGCTACCCGCGAGCATTGGCGGGGCTGGCCATGGCCATGTGGTCGATGACCACCCTGATTGCGCCGGTGATGGGGCCCTTGCTGGGCGGTTGGATCACCGACAACATGAGCTGGCCCTGGATTTTCTACATCAACATCCCGGTGGGTATCGCCTCGGCCCTGGTCACCTGGATGCTGTACCACAAGCGCGAGACACCGACCAAGCAGTTGCCCATCGATTCGGTGGGCCTGGCCTTGCTGGTGATCTGGGTGGGGGCCATGCAGGTGACGCTGGACATCGGCAAGGAAAACGACTGGTTCCATTCGGACATGGTGGTGGGCCTGGCTGTGGTGGCCGTGGTCGGCTTTGCCTTGTTTTTGGTGTGGGAGCTGACCGACGACCACCCGGTGGTGGATCTGGCCTTGTTCAAACGGCGCAATTTCTGGGCAGGTGCCCTGGCCACTTCAGTGGGCTATGGTCTGTTCTTCGGCAACGTGGTGTTGTTGCCGCTGTGGCTACAACAGTACATGGGGTACACGGCCACCCAGGCGGGCATGGTGATGGCACCAGTGGGGCTCATGGCCCTGGTGCTGTCGCCGTGGGTGGGCAAGAACATCGCCAAGTTCGATCCACGGTACTTTGCCACCTTTGCGTTTGCGGTATTTGCGCTGGTGCTGTGGATGCGCTCCAACTTCAACACCCAGGCTGACTTGGCCACCATCATGGTGCCGACCATCGTGCAGGGCGTGGCCATGGCGTTCTTCTTCATCCCACTGGTGACCATCACCCTGTCGGGCATCACGCCAGACCGCATCCCGGCCGCCTCGGGCTTGTCCAACTTTGCCCGCATCACGGCGGGTGCGTTTGGCACCTCGATTTCAACCACGGTCTGGGAGAACCGGGCCAGTTTGCACCATGCGCAGTTGGTCGAGTCCATTCAGCAAGGCAATGCGACCGCGATGGGCGCTTTGCAGGGCTTGAATGCGGCAGGCCTGAGCCCTGAGCAGGCCTTGGCGCAGGTCAACCGCCTGGTGGATCAGCAGGCCTTCATGTTGGCCGCCAATGACGTGTTTCTGGCCTCGGCCTTCATCTTCCTGGCGTTGATTCCGCTGGTGTGGCTGTCCCATCCCCTGCCCGCAACGGCAGGGAGTGCCGACGCGGCTGCTGGCGCTCACTGAGCCCTGGGGCGTGTTCTCACCGGCTGGTGCCCGGCCTGATCAGAGTGGGGGGGCTTCCAGCCAACACAGGGCCACTCGGCCCAGGGGGTCCTGCCAGCAGGGGCCGGGCGCGAAGCCTGCGCGACGGGCCAGCGCCTGCAGCTCGCTGGCGGTGCCGGGGTGCAGCTGCAGTGTCTGAATGGCCTCGCCCGCGGCCAGTGCGATGGCCGTCACCTGCCCCTGGTGGCGCAGTTCGAGCGTCATTGCCCGGGTGCAGCCCAGTTGCAGCACCACGGTGTGCCCTGATGCGTCCGCCTTCACCTGATGCTGGAATTGCCCGTTGCTCAGTCGCAGTGCAAAGTCCCTCTGGCATCGGCGCAGGCCATTGAGGTTGAAGTCGGCCATTCGGCCTTGCGCATCGTTGTAGGCCCGCTCTTGCAACAGCGGGTCCTGCACCTGGTCCACGGTCACGAGCAAGGCCCCACCACGAAGTGCACTGGCCAGCCCTTGAAGCAGGGGGAGTCTGGCTTGTCGGGAGATCCGGCTCCAGCCTGCGCCGCCGATCAGCCCGATGCGTCGCGCTGCGTCGGGATGCGCCACCGGCAGGGCAGGGGCCTGCGTGAAGTCGCCCGCCAGGGCCTGGATGTCCAGCCGAGGGTAGTCATGCTGCAGGCCAGAAACCCGTGCTTGAAGGTGTTGCTCGGAGGTGTCCATGGCCACGTAACGCACCGGCTGGTCCGCTTCCTCGATCAGGCGCCGCACCACGCGCATGGCGCCCGCACCATACTCGATCAGCTCGGGGCAGGGGCCCATGCGGCGCGCAATGTCGCCGGCATGCTCGTGCAGCACCTTCAATTCGGTGCGGGCCAGAAAGTAATCTGGTGATTCGGTGGCCAGTTCGTACAGGGCCGACCCCTGCAGGTCGAACAGATAGGGCCAGGGCAATTGCCGAGGCTGCTTTTGCAGAGCGCTCAACACCTGGCCCTGCAGTTCCTCCGAGGAGGTTGTCATGGGCAAGGCTGTGGCAGGCCAGGGCAGAGGGGGCTTGGCAGCACCCCGGCGTGCGCTGTTCCACTGGTGCATCGGGCCGACCGGGGCCATGGTGGGCGGGCGCTTCAGTGAGACAGGGGCTGCCCGCCTGCGAGCGCAGACAGGTTCAATCGCGTGCGTGCTTCGATCATCAGGGGCCTCCTCGCCGGTCGTTGTTCTGGGTTGATGCGCAAACCACCTTATCGGAATTCACAAGCGGCGCACAAGCGGGCTTGCACGGGGTGTGGGTGGATTGCATCTGCAGGTCAGGCGGACGATGCGAGGCCCTGTGACACCCATGCCAAGCATCGATGTCCGCTTTGCGACCAGCCTAGGCATTTGCCCCAGTATCAGCCGCTGCGGCGCAGCATTAGCATGAACTTCAGTGCACATGAAACAAGGTGTGTTGCCGCCAGCGGTCCCTGGCGACATCTTTTCCCATCTTCCGGAGCGCCCCAGAGACGATGAGCGACATCATTTTGCAAACCCAGAAGCTCACCAAGGAGTTCAAGGGCTTCACAGCGGTCAGCCAGGTGGATCTTGCTGTTGAGCGGGGTTCCATCCATGCGTTGATCGGGCCGAACGGCGCTGGCAAGACCACCTGCTTCAACCTGCTGACGAAGTTCCTGGAGCCCAGTTCGGGTCGCATCCTCTTCAACGGTATCGACATCACACGTGAGCGACCGGCGCAGATTGCCCGCCGAGGCATCATCCGCTCGTTCCAGATCTCTGCCGTGTTTCCGCACCTGACCTTGCTGGAGAACGTCCGCATCGGGCTGCAACGCATGCTGGGCACGAGCTACCACTTCTGGCGCAGCGAGAAGACCCTGAACCAGCTCAATGACCGCGCTCTGGCGCTGTTGGCCGAGGTGGGGTTGGAAGACATGGCCACCGAACTGACTGTCAACCTGCCCTATGGCCGCAAGCGCGCCCTTGAAATCGCAACCACCCTGGCCATGGAGCCCGAGTTGATGCTGCTCGATGAGCCCACGCAGGGCATGGGTCACGAAGACGTGGACCGCGTCACGCAGCTGATCAAGAAGGTGTCACTGGGCCGCACCATCCTGATGGTGGAGCACAACATGAGCGTGATCTCGAACATCGCCGACAAGATCACCGTGCTCCAGCGTGGCGCCGTTCTGGCCGAAGGGCCTTATGCAGAGGTGTCGCGCAATCCCTTGGTCATGGAGGCCTACATGGGCACCACCGATGGCCAGTTGCAGGGAGCGCACTGAGATGAGCGACGCACTTCACAAGAACACAGGGCCGGCAGCGCTCGAGATCCAGGGCTTGCAGGCCTGGTATGGCGAATCGCATGTGCTGTATGGGGTCGACATGGTGGTTCGCCCGGGCGAGGTCGTGACCTTGCTGGGCCGCAACGGTGCCGGGCGCACGACGACGATGCGGGCCATCATGGGGCTCACCGGGGCTCGCAAGGGCTCGCTCAAGATCGATGGCGTCGAAACCATTGCCATGCCGACCCATCGCATTGCGCACCTTGGCGTGGGTTATTGCCCGGAGGAGCGAGGCATCTTCTCCAGTCTGAGCTGCGAGGAAAACCTGCTGTTGCCGCCGCGCCTGAAAGGCGCCACGGGTGGCATGTCGGTGGAGGAGATCTACGACATGTTTCCCAACCTGGCGGAGCGTCGCCACAGCCAGGGGACTCGGCTCTCCGGAGGCGAGCAGCAGATGCTGGCGGTGGCCCGCATTTTGCGGACGGGGGCGAAATTGCTCCTGCTCGATGAGATCTCCGAGGGTCTGGCCCCGGTCATCGTCCAGGCTCTGGCCCGCATGATCACCACCTTGCGCACCAAGGGCTACACCGTGGTCATGGTGGAGCAGAACTTCCGTTTTGCGGCCCCGTTGGCCGATCGCTTCTACGTCATGGAGCATGGTCGGATGGTGGAGCAGTTTGGCGCGGCCGAGCTCGACCAGAAGATGCCCGTGCTCAACGAACTTCTGGGTGTCTGAACCCCGTAGTTTGCGTTCACCCCGATTCCAGGCAGTGACCTTTCGATCCATCCACAGGAGACAAACATGAAAACCAAACTCACCGTCCTCGCCGCCCTGCTGGCCTGCTCGGGCATGACAGCCGCGCAAGCGCAAGACAAGGTCAAGATCGGTTTCATCACCGACATGTCCAGCCTCTACGCCGACGTCGAAGGCAAGAACGGGGCACTGGCCATTCAGATGGCCATCGATGATTTCGGCGGCAAGGTCAATGGCATGCCGATCGAGCTGCTGACGGCCGACCACCAGAACAAGGCGGACATCGCAGCCTCCAAGGCGCGTGAGTGGATCGACACCCAGGGCCTGACCATGGTGTTCGGTGGCACCAACTCCGGTACGGCGCTGGCGATCGCCAAGGTGGCATCGGAAAAGAAGCGTGTCTATGTGAACAACGGCGCGGCAACATCGGCACTGACCAACGAGCAATGCTCGCCCTACACGGTTCACTACGCTTACGACACGGTCGCCCTGGCCAAGGGCACCGGGGGGGCGGTGGTTGATGGCGGTGGTCGAAACTGGTTCTTCCTGACGGCAGACTATGCTTTCGGCCATGCGCTTGAGGCCGATACCACGGCGGTCGTGAAGGCCAAGGGCGGCCAGATTCTGGGCAGCGTTCGCCACCCCTTGAATGCCTCAGATTTTTCGTCCTTCCTGCTGCAGGCGCAAAGCTCGAAGGCGCAGATCCTGGGCCTGGCCAATGCGGGCGGCGACACCATCAACTCGATCAAGGCGGCCAAAGAGTTCGGCATCGGCAAGACCATGAAGCTGGCGGGTCTGCTGATCTTCATCTCGGATGTGCACAGCCTGGGCCTGAAGAACACCGAGGGCCTGCTGTTGACCGCGCCCTGGTACTGGGATCTGAACGACGAGACGCGCAAGTTCTCGGCCCGCTTCTTCGAGAAGACCAAGCGCATGCCGACCGAAATCCAGGCTGCGGATTACTCGGCCACCATGAATTACCTCAAGGCCGTGCAAGAGGCCAAGACGGTGGACGCCGACAAGGTGATGACGACCTGGAAAGGCATGAAGATGAACGACTTCTTCGCCTCGGGTCAGTTGCGTGCCGATGGACGCTATGTGCATGACATGTACCTCATGCAGGTCAAGGCACCGGCGGAATCGACCAAACCCTGGGATTACTACAAGGTGGTCAAGAAGATGGCCGGCGATCAGGTCTTCACGACCAAGGCCGAATCCAAGTGCGCGCTTTGGAAATGATCTCCTGAACCCGGCGGAGGGCGTTCTGCCCTCTGCCGGCCTGACTGCTTTTACCGTCCACCCACCTGTACCTTATGGAAATCTTCGGTGTCTCCGTGCCCGCCATGCTGAGCCAGTTGTTGCTCGGCTTGGTCAATGGGTCCTTTTACGCCATCTTGAGCTTGGGGTTGGCGGTGATTTTCGGCCTGCTCAATGTCATCAACTTCGCGCATGGCGCCTTGTTCATGATGGGGGCCATCCTCACCTGGATGGCCATGACCTACTTCAACATCAGCTACTGGGTGATGTTGATCGCGTCACCGCTGATCGTGGGGGCTTTTGGCATCCTCATCGAGCGTCTGTTGCTGCGATGGATCTACAAACTGGATCATCTGTATGGCCTGCTCCTCACCTTGGGGCTGACCTTGTTGATCGAGGGGGTCTTCCGTTCCATCTATGGTGTCTCGGGCTTGGCTTACGACACACCTGACCAATTGGCGGGTGCAAGCAACCTGGGCTTCATGATGCTGCCGAACTACCGTGCCTGGGTGGTGGTGGCTTCTGTGGTGGTCTGCCTGGCGACCTGGTTCGTCATCGAAAAGACCCGCCTGGGCGCCTACTTGCGTGCGGGCACCGAGAACCCGCGGTTGGTCGAGGCCTTCGGTATCAATGTGCCCCTGATGGTCACGCTGACCTATGGCTTTGGTGTGGCGCTCGCCGCCTTTGCCGGCGTGCTGGCTGCGCCCGTCATCCAGGTCACGCCCTTGATGGGGCAGAACCTGATCATCGTGGTCTTTGCGGTGGTGGTGATCGGCGGCATGGGGTCCATCATGGGCTCCATCCTCACCGGCCTGGGTTTGGGGGTGATTGAAGGCTTCACCAAGGTGTTCTATCCGGAGGCCTCGTCGACGGTCGTGTTTGTCATCATGGTCATCGTTCTCCTGATTCGCCCCGCCGGCCTGTTCGGCAAAGAAAAATAAGAGGAGCCCAGGGCATGAACAAAAACACGAACAACCTGCTGGCCTATGGGGTGCTGTTGCTGGCTTTGGTGGCCGCACCGTTTCTCGGCGCCTATCCCGTCTTTGTCATGAAGCTGATGTGCTTTGCCTTGTACGCATCAGCCTTCAACCTGTTGTTGGGCTACACCGGCTTGCTGTCCTTCGGACATGCCGCGTTTCTCGGTGGTGCGGCCTACCTGTGCGGCCATTCGATCAAGGTCTGGGGCTTGAACCCCGAATGGGCCTTGCTGCTGGGTACCGGGGGCGGCGCGTTTCTGGGGTGGGTCTTTGGCCTCTTGGCCATTCGCCGGCAAGGCATCTATTTCTCGATGATCACGCTGGCCTTGGCCCAGATGCTGTTCTTTGTCTGCCTCCAGGCTCCGTTCACGGGCGGGGAGGATGGCATGCAAGGCGTTCCGCGCGGGGCCTTGTTCGGCGTGCTGGATCTCAAGAGTGACCTGGCCATGTACTACGTGGCGCTGGCTGTGGTGGTGCTCGCCTTCCTGTTGATTGTTCGCATCATCCATTCGCCATTTGGACAGGTGCTCAAAGGCATCAAGGAGAACGAGGCACGGGCCATCTCTCTGGGCTATGACACGCAACGCTATAAGCTCCTGGCTTTTGTCCTGTCTGCGGCGCTGGCAGGGCTGGCCGGCTCGCTCAAGACGCTGGTGCTCGGTTTTGCAACGCTCAGCGATGTGCACTGGACCAGTTCTGGCGAGGTCATCCTCATGACCCTGGTCGGCGGGCTGGGCACCTTGTCCGGGCCGCTGCTCGGTTCGGCGGTCGTGGTCGTCCTTGAGAACAAGTTGGGTGAGATCGGCAATCTGTTGGCTGCCGTGAGCGGGGTCGATTGGTTCAAGACCCTGGGCGAGTCGGTCACGATGGTCACGGGCCTGATCTTTGTGATCTGCGTGCTGGCGTTCAGGCGGGGCATCATGGGTGAAATCCTGGCCCTGCGGGATCGCTTCAAATAGAAAGGCGCAGCCGTTCTCCTGGGAGAGAGGCTGCCTCTTTCTGATCTGATACTCAATAACCAAGTTGGTATATTGGTTATTGATGAATCTTGTGCTGATTCCGCTTTCTGTCACATTTCTCTGTGTATACTAGCGGGCTCGACTGCACAGAACAGTGCTCCTCGGG
>Ga0209913_1000250_pt1 | contig 52861 bp, 54 predicted proteins | sample PersoiDNA2013203_FD_185805 | JGI IMG/M metagenome (GOLD analysis project Ga0209913, IMG submission 185805) | Permafrost soil microbial communities from the Arctic, to analyse light accelerated degradation of dissolved organic matter (DOM) -... | ecosystem: Environmental > Terrestrial > Soil >...
AGCCCTAAGGCCAGCGCCATTCAGGCTTTGGTGTCGTCCTGCGCCATCACGCCGTCGATGTAGTACCAGCGCCCGTCTTCCCGCACAAAGCGGCTGGTCTCGTGCATGCGCCCGCCGCGCCCGCTGTCGCGGTAGCGCGCGACAAATTCCACCACCCCGGCGTCGCCTGTGGCCAGCGCGTGGCGCAGCTCCAGCCCCAGCCATTTGAGCGGCGGCAGTTCCAGCTCGCCGGGCGAGGTGGATGGGTGCCAGGTGGCCAGCAAATAGTCGATCAGCCCCAGCACGTAGGCGCTGTAGCGCGAGCGCATCAGCGCCTCGGGCGTGGGGGCGTACACACCTTCGGCCAAACCGGCGTGCCACGGGCCGCAGCAGTTTCCATAGGTTTCGCCACTGTCGCAAGGACAGGCCGCGCGGGCCGGGTGCAGGTTCTTCTTCATGCCGCAATGGTAGCGGGCGCAGGTCGTGCCTGGCCACGCTGCGCCGGGCGCCGGGTTCGTCAACTGGCCTGATGGGCGGTTGATAAAAATCAAAAAATCGGATGATCGCAAGCCTATGCTGACCGTTTCCCTTCCTAATGCTGAGCGTCACGCAAGACACATTCCGGTATTAGGCCCAGCACAACTTCAAGGAGATGAGCATGCAAGCCAGCCCGGAAAAACTGCTCTGGATGTACGAGACGATGGTCGAAATCCGGAACTACGAAGAGACCATGGCCAACGTCTATCTGGAGGGCAAACTGCCGCCCCAGATTCAAAAAGGACTGGCATTCGATATTGGCTCCGGCCCCGTGCCCGGCGAGATGCACCTGGCGGCTGGGCAGGAGCCGGTCGCAGTGGGCGTTTGCGCCCATCTGAAGAAAGAAGACACGGTGGTGGGCACCCACCGGCCGCATCACTTTGCGATTGCCAAAGGCGTGCCGCTCGACAAGATGACGGCCGAGATGTTTGGCAAGGTCACGGGACTGGGCAAGGGCAAGGGCGGCCACATGCACCTGTTTGACCCTGAGCACAAGTTCAGTTGCAGCGGCATCATCGGGGCCAGTCTGCCGCCGGCCTGCGGGGCTGGCCTGGCCGCCAAGAAAATGGGGGAAGACTGGGTGGCGATTGCGTTTTTTGGTGAAGGTGCAGCCAACCAGGGCTCGTTTCATGAGTCGCTGAACCTTGCTGCGCTCTGGCGCTTGCCGGTGATCTTTGTCTGCGAAGACAACAAGTGGGCGATCTCGGTGCAAAAGTCCAACGCGACCAGTGTCGAGTGGGTGGCCGACCGCGCATCGGCTTATGGCATGCCCGGCATTCGGGTGCCGAACAATGACGCGCTGGAAGTCTACGAGGCGGTGGCGCCCGCGATCGAGCGCGCCCGTCTCGGTGAAGGCCCGAGTCTGATCGAGGTGAAGACCGACCGTTACCTGGGCCATTTTCAAGGCGACCCGGAGGTCTATCGGCCGAAGGACGAGGTCAGCAATCTGCGCAAGAACGATCCGATCCCGAAGCTGGCCGCCATGCTGAAAGGCCGCAGCCTGATGACCGACGCCGAAGAAGGCGTCATCGTGGCCCGGGCCAGACAGCGGGTGACCGATGCCTTTGCCTTTGCCCGCCAGAGTGCCTATCCGGCAGCGCAGGATGCGCTCAATGATGTCTTTGCCTGAACCGGCAACAATCGAAATCAGGAGCAGAACATGAGCACGACCCGCAAACTCACCATGGCCCAGGCGATCTCGGAAGCCATCGCCCAGGAAATGACACGCGACCCGAATGTGTTCGTCATGGGCGAAGACATTGGCGCCTACGGCGGCATCTTTGGTGCCACCGGTGGCTTGCTCGACAAGTTCGGCAAGGACCGCATCATGGACACGCCAATCTCCGAGACGGCGTTCATCGGGACCGCCACCGGTGCGGCGGCGGCCGGCCTGCGCCCGATTGTGGAGTTGATGTTTGTCGACTTTTTTGGCGTCTGCATGGACCAGATCTACAACCACCTGGCCAAAAACACCTACATGGCTGGCGGCAACATCAAGCTGCCGGTGGTGCTGACGACGGCGATTGGCGGCGGCTACAACGACGCGGCACAACACTCGCAGTGCCTGTACGCAACCTTTGCCCACATGCCAGGCATCAAGGTGGTGGTGCCCTCCAATGCCTATGACGCCAAAGGCCTGATGACCCAGGCGATCCGCGATGACAACCCGGTCATGTTCATGTACCACAAGGGCATCATGGGTCTGCCGTGGATGGCGTATTTCGAGGGCAGCAGCAACGAGGTGCCCGAGGCGGCCTACACCATCCCGTTTGGGCAGGCCAAGGTGGTGCGCGAAGGGCAGGACGCCACCATCGTGACGATCAGCCAGATGGTGCAGAAGGCGCTGCTCGCGGCGGACGAACTGGCGCGAGAGGGCATCAACGCAGAAGTCATTGACCTGCGCACGCTGGTGCCGCTGGACCGGGCCACGGTGCTTAAGTCCGTGGCCAAAACCGGACGCCTTCTGATTGCCGACGAGGACTACCTGGGCTTTGGCCTGACCGGTGAAATCTCGGCCATCGTGGCGGAGAACCTGGACACGGTGGTCCTGAAAGCGCCGATCAAACGGCTCGCACTACCCAATGTGCCGATCCCCTACAGTCGGCCATTGGAACAGTTTGTCATACCGCAGGTCAAAGGCATTGTGGAGGCGGTTCAAAAGCTGATGCAGGCGCGCATGGCGGAAGGAATCGCCGCATGACCGGCATCACGCTGAGTCCTGACGCCTGGAAAGACATCGACCCGGCCACCGAGGCGCTACTGGACAAATGGCTGGTGGCCGAGGGCGACACCGTGCGCGCCGGCCAGACCCTGGCCAACGTCGTTCTGGTCAAGGCGAACCAGGACATCGTGGCACCAGACGACGGCCGCGTCGAGAAGATCCTGGTGCCAGCAGGAGAGACCTTCGCGCAGGGCAAGCCGATTGCCGTGCTGAAGGAGCTGACGTAAACCCAGCCCTTCAAGAGCAGGCGTGGAACCGTCGTGAGCTTGCGCTGGCAGGGGCAGGCCCGCGTTTTCGTGTCTGGACCTACGCCGCGCCCGCCATTGTGCTGGGTTGTTCGCAACGCGCCCTGCGCGATGACATCGAACGCCGGCTGCAGGGACGGGCCGAACTAACGGTGCGTGAGTCAGGCGGCGGTGCTGTTCTGACTGGCCCGTGGCTGGTCAGCGTCTCGGTCGTTTTGCCGCAGGAGCATTCCTGGGTCTGCAACGGCCTGATCGACAGCTATCGACACTTGGGGCAGTTGCATGTGGGAGCACTCAAGGAGTTCGGCGTGGCCGCGCGTGCCCTGCCGCCGCAGGAACTGCCACGCACCCATGAGGCAAGCGCTGTCAGCACCGTGAACTGGGCCTGCTTTGGCGGCCTGTCGCCATGGGAGCTTGTGAATGCCGAGGGCCGCAAACTGGTGGGTCTGGCCCAGAGAAGGTGCCGGACAGGCGTGCTGCTGGTCGCCGGCACCCTGGTGGGCCCGGTTGACTGGGCGTTGCTCTGTGACGCCATGGGGCACCGCCAGCATGAGCCCCTGCTGCGGCACGGCACCGTTAGCGCGCAAGAGATGGCTGGCTGCCCGATCGAGCCCGAACGCCTTGCGGCCCTCTTGACGCAGCGGCTTGAGCGCGAGCTCCTGACAACCCGGACGTAGATTTTCTTGAGATCCGGCGGTGTCTACTGCAGCGCGTTGCCCACCACATTGATGCTGAGCGCCAGGATCAGCATGTTGAAGGCAAAGGACAGCATGGCATGCACCGTCGTGAGCCGGCGCATGACGCGCGAGCTCACCTGCACGTCGGACACCTGCGAAGTCATGCCGATCACATGCGCGTAATACAGAAAGTCGAAATAGTCCGGTTCCCCGCCGCCTGGAAACTGCAGACCCGGGCCAGCGGGCTGCTTGCGTTGTTCTTCCTGGTAATAACGGTGCGCATAATGAAACGCAAAAATGGCCTGGATGAAAAGCCATGACGCCGCCAACGCCGCCATCGACAGCGCAATATGCAGCGTGCGCTCCATGCCCGAGAGGTCCGTGTGCTGCATCATGAAGACAATGGCAGCCACACAAGCCAGGGTGGCCAACACCAGCACCAGAAAAATGACCACACTGGGTTCATCCTGCGCCTGCGCGCGCTCGCGCGTGCGCCTGCCGTCAAAGCGCATACAAAGCCACCAGGCCAGCAGCAGGTAAACCGCAATGCCCGCACACCACCCCAGCAGCCCGCGGAGCTGCCATGCCAGCGGCAGCGGCAGCGCCGCCGTCAGCAGGCCAGCCAGCAAACCGCAGCCCAAACGCTGCAGGCCGGTGGTTTCAGAAATATGTTTGTGCATGGCGCCCATTGTGACGCGGCAGACCGGGCCGCTGGCAACAAGTGATTTAATGCCTTCGATGTACGATATCCTTGGATGATGAAGGACACACACCCCATGACCGGGAAAAATTCACCCCCCACTCACCATGGATGGAAAACAAGCCAAATGTCGTCATGAACGAACACGTCATGTCTCAAACCCGCGGGGCCTGGCATGAAACAGTCAGGATGCACCTGGGCTTTTTGCTGCTCGGCGTGATCTGTCTCATGGCCTCGCTGCTGGCGCTTCCCTTGCGGGTGGTTTTGCCCCGGGCGCTGAGCAAGCGAACCGGTCGCCAGCTGATCGTCGTGGCGTTTCGGATTTACTTGCGCTTGCTGGAATTCATGGGGGTGTGTCGCTTCGACCTGGCAGCGCTGGACGCGCTCAGGGCGGGTCCAGCCATGGTGGTCGCGCCCAACCATCCCTCGCTGCTCGATGCGGTCATGATCCTGTCACGCCTGCCCAACACCGTCTGCATCATGAAGGCCGAGCTCGTCAACAGTGTCTTTTTCGGCGCGGGCTCCCGACTGGCGGGCTACATCCGCAACACGCCGCTTCGCGCCATGGTGCAAGCGGCCGTGGACGATTTAAGTCAGGGCAACCATCTGCTGCTGTTTCCCGAGGGCACGCGCACCACCCGGTTTCCGGTGAACGCGATGCAGGGCACGGCCGGGCTGATCGCCAAAAAAGCCGGCGTACCGGTCCAGACGGTGTTCATTGAAACCGATTCAGGCTTTCTGGGCAAAGGCTGGTCGGTCCTGTGGACGCCGAAGATGCCCGTCACCTACCGCATCCGGCTCGGCAAGCGCTTTGATCCGCCCCAGCATACGGCGGACTTTGTCGGTCAGCTGGAGCAGTATTTCCAGTCCGAGTTGGCCCATGCCCAGTTGCCCGACTTTCCCGTCTCGGCCCCGCCGGCCTGAGGGCTGGTCTTCATTTTTTTCTGTTCTGGTTGTTGCTGATGAATGTTGTCCCGTCCCGCGCGTCGCGCACCCACCTGGTGCTGATTCCCAGCTACAACCCCGGCGCCAAGGTGTTCGAGACCGTGCGTTCAGCGCGCGCCCAGTGGTCGCCGGTCTGGGTGGTGGTGGACGGCAGTACCGATGCCAGCGCGCAAGGCCTGCTGGCCATGGCAGCGCAGGACAAAGACTTGCAGGTGCTGGTGCTGCCGCGCAACGTCGGCAAGGGTGCGGCCGTGCTGCACGGGCTGGACCTGGCGGCGGCGCAAGGCTTCACGCATGTGTTGACGATGGACTCCGATGGTCAGCACCCGGCCCAGTTGATCCCCGACTTCATGGCGGCCTCAATCGACCAGCCGGCCGCCATGGTGCTGGGTTTGCCGGTATTCGCGGCCGACGCGCCGCGCCTGCGCGTCAATGGACGCAAGATATCGAACGGGTGGGCCAATTTGGAGACGCTGTGGGCGGGCATTGGCGATTCGCTGTTCGGTTTTCGCGTCTACCCGATTGAGCCGCTGCGGCGCGTCATGCATGGCCAGCGCTGGATGCGCCGCTTTGACTTTGACCCCGAGGCCGCGGTGCGCATGTGCTGGCAGGGCGTCAAGCCCGTCAACCTGCCTGCCACGGTGCGCTACTTTCGCGCCGATGAAGGCGGGGTCTCGCACTTCAACTACCTGCGCGACAACCTCTTGCTGACCTGGATGCACGCGCGTTTGCTGCTGGGTTTCATCCTGCGCCTGCCGCTGCTGCTGGCCCGGCGCCTTCGGGGCGCAGCCTAAGTCATGGCGCCGTTGATCGAGATGATCTGACCGCTGATGTAGGCGGCACGCTCCGAGGCCAGAAAACTGACCAGGTCGGCCACTTCCTCGGGCCGCCCGGCCCGCTGCATAGGAACCAGTTTGGCAATGGTCGGGGCATCAAAGCTGTCCTGGCTCATGGACGTGGCGATGATGCCCGGTGCCACGGCGTTGACGGTGATGCCACGGCTGGCCACCTCCAGCGCGAGCGACTTGGTTGCGGAATGCAGCGCGCCCTTGGCGGCCGCGTAGTTGACCTGGCCGCGGTTGCCCGCCACGGCGGCGACCGAGGTGATGTTGATGATGCGTCCCCAGCGGGTGCGGATCATCGGCATCATCAAAGGCTGGGTGACATGAAAAAAACCATTCAGCGACACGTCAATGACCCGCTGCCATTGCCGGAGTTGCATGCCCGGAAAAATGGCGTCGTCGTGAATACCGGCATTGTTCACCAGCACCTGGATCGGTCCCTGCGCCAACAGCGCCTCCAGCGCGGTGGCGCTCGCGGCGGCGTCGGTGATGTCGAAGGCCAGCGCCTGGGCCTGCCCGCCTGCGGCCAGGATGGCGTCGACCACGGTTTGGGCTGTCTCCAAATTCCGGTTGGCGTGCACGATGACATGAAAGCCGTCGGCTGCCAATTGCCGGCAGATCGCCGAGCCGATGCCGCCACTGCCGCCTGTGACCAGCGCGCGTTTGCGAATAGGTGTTGTGTTCATAAGTCGCGGGGGATTGTTGTGCTGGGTTGTGGCAGAGCCAAGCCTTGCGCGTCGAGAATGACCGCCGCGCGCCCGGAAAGCAGCAGCCTGAGCCCGGCATGAACCGTGAATCCGTAAAGAACCGTGGTGCTGTCGCCGCTCAAGCGTTCGGCGTGGATGGTGAGCGCATCGCTCAAGTCATCAAGCCGGTCCACGTGAAGCGTCACGCCGCGAACGCTGGCCAGGTAACCCATGGTGGGGCCCTGGCTGGCAGCGCCGGCCCCGGATTCAGCCAGCAAGGCACCATGCACTGCCATGGCCTGCGCGGCATATTCGATGCCGCAAGCCGCGCCAAGCCGGCCGTGCGCGCGCAAGGGGTTATCGCTGGCCAGGTGGCTGCTGGCCTCGCAGCGGATCTGGTGGGTGTCCCAGGCGCTCACGCGCTCCAGCAAGCACATGCTGCCCTGGTGCGGAATGCGCCGCGCAATATCGGCGTGCTGCAGGGTTGACGGTGCGCCCATCAGCGGCAAGGCGCAACCTGCACCGCCAGCTGCAAGCCTTGCAGGTAGTCCAGCACCACCTCGCCCTGGGTTTGCGCCGCCACACTGCGAAGCAGCGGCAGGCAGCGCGCGGCAGGAATGCTGCTGCGCAGGCGCTCCAGGGCGTCGTCTTCCAGGCGCTGCGCCGGCGCGGCGGTCAAGCACACGGCGGGCGCCAGGCGCCACTGGGCCAGGCTGCGCTCGCTACGCCGGGGCGCCAGCACCAGCCCCACCCCGAAGGTATCCGGCAGAGGCCGCACACTGCGCAGCGGCTCGGGGTAGTCGGTGTCATAGGCCACCAGCAAAACCGCTGTCTGCTCAAGCATCACCTGCGCCATCGCTTCCAGCAAGCCAGCGGCGAAACTGCCGTCAAACGCACACAGCACCGACGAGCTGACCATGGCGCCACTTGAAATGCTCCAATAACCCGAAGCCGCGTTGTGCACCGAATTGTGAAAGCGCGTGGGCGAAATCAGCCGGTCGCTTGATGCCAGTGCGCTGCAAATTTCATGGCAATTGAGGCCATCCCCGCTGGACGATGTAAACACGCTAGGCAGGGCGCTCGCCTGCAAGCCTGACGCCGTCACAGCTTCCTGGCCGACGGCCAGCGCCACCTTGACCACCGTGCCCGCGCGGCGGCGTTCAGCCGCTGGCAGTGCCATCGGCAGCGGCACGATGCAGCGCGCGGCCTGGTAGGCTTCAGTGCCTTCAAGCGCCCCACGGCCTTGCGCCCAGTTGCTCAGGCCAGGGCCCAGCAGGCCGATGCCTTCGACATAGACGGTGAGGGGCGGCGCCTGCAAGGCAGAAGGCAGTGTCATCGTTTTACCTTAACCGGCACGGCCAAAAATCAGGCTGCAATTGGTGCCGCCAAAACCAAAAGAGTTGCTCAGCACACGGTTCACGGCTTGCTCGCGGTTGTTCAAAAGGTAATTGAGTGCCAGCGCCGGATCAAGCTGCTGCGTGTTCAGTCCACCCGGCAGCAGGCCGTGTTGCAGCGCCAGCGCACAGATCACCGCCTCCAAGGCGCCGGCCGCACCCAGCGTGTGTCCGGTCGCGCCTTTGGTGGAACTGCAGGGCGTGGTCGATCCGAACAGCGCCGACACCGCCTTGGCCTCGGCCGCATCGTTGCTTGGCGTCGCCGTGCCATGCAGGTTGATGTAATCAATGTCGGCAGCGCCAAGCTCGGCCATCGTCAAAGCCTGCTGCATCGCCATGCGCGCGCCCAGGCCTTCGGGGTGGGGGGACGACATGTGATGGGCATCGCTGGATTCGCCGACCCCCAGCAGCAGCACGGCGTCAAGATCCAACTGCTCGGGGACCGGCTCCAACAGGGCAAATGCAGCCGCCTCGCCGATGGAAATGCCGTCGCGGTCAAAGTCGAACGGGCGGCAGGCCTGCGTCGACATCAGGCCCAGGGAATTGAAGCCATACAAGGTCGTCAGACACAACGAATCGACGCCGCCCACCACCGCCGCGTCGATCAGCCCCGTCGCCATCATGCGCTGGGCCGAGGCAAATACCTTGGCGCTGGATGAGCACGCCGATGACACCACGAAGGCCGGGCCGCTCAAGCCCAGGTAGTGACGCGTGAAATCGGCCACAGAAAAGGTGTTGTGCGTGGTGGCGTAAACAAAATCGGCGGGCAAGGCGCCGTTGACCGGATCGCGCCGCCGATAAGCCAGCTCGGTTTCCAGAATGCCGGAGGTGCTGGTGCCGATGAAAACGCCAACGCGTTGCGCGCCGTAGGTCTTACTCGCGGCGGCGACTGCCTCGCTAAAACCGTCCTGCAGCAAACCCAGCAGCGCGAGCCGGTTGTTACGGCAATCAAAGGCCGCCAGTGGCGCGGGCAGCTGCACGGCGTCCACGCCCGCAACCTCCCCCACAAACGTGGGCAGATCGACCGTCTCGAATGTGCACGGCATCAGCCCGCCACGCTGCTGGCGCAGTGCGGACAGGGTCGCTTGAAGCCCGCAACCGATGCTGCTGGTGGCGGTGAAATGGGAAAGCCAGAGCGAGTTCAGGGGAAACCAAGCCGATCTAAAAAGTAAGCCAGAGTCTAGCAAATTCAGGAGGTCGGGCCTGGCCTGCTAGCTTTTCAGGGGCGCGAACTGGCGCAGCGACAGAGCGGCTGCCACCCCACCCAGCAGCAGACCGGCCGCGACATCCACGGCCACGTGCTGGCGTGTGGCCAGGGTGGAATAGACGATGCCGGCGCACCACAGCCCATTGAGCAGGCGCATCCACCGCGGCGCGCCAAAGCGGCGCAACATGTAGTGCAGCCAGAGGCATGAAAAAATGGCGGTGGCCACATGAAGGGAAGGACAGGCATTGCCCGAGGCGTCCAGGCTCTTGAGGAAATCCACACCCGGATAGCGCGCCCAGTCGATATCGGCTGCAGGGACCGCGGTAGGCCACAGGAAGAAGATGACCAGGCCGGTCAGGCAAGTCCCCGCCATCGCCCGGCCATACGCATAAAGTTCTTGCCGCGTTGCCAGCAAGGCCGGGGGCAAGGACACATAGACCCACAGGGAGACATAAAGCGGCATGGTCATGGGCTCAAAGCTGATCAGCCGGTCCAGCAGGGTCAAGGGCATCACCGTGACGGCATTGGCGGGGTGTTTGAGCAGAAAAAAATAGGCACCAAAAAACAGGGCGATGAACAACATGGTGCCAATGCTTTTCAGAACCATATGTTGGGAGATGACCTCTGCCACCTGGCGGTACCAGAGGGTCTGCTGACGAGGCTCGTTCAAGGCTGGTCTTTCATGGCGACGAAGCTTGCCGCAAGGTCACAAAACGCAGACCGGCGGCCGCAGCAGACGCCACGAGCGCCGGCAGCACTTCGAGCACGACCGGGATGCCCCGCGTTGTTCGGGCCGCATTGCCGTCGTGCAGCAGCAAAATGGCACCCGCTTGCAGGCCACCCAGCAGTTTGCTTTGAACGCGCTCAGCGTCGCTGATCCGGGTGTCGAAACCGCGTGCGGACCAACTGGCCAGCCTGAGCCCGAGCCGGGTCAGTACCGGGTCGAGAAAGGGGTTGCGCAACCCGGCCGGGGCACGAAAAAACAAGGGGCGCTGGCCGGTAATCGCCGTCAGCGTGTCTTGTGCCGCCTGCAGTTCGCGCGCGATGCCACGCGGCCCCAGCATCGAAAAATAATGGCGGTGGCGCTGGCTGTGGTTTTCCACCGCGTGGCCACGGCGCACGATGTCGCGGCACAGATCCGGGTAGCGGGCGGCTTTGTCGCCGATGCAGAAAAAAGTAGCCTGAACCGCGTAACGCTCCAGCAGTTCGAGCACCAGCGGTGTGACGACCGGATCGGGGCCGTCGTCAATGGTCAGGGCAATTTCATGGCGGGCCACAGCAGCGGCGGGCAAGCGTGTCCAGTTCGGCCCCAGCCAATGGCTGCGCGGCCACAGGCCGACGGCGGCAATCAGCAGGTGATTGAGAGCCACGCCAGCCAGCGCCCAAGGCCATAGCGAGGGCTCAGTCAGGACGGCCCCCAAAGCCAGCAGATGAAGGACCGCGGTGGCTCGGATCAAGCAGGTCCGCCGCTGGGCATCACGCATGGGGTTTCCTGGCAAAAATCGCCGCATAGATCAGCGCCAGGATGACGCCCGGTGCCACGGTGACGCCCATGGCCTGCAACAAGGAGACCTTGGAAAACGCCAGCAGGCCAAAACCTGCCACCGTGGTGAGGTTGGCAAACAGCATCGAGGCCAGCGTGCGCGGCGCGATCGGCGTGCGCGCATCAGGGCGGTCAAAAAACAAGGCGTAGTTGGAACCCACGGCCACCACCAGCAGCAACCCGACCAAATGCAGAATGATCAACTGCTGGCCCAACAGGGCCAGCCCTGCCGTGACGGTGATGACAGCCGCTGCCAGCGGCGCAATGATGCGCAGCACACGCATCGGCGAGCGAAAAACCAGCAGCAGCAAGCCCACAATGGCGACCAGTCCTCCCAGCGACAGCAGCGTGGCTTCATGCAGATAGCCGCCGTACAGGTGGTCGGATTCGGTTTTCATGTCCACGAACAGCACATTGTTCAAGCCCGTGCGCGTCAAGGCCGTGCGAATTTTGTCGGCGTTGATGCTGACGCCCTCCGGTGCGGTGAGCGGCAACAGGGCGGTCCAGCGCTTGTTTTGCGCCATGAGCAAGGCGTCGATCGCCATCGCCATGGAGGTCTGCGCCAGGTCCTTGGCCTGCAGCAGGGGCCGGCTGCGGGCGGCTTCAACATCCGCCAGAAACGGTGTCAACAGTTGCGCACGCAAGGGCAAACCCTGGACGGCTTGTGCCAGGTTAGACGCCAACGGTGCGGCAAGGGGCAAGCTGGCCTGGCGGGCACGCTGCGTCGCTGCGCTGGGAAGATAACGACTGGGGCTTTGGAAGCCGGCCAGTTCGCCCTGATCAACTTGCGATTGCAACAACGTTGAAACCCGCTCGGCAGAGCGCAATACATCCTCCTGGCTGGTGCCGGATACAACCACCAGATAACGCACATCCGGCGCGCCCATGTCGGCCCGCAGACTGGTATCGAGCGCCACATCGGCCTGCGATACCGGACTCAAGGAGGCGATCTTGTCATTCAACAAACTGGTGCGGTGGTTGATGAGAACGGCGCAGGCCAGCAGCAACAGCAGCGCGGCCGGCCAGCGCAGTGCAGCGGCGCGCTGCACCAGGCTAGCCATGACGCGCCCGACGGCCGTCACGTCATGGATGCGAAAGTTGCCCGGCAGAAGCTGCGGCAGCACGAAACGGGTCACGGTGGCGGCGACCACCAGCCCGGCAATCGCATACAGGCCGAGTTGCGCCAGGCCCGGAAAGCCCGACAGCAGCAAGGCGGCAAAGCCGGCTATGGAGGTCAACACGCCGAGCCGGATCGTGGGCCAAAAGCGCTTGATCCAGTGCTGCGGGTCGGCCTCGCCCTGTTCGGATTGCACAAACAGGTAGATCGAATAATCCACCGCCTCGCCAATCAGGGCGGTGCCAAAGCCCAGGGTGATGCCATGCACCGAACCAAAGCCCAGACTGACCGCCGCAACGCCTGCCAGCGCGCCGCTGATGACAGGCAAAAACCCCAGGGCGAGGGCCGTGAAAGAGCGATAAACGAGCAGCAGCAGCGCCGCGATGAGCCCGATGCTGATGAGGGACAGGCGGCTGACCTGGCTTTTGATGGTCTCGCGCGACGTCACCGAGAACACGCCGGGACCGCTCATGACCAGCCGGGCGTCCGCGTGGGCCTCGGGTGCGGCCTCGAACGCCTGGCGGATCGCCGTCATGGCGCTTTGCTGGGCATCGGTATCGGAACCCGCGGCGCGCGTTTGCATCAGCAGCAGGGCGCGCGCACCGTCGCGTGAGGCCCAGGCGCCCTCCACCAGCTTGGGCTGCGTGCCGCTGTTGAGCTGTTCGAGCAATTGCACCATCTCACCGGTCGGGTCGCGCGGCAACATGGATTTCACCAGCAGCCCGGCGGGCGAGGCGAGCAGGTCAATGCTCTCGCTCAAGGCGGCATGCAGTCCTTCTGCGCTGAAGCGCGCTGGCGTCACCGCCGGACTCAAGAGGTAACGGTTGTTGAACAGAAAGGCCCGGTCGCGCTCGGTGTTGACGGGCTCGCCATTGTTGACGGTGACAAAAGCCGCATCGGTGCGCAGGCGCTGGGCGATGTGCCTGGAGAGCCGGGCACGGCGGGGCGCATCGGCGCCTTCAATGCCGACCAGGATCAGGCGCGAGGCCAGGCCGTCACGCAGTTGGTCCATGAGCAGCTGCTGCTCCGGCGTGGGGGTGCGCGGCATGAAGGCCGACAAGTCGGTGGTGAAGCTGGTGCGGCTGATCACGCCAGCGCAGAGCAGCAAAAACGCCAGCCACAGCGCGACGGCAAGGCGGCCACGGCGGCGCGTATCAGGCCTCACGGTGTCACCAATTTCTCAATGCTCATCAAGGAGCTGTCCCCATCGGCCTGGGTGATTTCGATGCTGCGCACCTGGTCACGGGCACCGGTGATGCGGATGCGCTGCACCACGGCCAGCATCTTGTCGTCCCGTGGCAGCAGTTGCAGGGTCCAGCGCTCCGCCGTGCCCTCCAGGCTCAGTTGATAGTTGCGCTCCAGCGCCTTGCGGTCGCCCGCCAAAGTGCCGCGAATACTGTCGATAAACGCCGCGAGTTCAGGATAAGCCTGCAACTGCAGATGGTGTTTTTGACGGCCGCGCTCAATCAACAGCTCGCCGCCGTCGATCACCATGGATTCGGGTTTGGGCTTGAGCGTGCGTTTTTCCAGGTGGTCAGGCGCGGTGTAGAACAGCTCCCCGGACGACTCAACCGGCTTTTCGAGGATGGCAATATTTTTTTTCTCGACAAAGCTGGCCTGGCTGGACCTGTTCTGGGCCAGGGAGTCCATCAATTGCTGGATGTCCCAGGCCGCCAAGACGGCCGGGCTGGCCGTGGCAAGTAGCAGGCCCAGCGCGAGTGACGCCAGTTTAAAAAGTCGAACGGGGTGCATCATGGCGTGGGTTGATTTTTTCAGGAGAACGGCTGGGTCGCGGCACGGGAGCCCGCCAGAAATCAAAGAAGTTGAACCAGTTGTAGGGCGCGCTGCAACAGTATTGCGCCAACAGCGCAGCATAGCGTGTCATGGCCGCCTGTACCGCCAGCGTGCGCCCGCGTGGCGGCACCTTGGAAAAATCCGCCAGCGCTTCAAAGTGGATGTCGTAACGGTTGCCGCCGCGATACAGCCCGGTCATGAACAGGACCGGGCGTTTCAGGATCGCCGCCATCCTGAACGGACCCAGCGGCAGCTCGGCCGGATCGCCCAGAAAATCAAACGCGCGGGTGTCGTCCAGACCCAGCGACCGGTCGCCCAACATGCCCACAACCGTACCCTGGCCCAGCAGTTCATGCACCTGAATCATCGAATCGATATGGCCGAGCGCAACGATGTCCTGTTGCGCTTTCGGGTTGATGGCGCCGAGCGCGGCGTTGATCTTGCGCGCATTCTCCTCAAACATCGCCATGGCCACCCGCAGGCCGGGCTGTTGGCGGCCGATGGCCCGCAGCACTTCGAAGCTGCCCAGATGCGCGCCGAGCAGGAAAACGCCCTGCCCGTCGGCCACGACCTGGTCGATGAGGGCCTGGTTGTGAACGCGGATGTCGAACAGCTCGAAGCGCCCGTTGAGCAGATAAACCCGGTCATGGATCACCGACGCGAAACACAGGAAATGCCGAAACAGATGGCGCCAGCCGACCGCTGCGGGCGTAGGCAGTTGGAGCACCCGCCGCAAATAGTCGCGTGACATGCGACGCGCTGTCGGCGCAAACGCCAGGAAATAGGCCACGATCGCGTAAAGCACCAAGCGGCTCGCGCCCCGGCCCAGCCGCAGCGAGAGCCAGGTCATCAAGCGCAGCATGAACAGGCTGCTGCGCTCGGGGCGCTGTTGCCATTCAGCGCTGCCGGACGGCGTGGTCTGGTGCTCCGCCGTCATGGCGCAGACGGCAACACCAGCGTGCCGGTGGCGACTTTCCGCTGGCCGCTGGAGACATCGAAGCGGGTGCTGCCTGAGGCGCCGGGAGTGAGGGCAAGCGTCAGTGTCTCGCCAGGGCCGACCGGGCTCAGAAACTTGGCGGCGCTGATCTGGCAAAGCGGCGTCGTGTCAGCGCCGTCCCCGGAGGCCCTGGGTCGCCCTGTTTGCAGCACTGCATGAACGACGGCGTCAAGCAAGACCACGCCTGGCACAATCGGCGTCCCCGGAAAATGGCCGGCAAAAGCCGGATGATCCGGCGCGATGAAAAGCGTGGTCTCAAGCTGCATGGGGCGTGCCTTTGCGCTGATGCTCAGACGCCAGTGCCTGCAATGCGTCGCGCGGCAATTTGCCGGTGCTGTTGCGAGGCAGCGACGCCAGCAGCACCAGCGGCCTGGGGATGAAACCCGCGTCGATGCGTTCCCGCAGGGCCGCCAGCAGGGTGGTCGCCTTCATGCCGGGCGCGACGACAAAGGCCATCAAGCGCGTCACGCTGGCGTCGTCATGCTCAGCGGGCATGAAAAAAGCGCCGTCGATCACGCCCGGGATGGCATTGAGCTGATGGTTCAGGTAGTCGATCGAGCTGCGTTTGCCCGCGATGTTGATGAGATCGGCCGTGCGGCCATGCAGAAGGAAACGCCCACCATTCAAGAGTTCGAGTTCGTCCGCCATGGGCATGGGCGGCTGAACATGCCCGCCCGAGACCCAGGTACGCCCCTGCGAAACGCTGAGCGTGAGCTCCGGGAAAGGCGTCCACTGGGCGGTCTGGGTGGTGCGCCTGGTCGCAATCTGGCCCGTCTCGGTCGAACCGTAGATTTCAAACAAGGGCGCCTGCAGGCGGGCCTCGACGGCCAGCGCCAGTTGGGGCGGCATGGGCGCAGTGGCCGACAGGACCAGATCGGGCGGGGGAATGTCCAGCCCCGACGCCAGCAGGACCTTCAAATGCAGGGGCGTGGTGACCAGCAGGCACGGGCGCGGCGATTGCGCGAGCACCGAGCAGATGTCGGCCGGGTAAAACGGATGCGCCGCACTCAGGGCTGAGCCGCTTTGAAGCGCCAGCAACACGGAGGACTCAAAGCCAAACATGTGTTGCGGTGGCACCGTGGCCACAATGCTGTGGCGCCTGCCGTCGAGCAGGCCCAGGCGGGCGGCTTCGGCCCGAACGCTGCGAACCAGTCCGCCCCAGCTTTTCCGGTGGGCCACCGGCGTGCCGGTCGAGCCGGACGTGAACACGATGGCCGTCGTCCGCGCGGCCGGGATTTCGGGAACATCGTCCAGGGCGCTGGCTGCATCCGCTGCTGCTGCCTCAACGGCCCGCGCGCCAGCCCACACAAATTGGGGCAGATCAAAGGCCTGTGGCTGGTCTACCAGGCAAAACACATCGGGCGCAAAGTGCTTCACCTGGCGCATCATTTCTGGTGTGAGCGTGGGCGGCAGCAGGCTGATCTTGTCGGCCAGCAAGGCCGCTGCCACGCCGACGGCAAATCGGTAGCGGTCGACGCAAACATTGAGAACGTGCCGGCCTGCAGGCAAATCTGCAGCCAACTGCCTGACATCGGCCAGAAAATGCGCCACGGTGATCGGCCCGTCATGGCCGTAAGCCAGGATGTCTTGCGCATGAGCGTGCGTGACAAGCGGGAAGCTGCTCATGGTTGGCGCGCCCGGTCTTCTGCGGCCGCTTGCCGGTAAGCGCGAATCGCCGCCAGCGGCCCGGCGCGATCGGCGGCGGGCAACACATAACAGCGCGCCGCATATTCACCCACAAACATCAAGCCCAGCAGCGGAATGCCCAGCAGGTTGGCAAAAGTCGACCAGACGGCAACCGGAGCGAGCCAGAACAGCAGCAGCGACAGCCCTGCGGTGGCGCCAAAATAGAAGGTCCAGCTCCAGGTGGCCGCGCGCGTGTAGCGCGTGAGCGCCGGCGTGAGGCTGCCATGCACGATGCTGGCAAAGCGCGAAATCATGGGTGTGCCGCCACGCTGCAGGGTTTTGCCGAAGGCCACGCACAACAGCGCATACGTGCCTGCATGCTGCAGCAGAAAGACCCAGTTGTAATGGGCCACCAGCCAGCTCCTGAAAGCGTAAATCACAGCGCATGCCGCCAGGTTCAGGGCCAGCATGAGGGCGCGCTGCTGCGAACGCCAGGCCAGCATGAAGCCCAGCCCGAGCAGGGGCGCGAGGGCGACCAGGGCGCCCTGCAGATCGGGCGTGGTTGACGCGGCAGCCCGATGGGACAGCAACGCATAGGCGATTCCCAAGGCGAGCAGGCCGCCCCAACGAACGGCTTGCTTGAGCCGTGTCGCCAATTCAGCTTTCACTGGGTACGCTGGGCGGCGATATGGTTGCTCAGGCTGCGCAGCGACAGGAAGATGGCGTGGTTGTCTTCCTGGCCCGCGCGCAGTTGCAAGCCGTAGCGCTTGGAGACCACGAGCGCAATTTCAAGGATATCGATGGAGTCCAGCCCCAAACCGTCGCCATACAGGGGTTCATCGGCCTGGATGTCGGCTGCGCCAACGTCCAGGTTCAAGGCACTCACCACCAGTTCAGCAACTTCAAGTAGCAGGGCTGCATCAGCGGTTGGGGAGGATGCTGGCGGGGTCAGTTGGGGCATGGGAAAAGTTCAATTTGGGTGGAGGGAACAGTGACAAAGCCGACGCCGGTGGGCCGGCGGACCTTGTCGCGGGCCTGATTTTAACGACAAGCGCCTGCGCCAGATAACGAACGCAGCTGGCGCAAGGCCGCTCTCTAACGGGGCGCCACGCGTTTGATGAGTTGCTGGCGGATCGCGGCGAGTTTCGCCTTCAGCCGGTGTTCGTTGGCCGGCCCGACGCGCAGCATGATTTTTTGGCCGGCTGACAGCGACTCGAAGGCCGGATTGGCAAACTCGTAGCGCACCCAGGGTTTCAGCGACTCAACCGTCCCTTTGACCTCGGTCAGGTGAACCTGAATGGGCTCGTCGGCGCCGGGTGTGGCGAGCAACTGGTCAATCACCGCAATCAGCCGGTCGTTGAAGTAAGCCTTGGGGTAACCCAATTCTTCATAGGCCTGCTGCAGCAGCGGGTACATGCGAATGTACAAATCGACGGCCTTGCCCGCGTCTACCGATTCGGCCAGCAGCACCAGCGGCGTGTAGCGCTGGCTGTTGTCGGCGCTGATGACGCTGCCGCCCGCGCGCTCCTCAACGATGAACCGGCCAGGCGTCGGGTTGATCGGCCACACCATCGGCGGCGCGTGGGAGCGTCCGAGGTTATCGACCGTGGCTACCAAGCGGCGCGGAAATTCATCAAGCGCAAAGAATTCAAGAACCGCCTTGCGGCCCAGAAGATCGGTCAACACCGTGCCCATATCAGCCGCCTTCAAGGGGAGCGCTTGGGCGGGCGGTGCTTCGACCGGGTACTGGATCACCGGCTCTGCGGGCGCCGCCACCGGTTCGGGGACGACCGGGACCGCAGCGGGTGCAGCAGCAACAGGCGCTTGGGGCACGGGCCGGGACACGCGCCACCAGAGCGCTGCCGCGCCGATGATCGCGGCAACGATGACGACTGCCAGCAGTGCGCGTCGGTTCGTGCTCATACTGCTTGCGGCGCAAGCCTGGAGGCTGTCATCGCGCATTCTGTTCGTGTGGCCATGTGTTTAATTATCTGCCTCCCCTAACACCATGACGCAACCGGATGTATCAGCGGCTATTGCGCGGGTGTCGCACCGCTTGCGAATCATCAAGTCCCGGCATCTTTTCGGGGTGCTTTTGGCTTGCCAGCCGGGTTACTTCGCATTACTCTTTGCTGCTGGTGGGGCTCGGAACCCGTCTGACAATCAGTCAAGGCCAAGCCCACATCAACTTTCACCGGAGGTTCATCATGATCATACGTACCACCCTCGCCGCCTTTGTTGCCGCAGTGGCTCTGCTCACCGCGACTGGCTGCGCCGTCACCCGCGGCCAGGAAACCGTCGGCGCCTATGTCGACGACACGACGATTACCACCCAAATCAAAGCGCGCTACGTCGACAACACGCAGGTCGCCGCCTCCAGCATCAGCGTCGAAACCCTCAAAGGCGTCGTGATGCTGTCGGGCTTTGCCAAGAACACCACGGAAAAAACCTTGGCGGAGAGCATCGCGCGTGGTGTGAATGGGGTGAAATCCGTGAGGAACGAGATCGTCGTGCGTCCGTGAGCGGTCGCGCAAACGCACTCGTGATTCTTCAAGGCCGTGCGATAACGCACGGCACCAAACAGCAAGTCCCGCCGCGTTAAGGGTTTGACCCAGTTCGATCCCTCCCAAGCCCCCTGCGATTGCGCCCATAATGGCCCGCAAACAATCTCAGGGACGGGATAAGAACAATGGCTACCTTGATACCGGCGTACAGCACTTGTCGCTTTGACAGCACTGGCGAACGCCGCCTGGCCGAACGGCTGGAACAAAAACTCGACAACGACTACCTGCTTTGGCACAACGTGCCCATCGGCCCCAAGCAAACGCACCCCGACTTTGTGCTGCTGCACCCGCGCCGGGGCTTGCTGATTCTGGAAACCAAAGACTGGAAGCTGGAAACCATACAGCGCGCCACCCGGCAGATGTGGGAGATCATTCCCAACGGTCACCTTAAAGTTGAGAAGAACCCGCTGGCGCAGGCGCGACATTGCGCCATTCAGGTCGTCAACGCGTTGGAGCGCGATCCTCAACTGGTGCAGCCTGACGGCGCCCACCAAGGCAAACTTGCCTTCCCGTGGGGCCACGGCGTGGTCTTTACCCGCATCACCCGCAAACAGTTTGATGCCGCCGGACTGAGTGATGCCATCGAGCCGCGTTACGTGATCTGCCAAGACGAAATGGAAGAGTCCGCAGACGTCGAAGAATTTCAACAGCGGCTGTGGAACATGTTTCCTTATGCGTTTGAAAGTGTCCTGTCATTGCCGCAGCTTGAGTCCGCACTCGACCGCGTGCGTTGGATCATGTTCCCCGAAGTGCGCGTGCAAACCCAAGGCGTGCTGTTTGACGACAGCGACGTGGACGCCGAATTGCCCAGCATCATGCAAGTGATGGACATTCAACAAGAGCAACTGGCGCGCAGCTTGGGCGACGGCCACCGCGTGATTCACGGCGTGGCCGGTTCCGGCAAAACCATGATTCTGGGCTACCGCGCCGAGTACCTGGCCAAGGCCCACACCGCCGCAAGCAAACCCATCCTGATTCTTTGCTACAACGAGCCGCTGGCTGTCAAGCTGCACAGCGTGATGGAAGCCAAGGGCCTGAGCGAGCGCGTGCATGCGCGGCATTTTCACAGCTGGTGCCACCGCCAACTCACCACCTACGGTCAAAACTTGCCGCCTCAAGGGCCTGATTTTTATGACGGACTGGTGGACTACGTTATCCGCGCCGTGGACCGCAAGCAAATCCCCAGCGGCCAATACCAGGCCGTGTTGATCGACGAAGGCCACGACTTTGCCCCCGCCTGGCTCAAGCTGGTCACGCAAATGGTGGACCCCACGACCAACAGCCTGCTGGTGCTGTACGACGATGCGCAGAGCATTTACGAGCGCAGCCGCTCCAAACAGTTCAGCTTCAAAAGCGTGGGCATCCAGGCGCAAGGCCGCACCACGATTCTGAAAATCAACTACCGCAACACCCGCCAGATTCTGCAAACCGCCAGCCTGATTGCCGCGGACCTGCTGACTGCCGACGACAAAGACGACGACGGCATTCCGCTGCTCAAGCCCATCAGCTGCGGGCGCGATGGCGAGGCGCCGCTAATCATCCGTTTGCCCAATCTGCGAGCCGAGGCGACCAAGGTTGCCGAGCTGCTTCACGCCGCGCATCAGGAGGGCCACGCGTGGGGCGACATGGCCGTGCTGTGCCGGCACCACCACGAGATGGATGAATGCGCCCAGGCACTGAGCCGCTGGCAGCTGCCGTTTGAGGTGCGCGCCAGGTCCGGCAGCTTTCATCCTCATGAGGACACGATCAAGGTGATGACCATGCACGTCAGCAAAGGGCTGGAGTTCCCGGTGGTGGCGCTGATGGGGGTGGGGCAGATGCCTGCCGAGGGGGAGGATGAGCGGGACGAGGCGCGGCTGTTTTATGTCGGGGCGACGAGGGCGACGCACCGGCTGGTGATTACTACAAGCGGTGCGGGCAGCTTTGCAGCACGGCTGGGTAGTGTGCAATGAAGGTCGTAAATCGCTACGTACGCCCAATGGTATGGTCGAGTCATTCTCGGTCACACATGTTGTCCACGTTGTGTCCGGTGGTGGGTTCAGGCGAGTGACAGGCCGCTCATAATGGCAAACAGAAACTCTGTACCAAAAATTATTAGGGGGAATGAATGGCAGCACGACAAGACTTGGTCAATCTCGATGCAATGATCAAGCGCGAAGATTTCGCGGCGTCCGACGATGAAAGGGCGAGTTTCGACCTGATTCAGTCCATCTCTCTGCGTGACTTCACTACAGGGGGGCTAATCGGCCCTAGCCTCCGAAAACCAGACTTCCAGCGCGAGACAAACCATTGGGAGCCTGAACAGGTTGTGTCTCTTTTGGAGTGTTTCGTTAACGGCGACCTAATTCCGTCTGTTATTTTGTGGCAATCGCCGACCTATCTGTTTGTCATTGATGGCGGGCACCGACTGAGTGTCTTGCGCGCATGGGTCGAGGATGATTTTGGTGATGGACCAACATCACAAGCGTTTTTTGGGTACCAAATTTCGACTGATCAAAGAAGAATTGCGACGCGGACTCGCGAAATGGTCGCAGGAAGAGTGGGTACCTGGCAACACTATCAGGCTCGCAGCGCAGACAATAATTTGGAGGCGATAGAGCGAAAGCGAATCAACGCTGCAATTTTGCGTGCTTTACCAATTCAATGGGTGAAGGGAGATGCGGACAAGGCGGAAAGTTCATTCTTCAAGATCAATACAAAAGGGACTCCACTAGACGATGTCGAGGAGTTGCTCTTAAAAAGCCGTCGCAAGCCAGTACCAATTTCAGCAAGAGCAATCATTCGAGCTGGAAAAGGACATAGATATTGGTCTGCATTTGAAGCGCCGGTGGCAGCGCAGATTGAGGCAGCTGCGACAAAGCTTCATTCCGCACTTTTTGACCCAGAGATCAGGACGCCTATCAAGACACTCGACTTGCCACTAGGCGGTCCGAAAGGTGTTCGCATGGCGCTCCAGGTCCTGATCGACGTCATTCTTATCGCCATTCGTGACCAGAGCGGCTTACCGAAGGGAGTGGCCGACCTGCCGGATGATCCTAACGGGTATGCCACCGTAAGTACGTTGAACAAAACTCTAAACCTGATGCAGCGAATCACCGGCAATGAAGGAGGTAGTTTAGGACTGCACCCAGCCGTGTATTTTTATGGCCCAACGGGCCGCCATTCAGGCTCAATGTTCATGGGGACAGTTACGTTAATCGCAAGAAAACTAGCCAATAACGATAAAGAGTTTTTCAAAAAATTTTCCAGCGTTCGCAGCAAACTGGAAACACTTTTAGTGGACTATAAAGATTTGTTGGCGACAATTTTGCAAAAGCAACTAAGTAGTAAACGAGTTGATCGCTACGCGACTCTACTGGATCAGACGATTACTGAATTGGTAAAAGGCAAAGAAGTGACAGAAAGCGATTTAGTAAATTTCGCGGGCTTGGACGGAAAAATCGTTACTGGACGCCACATAGACGCACCAAAGAAGTTCACTGACGACTCGAAGAGCCAAGTTTTCATTCGAGCGGCACTCTCCTCTGCCGTGAAGTGCCCCATTTGCGATGGTTATTTGGATACCGCAAAGTCGATGTCATATGACCACGTTGAACGCGCTCAAGATGGTGGCGTGGCGACGGCAATAAATTTACAACTTACGCACCCTTACTGCAACCAATCGGTAAAAAACTAATAAAAACAATGTGTTTGCCAAAGCATCGCGAGGTTTTCACGATATCCAGCGGGCATCAGTAGCAGGCATGGGCATCGTCAGAAAATTCTGGCGCCCCAGGCTACGCCGCGAGGTATGCCGTCAACGTTAAATGCTGGAACCAGTCGGGGGCGAGTTGACTGCGTTTACTCCTAAAATAATAGCTGCTTGCGCAATATTTACGGGGGCTAGAGGCTAATTTCTGATAGATCCTTGCGTCGCGCGCCAGCAGATCGCTTGCTAGAACGTGCCATATGCCATACCATCAATCGCACTATTAACAGCATTCTGGAGGCCGCAATGACTCACATCAGCGCCAACGATCTCAAGACCAAAGGTATTTCCGCCATCGAGTTCGCGCTCAGCAGCGCGCCTGAGGCCATTGTTTCGGTGCGGGGCAAAGACAGGTTTGTGGTGATGGACATGGCGCATTACCACTACCTGCGCGAATGTGAACTGGACGCCGCGCTGGCCGAAACCCGCTCCGATTTGGCCGCTGGCCGCGCGGTACAAGAGTCGCCTGAAGCGCACTTGGCGCGGCTGGACACGCTGTGAGCGCACCGCCAATGCCGTTTGCCCTGCTCTTTACCGAACAATACAACCGCCGGGCCGCCAAGTTTTTGAAGCAGCACCCGGAGTTGCGCAGCACCTATCTCAAGACACTCCAGTTGCTGGAGGCGAACCCCGCGCACCCTTCTCTGCGTTTACATGCCTTGCGTGGCAAGTTTGACGGCCTGCATTCGGTGTCCATCAACTTGTCGTACCGCATCACGTTGGAGCTGCTGATTCAAGACCAACAGATCATCCCGGTGAACGTGGGTGACCATGATGCGGTTTATTGATTTGCTAAAGCGGCTGGCCGCCAGTTGCTCCTGATTGGGTAGCTACTAGTGCAATAGATACGTTGGCTAGAGCCTGATTTAACCAATCAAATTAGCGTGATGGCCTCGCGCAGCAAGTCCGCCGTCATTGGCAAGCCACGCTTCTCGAACGCGGTAATAAGCTCTTGCGCTGGCCGCGCCGGGTTGGTCCATCGGGCGCGCATTTTTTTGATAGCTCTGAGCGCTGGTATTTCCTGCAACTGCAATTGGTTCATCAAAAACTCATCTGGGTGCTGCACTTCAATGCCGTACGGCTGCAGCACGGCCGCCGAAAAGTCTTTGGTGTTGAAGGTCACGATAGCGTCGGCGTGACCAACAATGGCGGCGGCCACGACGTGGCGGTCATCGGGGTCGGGGAGTTCGATGTTGCTGGCCAGTTTTTCATAATTTGTCACCAGGCAGTCGGGCACGCTGGCGTTCATCCGCTCAATGACCAGCGGTAGTTTGTCAATGAGTTCTGGCCTGTCTTTGAGCAAGTTGCGCGTCCATTCGTCATGAATCGTGGCGCTCCACCGCGCGTGGTAGAGGCGCTCAACGGCCAGACTCAGCAGGGTGTCACGGATCAGTTGGGGATACAGGACATTGGCATCCAAAATAGCCGTGTAGCGCGCAGAACCCGCCACTTAAAACTCCAGCCCCAGTTCTTCAGAGCGTTGGGTCAGGTCTTGCAGGGCCTGTTCCGATTGTTGTTGTTGCGCCGCCTGGTAGCGGCGTAGTTCTTCAAATTCGATACGGCGGTGGCGGTTGACCTTGCGGCACTTCAGGCGATTGGCCTCGATTTCCTTGATCACGAAAGGCCGCGACACGTTCAGAAAACTGGCCGCTTCCTGCGTCGTGAGTTCATGTTTTTGCGGCACCAGCAGCAAAGGCTCTTGTTTGGCCATTTGCCGCAACACGTCGGCAAAGAAACGCAAGGCGCGGGGCGGCAGCTTCAGTACGGGTGTTTCGTGTGTTTGATCACCGTCCGAGCCCACATTGAGAATGATGTCGATGTGATCCGCATTGGAATGGTCCAGCGCCGTCACCAGGCATTGATGGGCAACCGCAGCCATTTCCGCTTCGGCGGCGTTTGCGGGGGCTAGTACTTCTTGGTCTTTCATGGGATTCTCCTTCGCGTAACGGCCCTGAGAAAGGCTGTTCGTAACTGAGTGGGATGGTAGCACCAAACGCAATAAACGCAACAAACGAAATATTTGAAACAAAGTGCGGATGGTGTCAGTGGTCTTGATGTCACGAAGGATTTCTACGACACGCTCTGGGCATAGGCCCGGGCGTGGCCAGCCAGAACTGTTATTTTTACTGCAGCCCCGCCGGAACCTTGGACTTCACCACGCAGTCGCGCATTGCTTGCTCCTAAGCTCATAGCTGCCTGCGCATATTCCACGGTAGCGACAGCCCTATTTGGCACTAATCCTGCGCCAACAACGCGGCCAACTCCTGCAAGCCAATCGCCTGCGCCCCATGGCGCAGGGGGATGCGCTCCAGCCCTGGGTACACCACGTAGCGCTGCGCTATCTGCAGGTCGTCGCAGGCAATGGCAAAGCCCTTTTCCGGGCTGGGCGCCATGGAGCGTTTGATCTCTATGGCCATCTCGGGTTTGCCGCCTTTCTCCAGCACCAGGTCAATTTCTGCGCCGACCTGAGTGCGGTAGAAGTACGGCACACGGCGGTTGCCGACGGCCTGGATCAGGTTTTCGATGCAATGGCCCTCATAGCTCAGGCCGCACACGGGGTGGCCCAGCAAGTCGTTCAAGGTTTCCAACTCCAGCAGGCCGTGCAGCAGGCCGCTGTCGCGCACATACACCTTGGGCGACTTGACCAGCCGTTTGCCCAGGTTGCCACCGTCACCAATCCAAGGGCGCAGCCGGCGCACCAGTTGCAAGTCCACCAGCAGGTCGATATAGCGGTCTATGGTGGGGTTGGCCACGCCCAGCGCGCTGGCAATGCGCGACTGGTTGAGCACGCTGCCCTGGTTGTGCGCCAGCATGGTCCACAGGCGGCCAATGGTCTCGGCAGGCAGGCGGGGCGCAAACATGGGCACGTCGCGCTCCAGGTAACTGCGGATAAAGTCGCGCCGCCAGTCCAGGCTTTGGGTGTCGTCAGCCGCCAGCAGGCTATCGGGAAAGCCGCCGCGCAGCCACAGGGTGCCGTCGGCAATGCCAGCCGCAGCGGCTTCACCCACGTTGATCGGGGCAATGTCGAGGTAGGCCACGCGCCCGGCCAGTGTCTCGCTGGACTGGCGCATCAGGTCCAGCGCCGCCGAGCCCAGTAGCAAAAACTGCCCGCTGCGCAGGCCGGCTTGCCGGTTGTCGTCGATGATGCCGCGCAAGACTTCAAACACACCGGGCGCGCGGTGGATCTCGTCCAATATGACCAGCTTGCCCTGCTGGGCGCGCAGGTAGGTGTCGGCATCTTCCAGCCGCAGGCGGTCGGCGGGGCGCTCCAGGTCCAGGTACACCGCGCCGCCGGGCCAGTCCTTGGCAAGGGTGCGGGCCAACGTGGTTTTGCCCACTTGGCGCGGCCCCAGCAGCACCACCGCAGGGATTTGGAGCAGTTTTTGACGGACAGTGGATTCAAATTGGCGACTTATCATTATTGTAATTTTAACTAATGAAGTTATTTTTGCAATGCTAATATGTATCTGCCAGGCAATGAGGGCAGCCACTCGTCATTTGGGCGACCAGCCGTTGGCCAACCGGCAAGTACCATGCTCACGAATCAACCTGCCCGCCATGGGCTCCAACGGAGAAAGTTATGTTCAGTCATGTGATGTTCGGTGTGAATGACCTTGAGGTCTCGAAGAAGTTTTACGACGCGCTGCTTGGCACGCTGGGCATCGGCCCGGGGGTTGCCAACAAGAGCCGGTATTTCTACCGCAGCCATACAGGTACGTTCGGCATTACCACGCCCATCAACGGCCAGCCCGCGACGCACGGCAATGGCAGCACCCTCGGGTTTACCGCGCAGTCACCGGAACAATGTGACGCATTCCATGCGGCCGGCATCGCCAACGGCGGCACCACCTGCGAAGAACCCCCGGGCTTTCGCGACGGCGCGGCAGGCAAGCTTTACCTGGCGTATCTGCGCGACCCCGACGGCAACAAGATCTGCGCGCTGCACCGGCCTGCCAAGTAAGGCGTGCTGCTTTGGCCTAATTGACTGAAAGCTGAGGCAGGTATTTTTCGAGCAACTCTTGCACGGTGTCGGCCTGTAGCGCATCGCGGCGGCGCTTCATGGCTTCGCGTTCATTTTGGATGGACAACCATCGTTTAAACGCAACAAAGGTGGCCGGGTGCACCGTGTTCATGCGCGCCATGGCGCCATTGCTGGCCACGATGACGGCCGAAAAACCGGGGTCGTCGCCCGCACGCTCGCGGCGGATGATGTCCACCTCAAAACCGTCTTTGTTGACGGCGGTATATTTTTGGCTTTTGCGAATGTGAAAGGTGCTGTCCACTTTTTTCAGCACGCCCAGCATGGAGCTGTCTACCCGTGCCAACTGGGTCGAGAAGAGGATGCGTTTGCGGGTGTCCCACAGCAGGGCGATGTCGCGCGTGGCCAGCGTGTCCGAGTCCAGTCGCACCCCGGCGGTGGACTCGTAGGCGTACAGCGCGTGGGTGCCGACAACGCGAAAATGCGGGCTCAGTTGGGTGTTGACCAGGCGGCTCAGCAGCGCCACGACCATTGGGTCTACCCGGCCCACGCGCAGAGCGCGTGTCCAGCCTCAAAGCGCCCTTGGCGCATGTGGTGTTTTATTCATGACCCAGACTCCCGTTTGGTTCTTTCGTTGAAAATATGTTGTTCTTTTTCGCATGCGTTGGACGTCCTCCCAAACAAACTGCCCCGCAGTGCCCGACCCGCGACGACGAAAAAGCGCTATGCGCCGAAACAAGCCACGGTGCGATACTGGGCCCGATGCAGACCGAATTTCTTGTCCATTTGAGAAATACGTGTTCTGAATTTTGAAAGGAGCGCTTGATTTTGAAGACGTCTTTGATTTTTCAATCCGCCGCTTGGGGGATTGTCATGGGCGTGCTGGGTATGTTGTCTGCTTGCACGACGCCGACCAAACGGTTGTTGCCACAAGAGGCGTTCGGTTCTACGTCAACCTATTCCCGCATGTTCGACGCATCGCCGGCCGAGACCTGCGAGGCGGCCCGGCGTGCCTTGCTGAGCCAGGGCTACGTCATCAACATGAGCAAGGATGATTTGGTGCTTGGACAGAAAAGCTTTCAGCCCGACGCCGAGTCCCACTTGCAGATGGAAATCAGAGTGGTTTGTGCGCCCGAGAGCAAGGACGGAAAAATTACCATCGGATTTGTCACCGCGTTACAGGACCGGTACGCCCTGAAGAAAACCAACAACTCGGCCAGTCTGGGTGTTGGCGCATTTGGTTCGGTCTCGCTGCCGTTCAGTTCTGGCGACGATTCTTTGGTCAAGGTGGCCAGCGAAACAATCAATTCAGAACCGTTTTACGACCGTTTTTTTACCTTGGTACACCGCTACCTGATCGTGGACGCGCCCATCGACGAGGAGCAGCCTTGATCTGACCCGCTACGCACGGGAATGGCAGCACCATCGGGTTTACGGCCCAGTCGCTTGAGAAGAGCCATATACCCCACACACCGAAACGTCAAGTTCAACCTGCGCCGCCCCAGCAGCGCATGCTCGCCCTCGGCCAGTGCGGTGACGCCGTGGTAGGCCAGCCGTGACGGCCCGCCCCACACCACCACGTCGCCATGGACCAGCCGCCAGCGCTGGGGGCGGTCTTTGCGGCTGGGGGTGCCGAACAGAAACACCGCAGGCAAACCCATGGAGAGCGAGACGATGGGTGCGCGCAGGTCTTTTTCGTCTTTGTCCTGGTGCAGCGAGAGTTTGGCCCCAGGCACATATTGGTTGATCAGGCAGGCATCGGGCGTGAAGTTCGCGTAGCCGGCCTGCGCAGCGGCGCGCCGGGCCAGGTCCAGCAGACAGGCGGGCATGGCGGGCCAGGGCCGGCCCGAGAGTGGGTCCAACGCGGCGTAGCGGTAGCCGCTGGCGCTGGACACCCAGCCCAGCGGCCCGCAATTGCTCATGGCCACCGACATGGTGTAGCCGCCGGGGGTTTGCCAGTGGCGCAAGGGAGCTTGAGCGATGACGGACTCGATGGCTTGCAGCAGCGCGGCATCCCCGTCGCGGGCAAAGCCGTGCAGCAGCACCGCGCCGGGCGCGATCTGCGTCAGCGCGGCCTCGGGGGGCAGGGGCAGGTCGTCAAACAGGTCCATCGAATTGAAAATAAAGCATTGTCTAATTTAAATAGTAAAGCGACATTCGAGCGCAGTTTTTTTGGAGCTTTGACTGGCCTCGCTACTGTTTTAAGTACGGTTGCTACTTATTTAATAGCTTCTCACGCAGGTGGGACGGGGGCTAGAGGCTGATTTGGCATATGAAACAAGCCTGCCCCGCCCCCGCCGCAGCAGACAAATACCTTTCCAGCCAAAATGCGCGACTCAGGGCACTCACCGCCCGCATCCATCCCAAGGAGCCCTCAATGACCGATCTCTCCACCTTCCCCGTCACCCACAAGTGGCCCGCCCGGCATCCCGACCGGCTGCAGCTCTACTCGCTGCCCACGCCCAACGGCGTCAAGGTGTCGATCATGCTGGAAGAGACCGGCCTGCCGTACGAGCCGCATCTGGTCAGCTTCGAGACCCACGACCAGATGACGCCGGAATTTCTCTCGCTCAACCCCAACAACAAGATTCCGGCCATCCTCGACCCCAATGGTCCCGGCGGCCAGCCGCTGGCGCTGTTCGAGTCCGGCGCGATCCTGATTTACCTGGCCGAGAAGACTGGGCAGTTCATGCCGCAGGATGCGGCGCAGCGCTACCAGACGATCCAGTGGCTGATGTGGCAGATGGGCGGGGTAGGCCCGATGTTTGGCCAGTTGGGTTTCTTCCACAAGTTCGCGGGCAAGGACTATGAAGACAAACGCCCGCGTGACCGCTATATGGCAGAGGCTAAGCGCCTGCTGGCCGTTCTCGACCAGCGGCTCGCCAACCGCGCCTGGATCATGGGCGACGCCTACACCATCGCCGACATCGCCACCTTCCCCTGGGTGCGTAACCTGATCGGGTTCTACGAGGCTGGTGATCTGGTGGGCATGCAGGATTTTCAGAACGTGACGCGCTCACTGGCTGCCTTTGTGGCGCGGCCGGCTGTCGTGCGCGGGCTCGGGATTCCGGATCGGTCCTGATTTGCTATTTATTGAATAGCTGTTTGCGCGCATTCCAGAAGCTGTCCGCGCTGTACAGCACCAAAGCGATCCAGATCAGATAAAAGCCGATGGCGCGCGCCGGCTCAAACGCTTCGCCGTACAGCCACACGCCCAACAGCATCTGAAGGCTGGGTGAGATGTACTGCAGGATGCCCAGCGTGGCCATGGGGATGCGGCGTGCTCCGGCGGCAAACAGCAGCAACGGGATAGCGGTCAGCGGTCCGGCCAGCAACAGCCAGCCCAAGGTCGCCGGATCGCCTTGCACCAGGGCACCTTGCCCGTTCCACGCCCACCACCCCAGCAGCCCCACCGCCATGGGCGACAGCAGCAGGGTCTCCAGCGTCAGGCCTTCCAGCGCGCCCAGCTTGGCCAGCTTGCGCAACAAGCCATAGATGCCAAACGTGATCGCCAGCACCAAAGCCACCCAGGGCAGTCGCCCAGTCTGCACAGTGAGCCACAGCACGCCTGCCGCTGCCACCGCCACCGCCAGCCACTGCCCAGGGCGCGGACGCTCATTCAAAAAGGCAAACCCCATCGCCACATTGACCAGCGGCAAAATGAAGTAACCCAGACTGGCATCGACCATATGGGCGTTTTGCACCGCCCACACGTACACCGACCAATTGACGGACAAAAGCAGGGCTGACACCCCAAACGCCACCAGAACCCGTGGCTGGCGGGCGACGTCGCGCAGCCAGGCCCAGCGCTTGAGCACGGCCAGCACGCACAGCAGGAAAACAAGCGACCACACCATGCGGTGCATCACGATCTCAAAGGCATTGACCTGGACGAGCTGTTTGAAAAAGACGGGGAGCAGTCCCCAAGCCGTGTAAGCCAGCGCGGCGTAAAGCACGCCAGTATTCATAGTTGGGAGGTGGTCATGTGATGAGTCTTGATGGGTTGGGTGCAGTTCAGAGTCTAGTGGCAACGACATGACAGGTTGAAGACAAGCGCGCGCGGCCGCTTTGTGGCGGGCGATCTGGTGGGCAGGCAGGACTATCCGCAGATGACCCGGGCGCTGGCCGGGGCGGCACAGACCGTCGGCAGCCGACCATCGCCGCCAAAAAATAAACGCTTGACTTCGAGTGCACTCGAAGTTTTACAGTTCAGGCATGAGCACATCCCTGAGTATTGCCGAGGCCGCCCAGGCCACCGGCTTGACCGCCTACACCCTGCGCTACTACGAGCAGATCGGTTTGATTGCGCCGGTTGACCGCCACAGCGGTGCGCGCCGCTACAGCCCCGACGACATGCGCTGGCTTGAATTTTTGGTGCGCCTGCGCGCCACCGGCATGTCGATGCGCGACATGCAGCGCTATGCGCAGTTGCGGCGCCAGGGCAACACGCCCGCCAGCCTGGCCGAGCGCCAGACCCTGATGGAGGGGCATGCCGAGCGTGTCGAGGCGGACATGCGCGTGCTGGGCGAAACACTTGAATACCTCCGCCAGAAGATTCATATCTATGAAGACATGCGGGCGCAGCAAAAGCGCGCCTGAGGTTTGAACCAACCCCTCTGCACCTCACCATTCCACTTTTCAACCCCAAAAGGACACCATGAAAACACGCACACTCGGCCGCAACGGCCCCCCTGTTTCTGCCATCGGCCTGGGCTGCATGGGCATGAGCGATTTCTACAGCAACCGCGACGATGCCGAATCCATCGCCACCCTGCATCACGCCCTGGATCGGGGCCTGAACTTCCTCGATACCGCCGACGCCTATGGGCCGCATACCAACGAATTGCTGATCGGCAAGGCCATCGCCGGGCGGCGCCAGGACGTGTTCCTCGCCACCAAATTCGGCATCTGCCGCGATCCGGCCAACGAAGCGGCGCGCGGCGTCAATGGCCGACCGGACTATGTGAAAGCCAGCTGCGATGCCAGCCTGAAGCGCCTGGGCGTGGAACAGATCGATCTGTATTACCAGCACCGCGTCGACAAAACCGTGCCGATAGAGGAAACCGTGGGCGCGATGGCCGAGCTGGTGCAGGCCGGCAAGGTGCGTTACCTGGGCTTGTCGGAAGCGTCGGCCGCCACCATCGAGCGCGCCTGCAAGGTGCACCCCATCGCCGCGCTGCAGAGCGAATATTCGCTGTGGACACGTGATCCGGAAGTGACCGGCACCCTGGCCGCGTGCCGCAAGCACGGGATCAGCCTGGTGGCCTATTCACCGCTGGGGCGTGGCTTCCTGACCGGCGCGTTTTCCAAACCCGAGGACATCCCCGCCGACGACTACCGCCGCCGTTTTGCGCCGCGCTTTCAGGGCGACAACTTCACCCGCAATCTGGCGCTGGTGGACAAGGTCAAGCAACTGGCACAGGCCAAAGGCTGTGCGGCCTCCCAACTGGCGCTGGCCTGGGTGATGGCGCAGGGTGATGACATCATTCCCATCCCCGGCACCAAGCGGCGCACCTATCTTGACCAGAACATCGCCGCCCTTGAAGTCGAACTGAGCGCAGCAGAACGAGTCGAGCTTGACCAGGCTTTCCCGCCCGATGTCGCCGCAGGCATGCGTTACCCGGAATCCTTCATCGATTCTGTCAACGTCTAGACCCTGGAGAAGCGTCAAAGCGTCGCGCAATTACTACGGTTTCCATAGCTGTCTGCGCATACTGCACCTGGGCTAGAGACTTATTTTCTTCGTAACTTAAACACCCGCTCACAACCGCCCCGGCCAACCATTGCCGCACATAGTCGGGCGTGGCCGGGGGGTGTTTCATGCGGTTCCTGTGGGTCAAAGAATGGCGGAATGAACGGCGAAATGAATCGCCAAAGCAGGGGCAGAATGCGGGTCAGATGTGGCTACGGAAAAAGAGCCACATAACAATTATTTTTATAGTCACAAAAGAAACCATCACCATGAACTTTGGACTTGTCGCACATCGATTGCATCGCCTCGGCCCGGACAGCAGCCTGCTGCGCTGGGCGCGCGCTTGTGAACCCGGCCTGCGCGCGCTGGGCCTGAGCTTGCACGCCACCGGCGGTGCCTATGACGCGCTGAGCAAATACAAACTGCTGGACGGCCAACTCCACCCCGTGGGCAATGGCCGCGACGGCGGGCTGATGCGCCTGGTGTCGCGCATGGCCGGTGGCCTGGCGCCGCAGGCCGCCCTGGACGGCGTGTTTTTCCTGATCGACCCGGTTGACCCGACCTCGATCTACCCCGAAGCCCAGGCACTCAAACGCCAGTGCGTGATTCACGGCAAACCGTTTGCATCAACACTTGCCGGGGCCATGGAATGGGTGGCGGTGGAGTTGACCAACGCCGGTCTGCACACGCTGTGCGTGCCCGAGACCGCGCCGCTGTTTGCGCTCGAATCCCAGGTGGCGGCACTGGTCGCCCACGATGCGCTGAAAGACCAGATGGTGGCCTTTGCCGCCGAGCATTTCGACACCTTGTCGCGCTTTGCCGGCCGCGTGGCCACCGGCACCACCGGCAAGCGCCTGAACGAAATGGCCTGGTCGCGTGGCTGGCCGCAAACGCAGCCCTGGGTCACCTGCTACCAAAGCGGCCCGCTCGGCGGCGACGCGCAGATTGCCGAACTGGTGCTGGACCAGCGCTGCCAGAAAGTCATCTTTTTTGAAGACCCGCATGTGGCCCGCCAGCACGAGGCCGACATCCAGTTGCTGGAGCGCGCCGTGTGCAGCGCCCACCACGCCACCACCTGCTTCAACACCCCGACCATGGCCAGGCGCTGGGCGCAGGCGGTGGTGCGCGGGCTGGGGGGTCCGGCTCGATCCTGATTTGATAGCATCTAACGTAGATTAGACGGTGGCTTGAGCCTGATTTGGCTTGAATCCTTATGGCTTTTCAGCTGACGCCGCGGGTGCTTGGGCCACAGCGACCGAGGGGCGACAATCTAGCCCCGGGAAGCCACCCATCCCCAACATCAGGAGCAGCAACATGACCCAGGACTTGAACCAGCAGAACGAATTGAAGAAGACGGAGCTGTGCGATTCGTGCGCTGGCATCCAGCGCAACTGGCGCCGCGCCCCAGGACACGCCGAACTGGTGCAAGGCGAGAACCGCAAAGAACCGCGCAGCCACGGTCAGGTCACCATCACCAGCTACGTCTGTGCCCGCTGCGGCACGGAGTGGGAGTACGAGAACAACAAGGTCAACCTGCACGCGGGTTGGTCGGTGGTGGGCCAATAGACGGCGCGAAGTGAACGGCTTTGCGGTCAAACCGCTGCGACAGCGCGCCGTAGTGCCGCACGCGCCAGCAGCCGCGTGGAGTCCAGCGTCGGCAGCGCAGAGTTAGCGTCGCTGATGATCAGCGGTATCTCGGTGCAGCCCAGGATGACGGCGTCGCAGCCTTCTTCTTTCAGGCGCGCAATGACTTGCTGGAAGTACGCCACGCTTTCAGGCCGGGCTGCGCCGGGCACCAGCTCGTCCATGATGATGCGGTTGATCTCGGTGCGCTCGGCCTCGGTCGGGCGCTGGCAGGCCAAGCCTTGCGCGGTGAGCTTTTCAGGATAAACCTCGCTGTCCACCAGCCAGCGCGTGCCGGTGAGCCCCAGGCGGCGAAAGCCGCGCGCCGCAGCTTCGGCAGCAACCACTTCGGCGATGTGCAGCCAGGGCAGCGGCGAGCGCGGTGCCACATAGGCAAACGCCTGGTGGATGGTATTGTCGGGGCAGATCAAAAAGTCGGCGCCCATGCGGGCCAGCTTTTGGGCCGAGTCCAGCATCAGGTCGCCCACGCCCTGCAGGTCGCCACGGTCCAGGCAGTGCACATACGCGGCCAGCGACGGCGTGTGCATGGAGACCTCGGGGTGTGCGTGGGGGCCGAGCAGCTGCGCACCTTCGGCGCAGATGGTGCGATAACAAAGCGCTGCGCCTTCAGCGGAGCAGCCGACGATACCGATGTGTTGGGGCATGGCAGTGGTGTGGCACGAGATGGTGCCGGTGGTTGGACGCGCGCCGATGGTACTGCGCCGCCGTGGTCAGCCGGGGCGCTTCATGGCGTCGAGGTGATTTCGCTTAGACTCTTGCCAGAATTGGAAACTGCCGGGGGAATGCGAGCCCCGAGCCTGCAAGCAAACAATTCTCATGTAAAAAAATAGGTTGCAAAAAGCAGGAATTGCCCTACCCGTCTCATGACCCGATACCCAGAAACACCCACGAAAACCCGCTGGCTGGTGCGCATGCATCATCGTATGCGTACCGGGTCTTTGGCCTTGATGTTCGTGGCAAGCGGTATGCACATTTTCGCAAAGAATTACAGCGTTACTGCCTGGGCACTTTTGGCACTGCTTTTTCTGGTCTATCCCCACGTTCAATATTGGCGCGCGGCCAGGGCCGCCGATGGCGTGAAAACGGAGTTGGACAACCTGCTGATTGACTCCTTTTTGCTTGGCCTGTTCATGGCGGCACTGGAATTCCCCCTTTGGCTGAGCTTTGCAGCCATGACTGCCACCTTGACCAATAACGCAGCCAACAAGGGCTGGCCTAGTGTCCCGAAAAACGTGCTGGCCATGCTGGCCGGCGCATTGATGTGGGTCGCTGTCCGCGGATTCAAGTTCTCACCCGATACCGGCTGGCCGCTCACGATTTTTTGCATGGTTGGCACCTGCGGCTACGTGCTCGTGATCGGCCATGCCGGATTCAGAAGAAACCTCCAGCTGCGCCGGGTTCGGGAGGAGTTGCGAACGCGTGAAAAAGAACTGTTGAAAGCCAACCAGGCCCTGGTCGTCAATCTCCAGGAAATTGAAGCCCTGCAGCAACAGTTGCGTGAGCAGGCCAGTCGGGATTCGCTGACCGCTCTGTACAACCGTCGCTACCTCGACGCCACACTGGAGAGAGAACTGGCGAGCTGCAAGCGCGAAGGGAAACCACTTTCCCTGGTCATGATTGATGTCGATGATTTCAAGAAATACAACGATCGTCACGGCCATCAGGCCGGCGATCAATGCTTGATCGCCGTTGCGAAAACCTTGCAGGCGAGCGCGAAGCGGGCCAGCGATCTGGCAGCGCGATACGGCGGTGAAGAATTCTTGCTGGTGTTGCCGGGCATGGACGCGACGACCGCACAAGGACTGGCCGAGGAGCTGCGCCGGTCCGTGGAAGCGTTGAAAATTCCCCACGAGCAGTCGCACAGCGGCAAGGTCACCATCAGTATCGGCCTGGCTGTCATGACGAATGACAGCTACAAGGATGTCGCGGGTTTATTGCGTGCCGCGGACGAGGCCCTCTACCATGCCAAGCATGGCGGGCGTAATCAGGTTCGACTTGCTGCGCAAACGCGCCGTGCGGCGCGCGTTGCGGAAAGTGTCGCTGTGAATCTGGTTCAACTGGTTTGGCATCCGGCCTACGAATCCGGTCAAGCCGAACTTGACGCCCAGCATCGGGCATTGTTTGGACACGTCAACGACATCCTTGCCGCGTTGCTGCTGGAGCGACCGATCGATGAGGTTGCCGCACTCATCGACACGCTGATTTGCGATGTTGCCGAACATTTTGAGGACGAGGAAAAAATCATTTTGGCCGCCGGTTTTCCCGGTGCGGCGGCGCATGCTGCGATGCACCGCGAACTCATCGATCACGCCGGCTATCTGGTCAGCCGCTTTAAAACCAGGGACCTTGACAGGGGGGAGCCGTTTCAATTCCTTGCACATGACTTGGTCGCTAGGCACATACTGGGGGAGGATCGTGAGTTTTTCCCCCATTTGAGCGCCCAGTGCTAACGAGGTGCAACGGAGAACATGAATGCAGCGCAGACTCTTTTTGACCGCAGTGCCTTGCCTGGCGCTCAGTGGTGTCGCCCGGGCGGCGCTGCCGGACGACCAGCCCCAGCCCCACTACACCGTGTCTGCCGCGCAATTGCAGCAGGCGGTAGCGCAGCGTTTTCCGCTGCGCTATCCGGTGGCGGGCCTGCTGAATCTGGATCTGCAGGCGCCGCGCCTGCGCCTGCTGCCTGAGCAAAACCGCGTGAGCGCCGAGATGGCGGTCGAGGCCGCCGGCCCGGCGCTTGAGCGCCGCCACACGGGCACGTTCGAGGTGGACTTTGCGCTGCGCTACGAGGCCAGCGACCGCACCCTTCGCGCCTACCAATTGCGCTTCAAGCACTTGCACGTCGCGGGCCTGCAGCCAGCGGCATCAGAGTTGCTTAACAACTACGGACCAACCTTGGCCGCGCAGTCCTTGCGCGAGGTGGTGTTGCACCAATTGCGCCCGCAGGACCTGGCCCTGGCCGATGTCATGGGGATGCAGCCGGGCAGCATCACGGTGACGGACAAAGGCCTGGTGATTGACTTTGTGCTCAAGCCGCTGTGACAGGTCTAAAAAAGTTATTTTTTGTAAGTGTTTATTGCTAGACTGGTGCGGCCTCATTTCAAGCAATCGATGTCATGCCCGACGACACGCAGCGGATAAACCGCCAAACCGCCGATGAAACAAACCAAACTACGCGACTGGCTGCTGCTAGGCACCTACCCGCGGTTTTTTCTTCCCATTTTCCTGATCATTGTGGCGACCAGTTTGGTGCGTTACAGCCTCCTTGTGGACTCAGAAATGGGGGAAGCCCATGCGCGCGTCGACACGGAAATCAATCGACTCGGGCACTTCATGCTGCCCCTTCTCATCCACGCGAGAGGCCCTGCCAACGCCACCCGGGTGCAAGAACTGCTCGATGCGGAGACCCGGTTTAACCCCGACATCGAGGCCTTGCGCTGGCAGTTGGACGGCGTGCAGACGGATTCGGTTAACCAGGTCAGGAAGCAGGCAGAGGTACCGCGCTGGTTTTCAGCGCTGGCTCACACAGAGCGGCTGAAAAAGCAGTTTTCCGAAACACTGGCCGATGGCCAGACGGCCATGCTCGCGGTGGTCATTCGACCCGATGCATCGCTGCTTGCGGTATGGAAGACCGTGGCCACCCAACTGCGGATTTCCCTGTTCAACATCGCCATCATTTTTATTCTGCTGACCCTGCTTCTGCGCGCCAACGCGCGCATGCTCAAGCGGCTGTCGCTGGCCACAGAGAGTTTTAAGGCCGACAGCCTGGACACCCGCATGCCCGTGACGGGAACGCTGGAGGCCCGGGCCGTCGCCAAAACATTCAACGGCATGGCCAGCCAAATCCAGGCCCTGGTGAAGTCGCTGCAGGAAACCCAACGCCAGCAAAGCGAGCAATTGCACTTTACCCGCCAGTTGGTCGATGCCCTGCCCCTGCCGATTTTCGTGCGCAGCGAAGGCGGCCTGTGTCTGAGCGTCAATCGGGCGTGGGAGCACCTCTTTGACACCCGTGAGGCAGATCTGCTTGGCAAACCCATGCCCAGTGATTTTCTGGCTCTGCCGGGCGAGCGCGCAGGCAAAGGCGTGGTCGCCAACGTCAGGCGCTTACCGAAACAGGAGCGCGAAATCCGGCTCATGACCGCGCTGGGCGAGTCGCTGGACGCGGCCTATTTCAAGGCCTCTTTCACCACCATCGACGGCATTCCGGCCGGGACCATCAGCACCCTGGTTGACATTACCGAGCGCAAGCAGGCGCAAGCCGCCTTGATGGCCGAAAAAGAGCGCGCCGAGGTCACGCTGGCCTCCATTGGCGATGGCGTCATCACAACCGATCTGGCCGGACGCATTGATTCCATCAATGCGGTTGCGCGCTTGCTGACCGGCAGCACGGCCGAGCAGGCCCAAGGATGCCGCCTGCCCGATATTTTCCGGCTCGACAGTGAAGCAGGTCAGTGGCCATCCGGCAACCCGGTGGCAGACATCCACACCACAGACCGCGTGGTGCATGCGGCCAGTCAAATCCTGATCCACCGTTCGGGCAAGCACTACACGATTGACTTCACAGCGGCGCCGATCAGAAAGAGCGATGGCAGCGCCGTCGGATGCGTCCTGGTCTTTCGCGATGTGACGCCAACCCGCCTGCTGGCGCAGGAACTTTCGTGGCAGGCGCGTCATGATGTGCTCACCGGCCTGTACAACCGGGCGGCGCTGGCGCAGCGTTTGACCCACGCGCTGTCGTTGGCCAGGCAAGATCAAAAATTGCTGGCGGTATGTCTTTTGGATCTGGACCATTTCCAGCTTGTCAATGATCAACACGGAAACCGGGTCGGCGACAGACTGCTCAAGGAGGTGGCCCTGCGTCTGCAGGCATTTGCCACCGACAGCGACGCCATTGCCCACATGGGCGGCGACGAATTTGTGGTGTTGCTGGGCGACCAGTTGAATCTGCAAACCATCGAAGCCAGAGTGACCCAGCTGCTGCAGCGCCTTGCCGTGCCCTACGCCATTAACGGCACGATGGTTGCCATTTCGGTCAGTGCCGGTGTGGCGGTCTTCCCGCTCGATGACGTCAATCCCGACACCTTGTTGCGCCATGCCGATCAGGCCATGTACCAGGCCAAAAGTACTGGTCGCAACCGTATGCACCTCTTTGACGCCAAACTGGACCGCGAGGTGCAAACCCACCAGGTCAGGCAAACCCGTGTTTTTCAGGCGCTGCGCGACGGCGAGCTTCGCCTGCACTACCAGCCCAAAGTCAATATGCGCAGCAACGCGGTGTATGGCATGGAGGCACTGCTGCGTTGGCAACACCCCGAACAAGGCCTGCTCGGACCGGCCCATTTTCTCGATTTGGTCGAGAACACCGACTTGATGGTCGATATTGGCGAATGGGTTTTGCAGCAGGCGCTGAGTCAAATGAAGCGCTGGGTGGAACTGGGGTATCAGTGGGTGGTCAGCGTCAACATTGCCGCACGGCACTTTCACCGCCCGGACTTCGTTGCCCGCTTACAGGAAATTCTGAGCGCCTACCCCGAGGTGTCGCCGACCCATCTGGAGCTGGAAATTCTGGAGTCCGCGGCGCTTGAAGACGTCAACCACATGCACTGGGTCATGCGAAGCAGCCAGGCGCTGGGCGTTCGATTTGCGTTGGACGACTTTGGCACCGGCTTCTCTTCCCTGTCCTATCTCAAGCGCCTGCCGGCTGAGACGATCAAGATCGACCAGACCTTCGTTCGAGGCATCCTGGACGATGACGATGATTTGACACTGGTCATTGCCATTGTGGCGCTTGCCAATGCCTTCCATCGCCAAGTCATCGCGGAAGGGGTAGAAACCGTCGCGCATGGCCAGCGTTTGCTGCAGTTGGGGTGCGAGCTGGCGCAAGGCGCTGGCATTGCCCGCTCCATGCCCCCGCAAGACGTGGTGCGGTGGGCTCAGAACTACCGGTTTTTCGCTTGAGACAACGCAGATTGACGCACTGAATCCGCCAACTCGCGCAGACATCTCAGACCTTATGGGGCGGCGAGAGGATGCGCTTGATAATGCCGGCTGTGAAGAAAAAGTCTGCATGAAAATCCACCGCCCCTCGCTGCTGTCTGCGCTCGCCTTCCTGGGCCTGGCGCTACCCTGGCTGAATCCGTTTTCACCGGGGCCGACGCCCAACGTGGTGCCCTGGCTCGCCGCGCTGGCGGGTTTCGCCGTCATGCTGCCGTGGCTGGCGCGGGCACGGCCGGCCCAGGTGGCGGCACTGGCGGCCAGCGCCTGGCTGCTGGTGGCGCTGCTGAGCGCGCTGCTGGGTCTGCTGCAGTATTTTGGGGCGACTGGCGCGTTGGAACCCTGGGTCAACAGCACCGGCCTGGGCGAGGCCTATGCCAACCTGCGCCAGCGCAACCAGTTTGCCACGCTGACCAATATCGGCCTGGCGGCCTTGCTGTGGTGGGTGGCGCAGGGTTCTGCCACCCCCGACGTGGCGGGTGCAAGCCCGCGTTCATCGTCTCTCAACTGGCGCACTTTGATGCCGCTGGCGGCGGCGGCCTTGCTGGCGCTGGGCAACGCGGCGTCCTCGTCACGCACAGGGCTGGTGCAACTACTGTTGTTGACGCTGCTGGCTGCGGTCTGGCGGGCCAGTGGCTGGCGCCAGCCCGCCGTGCGCCGGGTGCTGCTGGTGGCCGTGCTGGCCTATGCCGTGGGTGCGGTGGCATTGCCGCTGCTGGCGGGCCGGGATCTCCATGCCAGCGGCATGCTGGCGCGCTTGCAGGTCGGCGACTCGGCCTGCGCCAGCCGCCTGACCCTGTGGGCCAATGTGCTGCACCTGATCGCGCAAAAGCCCTGGTTCGGCTGGGGCTGGGGCGAGCTCGATTACGCGCACTTCATCACGCTCTACCCGGGCCGGCGCTTTTGCGACATTCTGGACAACGCCCACAACCTGCCGCTGCATCTGGCCGTCGAATTGGGCCTGCCGCTGGCAGCGGCGCTGTGCGGCACCGGCCTGTGGCTGATTGCGCGCGCCAAACCCTGGCGCGAGTTGGACGCGACGCGCCAACTGGCCTGGTCGGTGCTGGCCTTGATCCTGCTGCACAGCCTGCTGGAGTACCCGCTGTGGTACGGACCGTTCCAGCTGGCGTTTGGCCTGAGCGTCTGGCTGCTATGGCGCCACGCAGCGCCCTCATCGCCCCAACGATTTAAACGTTTTGAGCCGCTAGCCCCCGTCCTGCCTTCGTTAGCAGCTATGTTAATGCTAGTGTTTGTGGCATGCACCGCCTGGGACTACGAGCGCGTCAGTCAGCTCTACCTGAGCCCCAAAATGCGCGCCGAGGTCTATCGCGAGCACCCGCTGGCAAAAATTCAGGGCAGCTGGCTGTTTCAGGATCAGCTGCGCTTTGCCGAGCTCACCACCACCGCCTTGACCGCCGCCAATGCGGCGCACCTGCACCAGTTGGCCCTGGCCCTGCTGCATTTTTCGCCCGAGCCGCGCGTGATTCAAAAGCTGATCGACAGCGCCACGCTGCTCGGGCGCCTTGAGGAGGCGCAGTTCTACCGGCTGCGTTACCAGGCGGCGTTTCCTGACAGCCTGGCAAGCTGGGCCTCGGGCACCCCCCAAGCCAAAACTGAGGCTGATCCAGAAAACACCATGAGCTTGCCGACCAGCGCTGTCGTGAACCGCATAATCCGAAGGAGAAGATAAGCAACCACCGATCAGGGAAGAAGCAACGACGTGCTTGACGACATCAAAAAAACACTCTGGGCCACCGCCGACAAGCTGCGCGCCAACATGGACGCCGCCGAATACAAGCACCTGGTGCTCGGCCTCATCTTCGTCAAATACATCTCCGACACCTTTGCCGCCCGCCGCGCCGAGCTAACCACGCGCCTGACCAACCCGGCTGATGACTACTATTTTGAGGATGCCAGCACCGATGACCTGGCCGCCGAGCTGGAAGACCGCGACTACTACAAAGAGGTCAACGCCTTCTGGGTGCCCGAAGCCGCCCGCTGGGAAAGCCTGCGTTCTGCCGCCAAGCAACCCGACATTGGCAAACGCATCGACGAAGCCCTGACCCTCATTGAAACCGAAAACCCCAAGCTCAAGGGCATTCTGGACAAGCGCTACGCCCGTGCCCAGTTGCCCGACGGCAAGCTCGGCGAGCTGGTGGACTTGGTGTCCACCATCGGCTTTGGCGACAACCCCAGCACCGCGCGCGACGTGCTGGGTCAGGTGTACGAATACTTTCTGGGCATGTTCGCCAGCGCCGAGGGCAAGCGCGGCGGGCAGTTTTACACCCCGGCGAGCATCGTCAAAACCCTGGTGGCAATACTGAGCCCCCACACCGGCAAGGTCTATGACCCCTGCTGCGGCTCGGGCGGCATGTTTGTGCAAAGCGAGAAATTCATCGAAGCGCACGGCGGCAAAATTGGCGACGTGGCCATCTACGGGCAGGAGGCGAATCCGACCACCTGGCGCCTGGCCGCCATGAACCTGGCGATTCGCGGCATTGACTTCAACCTGGGCCGCGAACCCGGCGACACCTTCACCCGCAACCAGCACCCCGACCTGCGTGCCGACTTCATCCTGGCCAATCCACCGTTCAACATCAGCGACTGGTGGCACGGCAGCCTGACCGGTGATGCGCGCTGGGTCTATGGCGATCCGCCGCAAGGCAACGCCAACTACGCCTGGCTGCAGCACATGCTGCACCACCTGAAACCCACCGGCCGCGCCGGCATCGTGCTGGCCAATGGCTCCATGAGTTCGAGCCAGAACAGTGAGGGCGTGATCCGCGCCGCCATGGTCGAGGCCGACGTGGTCGAGGTCATGGTGGCGCTGCCGGGCCAGTTGTTTTTCAACACCCAGATTCCGGCCTGCCTGTGGTTTCTGGTCAAGCAGAAGACGCATCGCCAGGGCGAAGTGCTGTTCATCGACGCCCGCAAACTGGCCACCATGATCAGCCGCGTGCAGAGTGAGTTCACTGACGAGGTGATAGCCCGCATTGCGGGCACGGTGGCGGCGTGGCGCGGTGAGCCAGATGCGGCCCCCGTAGGTCGGGTTAGCCCGCCAGGGCGTAACCCGACAAGCGACTACCAGGACATCCCCGGCTTCTGCCGCAGCGTCACGCTGGCAGAAATCGCCCAGCATGGCCACGTCCTCACCCCCGGCCGCTACGTGGGCGCGGAAGAAGTGGAAGACAACGACGAGGACTTCGCCACCAAGATGCAGCAGCTCACCGAGAAGCTGGGCGAGCAGATGGCCAAGGGCGCGGAGCTGGATCAGTTGATACGCGCCAAGCTGGGAGGGTTAGGATATGAGCTCTGAAAACTGTTGTACCCATTTGCGAAAGGACCCAAGCTATGCTGCAAACCTATGAAGCGGTGTTACAGCCAAACGGCAGTCTTCTGTTCTTGGACTTGCCCGCGATGCCGACTCGAAAGCCACAGCGTGTGCTCGTCACGTTCACAGATGAGCCAATATCCGTTGACACTGCACTGTGCGGCGCAACTTTGAGCGAAGCTGCCTTGGCGCAAGATTGGCAGCGTGAAGAGGAGGATGTCGCATGGGCCCATTTGCAATCCGCCAAGTAATCTTGCTACCGTTTCCGTTTTCAGACCTCACCGCCAGCAAACTGCGCCCCGCCCTGGTGTTGGCAGATTCAGGCAAAGGTGACTGGGTACTGTGCCAAATCACCAGCAACCCGTATGCCGACCCGTCCGCAATCACCCTCACCGATGCAGATTTTGCGCAAGGCAGCCTGCAACGTGTGAGTTACGCCCGTGCCAGCAAGATTTTTACCGCCCATGAAAGCCTGTTTCAGCGTGCGGCAGGGCAACTTAAACCAGACTGCCATAGTCAGGTGGTGAAGGTCATTGTGGATTTGCTGCAGGCTGGGGCCCTGCATGACCAGTGACTTGCAAAGCCTGGGTTTGCAGCTAACGGACCTGTTCCGCCAGGCCATCCATGCCGCCAACGTGGCGGTGGACGACCTCATTCAACGCGGCGAGCGTGACAGCACCCGCATCGATCATCAGCTCGACCACATGCTCGGTTTTTGCTGCGACCCGGACATGCTACTGGTCTTCAAGCGGCTGTGCCGCTATTACTTCACCATCGACCCGGTGGCGACGGCTGAGCACGTCCATGCGTATCGGGTGATGTGGGATATGCCGGATGAAGCGGTGGCGGGGGGCGGGGTATGAGTGCTGAGTGGCGCCAAGTCAGCCTCAAAGAAATCACGTCTGTTCTTGGTGACGGCCTTCATGGCACGCCCGAATACGACCCAAATGGCGATCACTTCTTTATCAATGGAAACAACCTCAGCAACGGCAAGATAGTCTTTAACGACACAACGAAACGTGTCTCAGCTTCTGAATCCAGCAAACACAAGAAGAATCTCACCGACAGAACAATACTGGTTTCGATTAACGGCACATTGGGTAATGTTGCTTTTTACGCCGGTGAAAAAGTTGTTCTCGGTAAAAGCGCATGTTATTTCAACGTGATGGCAGGCGTTGATAAGCACTTCATCCGCTACGTCCTTGATAGTGAGATTTTCCAAGGCTACATACAGAATCTTGCCACCGGCTCAACGATCAAGAACGTGTCTCTCAAGTTGATGCGCGACTTTCAGTTCAGCCTGCCTCCCGTCGATCTACAACAACGAATTTCGGGGATTCTGGCGTGCCTCGACGACCATCTCACCCTCCTGCGCGAAACCAATGCCACGCTCGAAGCCATCGCCCAGGCGCTGTTCAAATCGTGGTTTGTCGATTTCGACCCCGTACGCGCCAAGCTGGAAGGCCGCGGCCCCGAAGGCATGGACGAGGCCACCGCCCGGCTGTTTCCCGACAGCTTCGAGGAGTCGGAGCTGGGCTTGGTGCCGAGGGGGTGGCGAGTACTGCCGATTGGCGATGCGGTTGAGGCTGTTGGTGGTGCCACGCCAGACACCAAAAATCCCGCTTACTGGGAACCCGCCATTCACTGCTGGACGACGCCCAAAGACCTTTCTGGCATTGCTGCGCCGGTGCTACTGAACACCGAACGCAAACTCAGCGACCAAGGCTTGGCCAAGATCGGTTCAGGCGCGCTGCCCATTGGCACTTTGCTTTTGTCATCCCGCGCACCAATTGGCTACTTGGCGCTGGCACAAGTGCCACTGGCGATCAACCAAGGCTACATCGCCATGCCACCCGGCGGCTTGCTGCCGCCTTTGTACATGCTGTTTTGGTGTCGTCAGAATATGGAGAACATCAAAGGCCGGGCCAATGGTTCGACTTTCATGGAGATCAGCAAAAAGGCTTTTCGTCCCATTCCGGCGCTGGCGCCATCGCGGGAAGCGGTGAACGCATTTACAGAGGTTGCCGGCGCATTATTTGAGCGGCTTATTCAAAACGAGAAACAAGCCCAAACCCTCGCCACCCTGCGCGACACCCTTCTCCCGCGCCTGATCTCGGGCCAGTTGCGCCTGCCAGAGGCGCAAGCCGCCACCGAGGATGCGCTGGCATGAATCCGATCGTTTTAAATTACTACTTATTTGATAGCTTCTAACGCTTATTCCACGGGGGCTACAGGTCAATTTGTCATATAAATTCATCCATTTTGAAGCGCTGGACCCGTCAGCAGCATCAAACCAAGTCATTTGCCAAAATAAACCAACTAGGTTAATATTCCACCCATGGAAAAGAACTCGCCACATTGCAAGTTGTCCGTCATCAAAGCGCTGGTGGAGACAGGCAAGGTGCGAACCACGCAATCGGCGCGAGTGGGCGCGGATGCCTTGGGCTTCGACTTTGCCGGTATGTTGGCAGTGGTGTCGGCGCTGACCACCGCAGATTTCTACAAGAGCATGACCACGCACGCCGACCACACGATCTGGCAAGACGTGTACCGCCCGAGCACAGCTGCGGGGGATGTGTATTTGAAACTGACGGTCATTGACGATGTGCTGATCGTGTCCTTCAAGGAGCTATGAATATGAAATGCCCTGTTTGCGGTTCGGCTGAACTGATCCACGACACCCGCGACTTGCCCTACACCTACAAAGGCGAAACTGCCACCATTCCTGCGGTGACGGGTGACTTTTGCCCGGCCTGTGCCGAGTCCATCCTGGATGCCGCCGAGTCTGAGCGCGTGATGCGTGAGATGCGGGCGTTTTCCAAGCAGGTGAACGCCTCCATCGTTGACCCCGGTTTCATCATGAGCGTGCGCAAAAAACTCGATCTGGACCAGCGCGAGGCCGCCGAGATATTTGGCGGCGGTGTGAACGCGTTCTCGCGCTATGAAAACGGCAAGACCAAGCCGCCGCTGGCGCTGGTCAAACTGCTCAAGGTACTGGACCGGCACCCGGATTTGCTGACCGAGGTGCGGGCGGCTTGATGCACTGGCGTGCATTTCACGACCCGGATGAACTACTATTTTGGTAGCTGTTAACCCTTATTCCACGGGGGCTACAGGCCAATTCGATTAAAAAAATCCCAAGGTCGCATCCAACCTGTATAAAAAATCGCATTTTCTATACATATCCCGGCTAACATGTAAAGAAAGCTTTAATTTCCATACAGGTTGCTCCCTTCAAGGTCGCCCATGCCCGCACTCACGCCGCTTGAACAACTCAACCCCGCGCGGTTCGAGACGCCCGCGATTCTGAAGAAGCTGGCCAGCAGCAGCCGCAAGCTGGCTGAGCTCAAGGGCGTGGCGGCCTCCATTCCCAATCAGGGCATTCTGATCAACACGCTGGCGCTGCAAGAGGCCAAGGACAGTTCCGAGATTGAGAACATCGTCACCACGCATGACGAGCTGTTCAAGGATGATGTGCTGCCCGAAGCCTTTGCCAGCCCCGCGGCCAAAGAGGTGTTGCGTTACCGCCAGGCCTTGCAGGTCGGCTTTGAACTGGTGCGCACCAGCGGCTTGCTGACGGTGAACCACATCATCCAGATTCAGGGCGAGCTGGAGCGCAACAACGCAGGTTTTCGCAAGCTGCCGGGCACGGCGCTCAAAGACGGTGGCGGGCAAACCATCTACACGCCGTCGCAGGACCCGGCGCAAATCATCGAACTCATGCGCGGCCTGGAGCGCTTCATGAACGACGCGGACTTGTTTGACGCCGACCCGCTGATCAAGATGGCGCTGATCCACCACCAGTTTGAGAGCATCCACCCGTTTTATGACGGCAATGGCCGCACCGGGCGCATTGTGAATGTGCTGTACCTGGTGAAAGAAGGCTTGCTCGACATTCCTGTGCTGTACCTCAGCCAGCACATCGTGCGCCACAAGGCAGACTATTACCGGCTGCTGCAAAACGTGCGCGAGGACGATGCCTGGGAAGACTGGGTGCTGTATCTGCTGGAGGCGGTGGAGCAAACGGCCGGTCAAACCATCACCACCGTGCAGGCCATCAAGACGGCGCTGTTCGATTACAAGCAGCGCATTCGCGCCGGCTACAAGTTTTACAGCCAGGATTTGATCAACAACCTGTTCATGCACCCGTACACGAAAATCGAATTTGTGCAGCGCGACTTGCAGGTGTCACGCCTGACAGCAACCAAGTATCTGGAAGCGCTGACAGAAGGCGGGTTTGTGCAAAAGCAAAGAATCGGGCGCGGCAACTATTACGTCAATCTGGCTCTGAACGCGGTTTTGCAAGGCCAGCCTCAAGGCACGCCATGACCGAAGACCAACTCGAACAGGAAACCCTGGCCTGGCTGGCCGACGTGGGCTACACCCATCTGTATGGCCCCGACATCGCCCACGATGGCCCTGCGCCCGAACGCAGCCATTACCGCCAGGTGGCGTTGCCGTTTCGCTTGCGTGAAGCCATCCTCAAACTCAACCCTGACATTCCCAGCGCGGCGCGTGAAGACGCGTTCAAGCAGATTCTGGACCTCAGCATCCCGGCGCTGTTGAGCGCCAACCAGCACTTTCACCGTTTGCTGGTCACCGGCGTGCCGGTGCAGTACCAGAAAGACGGCCAAACCCGGGGCGACTTTGTGCGGCTGGTCGACTGGGCCACGCCCGAGCGCAACGAGTGGCTGGCGGTGAACCAGTTTTCAATCAAGGGCGCGCACCACACGCGCCGCCCCGACATCATCCTGTTCGTCAACGGCCTGCCGCTGGTGCTGCTGGAACTGAAGAACCCGGCGGACCTGAATGCGGATGTGTGGAAGGCGTTTGACCAGATCCAGACCTACAAGGAGCAAATCCCGGACGTGTTCCAGTACAACGAGGTGCTGGTCATCACCGATGGCACCGAGGCGTTGATGGGCTCGCTCTCCAGCAACGCCGAGCGCTTCATGGCGTGGCGCACCATCGACGGCAGCAGCCTGGACCCGCTGGGCGAGTTCAACGAGCTGCAAACCCTGGTGCGCGGCGTGCTTAGCCCCCAGTATCTGCTGGACTACCTGCGCTACTTTGTGCTGTTTGAAGACGACGGCGGCCTGATCAAGAAGATTGCCGGCTACCACCAGTTTCACGCCGTGCGTCTGGCCATTGGAAAAGTGGTGGCGGCGTCGCGCCCCGGCGGCTCACAAAAAGGCGGCGTCGTCTGGCACACCCAGGGCAGCGGCAAGAGCATCACCATGACCTGCTTTGCCGCGCGTGTGATGCAGGAACCCGCGATGGAGAACCCCACCATCGTCGTCATCACCGACCGCAACGACCTGGACGGCCAGTTGTTTGGCGTGTTCAGCCTGGCGCAGGATTTGTTGCGAGAGCAGCCGGTGCAGGCCCGTACCCGGCAGGAGTTGCGCACGCTGCTGAGCAACCGGCCTTCGGGCGGCATTGTGTTTGCCACGATCCAGAAGTTCATGCCCGGGGAAGACGAAGACATGTTCCCGGTGCTGTCCGAGCGGCACAACATCGTCGTGATCGCCGATGAGGCGCACCGCACCCAATATGGCTTTGAGGCCAAGCTCAAGACGCGCAAATCCCCCGTAGGTCGGGTTAGCCCGCAGGGCGTAACCCGACAAGACGATGAACCGTTGTCGGGTTACGCTGCGCTAACCCGACCTACCAAAGTCATCGTTACTGGCGACGGCATGACGGCTGAACACCGGGTTGAATTTGCGCCGCCATTGTCCGCTGATGGTGATCTGTTGTCGGGTTACGCTGCGTTAACCCGACCTACCACTTTCGCCGCGCATTACCAGGCGGGCTACGCCCAGCACCTGCGCGACGCGCTGCCCCATGCCACTTTTGTCGCTTTCACCGGCACCCCGGTCGCTAGCAGCGACCACGATACCCGCGCCGTGTTTGGCGACTACATCCATGTCTATGACATGCAGCAGTCCAAAGAGGATGGCGCCACGGTGGCGATCTATTACGAATCGCGCCTGGCCAAGCTCAGTCTGAACGCGGCTGACCTGGCGCTGATGGACGAAGAGGTGGACGAGCTGGCCGAAGACGAAGAGGAAAGCGACCAGGCCCGGCTTAAAAGTCACTGGGCGGCGCTGGAAAAAGTGGTGGGCTCCGAGCCCCGTGTGGCCAGTGTGGCTGCCGATCTGGTCAGCCACTTTGAAGAGCGCGACCAGGCCCAGAGCGGCAAGGCGATGGTGGTGGCGATGAGCCGCGACATCTGCGTGCACCTGTACAACGAAATCATCAAACTGCGCCCGGATTGGCATGACACTGACCCCGAAAAAGGGGCCATCAAGATCGTGATGACCGGCTCCGCCAGCGACAAAGCGCTGCTGCGGCCCCACATTTACAGTGCGCAAACCAAGAAGCGACTGGAGAAGCGCTTCAAAGACCCGGCCGATCCGTTGCGCCTGGTGATCGTGCGCGACATGTGGCTCACCGGCTTTGATGCGCCCTGCGTTCACACCCTGTATGTCGACAAACCCATGAAGGGCCACAACCTGATGCAGGCCATTGCCCGCGTCAACCGCGTGTTCAAGGACAAGCAGGGCGGCCTGGTGGTGGACTACATCGGCATTGGCAACGAGCTCAAAGCCGCCATGAAGGAGTACACCCAGTCCAAGGGACGCGGCCGGCCGACGGTGGACGCGCATGAAGCCTACAGCGTGCTGATGGAAAAGCTGGATGTGCTGCGCGCCATGCTGCACGGCTTTGACTACAGCGGATTTCTCACGGGTGCTCACAAGACGCTGGCCGGCGCCGCCAACCATGTGCTGGGCCTCACATCCGGCCCCGCCGGGCAAAGGGCAGCGCGACGGCAAGAAGCGCTTTGCCGACACGGCGTTAGGCCTCAGCCAAGCCTTCACCCTGTGCTGCACGCTTGATGAAGCCAAGGCGGTGCGCGAAGAAGTGGCTTTCATGCAGGGTGTGAAAGTCATCCTGACCAAAAAGGAAGTCTCAACCAGGAAGCGCACCGACGAGCAGCGTGAACTGGCCATCCGCCAGATCATCAATTCAGCGGTGGTGTCGGAGCGCGTGGTGGACATCTTTGACGCAGTCGGCCTGGACAAGCCCAACATCGGCCTGCTGGACGACGAGTTTCTGGCCCAGGTCAAAAACCTGCCGGAGAAGAACCTGGCGGTGGAGTTGCTGGAGCGCTTGTTAGAGGGTGAAATTATGAGCCGCTTTGCCAGCAATGTGGTGCAAAACCGCAAGTTCTCGGAGCTGCTTGGCAGCGTCATCACGCGCTACCAGAACCGTTCCATCGAAACGGCGCAGGTGATGGAAGAGCTGGTAGAAATGGCGAAGAAATTCCGTGATGCGGCAACGCGCGGCGAGGCCTTGGGCCTGACCGAAGACGAAGTGCGCTTTTATGACGCGCTGGCCAACAATGAATCCGCCGTGCGTGAGCTAACCGATGAAACGCTCAAAAAAATTGCCCACGAGCTGACCGAGAACCTGCGTCAGAACCTGACGGTGGACTGGTCAGAACGTGAAAGTGTGCGGGCCAAGCTGCGGCTGATGGTCAAACGCATTCTGCGCAAATACAAATACCCGCCTGATCTGCAGGATGCAGCGGTGGAACTGGTGCTGCAGCAGGCGCAGGTGATGGGGGAGAACTGGGCGGCCCCGGCTCACTGAAGCAGCAGCACCGCCAGCGCGTCCCGGTACCTGATGGTCATAGCCACCTTGTGTGTCTGCAACAGCATGGCGAATTGTGCCGTCGACGAAGCGAAGTCCGGGTCAGTCTTGGCCAGAGTGAGGAGGCCCGCCGGATGCATCAGCCGTTCACGCGTGGCCATGCCGACCCACAAGGGCGCGGCTGGATCGCTCGCCATGCTGACGCGATAGGCCGTGCGCCAAAGGCGGATCACCAGGCGCTGGGATGGGTCCAGTTCCCGCTCAAAACTCATGGTGGGCGCCTCGCCCTGGTGAAACTTCGCCAGCACCGGCAGCTGTCCGGCAGGCGTGGACGGCAGCAGCCACAACAGCGCCGCACGCGACGCCCAGGGCGGCGGCCGGTGCCATCCGCCGGCCTGGAGCACCTGCTCGATCCGATCCGCCGTAGCGGCCCATTGCAGCGACAGCGGCTCCTCGTGATCACCGCCCACCTCGGTTCGGCGGGTCGGCAGGCGCAGCCATCCCCCGGACGGCCAATCGGCGAGCATGACGGCGGCGGCTTGGCGAGGTGCATAGCGGATGGCATCCGCGGCCCGATGCGTCGCCACCACCCCCGAGCCGGCCAGCACCAGCGCCCCCAGCGCGATGAGCGACAGGGCCCGGGCCGGGAGGCGCTCGCCGCGCACATGCTGCGTATAGACGATGCTGAGCAGCGCGACCCAGGCCGTGCCCAGACTCAGGCTGGCGAGCACGTCCGACAGCCAATGGACCCCAAGGTACAGGCGCGAGAATGAGACGAGCCCGACCAGCAGCGCCGTCACCAGCGTGATGGCCGACCTGATCCGGGGCGACTTGTCGCGCGCGAGCAGCACCGCCAGGAACCCGTAAAGCACGATGCTGGACGCGGCGTGCCCGCTCGGAAAGGAGTACTGCTCCATGCCAGCGTACATGGCGATGGGCCGGGCCCGCCCCAGCGTCAGCTTCAGGATCCAGACCAGCGCCTGGGCAAAGCCGACGGCCGTCAACCAATAGGCCAGCGTGCGCCAGCACCGCTTCAGTGCGAGCAGAAGCGCCACCGCAGCGATCACGGCGAGCGCGACCGTCGCGCTGCCGAGTTCAGTGGCGATGATCATCACCTGGTCGGCCCAGGCGCCGCGCAGGTGCTGCAAGGCGGTGAACACGACATGGTCGAACTGCACCAGCGGGTCGTTCGACACCACGTCTTCCAGGATGCCAAGGAACATCCAGGCCCCGCCCAGCAGCAGCAAGGCCGCCATGAGAAGCCCGGGCGACTCCGCCCGCGCGGGGTCCAGCAGCGACAGGATGACGCGCGGCAACACGCCGGGTCTTGCGCGCGCCCATGCCAGCAGGCGCTCACGCTGCCCGCTGATGACCGGCCAGGCACTTCGGTGGATCAGGCGCAGCAGCACCGTGCCAAGCCAGGCGGTGAGCGCCAGGCCGAGCAAGAGGATCAACAGGCGTGAACTCACCGCGCCGGCAAGCTGCAGCGAAGCACCAAAGAGCGCACCTTGCAGCAGGTGTACGCCGGCCCAGGCGACGGCCGACAGCACATTCATCAGCGTGAACTGCAACACCGGCATGTCGGACATGCCCGCGACCACCGGCACGATGGCCCGCAGCGGCCCGAAAAAGCGGCCCAGGAACACGCTCTTGCCGCCGTTTCGCGCGAAGTACGCCTGTCCACGCTCAAACAGCGCGGGATACTTTTTCAGCGGCCACAGGCCAAGAAGCCGATCGTGATAGCGT
>Ga0209913_1000251_pt1 | contig 52698 bp, 64 predicted proteins | sample PersoiDNA2013203_FD_185805 | JGI IMG/M metagenome (GOLD analysis project Ga0209913, IMG submission 185805) | Permafrost soil microbial communities from the Arctic, to analyse light accelerated degradation of dissolved organic matter (DOM) -... | ecosystem: Environmental > Terrestrial > Soil >...
ATTAAAGATTAAACTGATTAAAAAGTTAGGTAATGATGATGAAACAAGACCAAATTATTATTTTTGACACCACTTTGCGCGATGGCGAGCAAAGCCCAGGTGCGGCAATGACCAAAGAAGAGAAGATCCGTATTGCACGCCAGCTTGAAAAGTTGGGTGTAAACGTGATTGAGGCGGGGTTTGCTGCAGCCAGTCCTGGTGATTTCGATGCAATATCAGAAATTGCCAAAGTCATTAAAAACTCAACTGTTTGCTCACTTGCACGGGCAAGTGAAAATGATGTGCGTCGCGCTGGTGAAGCTATTAAGCACGCGGCTAGCGGCCGTATTCATACGTTTATTGCCACCAGCAAAATTCATATGGAAAACAAGCTTCGCATGACGGAAGATCAAGTTGTGGAGCGTGCGGTGCAGGCCGTGAAATGGGCCTTGGAATATACCAAAGATGTCGAGTTCTCCGCCGAAGATGCAGTGCGTTCAGATATGGACTTTTTGATTCGTATATTTGATGCCGTGATTCAAGCCGGTGCAACTACTATTAACGTCCCTGATACTGTTGGATATTCTATTCCAGCACCGTGGGGCGAGCGTATGCGTGAGTTAATTGCGCGCGTGCCAAACAGCGCTAAAGTCGTGTGGTCAACGCATTGTCATAACGATTTAGGTATGGCTGTTGCCAACTCCTTGGCCGCAGTCATGGGCGGAGCACGTCAAGTTGAGTGCACGATTAATGGTTTGGGTGAGCGTGCAGGTAATGCTAGCCTTGAAGAAGTCGTGATGGCGATTAAAACTCGCAATGACATATTTAATTTGAGTACAAGTATCGACACTACGCAAATCGTACCAACCTCAAAATTAGTATCGACGATTACTGGCTATCCAGTGCAGCCGAACAAGGCGATCGTAGGCGCGAATGCTTTTGCACATGAGTCTGGCATTCATCAGGATGGTGTGTTGAAGCATCGTGAAACTTACGAAATCATGCGCGCAGAAGATGTCGGCTGGGGCGCGAATAAATTGACGCTTGGTAAGTTGTCTGGCCGAAATGCATTCAGAACCCGTTTGAAAGAATTGGGGATTGAGCTTGATACAGAAGATTTATTGAATGCGGCATTTGCCCGTTTTAAAGCCTTGGCAGACAAAAAATCTGAGATTTTTGATGAAGATTTGCATGCCTTGGTCAGCGATGAATTTGTGTCTGAAGCAACAGAGCACTTTAAGCTTGTTTATTTGCAAGTGGCATCGATTACCGGTGAAGTTCCACATGCGATTATCACAGTGTCAGAAAATGGCGTTGAAGCACGCGCTGAAGCAGATGGCGGCGGCCCGGTAGATGCGGCTTTCAAGGCGATTGAAAGCATGGTGCAAAGCGGTGCTGAGTTGCAGCTTTATTCTGTGAACAACATTACTAGCGGTACCGATGCACAAGGCGAGGTGACGGTACGTCTTTCTAAAGGCGGACGTATTGTGAATGGGCAGGGCGCGGATACCGATATTGTGGTCGCTTCGGTAAAGGCGTATTTAAATGCGTTAAATAAGATTCAGTCGAAGTCTGAGCGTGCTCATCCGCAAATTTAAGCGTTAAATATCAACATTCGGCTGGTTTTTAACAGTCGAATAGTTGAAATGCCAATAATTATAAAAGTATCAATATGAGCTTATTTGATCAAATGAAGATTCAAGCGCAGCAAGCGCTTGAATCGAATAAAAATGCCGTGAAGCTGAGTGCAGAAGCATTTGCGCAACGTAACGCTAAGCTCAAAGAGATTTTTGATTATTGGCATGAGTTTTCCGAACTGATTAAAGTGATTCAGCCCGATTTTACGCCCCCAATATCACTGCCGGGTATCGGCGAAATGACCGGTTTAAAAGTGGTCGACACTTTTTCAGACTACCGGCATACCTTACTTAATAATCAAAACTTTTCTGATGAAATCAATAATGTTTCCTTACATTTTTTTTACAAAGCACCACAAGTTTTTAAATTTAATCGAGAGCTAGGTTATGCCACGCTTGCCAAGGATGTACTGTGGCGCTATGGCATTGTGCACACTGCGGATGACATTAAAAATGATCAGGCACGGATTGTAGAGGTTGCGTTCAATATTCCATGGGAAGTCAGAGGTTCGATTGTGGTGACGGCACTGCCTAATTCAAAGGTGCTGAATTTTGTATTAAAAAATATCGCTAAACTGGGTGAAATTGAGTTGGAAATGCAGTTTGATCAAGTTGATAGTATGTTTTTAGATGAACTTTCTAAACTGTTACTAGGTCAAGAAAGTTCTTTCTGGAAGCTAGTCAAATTTTAATTAAATCAATATCGAAGGTGTTCGGTTTACAGCAACATCGCAAGCAAGTGCTGGTAGTCTTGGCGCTGACTAGCACCTATTTCATTTGGGGGTTAACCTATCTGGCCATTAAGTTTGGCATAGAAAGTTTTCCTCCATTCTTAATGGCAGGCATACGCTTTACCGTCGCAGGGCTCATTTTGTATGGCGTAATGCGTTATACAGGCGCGGCCAACCCTACTAAACAGCAATGGCTAAGTGCAACGGCAATTGGCATTTTGTTACCGGCCATGGGTAACGGCACCGTGTGTTATGTGCAGCAAACGGTCTCATCCAGCGTAGCCGCGCTTTCAATCGCTACCGCACCAATTTGGATGGCGATTTTCGCATCGTTCTGGGGTTATAAAATCACCGTGAAAGAATGGCTAGGCATCGCCATTGGTTTGATAGGCATTGTTTTATTAAACATTGGAGGCAGTTTTAATAATGCCGCTGGACATGGCAGTTTAGCCAGCGCGTTATTACTTATTTTTGCCGCCGCCAGTTGGTCATTTGGCTCGGTGTGGAGTAAACGTTTAGATCTGCCCAGCGGATTTATGGCAAGTGCCGCGCAAATGCTGACTGGCGGCGTAGCCTTGTTGCTACTAAGCGCCTTGCAAGGTGAAACTTGGCCACAACATATTAGCCAAAAATCATGGTTAGCTATGTTGTTTTTGGTTGTGTTTGGTTCCTTGGTAGCCTACAGTGCGTTTCAATATTTACTTAAAACGGTGCGCCCGCTGGTGGCCAGCAGTAACACCTTTGTGAACCCTGTTGTCGCCTTCATTGGCGGTATTGGGTTTGCAAATGAGCATGTTGCACCTATGGAATTTCTTGCGCTGGGAGTAATTTTAGTCGGCGTATTTTTAGTACTTTCTGCGGCTAAAAAAGATATTTGAAATAAAAGCTTATAGTTTTTTAACTTACTTTGAAGATCGTTAATATGAAACAAAATCTTGCCCTGTTTGATCTGGATAACACCTTGCTAGCCGGAGATAGCGACTATAACTGGAGCTTGTTTTTAATTGAGGAAGGTTTGCTCGATGCGAAAACCCATCACGCGCGCAATGAGCAGTTTTACCTGGATTATAAAAATGGTAACCTGGATATTTACAAGTTTCTAGAGTTTCAATTAAAGCCTCTTTCAGAGCATTCAGTAAAGTTTTTAGATGAGATACATCTTAAATTTATGGAGAAAGTGATTCGGCCGATGATGACACAAAAGTCGCAAGACCTCGTTAATAAACATCAGGCTGCAGGCGATTTATGCTTGATTATTACTGCGACCAATAGCTTTGTCACCAAGCCGATTGCGGCGGCTTATGGTATTGAACATTTAATTGGAACTGACCCAGAAATGGTGAATGGCCAATACACGGGTGGCGTGAGTGGCGTACCTAGTTTTCAGGCGGGTAAAGTGACGCGCATCAATCAATGGTTGGCCGAGCGTAAGCAAACATTATCAGACTTTGAAACCAGCTATTTTTATAGCGATTCACATAATGATTTGCCGCTGATGAAGTTGGTGACCAATCCTGTGGCGGTGGATGCCGATGAAACATTAACTGCTTATGCTAAGCAGCAGAACTGGCCATACATTAGCTTACGTTCATGAGCTTACGTGAATGGTGCTGGCTTACTCTCTTGGCTTGCTATCGGTGTAGTAAAACCTGCAATATAAATTTACTGCCTACATAAGCCAGCATTAATAAAACAAACCCTGCCAATGTCCAGCGGATGGCCTTTAGCCCACGCCATCCGTATTGGTATCTGCCAAATAATAATCCACCATAAATAAACCAGCTGGCGACAGAGAATATGGTTTTGTGATTTAACTGCATCGGTTTGCCAAAAATCTCTTCGGAAAACAACATGCCGCTAATCAGCGTAATGGTCAGCAATACAAAGCCCAAGCTAATGATTCTGAATAGCAACTTTTCCATTACCATCAATGGCGGAAAGCTCGGTAATTTGATGATGGTAGGTTTGTTATGCAGGCTACGTTCGGCAATGGTCATTAATAAAGCATGCAAAGTGGCGAAGGTAAACAAGCTGTAAGCCAGCAATGCAATGGCGATATGCGCCAAAAACAACGGTGATTCAACCGAAGGTAGCACATGATTTGCCGCGTGAGATGCAGGTAAAAGTGCAAAAATAGCCGCTGGCGGCAACACAAAAGCCTGTAAGTTGGTGAGTTCGTGTTTTAAATCGGCTAACCAGTAAATCAGTACGGTAAGCCAGGCAATGGCTGATAACACATTAAAAAATCCCAAGTTAAAGCCGTTGTCAAAAATCACTTGGTATAACAGCCAGCTATGAATGATCAGCCCTATCGCGATCATGGCGGTATGTAGTTTTAAATATTGCGTTATGGCGGGTGTTTTTGCACAGCGCCAAAAGTCGGTTGCTACGGCTAAGTAGATAAATACAACCGCGAAATATGGGATTAATTTTTGCATAACGTAATTATGGCGCAAATATGCTTCAAATATAATAGGTTGATGTAAAATTGAGTATCTAATAATTTGTAAGAGTACGCAATGCTAGAAAATTTAACCGATCGCCTACAAGGTGTTATTAAGACTTTACGTGGTCAAGCGCGATTAACGGAAGACAATATTTCAGACGCGATGCGTGAAGTGCGCATGGCACTGCTTGAGGCCGACGTTGCCTTGCCCGTGGTTAAAGACTTTATTGCGCAAGTTAAACTGCGAGCACAAGGCCAGGAGGTATTGCAAAGCCTGACGCCTGGCCAGGCGGTTATTCAAGTCGTGCACGACGAACTTACTGAACTGATGGGTAAGGCTAATGTCGGCTTAAACTTAGCTGTAGTTGCCCCAGCCATCATTCTCATGGCAGGTTTGCAAGGTTCTGGAAAAACCACGACCTCTGCTAAATTAGCCAAATTATTAAAAGAACAAAAAAAGAAAGTGCTGCTCGCCAGCGCCGATGTGTATCGCCCTGCGGCGATTGAGCAACTTAAAACGCTCGCTAAACAATTAGAAGTCGATTGTTTTGATAGTAACGCCAATCAGAAGCCAATAGACATCGCCAGTGCCGCATTAGATTTTGCCAAACGCGGTTATTACGATGTGATTATTTTCGATACTGCCGGCCGTTTAGGCATTGATGAAGCCATGATGGTGGAAATCAAAGCGCTACACACACTGCTAAACCCAATTGAAACCTTGTTCGTGGTCGATGCCATGCAAGGCCAGGATGCAGTAAACACGGCTAAAGCCTTCGGCGACACGCTGCCACTCACCGGTATCATACTGACCAAGCTGGACGGCGATTCACGTGGCGGTGCGGCGCTATCGGTGCGTCATATTACGGGTAAGCCGATTAAATTTATCGGTGTAAGTGAAAAAGTGGATGGTTTGGAGCCGTTCCACCCGGAACGTATGGCTTCACGCGTGCTAGGCATGGGCGATGTGCTTAGCCTGATTGAGCAAGCACATAAAAATGTGGATATGGTCGAGGCGCAAAAGCTGGCCGACAAAGTTAAATCAGGGAAAAACTTTGATTTAGACGACTTTAAAATGCAAATGTCGCAAATGCGTAAAATGGGCGGCATGGGCGCACTCATGGATAAAATGCCAAGCCAAATGGCAGGCATGGCCGCAAAAATGAATCCGGATGATGCCGATAAAGCGATACGGCGTATTGAAGGCATCATCAATAGCATGACCGCGCTAGAACGCCGCAAGCCAGAGCTAATTAAAGCCACCCGTAAAAAACGCATTGCCGATGGTAGCGGCGTGCAAGTGCAAGAAGTGAACCGCCTGCTTAAACAATTTGAAGATACGCAAAAAATGATGAAAATGTTCGCCAAAGGCGGCATGGCAAAAATGATGCGCGGCATGGGAAATATGATGGGCGGAAAAATGCCGGGTATGCGTTAACCACAACTGAAACTTATGGCTTGCGTTAATCAATGACTCAAAAAGTTTATATTCCGCACTAAAAACTAAGAATATAAATAAAGAATATAAATAGTTAACATATTTGCTAGTTTTAGATTGACCAAGTGTTTAGTTTCTAGCATAATTGCGCCCTTTCGTAAGTGATGTAAATCAGCCGCGAAAAATAAGAAGTAAGGCATTACCCATTAGTACAATGGGGCGTTAGCTCAGCTGGTAGAGCAGCGGACTTTTAATCCGTTTGTCGTGGGTTCGATCCCCGCACGCCCTACCAAATATAAAGCCTAGTCAGAAATGACTAGGCTTTTTTACTTATTTGCCGAAAAATAAAGCTGATAAGTAATAGCGTTATATAGTATTAGTAAACTTAGTTTTTCTGTTTTTGTTATACTTTGTAACAACGCTTAAAGATTCACAAATATTGGGGTGTTAGCTCAGCTGGTAGAGCAGTGGACTCTTAATCCATTTGTCGCGAGTTCGATCCTCGCACGCCCTACCAATACAATCAAAGGCTTGTGCTTAGGCGCAGGCCTTTTGATTTTCTTGACGTGACATATACGTGATTGAATCCACCGCGTTAGTTAGATCAATAATAGTCAGCCACTGTGGGGGAGCTAGTTATTTGGTACTAATGATAATTAAACAAAAAAAGCTTGAGAACCGCATAAAATAAGGCCGCTAGTTAAATTTATCGGCCTTTTTAATTTGGTACAAAATAATAAAAAATAGTATAAAAATGATTTAATTTGCATCTTATTTGGAACAAATTAAACGGAAAATAGTTATAAATCGAACCTTCCGAACTTAAAGGGAATGACGCGCCCAATCAACTGAAACTCTGCAGCTTCCATCGCTGTATATGTTTCTAACTTAAACCCATCTTTTTCATTATCACTTTTGACTTCAATAGAGCCATCAAGCCTTAGTTTGATACGTTTAAAGCGTGTTAAATCACCTTGTTGAATAGCATATATATCATTATCAATAAAGCTGGTGCAAGCTGTATCAACCAAGACTTGATCGCCGTGTGATAAGGCTGGCTTCATGCTATCACCATGCACGGCAACTACTTTAATATGCCTATGATCTAAGCCAACATAGTTACGCCAGTCAGCAGCATTAACAGCTAACTTAATAATTACTTGATCTGTTGGGGTTAATTGACCTGCACCAGCCGCGCCACGAACCTCTAGATATGACTCTATATAAATAGACTCTTGATGTTTTACTTGTTGATAAAAGTGCTCATCAGTTACGCCTCCACTATGAATGCCACTGCCGCTAACTAATGGCTTAATAGGTTCAGTCGGGTAATTAGCATTTGATTTATTAATGGCATCTATAGCGCTATTAGCAACCTTTATTTCGATATCCGATGAATCAACTTGCAAATACTCTTTAGGTACTGAAAAGTATTTAACTCCATCTTTAGCCCCTTTACCAGGGACATTGATTGATGGCCAACCCAATCGATTCGCCATCTTATATATACCAGCTCGGCTATTTGGTAGCTTTTCTGATTTTAATTTAGACAGAAAAGTAGCAGAAAAATAATCACCATCCTTAGTCGGAATGATGCCCCTTTCTGATTCTAAATGCTCATCATTTTCTGGTAACACTTAATTCACCCTAACTGTCACCTTTAACTGTTACCATTTTGCTGGGTAACAGTTATATGTAACATGTTGTTTTATTTATAAAAATAATGATTTAACGCAATAACATGAAAAAATTTAACTGTTACCTTTAAAATATTGTTGACAGGTAACAGATACGAGTTTACAGTTGCGTCATTGTATAAATGAGTTTGTTTATTAAACATGACAAAAAAACCAACCTCGCAAGATTGGCACCAAGCCGACATTGTTGCTGCTATTCATAAAAGTGGTAACAGCTTACAGCGCTTAAGTCGCCTGCATGGCTATGCCTCAAATACGTTAAATCAGGCCTTTATAAAGCCATATCCAAAGTGTGAACATATTATTGCCAGCCATTTAGGGATTACCCCACAAACAATTTGGCCTAGCCGCTATAACTTAGATGGCACACCTAAAAGTGGCCGTGGTGAGCGTGGCATAGGTCGTCATACAGCGAATCTAATCGCGAATAGTACCAAGTCATTACATGCTAAAAAAGCACTTAAAGTAAAAAAACAGTTTATACCTAATTCTAGCACTACTAAAAATGTGTGCAATGTAAATGATACTGCGCCAATTAAACAAATGCGGAAGGCAGCATGATAAAAAAACCTATATTTATTCAATTAAAGGTTTGTCATGCGTAAGAAAGACACGCTCACTGGCGACTTATTTATGATCCCCCGCCCAGTCACACCTCATATAGGTGCACTGGCATGTAGAGCAGAAATAGCAGGCTTAATGAGCGAAGCTCTTAAAGGCCATGACCGCTACGAAGTCTGTATCCAAATGAGTAAGCTGCTTGGGCGGGATATCAGCAAACATATGCTTGATGCTTATACCGCCGAGAGCCGTGAAGACCATATCCCAGCATTTGATATTGCCATTGCCTTTGATATGGCAGTGGGTGGGCATCTGTTATTAGATCTAGCCGCTAGAAAATTAGGTGCACGTGTCAGTGTCGGAAAAGAGGTTTTACATACACAGCTTGGCAAGTTAGAGCGCACCCGTGATGAGGCTGCAAAGCAAATTAAGCAGCTTAAAACCATCTTGGGAGAAGCTGAATGAGTACCGTTAAAAAATGGTATAGCGCAGCTGAGTTGGCTGAGATGAAGCTGGCTGGATTACCATCTAGTAAAAAAGGCATGATAGATTTTGCTAATCGTGAAGGCTGGCTTACACATAAGCGCGAAGGTCGCGGTGGCGGCATGGAATACCACCCTCCAAAATCCATTGAACTACAAATTCTCAATAAAACTGTAGGCACTGCAGTAGCCATTGCTAAAACAAAGGTGCCAAGCGTAGCAAAACCAAGTAAAACCTCTGTGGCCGTAACTAAGATAGTCGATGATTTCGATTTAACCGATAAGCAGCGTATAACCAAACAAGCACGTCAGAGATTGATTACATTTGTCTCCAGTCACTCAGGCAGCATGGAATCTGCAATTGCATGGCTAAATGCATCGCGTACCGATGGTACTTTAAGCCTTGAATTAGTTTATGCCCTAGATAATGCCTGGGATAAACCAAGGGCAGATTTAACGCTTACCCGCAGTACTTACTTAAAGTGGGTTGCGCTCAATAAAACACGCGGTACAGTTGCCCCATTAAAACGCGCGAAAGATATGGATATCAAGCAGTGGCATGGTTTAGCAATTGCCATGTTTCAACGCCCACAAAAACCCACATTTACTGCAGTCGCCGAAGCTGTACAGAAACAATATGAAAATGTGAGCTATCACATGATCACTCGCTTCTTTAATGAGAAATTCAGTGCAGGTGAGCAGCTAAAAGGCCGTCATTTAGGCTCTGCGTTAAGCGCACATAAGTATTACAACAAACGTACTGCTGTAGGCATGGTGCCTTGGCAAGAGATTCATGCCGATGGCTGGAATACTCACTTTACTGCACCGCACCCAGTTACAGGTGAGTTTGTGACCTATGAAATATGGCATTTTCATGATGTTGCTACGCGCTATACCTGCCCACCCGGCATTGGTCTCACAGAAAACTTTGAAGTGATTGCTAAAGGCATAGAAAACTGTATTCGCTTTGGTGGTGTGCCACTGATCATTCAAACCGATAGCACCAAGATCATTAAAAATAGTCAGCGAATGAAAACCAACCCAGCCACTGCGCTATGTGAGCGTGTAGGTTTTGAGTTCAGACACCCAGTAAAAGTGGGTAACTCACAAGCCAATGGCATCCCGGAAAACTTCAACACCAGCCTAGACCGTGAATCGCGTCAACTTGCCACCTATCAAGGCAAAAGCATGGATACGCTGGCATTTAAGCGTGTGAAGAAACTCACTGGTGACATGGTTAAAGCTGCTAATGCTGGCGATATGGAACAGCGAGATAAATTCAAAAAAGAAGCTGAAAAACAAGGAAAAGGCATTGTATTTACCAGTCATGCAGAGGCTGTGGCATGGATTAACGCCACCATTGAAAAACTAAATAATCGCCCTCATCGTGAGTTGCCAAAAATTAGCGACCCAATTACAGGCCGCATCCGCCACCAGACGCCAAAAGAGTGTTTGCAAGAACATATAGACAATGGCTGGGAAGCGGTACGCATGACCGAGGCCGACTTAATCAAAGATTTCCGCGCACATGTACAGGTAAAAGTTACCCGCGAAACAGTGAGCCCGTATGGTGGCATGCGCTATACACATGATGAGTTGACGCACTGGAATGGTAAGCAGGTTGTAGTGGCTTACGACATCATGGACTGGCAACAGGTCTGGATAAAAACACTAGATGGATCGCTGATCTGCACTGCTGAATTTGCTACTAGCAGTGGATACCGTGCGCAGAGCTCAACTGATTATCAACATGAAAAACGTGCCCTGGCACAGATCAAACGCAGGAAAAACCAGATTGACACAATCATTGAACGTACACCAAGCCTAACTGGCGATGTCATTGAGGGTCAGTTTAGAAAAGATGATGGTTTGATAGCGATGGCTATGCCAGCTATTGAGCGCGAAGCAGAATTAGTACCAGTAGAGCATCTGCCACTAGAGCTGCCAGAGGAGTTAGGTAGCTATATGGATACCGTGATGTTGCTATATGGGAATGCAGAGCAAGACGAAGACGATGATGCACCAATGAATGAAGTAGCCGCTCAATAGTTACGAGCTATCGAACGGCCTTTTATAACCAAGTACTTTAAAAAAGAAACAACTGAGAAGAGGAGTTTAGCACGATGAAATCAACTTTTGTAAAAACTAGTAATTGGACGCTTTTTTCAAATGCCGTCATGGCAATGGAAAACCGTGGGTCCGAAGAGGCATGCGTATTGCTGCTATCAGGTGACCCAGGTAGTGGTAAAACTTGTGCCGTAGATCGATTTGGCAGTGATAAAAATGCAGTTTACCTGCAGGGTATGCCAGGCATGTCAGTTTCATTTTTAACTGACTATCTGGCAGACAGACTAGGCGTGGAAGAAACGCGGAACTATCAAAAGTTTAACGCTATTTTAAACAAAATGCGTGAATCAAAATCACCCATTATTTTGGATGAGGCACAACATGCTGCCGAAGGTCGCGCTAAGCCACTGGAGTACTTAAGACGTGTGGCAGAGCAAGCAGGCGTGATGTTGGTATTGGTTTGCCATACCTCTGAGCGTAGCCGGTTTACAGAAAGCAAAATGGCGCATATCAATACCAGAATATCAGCTGCTCCAATGTTTAAACCTGCCTCTGAAGCTGATTGCGCGCTGTATATCAATGAATTATGCGAGGTTGCTGTTGATATTGAGATTGCAAAAGTGGTCATGCAGCAAAGTCGCGGTAGATATCGACTCATCAATAATGCCATTAAATCACTTGAGGCACTGGCTGCAAGGCTCTCCAAAACTGCTTTAACTTTGGCTGATGTTAAAAATATCCGCCTTTGTGAAGATGTTGCGAGGGTTCTGTAATGGCCCAGCTTGCAACCTCACTGACGTGCGACTTTGAAGAAAATACTTGGACGTTTGAAATGTGTAGTGTCTTTGAAGTTGGTGCTGGCCGCTACGTGATATTAACCGAACCTGAATATCAAGAGCTTTTTGCTATAGCAATGAATCAAAAATGCAACGATGTTGCGAAGGATTCATGATGGTTGAAGCGCTACAAAAAACTACTCAACGCAAACGCGCAACTGAGCCTAATGGCCGCTTGCGTCTTAAAACTAGCGGCTTGCGTCAGCGAGCATGGTGGATTCTGCGCAACCGTAAAGAAACTACACTGGAAGGTTTGATGAATACCTTAAATGATGGGCAGCAGAAAGATGCTCTCAGCAACGTAGGCAAGTATTTACGTGCTCTTGAGCGTGCAGGAATATTGAGTCGTGCAGCACAGCGTGTACCAGGTACTTCTCTCACCAGCAACGGCCATATCCGTTACCACTTAGTGATTGACTGCGGTATGGAAGCACCTGTTTGGCGCATTAGTCGTAAAGAGATATTTGCGCCTAGTACTGGCATAGCTTACCCATTAGGAGGTCGCAATGAGTGATGCTGCCGTCTTTGCTTGGGCAAAAGATTATGCCAACCAATACAGCGTAACAGCGCTGGCCGCCCTCTCTGTTAAGTATGACAGGTCAACTATGAGCCAATATCTGAATGGAAAATATCCCGCCAAGGTTGAAGCCATTGAGGCGACGCTGCGCCCATTCATGGGTAGCAGATTATGTCCTTACTTAGACAGAAAAATCACGGCTGATGATTGTAGTAGCCGCGCATTGCGTCCACGTCCACATCAATCAGGTGGGGCAATGCATGCACATTGGCAAGCTTGTCAAAGCTGCTCAAATAAACCTGCAGATAAGGGAGAGACTCATGAGTGAACTAGCGAATAAGACCGTCACGATAAGCGTAAGTGATCTACAAAAACTTGCTTACTTGATCAGTGACATTGATGAGTTAAAAGGTCGCAATACGGTGTTACAGACTCTTGTAAGTATGGCCCATAACAAAATTGAATCGCTACTAGGTGTGCATGCTCACCTAGTTTATGACCAGGAGAAAATTTAATGGATAGCAAATATGACAGAAGCTGGGCTGACTTACGTGGCATGCCATCAAAACCAATTACGCCACGCTATATATGTGAATTGAATAAACCAAGTGTACTGATCCGAATTGCTCGGTCATTAGTACGCGTTGTTAAGTCAGTGCGCTTATTTTTAACAACAAAATATAGCTGGGCGACTAGCTGGCACTTAACTGCGAGGTAATTGAGATGAGTACTAAAAAAACAGACGGTAAATTAAGTGCAGTGCAAATAAGAATCTTGCAAGCACTTAGAGCTGGTTCGATGTTTTCTACTGAAATTGCAGAGCGATTTGATAGCTACTCGCAGCCAACAACTAGCTTAATAAAAAAGCATCTTATTGAAAAATTACCGCACGGTGCCTTTGCCATTACTGAGCTTGGCCGTCAGGCATGCCCAAACAGAAATACATTGTTGGCAAATGTTAAAGCTAAAAAAGTAGCGCCTGAAGAGGTTGGCTAGATGCGCCTTAACTGTCCAAATTGTGGTGAGAACCTGACCCTAGCTGCGCTAATTGAGCACGACGCTGCACGTGAAGCAATTGTGCTGGCGCTTCAGTTCCCTGCGCCGCTAGGCAAGAGTCTCATGCAATACGTTTCGCTATTTAAACCAGCACAGCGTGTGCTTAGCATGGATCGCTTCGCCAGTATTTTGAGTGAGATATTACCCATGATACAAGCGGCGCAAATTGAACGTAATGGCCGGGCATGGCCAGCACCACAAGCTTATTGGCAGCAAGGCATTGAAACCATGATTACTGGCCGTGACAAGCTTACGTTGCCACTTAAAACCCACGGTTACTTGCTAAGCATCATTGCTGGTTTCGCTGAAAAAAGTGATGCAAAAACTGAACAGCAAACTGAGCAAGGCCGCAGATATGGCCCGGTACTCACTGGTGCATATATTTCACAAGCGACACGACTGGCAAATCAGGTACCAAACCATTTTGCTAATGCCAGCAAAAAGTTAACACCTAAAACTAGAAGTGAAGCGCCGCTTCGCAAAATACTGAATGACCTCACTGTAAAGGCCGACTGATGACTACTAAATTCAAAGTAACTGAAATATTGCAAGGCCATATCGGCAAGCTTAACGGGATCACCGGCGATGACCTATCAATAGCATGTGGAATTGTTAACTCAAGAACATTGCGCTCACTCATCGATGAGTTAATCGAAGATGGTATGGCCGTTTGTAGTCATCCAGCGCGTGGTTATTACATGGCTGCCAATGCCGAAGAGTTAGAGCATACCTGCCAGTTCCATCGTGGCCGTGCCATGCATGAGCTGCATAAAGAATCAAGACTCAGAAAAATACCGCTGCCTGATCTGCTAGGTCAGTTGCACTTAAAAACTTAATTTTAACCAGGAGAAAACGATGGCAAAAGCCACAAAACTAAAAGCAGTCGCACAGAGTTACGTGCCACAAAGCCGCACTGAAGTTGCGAGTCATATTGATTTAATCGGCCATGCACAGCGTAATTTACAACGTATCGAGTTAGATATCGATGATGTTGTTTCTAAATTACGCTTAGATCAGCAGCCAAAAATTGATGAGCTCACCCGCACCATTACAGATTTAAGCGCCGGTGTTCAAACATGGTGTGAGGCCAACCGAGACAGTATTACTGATGGTGGCAAGGTTAAATCTGCCAACCTGACAACGGGTGAAGTGAACTGGAGACAGCGCCCACCGAGCGTTAAAACACGTGCCAGCACACAGCTATTTGAAAAGCTAAAACGTATGGGATTCGGCATCTTTATTCGTAGTAAAGAAGAACTGGATAAAGATGCCATTTTAGCCAAGCCAAATGTAGCTGAAGCTGCTGGTATTGAAATTACTTCAGGTATTGAAGACTTTGTAATCACCCCATTTGAGCAACAGTTGGCAGCTTAGAAGATTGCTACCCAAGCTATGAGTGGGGTAAATAACCATAGCAGACTGCGATGATGCGCCTCCTCAGGTTCCCTTTCCGTCAGGCGCAGTCAACTTACTTAAACTCTCATTTATAGCCCGTTAACAAATGGGCTATAGGGGATGGTTTTAACGCCCATGTTTATTTAAAAGGAGATTTAAGATGAAGCAACTAGAGTTAAAAGAAGGTGAAGTATATTTAGGCGCGATTATCAATCCAGACGGTTCTGGTGAGCACTCAATTTTACTACCAGGCGATAAAGATGATGGCAATTGGCAAGACGCTATGGACTGGGCAAAAGAACTTGGTGGTGACCTGCCAAACCGCGTAGAGCAGGCTTTAATGTTTGATAAAAGTAGAGACCAATTCCAGAAAAATTGGTACTGGTCAAATACTACGCATGAAAGAGAAGCAGGCTGGGCTTGGTTTCAGGGCTTCGGTTATGGACTCCAGTACTACACCATGCAAGTCTAGCGAGCTCCGCGCTCGCGCTGTCCGCAGAGTTCCTATTTAGTCATTCAATTATTTAGTTATTTTGGAGTTATTCAAATGTCACAAACAGTCACATTAGATGAAATTAAAAGCCAGCAAAACAAGCTTCAAAGCATGATTGCACGCTTTGAATCAAGCAAGTTAATTGAGAGTGCACTCCCAATTTCAGTGTCAATGCCCGACCTTGAAGATGGCGAAAAGTGGGTTGGCTGCATTATCAGTGCTGATGGTCTTAAAGCTGAGCATACTATTTTATTGCCAGGTGAAAGTAAGTGCGCGAGCTGGAGTAATCAAGTCGCTTGGGCTGCAAGTATAGGTGGCTATTTACCAGATAGATGCGAGCAATCCATGCTATTTAAATTTATGAAAGATGAGTTTAAAGAAGAGGCTTATTGGTCGTGTGAAACGCATGCTAACAGTGCAGGCTGGGCTTGGTTTCAGAACTTCAATGTTGGGAACCAGGGCATCACTAGCAAGTCTAGCGAGCTCCGCGCTCGCGCTGTCCGCAGATTATCAGTAATTCAGTAATTTATTTATTTTTATGGCCAATCACACTACCTTACCTATTTACAAAGTGGCATACGATTTACTCGATGTCATCACTGACCTTGCCAAGAATATGCCACGTGATTTTAAACAAAGCATAGGCGGAAAACTACGTGATGAGTGCGTCGAGATTGTCACTTTGATATTTAGGGCTAACGTCTCACGTGAAAAGTCCGGATATTTAATCTCGCTTATCGAGCGACTTCAAGTATGCGAATTGTTATTAAGACTTTCACGCGACAAGCGTTTAATCTCAACAGGCCAATATGCTAAGGCCATTGAGTTGACAGGTAGCATTGGCAAGCAAGCCAATGGTTGGCGCCGTTCCGCATCGTCTGTTTCATAAAGGTTAAGGCCCTATGACTGAACGATTTAATAATCTGGTTTTGCCGCTGACTCAAAAGGTCACCGCCATGCGCATCGTAGATACCGCTGAGAGTTGTCAGGATAGGTCTAGCGCAGTTGCCTTGTTGATCGGTGCTGATTTAAATACAGCCCTTCGACAAGATGACGTAGATAGCAAAATACAGCAGGCTGGGCTTGGTATCAGAACTTCAATAATGGAAACCAGAACAACAATAACAAGTCTAGCGAGCTCCGCGCTCGCGCTGTCCGCAGATCATAACGACAACTTTACGTTTGCAGAATTAGTCCAAGCATACTTTGATTGCAGAAAACACAAACGAAACTCAGAGAGCGCTCTAGCTTTTGAACTGAATCTAGAGCGCAATTTGTTTGATTTATACACAGACATAAAATCTGGCACATATTTTCCAGGTAAAAGCATTTGTTTTGTTATCACGAGGCCAAAGCCACGTGAAGTGTGGGCTGCAGATTTTAGAGATCGCATCGTCCACCATTTATTTTATAACCACGTCTCGCCTAGGTTTTATGCATCATTTATCGCAGATAGCTGCGCATGCATCCCTGAACGTGGCACGCTATATGCCGTAAAAAGACTTGAGAGAAAGATACGCAGCGCTACTCAAAACTGGAGCAAGCCAGCCTTTTATCTAAAGTTAGACTTAGCCAACTTCTTTGTGGCCATCGATAAGAATGTATTACACAAGCAGCTTGAAAAGAAGATACATGAGCCTTGGTGGTTGTCATTAGCTGATTTAATTCTATTTCATGATCCACGCCAAAACTATGAATTACGTGGTGAAGCAACCAAGCTTAATTTAGTACCAGCCCATAAGCGTTTGGCAAAACAACCAAGCCATCTAGGCTTACCAATTGGCAATCTAAGCTCACAGTTTTTTGCCAATGTGTATTTGAATGATCTAGACCAATTTATCAAGCACAAGATTGGTGCAAAACATTATGTGCGTTATGTAGATGACTTCGTGCTGCTGCATGAGTCACCACAATGGCTTAACGCCGCACTGATTGAAATTAATGCTTTCTTACAAGATAAATTAAATGCCAGGCTAAATCCTAAAAAAACAATCCTACAGCCTATTGATCGTGGCGTGGATTTTGTTGGTCAAGTGATTAAGCCGTGGAATAGATATACACGAAAACGCACTGTAAATGAGGCCGTAAGCCGTATTAACGTAACAAAGAAAGATAAGTTGTTTAAAGTGGCAAATAGCTATTTCGGACTGATTGGACAAGCGTCTAGCAGTTATCAAGACCGTGCAACTATTGCTAATGTAATGCGTGGAAAAGGCTATTGCATAAATCAAAAATTAACTAAGGTTTATAGAAAGGCGACCAATGACTAGCCCAGCCAGAAAGCCAGATACTCGCACCCGCGAGCTGGCGATGATCCATATCGCCAAGAAAGACCTTGGCCTTGATGATGATACCTACCGCGCTATGTTGTGGACTGTAGCGCGTGTAAGTTCATCCAGTGCGCTAGATCATGCTGGCCGTGCAAATGTACTGACACATTTAAAAGCACGTGGCTGGAAGCCTAAACGCAATGGTATTAAGACTGAGCCACCTAAAAACGTTAAGTTAAGCAGCGTTGCGCTAGTTAGTAAAATTGGCGCCCTTCTAACCGTGCTACAGAAGCCTTGGGCTTATGCTGATGGCATGGCCGTCAAGATGTTCAAGGTTGAAAAGTTAACCTGGCTAACACCGCAGCAACTGCATAAAATGGTTGCTGCCTTAGAATATGCCAAGGTAAGGCAAGGCCAGTGAGTATCTTGATTAAAACCAGCGACACTTTAATCGTCAAACTGCCGAAAGAGTTTTTTGATGAGGTGAGAAGTGAAGATCTGCCTGAGTCACTGCAAGAAATTGTCGTATTAATTGGCTTGGTAGCTACATTAAAACTTGTTGAATCATGGCCCGGTATAAGAGTATTTATTCCGCGAAAAATGAAGCAAGACCATCCAATTGCCGAAAAAATAGGCTTTGAAGCGGCCAGTATATTGGCGCAGCATTTTGATGGCTCTGAATTTCCGGTGCCTAAAGCTAAGTTTGCATTGATTTTGGCACGTGATCGTCACATTCGTAGTCTATATGGTCCATTGACAGCAGCTCAACTTGCGTTTAAATATGATCTTACTGAGAGGCAGATCTACCGTATTGCGGCTGCAGTCGAAGTTGCAGATACGCAAGAATCGTTGTTTTAAATTAAAGGGTCTAGTATGAAAAAGATAGTGTTAGCATTGGGATTGATTGCTTCAACGCAATGTTTTGCGTTTGATCCTTATTCAATTAGAAAAGAACAATCGCCAGATTTTACTGGAGTAGTCGATGTACCTCTTCAACTGGCAGTTCGTAATGTAAGAATTGGTCTTATTAAATGTAATGATACAAAAAAAGCAGTCTCATTTAAACGCATGATATTTGTTGACTCTTTGTTTCCAGACCTGAAGGAAGCTGAAATTATAGGATATGCATCTACTCCTGGAGTTTCTTTTTTTGGTGTGGCAGAGACTAAAGAGGATGCATTCTTGCTTTATATATTTAACGGCCAAGATGACACTCATACAAAAATTGAAGCATGGTCACCATCCGCTGGTTTAATTAAACTTGGTAGTGGTTTGGAGCGATTTACTAAACCTATTGATGCTTTGGCTAAACAGGGTGAAAAAATAAATTGTGATACATTGAAAAATTCACAAACAGCCTCAGAACCAATCTCATCATCTGATAAACAGCAATCAAATGATTAAATATGATTTAAAAATCCAAGATTGACAGGTTTTTAATAATAGCGTAGTTTTACTCAAGGGGCTTTCTGCCCCTTTATTCTTTGGCTGACACGTGTCAGCGTTAGTTTGTCGGTTGCATCCATTTAGCATGGGTACATGCAACCATTTGACCCCAAAAAATCTAGCCGCGCCGTTGATGACCTCATCATGCCGATGAAGCTCATGGCGCTTAATCTCATCCACAATTGCAAGATGCAAGATATTGATCTGCTGGTGACGTGTACTTACCGCTGCCCTACCGATCAAGATCTACTCTATGCTCAAGGTCGTACTACACCAGGGCATATTGTTACCAATGCCAGAGCTGGTGACAGCCTGCACCAATACCGTGTGGCATTAGACGTAGTGCCATTGCGTAACGGTAAACCCGTATGGAGTACTGCAGGTGATGACGGTGCGCTATGGCAAAAAATAGGAGAAATCGGCAAATCAGCCGGCTTGGAGTGGGCTGGTGATTGGGTTCACTTTAAAGAATATCCCCATTTCCAATTTACAGGCGGCTTGACGCTGGCTGACTTCAAAGCAGGCAAACTGCCTGAAGCTTTAGTTGGGAAGGCAGCATGAGCAAAATAGAGCTTATGCCATTGGCTGTTTATCTAGTAGCAGGCTTGCTTGGTATTGCCGCCCACTATCTAGCCAAGTGGGCTAAGGGTGAAATTACCGGCAATTTATTTTGCTATCTATTCGTAGACCACCCCAAAAATACCGTAGCTGTTTTGATGGCTTTTTTAGCATCAGCCGCTGCTATGTTGGCTATGGGTAGCATCAGTATCAATACCGATATCATGATGTTGATAGGTGCTGGCTTTGGTATTGGCTGGGCATGCGATAGTGGTTTTAATAAAGGAAACGCACCGTGAACCTCTCTGAGTTAGTTGTTCCTGATTGGGCGATGAAGCTTATTACTGGGGCGCTTATTGCGCTTTTATTAGGTGGCTGCGTTGCTGCCATCCATCACTGGGGCGTCACTGATGAACGTACCCGTCAAACTGCTCTTGATAACACAAAGCTAATTCAATACGGTAAGCAGATTTTAGATCTGCAAACTAAAAACCGAGCGGATGAACGAGCCAATGTTTTGGCTATGAACCAATTAACCATTGATTATGAAAAGAGATTATCTGATGCTAAAGATGAAAAAGATGCTGTGTTGCATGATGTTGAGCTTGGTAAGCGTAAGCTGTACATCGCTACCAAGTCAGCAGTGCAAGCCTGTAGTAGTGGAAGCACCCAAGCTGGCGCCATTACCATTACCCCTGACGAAACAAGAGCCGAACTTTCTCAAACGGCTTCTGATTTTCTTGTCGGATTCGCCAGCGACTGCGACACCACCGCCGAAAAACTAAACCTAGCGATTGATATAGCCACTAAAGATCGTATAGCTCCTAGCCTAGAAGCACGCTGATGAGTAAGTGGGAAGATGCAGCACAAGATTTAGAGATGCTGGAGCGCAACTCAATCCTTGCAGCCAAGCGTAAAACGGCTGAAAAGTTAGCCAAAAAAGCATTTAGTCATTGTGAAGATTGTGGTGATGAAATAGATAAGCGCAGAGTTGCAGGCGGCGGTGTCACCCGCTGTATGCCATGTCAGGTAGATTTTGAAAGTAAGAAAAAAAGAGGTTTGTGTTAATGATTGAATATTTAAAGCTTGCGGTTTCTGTATTGAATATATTTGTGACCATATTTTTATTCATTACGGTAAACCGTATGAGTAAAGAAAAAGCCAATAACGAGCGTATTAAAAAACTTGAAGATGAAGTGATAAATCATTCTAAAGAAAATACAGGTCGTTTAACGCGGTTAGAAGTGCGTATAGAACAAACGCCTACGCATGCTGATTTGGCTGATATACACGAAAAGGTCAATGGGATTTCAAATTGTGTCAGTAGGTTAGAAGGTGACTTTTCAGGCGCTAAGAATACGTTAGATTTAATTCATGAGTTTTTGATGAAAGGTGGAAAATGAGTTATGCCGATCAGGTAGTTGCTGCAAGGCGTTTGGCTATTCTGCTGGCGCTATATTTTGCGGCTGGTTATACCATGCAGCGCGCGGTCTTAAGAGACCAGGTGGAACGCACCGGCTTTGTGACTAGTCACGACAAGTTTGCTTCAGAGATCTCATGGCTTGCTGAAATGGGCTTGGTAGATCCATTAGAGATAGATGCTGTGATGCTGAGTGCGCGTGGTGAAGATGTTGCCTTGGGCCGGATTCAAGAACCTGGTGTACGGCGCCCTTCTCCTGGTGAACTTAAAGGAGGATCCTAATGGCTCATGGTGAAGATAAGCGCCGCGCAGTTCGCGCGGCTTATGTTTTTGATCAGTTGTCATTGGAGATTGCTGCAGTCAAACATGAAGTGCCGGTAATTACCGTGCGTAACTGGAAGCGCAGCGCGAAAGAGTTAGGCGATGACTGGGATAGAGCACGTGGTGCGCAGATGATCGCTGGCGGCGGCATTGAGGATGTTGTACGCCAAACGCTGGCCATTGTAGTGCAGCAAGTGCAAGCAACGATACAAACCATACAAGATACACCAGATATGCTACCGCCAGTAAAGGTGCAAATGCTTGCAAGCCTTACAGACTCCTATAGCAAAATGATGTCGATCAGTAAACGTCTGATGCCTGAAACCGATAAGCTGGCAGTGGCCACAGATGTTGCAAAACGCCTGGCAGAATTTACACGTGCTAAATATCCTAAACATGCGATGGCATTGCTTGAAGTACTTGAGCCGTTTGGTGAAGAGTTAGCGAGGGTATATGGTTAGTAATGATTTATTAATATTACGAGGCATGATCGTTAGCGCGCCTGAAGCCGACCAAAAGGCAATAAAAGAATGTGCTGATAAAATAAAATTAGCGATTGCTGATTATGGCGATAATGGACTTGTTGCGTTGGCTTTAGTCGGATTAGAAAATCAAGATGGCTAATACTAGCAAACGCAAGTTTATAGATGAAATTGCCGCGCTGGCCGCTGGCTTTAGACGTCAGATTGAAGCTGAGGTTGATAACTTCACCTCAGATGCTGAGGCTATTCTTACACGCCGTGAGAAGGCTCAGAACGATTATGAGTTCTTTGCTCGCACCTACTTTCCGCATTACATAAAACATGAAAATGCCGAGCTGCATGATTATTTATATGCGCGCTTACCTGAAATAGTCGATAACGGCCACGGCGATCATGAAGCAATTGCAGCGCCGCGTGGTAATGCTAAATCAACATTAGTCAGCCAAATATTCATTATCTGGTGTTGTGTGACTGGCCGTAAGCATTACATGCTGATTATCATGGATGCATTGGAACAAGCCGCAACAATGCTGGAGGCAATTAAAGCCGAATTAGCTTTTAATCCACGTTTGGCTATGGATTACCCTGAAGCTTCAGGTGGTGGTCGTGTTTGGAATGTCGGTACAATTATCACAGCCAATGATGTGAAAATTCAAGCATTCGGCTCTGGCAAAAAAATGCGTGGTTTACGTCATGGTCCTTATCGGCCTGATCTGGTGATTGGTGATGATCTGGAAAATGATGAGAATGTTCGCAGTCCAGACCAGCGCGACAAATTAGAGAACTGGCTTAAAAAAACAGTACTGTCACTAGGCGCAGCCGATGACTCGATGGATGTGATTATCATCGGCACGATCCTGCACTACGATTCATTGTTGGCACGTTTACTCAATAACCCACTTTGGCATTCACGCAAATTTAAGGCGGTGATTGAGTGGCCATATCATCGTGACTTATGGGATCGCTGGGAAGAGTTATTGCTGAATGATGATGAAACCGTCGCTTTAGCTTATTACCAAGCGCACCAGGCAGAAATGGATGCTGGCATCGTCGTATGCTGGCCATCTGGCCAACCGTTCTATAAGTTAATGATCAAGCGAGCCCGTGATGGTCGTGCGGCCTTTGACTCAGAGCAACAGAATGACCCCGTCAGCGGTGATGATGCGCCATTTAGCACTGCGCTTGAAAAAGCTTACTGGGTAGACTTGCCGCCCAACCTTATTTATTTTGGTGCGGTGGATCCTAGTCTTGGAAAACAAGGCGCAAGCCGCGACCCATCCGCTTTACTCGTAGGTGGCTATGAACGTGCGACAGGCAAACTTTTTGTTGTTGAAGCCAATATCAAGAAAAGATTACCTGATCGCATCATTGAGGATGTGATCAGTCTGCATCGGCAATATCGTTGTGTATTGTGGGTAGTGGAAAGCGTCCAGTTTCAGGAGTTCTTTCGTACTGAACTCATCAAACGCAGCGCTGCAGCACAATTGCCAGTGCCTGCGCGTGCAGTCAATCCGGCTACTGATAAATTGCTACGCATCGAGACGCTGCAGCCACATATGGAAAATGGCTTGATAAAAATTAATCAATCTCAGAAAACGCTGATTGACCAGCTACGCCATTTTCCTAAAGCCGACCACGATGATGGTCCGGATGCGCTTGAGATGTTATGGAAGGCAGCAACGACCTTTGGCGTCTCACATGAGATTCAAATAGGCGGCGGACAGCGTATTTCACGCACCATATCAGATTACAGTTTATAGAGGCATTATGGATAAGAACTTAATTATCGAAGCAGCAGGCGCTAAGGATGACATTTACAATCCGCCATTTGGCATCACGCTACGACCGCATGACGATACGCTATTAACACGTGGGGGTGGAAAAGGCCTTAAGCTATATGATGAAGTCGAACGTGACCCACATTGTTTTGCTGTATTACAGAAGCGTAAGCTGGCTGTAGTCGCTTATGGATGGGAGGTAGATCCAGCCAGCTCTGGCCTTAGAGATAAAAAAATTGCTCAAGAGGTAAAAAAACAATTAGAAGCCATTGGTTTTGATACGATTACGAAAGACCTATTAGATGCTATTTTAAAAGGGTATGCCGTAGATGAGATCATGTGGGCTACCGATGGCATCCGCATCTATGTCGATAAGGTTAAGCCGCGCGATCAACGCCGCTTTAACTTTGATATTGATTACAACCTACGCCTTAAAACATTCGCGAATCTTTATCCAGGTGAATTGATGCCTGATAAAAAATTCATCATTCATAGTATGGGTGCAAAAGATGGCAATCCAAATGGATTAGGCCTTGGCTCAAAACTATTCTGGCCAGTATTTTTTAAACGTCAGGATATTACTTTCTGGCTAAGTTTTGCAGATCGTTTCGGTCAGCCATTACCTGTTGGTAAATACCCGGCAGGAACTAGTGAGCCCGAGCAAAACAAGCTTATGGATAGTCTGCTAAATATTTCTCAAGAATATGCTGTCACTATGCCGGATAACTCAATGATTGAGTTTATTGAGGCAAATAACACAGCTGCAGGTGACTTTTATGAGCGCCTAGCCAAGTTCATGAATGATGAAATATCCGTGTGTGTGCTGGGTGAAAATAGCACAACCAGTGGTAAATCTAGCGGTCTTGGTAGTAACCAAGCAGGTGTGCATAATGAAGTCAGGCTGGAGTTAAGTCGTGCCGATGCTGATCTGCTCTCAGATACACTTAACAATACTCTCGTTAAATGGATTACTGAATTTAACTTCCCTGGTGCAACGCCACCAAAAGTTAAGCGTATCGTTGAAAAAGAGCAAGATCTAGATACACGTGCAGATCGTGATACTAAAATTTACGATATGGGCTTTGAGCCAACGCTAGACTACATTACTACAACTTATGGTGAAGGTTGGGTAAAGCGAGATATGTCTACGACACAGCCAAATAGCAAAGTACCAGGCGCCGGATCTGCAACAGTAATTGACCCGGCATTTGCCGAAAATGACAATCCATATCCAGACCAGCAAGCGCTGGATGATGTGATGAATGCATTGCCTGATGCGCAGCTGGCCATACAGATGCAAACGTTGCTTAAGCCTGTCATCGATATGATCAATAAGGGCAATGACAGTACCGATGTGCTTGGTGCATTGGCTGAAATCTATCCTAAGCTCGATACAGCTAGTCTGGAAGATCTGCTTGCCAGGCTTATTTTTACATCACAACTTTGGGGACGGCTGAATGCCAACGCCGAGTCAAACTGATCTTAAGGCAGTCTTTGGCCTCCCACCAGAAAAAGCAATAGAGTACGTCAGGAATAAAGGCTATGCCATCAGCTGGAACTGGCGCGACCTTTGGCAGGAATCGCAAGCGCGTGCGTTCACTGTAGCGCGTGTAATGAGCATGGATGTGCTGCAGGACATTCGTGGTGCAGTCGATGATGCGCTGGCTAATGGTACGACCTTGCGAGATTTCCAGAAGAACCTGACACCGATCCTGCAAGCTAAAGGCTGGTGGGGACCGATGATTGATCAGGCAACAGGTGAGATCACAACTTACCATCCAGATACTAGCCGGGCTGTCGAGCAAGGTAGCCCACGCCGCCTTAAAACCATTTACCAGACTAATCTGCAAACTGCCTACATGGCTGGCCGCTATCAACAGATGATGGCCAATACAGGTAGTGGCCCTGGCAAGCGTAACTGGTGGATGTATGAAGCGGTCATGGATAAACGTACCAGGCCAAGCCACGCAGCACTCAATGGTAAGGTATTCCGTTTTGATGATCCTATCTGGGATTATATCTATCCGCCTAACGGTTTTAATTGCCGCTGCAGGGTTCGACCACTGTCAGATTCTGATCTGAAAACGATGGGCATCACGCCGTCTAATTCTGATGGCTACATCATGAAATCAATGGTGAAGAACAAAGCCGGTGGTGAAGATCAACGTGTCTCTATCAAACTACCTGGTATGCAGCATGCATTCTCGCCAGATCTTGGCTGGGCATATAACCCGGGGAAAGCACAGGCGCAGGCGCTGGCAGAAGTTGCGATCAACAGCATGAATACTGCAGATAAGACTATTGCCGGTGATGCGCTGTCTGAGCTTGTTTCCGGCACGCCATTCAAGATGTTTTTTAATAAGCCTGAAGGGAATTTCCCGATTGGTATCTTGCAGCAGGATGCAGCCAAACAGATTGGCAGCAAAACGCAGACAGTAATCTTGTCAGCGCAGACCATGTTAAAACAGTTAAAAGAGCACCCAGAATTAACAGTCGATGAATATGCAATCGTGCAGGATGCTGTAGCCAAAGGTGAAGTAATTCAGGATACGCCATCAACATTGATATTCCTGCTGCAGGATCAAGGCTATGTGACGGTAGTAAAAGCGACTAAAACAGGCAATGCCACTTACCTGACTAGTTTCAGGCGTTTAAGTAATGATGATGCAAAGCGCGAAAGGGAGATACAACGATTACTAGAAAAAGGAGCAGGTGGTGGGGCCTCCCAACCCGCTTAAGAGCGGAAACCCCACATAGCACTCCGGCATTGCTGCCGTGTTACGGCCGGGAGAATATCACCGTGTCGCACCTGCTTAAAACGAGTATGAACTAAATCATGAGCGAAATCAATATTCAGGATAATGACATCCGGCAGAAGCTCAATCAGCTTGAGGCTGCGCTGGAGGATATGTCACCGTTGTATCTTTCAGTTAGCGAGATGCTTTACGCTGAGACGATGGAGAACTTTGCGCAGGAAGGCAGACCGTCATGGCAGAAGCTATCACCAGTGACGATTGCCATTCGTACTAAACTTGGCACATGGCCAGGCAAGATTCTTAATGTAAGTGCTGGTGGCTTGGCCAGTTCCATACATCCATCTTCAGGAAAAGATTTTGCGGCAATAAGTACAAATAAGCCCTATGGGCGTATCCAACATTTAGGTGGCTTTGCCGGACGCAATAATAAGGTCCATATTCCAGCCCGAAGGTATTTTCCAATTACCGAAGCTTTGGATCTGCAACCACAGGCAAAAACAAAACTGATTGATCTCCTAAATGAGTATCTGCAACACAGCCTCTCTTAGCGATTTTAATATCATTAAGCACCTAACCCCTGCAAAAATTCATTGAATCGTTTTTAACGGGGGTTTAACGCTATTTTTGGGGCAGGTTTGATTGATGTTGTCGCTCCAATTCTGAATAGCTTCTCTTGCCCTCTATTTTTTTAGGTGGTAGTCTGTAAACCGTAACGTATTTTGTAAGCCCAATTCACTCGCTGACACGCGTCAGCATTCAATCGTTTTGTTAAGCCCATCACAATGGGCACATGAACAAATCAATCCAGATATTCAAGACAGGCAAACATACCGCGATGAGTGGTGTGACGCTGGAATTCACTGAATCCCAGTTACAGGCCAGTGTTAGTGCCTACGATCCAGAGGTATTTAAAGCGCCTTTGGTTGTTGGTCATCCGAAAACAGAAGACCCTGCCTATGGCTGGGTTAGTGGTATCTCTTTTGCAGACGGCATTCTTAATGCTGCTCCTGATCAGGTTGATCCTGCCTTTGCCGAAATGGTCAACAGCGGCAAGTTTCCAAAAGTTTCGGCAAGTTTCTACCTCCCTGATTCACCAAACAATCCTAAACCAGGCGTACTTTATTTAAAGCACGTCGGTTTTCTGGGTGCGACTGCACCGGCTGTTAAAGGTCTTAAAACAGTGAGCTTCTCTGCGTCTGATGAAGGCGTTGTTGAGTTTGCGGATTGGGATCAGATGAATATCTCCGGCATGTTCCGCAACCTGCGTGAATGGATCATCAGCCAATTTGGTACTGATGCTGCTGATAAGGCTTTACCTGGCTATCAGATTGACTCATTACAAATCAGCGCCGCACAAGATGACGACGATGATATCAACGCAATCCCTCAATACTCTGAAAGTGATAAACCAATGTTACCTCATGAAAAAGCTGAAATGGATCGTTTAGTAGCTGAAAACGCCACCCTGAAAACAACGGCCGCAACGCTCCAGTCTGAAGTGACTAGTTTTGCCGAAGCTGAAAAAACCCGCAAGGCTGAAGTGCTGCATCTAGGCAATGTTTCCTTTGCAGAAGCCCTAGTTAAAGAAGGCAAGCTTTTACCTGCAGGCAAAGCCAGCACGATTGCATTCATGGATCATCTGGCAACGCAGGAGTCTTCAATTGAATTCGGTGAAGGTGAAACAAAAGTCACTGGTAACCCGCTTGATATCTACAAAAAGCAACTTGAAGCTTTGCCTAAGCTAGTCGACTTTAGTGAAAAAGCATCAGGCGCTGGCGGCATTCTCGGCGATGTGGTTGTTGATGCATCGACAATTGCTGCCGCAGCTGTTGAGTTTTCTGAGTCTGAAACTGCAGCAGGTCGCAATGTGAATTCTGCTGAAGCTGTTGCACACGTTAAAAAACAATTGGGTGTTCAGTAACCCGGCTGTTTAACGCTATTTACGAACAAAACTTAGCCGTACTACCAAATTTTAAGAAGGAAAGATTATGTCAAATATTTCATTAGCCAAAAGTTTCAAAGCTGAAGGTGCAATCCCTGCATTCACGATTTTCAAGAGTGGAAGTGTTGATGGCAACATTCTTGCCTCTGCCGGACCTACAGACCGTCTTTTAGGTGTCACTACTGATATCGCAGCAGCTATCAATGAACGATGTGATGGCATCCTGTCTGGTGTTGCTGATGTGCTATACGGCGGTGCCGTAACCCGTGGCGATCAGCTTACAGCGGATGCCTCTGGCCGTGCAGTCACAGCAGCGCCTGCAGCTGGGGTTAATAATAGAATCATCGGTATGGCATTGGTCTCTGGTGTGCTTGGTGATGTTGGTCAATGTACGATTTTCCCATCAATGCTCCAAGGTTAACCCAGCAAGCGCTAATTTTTAGATTCAACTTTTTTACTTTTCACCAAAACTTTTATAGGATTGAAAATGCAACCGATTAAAAACTACATGAAGTCCAATGCGCTTATGATTGGCGTTGGAGTAATCCTCCTAATTCTAGCTGTTTGTGGCTTAGTTCCGCATGAGGCAATAGCCGCCGGGTCAATCTTGGTTGGGCTTAACACCACAGCTTTCCCAATCAATGCCGAGTTGTCGGCAATTGCGATCGCATTTAGTAATCCTACTGAACAGCTGATTGCTGACAAGGTTCTGCCGCGTATTCCTACGCCTCAAAAGTTTAAATACACCAAATATTCACCAGAGCAAGGCTATACCGTGCCAGATACTAAGGTTGGCCGTAAGTCTGAGCCCAATATGGTGGACTTTGGTGGTACGGACATTGCTGCTGAAACCGTCGATTATGGTCTAGATGATTTGGTCCCTAATGCTGATACGGCTGCCTACAATGCCATGCCTAAGCCAGCAGTTGGTGGGCCGGTAAGCCCGATTGCACTATCAACGATGATGCTGACTAATTTGGTTCTGCTTGATCGTGAGATTCGTGTAGCAGGTACCGTATTTAACACAAGTAACTTCTCAGGAACTAACCAAGCAACGCTATCAGGTACATCACAATGGTCAGATAAAGTGAACTCCGATCCAGCCAATGCAATTTTAGCTGCAATGGATATTCCACTCGTTCGTCCAAACAAACTGGTGATTGGCCAAGCAGCTTGGACACAATTACGCCAACATCCAAAAATTGCACAGGCAATTGGTAAGTCTGCCCAAGGTGCAGGTGTAGTTGCAATTGAACAAGTAGCTGAGTTACTTGAGTTAGATGAAATTATCGTTGGCCGTGGTTTTGTCAATATTGCGAAAAAAGGTCAAACACCAAACTTTGTTCGTGTTTGGGGTAAACATTGCGCACTGTTGCACATCGATGGCTTAGCTGCACAAATGTCTCAACCTACCTTCGGATGGACAGCCCAGTTTGATACTCGAATTGCCGGTGTACTCCCTTCACCACAAACAGGATTGCGTGGCGGTGAACGTATCCGTGTAGGTGAGAGTGTTCAAGAGGTGATCGTGTCTACAGACGCTGGTTATTTCTTCCAAAACGTAGTCGCTTAAAACCAGCAGCTTCAGTAACGCTAATGTTTAACGCCCTTCCTGTGTTTTAGGAAGGGCTAAATCTTAAGGAAAAAATCATGGGACTTCAAGCCTGTACAGTATTAAGCAACGTGAATCACGATCAAAAACTATTCGAGCCTGGTCATCGCATTGATCTGGATGCTGAAGCTGCTGCCATCTTAATCGATTGTGGCGCCATCAAAGATGGCTATGACGGTGATGAGCCTGCACCAGTAGATAGCGCTAAAAAATCAACAGCGCCAACTGATGCAGCTGAACGCTTAGCTGCGATCACTGCAACTATCAGTAGTTTTGATAAGGAAAATAATGACCTTTGGAATCGTAGCGGTGCACCTGATGTGGCTGTCATTTCTAAAGTCTTAGGCTGGACAGTAACTGCTGCTGAGCGCAATGACGCTTGGGCAGAAATGAGCAAGGTTTAATAATCGTGAGTGTTAATAACGGACAATTTGTAGATCAGGCAGATAAAACTGGTGCAGTGCCGGCTTTACCTTCTATTCCTAAAGTGATCAGTAATTTGTTTAATAGATCATCTAATCGTCTACCCAGTGTTTTTGATAATGCTTCAAAAGGTTATTCGGCATCATCAGTCTGGCAGGCATTCGGCCAGATATTTAAGCCTGTAGGTACAGTAGATAATAACTTTGCTGGATGGACTCCGATCCATAAAAACGCTACTGGAAACTTTGTTGATGTTGTTGGACAGATTAACTCCATATTTGCTGGTGGACTTGTCGCTATGAAAGGTGGGTATGTTGGGATCGCATGTATTATCAGTGTAACTATTGCTACTGTAGCCACACAATTCAATATTAACATCCTACCTAGTGGTGAACTGGATGTATCTACCTTACAGAGTGCTATGGCTAGAGCCGATGCAGGTACAGATGTTTATTGCGTTCAACTCAATGACCAATCAGGTAATAACAACCACGCGGTAAAAGATACTTTATTCCCAGCACCTATTATTGATTTTGACCCTGCTATAGGTAGATATGTACTGCAGACTTGGAACAATGGGACAGCACCAGCAGTTCTTAGATTACCACATGGTCTAGTAGCTGCAGGCGGCGCGACACTTACATCCGGTTTTGGTGTGATGGGTAATAACTACTCTACGTTTAGTTTAGTGCGAACTTTAGCTGCAGTTGCTGGGCCCCAAGCATTCTACTCTGTTGGTGACTATGGTGCTGCTGACTATAACGTTGGTGCTTGGAGTGCGGCAACTACCTACGCTATTGACCAGTATGTAAGCAACGGCTTTAAGTCACGAGCTAATGGTAATCTCAATAACGCTCTACCTGCAGCAGGAGCAGATAACGCTTCTTGGTATTATTCACCTGCAGAATTTACTTCACTGCAACTAGACTCTATGGGCGCTGGTGGATGGCAGGTCTGGTCTAGCTTAGGTGATGCCCACACTGGAGTAGCTACTGACCCGATATCAGGAAGTGGTCTATCTGTATTAAGCTCTATATGCAATGCTACTGGCACTACTGCCAGAGTAAATGAATTCGCTGAAACTGCAAATCCGCAAGCAGCACATGCTTACCAAGGAGGTTTCATCTGCCAGCAACGTCACGGAATGGTGAATAGTCCTGGTTATATGCTTGGGATCGCAATCGCAAATACAGCAATTACAGTGGGCCAAGAGCAGGCTATCCGTTATAACGCATACACCAGATTCAACATACAACCGCAAGCTCTTGACCAAGTATTTCTGCTAGGTGATAGCCGCACCAATAGTAGCCTCCCTTTACAGAACGCTAGAATTACTAGCTTGGCTATGATCTTGGCTAAAGCCTTATCACTAGCTGGGAATAACGCTAATGTGTATAACTTAGGAGTTGGTAGCCAGACAACTGCTTCTATTCTGTCAGGGCAAGTTCCATACGCAGTAGCTAAATATAAAGCTGGCGTAAAGAATAAAGCTTATGTATTTGCTGGCGTAAATGATTTTATTGTTAGTGGATCTACCCCAGCTCAAGCTGTAGCTGGCGTTAAAGCTATTGTATTAGCGTTGAAAACAGCAGGATTTGAAGTGGTTGTAATAAATGAAATAGCTACTTTAAATGCATCTGGAAATGCTAATACAAACTTGCCTATTATGCGGGGTTTAATAAATGCCGCAGGTACTAATGGTATGGGTTGTGACGCAATATTTGACCTTTTGCAATTCTCACAACTTGCAGACCCAACTAATGCAATATTTTATGCTGATGGTCTACACCCTACCGAGACATTCTGGGAGGTAGCAGCAACGATAATGGTTCAGTCTCTATGACCTACGCCACCTCACAAAACCTGATTGACCGCTTCGGCCAGAAAGAGATTCAGCAGCTTACTGACCGTAGTAATGCTGGTGCTATCGATACCAATGTGCTTGCCCAGGCATTGGCTGATACTGATGCCGAGATCAATAGCTATCTTGAGCCATTATTCAACTTGCCACTGGTGACAGTGCCACTGATATTGACCAGGGTTGCTTCAGATATCGCGCGTTATTACCTCTACGACGTCCGTGCAACTGACCTGGTTAAAGCGCGCTATAAAGATGCAGTCATGTTTCTTCAGAATGTGGCCAATGGCACTGTGAGCATTGGTGTTGATAGCAATAACCAACCTCAGGCAATGGCTGGCGGTATTAAATTCATTGGCACTGATCGGGTATTTTCTAAAACTACTTTGGGTGATTACTGATGCAGTTGCAGCCGATCATTGATCGCATCAAAATGAATGTTTCCCTGCTGACTGTCGTTGGTGGCTCTGCTGATATTCCTTCAGCTGATGACAAGCTGCTGAATATTCCGGCTGCATTTGTTTTGCCTGGTGCGGACACTGCCGGTGCAAATCTGTTAGGTAACGGCGCGATCAACCAGCGTGTCACTGTACAGTTTGGCGTATTGATGGCCGTGCGTAATGTTGCTGATGCTCAAGGGTTAGCAAGCTTGACTGATCTTGACGGCATTCGTAAAGCAGTCAAGGCGCAGCTTGTCGGATGGGAACCAGAGACTGGTTTTGAGCCAACTTTATATAAGGGTGGCCGCATCATCAAGCTTGATACCGATGCAGTGGTCTGGTGGCTTGATGAATTTACAACAGCTTATTTTGAAAGAGTGATTTAAAAATGAATAACGATGAATTTCATGGTCAGGGTGGCAGTTACATGCTTAATCCTATTTCTGGTAAGCGTACTTTAATCGAGCGCACCGAAGAACAGGGGCCAGTATCTCAAGCAGATACGGTAAGCCAAACGAATAGTTTGCCTGCTGCATCTACTCCAGTTGCAGCTAAAACTGCATCTAACGCATCAGAAACTCAGGAGTAAGCCATGTCATTATTAACGCGTAAACGCAGTCTACTGGCTAAAATTGAAACGATCTATGGTACGGACCCTACACCTACCGGTGCAGCTAATGCCATTCTGATCAAAGGTAGCCCAACCATCAGCCCAGTAGAATCGACAGAGGTTAAGCGCGATATTCTGCGGCCTTATCTGGGTAACTCACAATCGATTCCGGTTGCTGTCCACGTTAAACTTGATCTTGAAGTAGAGCTTGCAGGTAGTGGCGCCGCTGGTACAGCACCTGCATTTGGCCAGCTTTTAAGAGCTTGTGGATTTTCAGAGACGATCAGTGCCGGTGTCAGTGTTGTGTATGCCCCTATCAGTGCCAACAATGAGTCAATAACGATGTATTTCAACATCGATGGTGTCTTACATAAACTGACTGGCGCACGTGGCAATGTCTCTTTTGACTTCACTGCAGGCATTATCCCTTTTGCTAAATTCAGCTTCATGGGTCTGTACTCTCCTGTTACTGATGCTGCTGCACCTACCAGCGTGTTTACAGCATTCCAGATTCCACAACCGGTAAATAAGGTCAATACCTCTGGTTTGTCATTGTTTGGCTTAAGTGGCGCCGTGATGTCTGCATTTACTGTCGACATTGCAAATAACGTGATTTTCCGTTCACTAATTGGCGTTGAAGACGTTCGGATTACAGACCGTCAACCGGCTGGCTCGATCACAATTGAAGCCAATACCATCGCGACTAAAGACTGGTTCACGCAAGCTCGCAACTCAACATTAGGCGCATTGGCATTTACGCATGGTTTAGGCGCAGGCAATCAGATCGTAGTTGCTGGGCCAGCTGTGCAGGTGACTAAACCAGCTTATACGGATCTGAATGGTATTCAGATGTTGCAGATGGGCTTGATCCCAACGCCGTTAATTGGCAATGATGAATTAACGCTTACTTTCCAATAATCCTAATAATCCACGTAATACTCAGGAAGAATAACCATTATGTTCAAGCTTAAATTATCAAATACTTTCACCTCATTGGTACTGTTTCAAGTGCCTGGTGATGGCCAAGTAATCCAAGGTGAATTCACTGGCACTTTTAACCGACTATCACAAACACAATTGCAAGCAATTGCCAACCCAGAAACCCGTCCGGACGATGACAAATTGCTTGATCAAGTATTTGTCGGCTGGGGTGATGACTTGTGCGATGAGTTTGGTACTGCATTAGCTGTGAGTGATACAAACCGGGCGATGTTGTTTGATATCGCTGGTATGAAACGCGCGATCTTAACAGCCTATGTAGCTGCACAAGCAGAGGCAGGGCCACGCTCAAAAAACTAGCAGACGCTGCGCGGCATTGGGCGCGTGGCGGCAGACCAAACCATAGTGAAGCCCTCGCCGATTTAAAGGTGCTGGGCTTTAATGATGAACAGCTTGCCCAGGCTAAAGCATCACTAGACGCCCAAACTAAAGAACCTGAGTACTTTGAGGTTTACTCAGAAAACTGGCAGATATTAGAACTATTTATATCGCTGACGACGCAGTGGCGAATGCATCTTGGAATTGGTGGCGTTGTGTTTCAGGGGCTGGACTATATAGCAGTTGAAAGCGTAATGCGTATGTTAAAAATCAAGGCAAAGGCAGAAGTTTTTAACGGTCTTCAAGTCATGGAAAAAGCTGCAATGGAGATTTTGAATGACCGAAGTTAACCTAGGTATACGGATATCAAATGCTGGTGTAGACGTGGGTGGCATCAAAGTCACTCGCGAAGAGCTTGATAAGCTTAATGTTACACAAACCAAGCTGCAAACTCAAAATGCGCAAATGGCCCAGGCGCAGGATAAGATTACCCAAAGCGCCCAAACTGAAACCAACCAATTTAAGCAGCTTGAAACTGAGCTCGATAAGCTGCTTTCACGACTTGATCCTGTTTACAACAAAACCAAACAGCTTGATAGTGCCAATGAGCTATTGCATCAGGGACTTAAAGCAGGTGTAGTCACACAAAGCCAATATGATGATGCACTTGGCAAACTTGCCCAGGGCTTTGAAAGCTCTGCAGCTTCAGCAGAAAAAAGCGCCTTCCATACTGCAGGTGCCAAGCGTGAATTGATTGTGCTTGGCCATGAAGCACTCACCGGTAATTTCTCACGTATGCCGGGCAGTTTTATGGTGCTGGCTGAACGTATGAGTATTACTGAGGCGCTCTTCAACCCTATGACATTAGGTATTGGTGCAATTGGTATTGCGGCTGTCGTAATGGGTGTCGCATTTGCAAAGGGTGCTACTGAAAATGACCGTCTCAATCAAGCACTGATTAAAAGTGGCAATATTGCAGGGGGCAATGCTGGGGCATTTAATGATTTAGCTAATAAAGTTGGTAAAGTCTCAGGAGAATATAGCACTTCTCACGAAGCGATCACTGCTTTGTCGGCAGGTGGTGTTGTCTCTGCTAAAAATATTGAAGTTGCTTTAGATGGCGTGGTATATGGCGCAAAAGTCACTGGTGAGAGTGTAGATTCCTTAGTTAAAAAATTCGAGGAAATTTCAAAAGACCCTCTCAAGGCTACGATCAAGCTGAATGAACAATACAATTACTTAACTGTAAGTACTTATGAGCAAATTAAAAGTTTAGAAAAACAAGGTAAAACACAGGAAGCTGTAACGGTTGCATACAAAGCATTTGCTGATTCAATGAAATCAAGAAGTGTAGATATTAATCAAAATTTAGGTACATTTGAGCAATACTGGATAAAAATCAAAGAAGCAATTGATGGTGCTAAACAATCATTTCTTGAGTTTGGTAAGACAGACTCTAATGAAAAGCAATTGTCAGATGCACAGCAGCGATTAGCGGTTGCTAAACAGCAATATGCCGATGTTAGTAAAGATAGCCCAAAAGACCTGCTTGATAAAATGCGGGTTGGGGTCATTGCTGCTGAGGTAGATGTCAAGATGCTTGAATCTAAAATTAGCGCGGTAAATGCAAGGGCTACCAATGCATCAAACGATGCCAATACAGTTAAAGCCGTAATTGCTAAAGATACAAAAAAACCTGATTCTTCTGTAAAGAAAGAAGAGGAATCATTTAAATCAATTTCAGCTGAACTTGATAAATATAGCGACTCTATAAAACTTGCGGATGAAATGGGAAAAAAACTGACGCATGGCCAAGAGCTCCAAATCAGTGTTAATGACCGTCTTAAAGATGGCACATTAAAACTTACGGCTACTGATCAACTAGCTATTAAAACTAAGATTGATGGGATATTAGCGGATGAAAAAGTAATCGCACATAAAAAAGAATTAAAAGATTTAGCTGAAGCCGAAAAAAAGGCATGGGATGAGCTTGCTGTAGTGCTGGATAAAAAAACACAGCTCGATATTAAAGATCTTGACTCTATGCAGGCAAGTACTGCTGCCATAGAAGATAAAATTAAAGTCTTACAAGCACAATCAGAAGAATATGGTCTCAGTGATAAGGCGCTAAAAGAACTTAAAAATACAAGGCTTGATGCAACTATTGCAGATTTAGAAGCTAGTAAAGCTTTGGTTGAAGAGTCAGATTTGCGTATGTCACAAATTCAAGCCATTGATGAACATATAGATGCTTTGCGTCGTTTAAATGTTCAGGAAGATGCGCAGCAACCAACATTACAAAAAACTAAAACCCTATCTAAAGACCTTGGCCTAACCTTTACTAGCGCTTTTGAAAATGCTGTCATTGGCGGTAAAAAATTCAGTGATGTGCTATCTAGCCTTGGTCAAGATATTGAACGGGTGATTTTGCGTATTACCGTCATAGAGCCGATCATTAAAGCCATTACTAACGAAATGAATAGCTCTGGTGGTCTTGGCGGATTGTTTGATCAGATGCTTGGTGGTTTGGGTATTGGTAGCGGTAGTGGTAGCAGTGTTCCTACGGGTAATACTACAGAGGCTTTCCCTGGCGCAGGTGCAGGTTCTGCCAGTTCCAGTTCTAGTTTTGGCGATATGTTTAGCAATTTTTTTAGTTCTAAAAGTGCCAAAGGCAATATATTCAATGCTGGCCACCAGATGGCTTTTGCTAATGGCGGTGCATTTACTAACAGCGTTGTATCCAGTCCAACCATGTTTCCTATGGGTTTGATGGGTGAAGCCGGTCCTGAAGCGATCCTGCCACTTTCACGTGGCGCCAACGGTAAATTGGGTGTGCAAACTACTGGTGGAGGTATAGGTGGAACTGGCAGTGGTTTGAATTTAATAGTGAATCTTGTTGAAGCACCAGGCGCAGGTAAAGGTGGTCAAACACAAACTACCCAAAGCAGTGGCGGCAATAAAACACTTACCATTTTTGTTGAGCAGATCACCAGCAAAATGAGTGCTGATATTTCACGCGGTGCTGGCTTGGGTCCAGTACTTGAATCTACCTATGGCCTGAATCGCGCTGCAGGAGCTCACGGATAATGCCTACCTGGCCTTCTACCTTACCTGCACCACTGCGTAGCAGTTATTCACTCAATCCTGAGCCTGTATTCATTCGTACTGATATGGATGGCGGTAATGCACGTCAGCGCCGCCGCTTTACTAAAACCCGCACGGCGTTACAGCCGGTATGGCAATTAACTCAAGATGAATTAAAGATATTTGAAGCGTGGTGGCATTGGCAGATTAATGATGGTATCGCATGGTTTCAGCTCACTTTATGGAATGGCAAGGGCTTGAATCCTTATCAGGTGCGATTTACTAAAGCCTATAAGCCTGTCTCTGCCGGTGGCCTGCTGTTTAACGTATCAACCGACATTGAAGTATTTGATCTACAAATTATGACTCAAGCCGAACTGGCACCTTACCTATGACCGATTCAACCTTAAAACAAGCCATTAAAGAAGCTTATGCAACAGCACCAGTCAGTGATGTTATTTTGCATACCTTAGAAATTCGCCACCCAGCTTTTGTGGATGGCGCTGGTCTGCCAACCTCCATCAGAGTCGTGATGGATTATGCAGATCTTAATGCAACACTGGAAGCCACTGCACCATTAAATCCAAGCACTATGGTGACGTTTGTCTCATTTGCGTTTGATGTGCAATTGCCTGAAGTGACAGACTCGGCCACGCCTCAAATTACTGTCACGATGGATAACGTTTCAACGGATATAGAAACTAATATTGCACTGGCCACAGCCAGTGGTATTAAAGCCGAGATCACATACCGCGCATTTTTAGGCAGTGATCTTACGGGTCCACAAAATGACCCTCCCTTGCATCTGACGATCTTTGATATTAAAGCGGATGACTTTAAGGTTATCGCGACTTGCGGTTTCTCTGACCCGGCCAATAAGAACTTCCCGGGCGAAACTTATACGCTTCAACGCTTCCCTGGACTGGTTCGATGACATATTGGGCAGAACAGTATTTAGGATTACCCTGGGAAAGTGGTGCACAAGGTCCTGACAGTTATAACTGCTGGGGCTTGGTGCGCAAGGTTGCCATGACGCATTTTGGCTATGAGCCGCCGATGATCGCCATCGATGAGTCACAAGGTCTTCAAGTACGCAAAGCCTTCAGAAAACATCCGGAACATTCACGCTATTACGTGGTAGATGTGCCTAAAGCTGGTGACATTGTTGAGATGGGCACCCGCAAAGATATGTGGCATGTGGGTATCTGGCTGGACGTAGACGGTGGCGGCATTCTACATTGTGTGGAAGGTGTAGGCGTTGTCTTTACCCAGCCACGCCATATACGCTTGCTCGGATGGACACAGATGCTTTACTGGCGCTTCTTAAAAGAGGTAGAGCATGCAGGCTAGTCTCGTTATTACCCAAAATATATTCAAGCATGATGCTTATGTATTAACAGCCATTCGTCGCCGTAGACGTATTTCAACGCTGGCACCAGATACACAAAAACCATTTATTTGTCTGCATAACGGCAATGCCTTATTGCGTAAGGATTGGAAAACAACCATCGTTAAAGATGGTGATGTAGTCGCTTTTATTATCTGTCCGCCACAAGGCGGTGGCGGCGGTAGTAACCCACTGATGATGATTCTTACTATTGGCATCATGCTTGCTGCACCTGGTTTGGGTCTTGCTGCGGCAAGTCAGTTAGGCTTAGAGTCTGCAACTGTTTTTGGCATCTCCGCTAGTACGATTTTAGGTGGTGTCATTGCTATTGCCGGTAAAGCGCTGGTAGGCTCCATGTTCGGCACACCCTCTGCTGGCAGCGCTTCAAATATGGCATCAATGGCAACGCCATCGCCAACCTATACAATAGCTGCTCAAGGAAATACCAGCCGAATCGGCGATCCAATTCCTGCATTTTATGGTACCAACAAAATCTTTCCAAACTATGCGGCAGAACCATATGGTGAATTTGCAGGTAATGAGCAATATCTGTATCAACTATTTTGCGTGGGACAAGGCTATTGCGATATCGATGCCATCAATATTCTGGATACGCCGATTACAAGTTTTCCTGAGATTACGTATGAGGTAATTCAACCAGGTGGAACAGTTACCCTATTCCCAGCCAATGTTATTAGCTCTGGTGAGGTTGTAGGTCAGGAAGCCATCGCTGTGACTTTAGGGCCATATGTGGCTTGTCTACCCGGTACTATTGCGAATGCGCTTTCTATCGACATCGTTTGTCCGCGTGGTATTTATTATGCCAATGACCAGGGCGGTCTGGATAGTCGTTCAATTGTTTTTTTAATTGAAGCACAACAAATCAACGATAGTGGTGGTGCTGTCGGTGCTTGGGTTACATTGGGTAATCCAACGATCACTGCAGCAACCAATACACCACAAAGATTCAGTTATCGTTATGCTGTCGCCCAGGCACGCTATCAGGTTCGCTTAACCCGTACATCAGCTAAAGATTTAGATAGTCGTGTAGGCAATGATTTGAACTGGGGTGGTCTGCGTGCCTACCTCCCGGGCAGTCAACAATATGGCAATGTGACTATCGTTGCAATGCGCATGCGTGCTTCTAATAGCTTAACTGCGCAGTCATCACGTAAAGTGAATATGATAGTTACGCGCAAACTGCCTATCTGGAATGGTGTCGCATGGAGCGCACCCACACGCACACGATCAATCGCCTGGGCAATTGCTGATATTTGTCGTGCACCTTATGGTGCTGGTTATGCTGATAGCCGACTTGACCTTGCACAACTACTGGCTTTAGATACAGTCTGGGCAGCGCGTGGTGATACCTTTAATGGCATCTATGACAGTGCCCAAACGTTCTGGGAATCACTGACACTCGCAGCAAAATCCGGCCGCGCTAAACCTTACAGGCAAGGTGGCATCATTCATATTGTGCGTGATGCACCTCGCAGTCTGCCAGTAGCCATGTTCAATATGCGCAATATCACCAAGGGTAGCGTACAGGTGCAATACCTGATGCCGACTGAAGATACCGCTGATGTCATCGAGCTTAAGTTTTGGGATGAGAGCATCTGGAACTGGAATTACGTCAATTGTGCGTTACCCGGTAGCACATCATTAGTCCCGGCCAAAGTCACTATTTTTGGTGTTACTTCTTATAACCAAGCTTACCGTGAAGGCATGTACCTTGCGGCCGTCAATAAATATCGCCGTACCCTTGTTTCACTGGGTAGTGAAATGGAAGGGTTTATCCCTTCATTCGGTGATTTATGCGCTGTTTCACATGACAGGCCAATGTGGGGCCAGTCAGGTGAAGTGCTGGCTTACGATAGTGTTACCCATACCGTGACGCTTTCAGAATCACTGGATTTTAGCGAAATTGGCACGCATTATTTTTCCTTCAGGTACCGTGATGGTTCTGTGGGTTCACCTTTTGCTGCAACACCTGGCACTTCAGTCAATCAGGCAATTTTAGCAACACCTCTGGACTTCGTTCCTGATCTTGGTTACGACAGAGAGCGCACGCTCTATACCTTCGGCGTTGCAACGACAATGTACAAACGGGTTTTACTTGCAGGCGTTAAACCACGTGACCTTGAGCACTGCGATTTAACGTTTATGCTCGATGATGATCGGGTCTATACCGCAGACTCTGGTGCGCCAACTACGCCAACATCAGGCTCAGTACTTCCCGTGGTAATTACACGCCCCGCAGTCACTGGCCTGACTGTCACCCCTGGCAATTCTAACCGTATTGCAATAGCTGCTTGGCTGCCATCTGCCGGTGCTGATAAATATGCGGTTGAGATCTCATATGACATTGGCGTCAGCTGGAGCCGTATCGGTGAGACCACATCAACTCGCATGCAGTTTGATGTGTTGCCAGGTACTATTGAAATACGCGTAGCTGCCATAGGTCTTACTCAGGGAACTTGGGCAGTCTGGACAGGTAATGTATTCAGCAATACACCTGCACTGCCAGATGTGACTAACTTTGTCCTGGCGCAGCCGTTTGTTGGTAAATCAGCCAAATTGCAATGGTCACCAACGCCCGGGGCTGACAATTACACGATTTTCATTTACTCGACTGGCGTTACGCCTACGCTAAGACGTACAACGGCTAATATCACGGCCAATAGTTTTGAATATACCTATGAAGATGCCAAGGCTGATGGTGGCCCGTGGCGTAACCTGATTTTTAAGATCAAGGCAAATAGTGCTACATCGGCCTCTGCAAATCTTGTCAGTTTATCTGCGACTAATCCTCAAATATCCGCACCATTAGGGCTTAGTGCTACAGCTGCGCCACAGTCGATTACGGTATCAGCCAATAAGCCAACTGATAGCGACTGGACGGGCACGCTGATCTACGGATCAACGACTACAGGATTTACACCAAGCAGTGGCAATTTACTCTTTGATGGCCAAGATAATAGCCATGTATTTAATGGAGTGGCAGCTGGCATACCGATGTATTACCGTGTTGCCTTTTATGATAACTATGGGGCTGACAGTTTAAATTTTTCAAGTGAAATATCAGCAATACCACTGGCATTAGGTGGTGTAGTAACTGTAGTTGATGCCAGTACCATTACCGCAACACCAGGCAGCCCACCACCGGGCGGTTCTAGCTTTGAAGTGGTTTATAGCACTACTAGCGGATCGATATGGTCATGGCAAGCGGCAGCTGGCCACTATGTGAATAATGCTGATTTGAGTAATGGTTATTACAACCTAGTAAGTGCATCCAAGGCCGCATTTGGCAGCTTATCTGCGCTCAGTGCCAATTTAGGGAATATCACTGCTGGCACAATCAATGGTGTTACAGGCACATTTTCAGGTAACTTGGCAGCGGCTGGTGGTACTTTTTCAGGGGCGTTATCAGCGGCAAGTGGCACATTTAACGGGACGTTATTAGCTGGAGTATTAGATTTAACCTCTGCGTTAGGTGTATCTACTATATATACAAATGATACGAATGCAGACGTTAACTATACGCTAACTGTACCTGCTGGTAAAACGTCAATGAGGATTACTCTAAGGGCGGGGAGCGGCGGTGGCGGCGGTGGGTTTATAAATGGTACAGGTGCTGGTGGTGCGGGTGGAGGTGGAGGTGTAGGTAATGTGACAACAACACTATCAGGCTTAACTGCTGGTGCAGCGTACTCACTTACTGTAGGTAAAAAAGGTCTAGCAGGTACTTTCGGTGCTGTAAATGTATGGGGTGGGTCAGGAACTGCTGGAACAGCTACAGTAGTAGCAGGTATTTTGGCATCTTACCCAGGACAGGGAGGAGGTAATGGAATTCCAGCATCGAATGGAGGCTCTGGTATAAACGGTGGTACTGCGGGTACAAATGGTGGAAATGGGGGGAATGGTCAGTGGGAACATATTAACGACTACGTTGATGCGAATGGAGACTTTTGGCAGTTACCGTCATTTGGGGGTTCAGGTGGTACAGGGTTTTCACCTGGTGGCCAAGGTGGGGATAGTAATGGACCCGGGTCAAATGGAGTTGGAGGGTATGCCATAATCGAGTTCTTTAACCCAAACTCTGTAGTATTGATGACGCAATACTCTGCACTTAAAGCCGCTCTAACTAGTCAGGGTATTTCAACAGGAGCTGGTTAATGTTTGTACTTAATAATAAATTTCATAGCGTTATAGAAACTCACGTAGACCTTAATACATTAAAGTGTGCGGTTACTATTGGAACTTTTGATACTTCACAACAAGAGGAACCTACAAGCAAATCTCTATGTATAGTTTCGTTTTTAACATGGGATGAAAACTCAGCAGCTAGTATGGAGCTGGCGGTACAGAGCCTATCTTGGATCGCTTACGACAAAGATTTAATTAGCTCAATGCTTGCGCCAGATATTATAGTGTTACCGTTTAACCTAGCCACAGCCCAATCAACCAAAATAGACCAGTTAAACTTAGCTTACAACAAGGCCAATAGTGCAACATTTGTGTATCTAGGAATAGTGTATAACGCAGACCCTATTGCACAAAATAACCTAAATTCTACAGCCAACTATATAAATCAGTTTCATGCTTTCCCCCCTGGATTCCCTGATATGTGGCTATCCGATGATGGAAGCGTACTGCCGTTGCCTACTACTGCAGATTTCTGGCCGCTGTATCAAGCTTATGCTGCTCAAGGTGTTTATAACATCACTCATTTCTCAACGCTAAAATATCAAGTTACCCAAGCAACAACTCAAGCAGAACTGGATGCAATCATATGGTAAAACTAAGAATTAAATTATTTGGACTATGGCTTCTATGCACAATTGCAGCGCCTTTATTGGTACTGGCTATGTTTATTCAAATGCTGCTTGGCTCTGAAGTAAGAGCCACGTCTGTAGCTCTTGCCTATGATGTTTGTGGCAATGTTGCAATGGGTGGTAAGTATGGCGTAACTGTATCTGAGCAAGTAGGAAATGCGCTTAAACGAGGCCGTCAATGGGCAAAGATTTCCGCATGGGTAATTGATGGGCTAATGGGTCAAGGCCACTGCTTATCTAAGGCAACGATTTAAGATTTATAAAAAACAGGGTGAGTGGCTAAGGTGTTACTAGCACTTTAACCACCCGTCTCACCGTAATAACGGTACGGATTAACCAAGGACCCTGCGCCACTAGCGGCGGGGTGATTATAGGTGACCCGTATGACATACATACTAAAAAATGAAGATTTACGTTGTAGCAAGTGTAATAAAAAGCTGGCTGAAGGCATGGCCATCAAGTTAAGTATCAAGTGTCCACGTTGTGGGCTAATTAATGAATATAGATAGTGATTAAAAAAACTGCGTTTACTTAACGCATACCTGCGTCTACTAGACGCAAAATATTAGAACCTCACGAAGGTCTTAAACTGGAGACCTTCATGACGATTCAAAACTGTTCTTTAAAATCACGTAAATCACCGCTGGCATGGGTAGGTGGCAAAAGTAAACTTACTGCTACTATCATCCCTTTAATACCACCGCATAAGTGCTACGTTGAAACCTTTGCAGGCGCTGCATGGGTACTATTCCGCAAGCCTGAAAGTAAGGTAGAAGTCATTAACGATATTAACAGTGACCTTGTTACCTTATATAGAGTGATACAAAACCACCTTGAAGAGTTTGTGCGTTACTTCAAGTGGTCGCTGATCAGCCGTGAAGAATTCGCTAGGCTGCAAGCGGTACCGCCTGAAACACTTACAGATATTCAACGCTCGGCACGCTTCTACTACTTAGTTAGAAACGCCTTTGGTGCCAAGATTGTTGGTCAGTGTTTTGGCATTGCCAGCACCAGCAAACCAAGGCTAAACCTGTTGCGACTGGAAGAAGATCTAAGCGAAGCTCACTTACGATTGAGCCGAGCCACTGTTGAAAACCTTCCGTATGAATCACTGATCAAGCGCTACGACAGCAAGGATACATTCTTCTATTGTGATCCACCGTACTGGGATTTCGAGAACGACTATGGCAAAGGTCTATTCGGTAAAGAAGACTTCACCCAGCTGCGCGATCTATTAGTGAAGTGCCAGGGAAAATGGTTGGTCAGCATTAATAACGTGCCACAGATTAGAGAGCTATTTAAAGGCTATGAGTTTAAAGAAGTGAAGACTAGTTACAGCATCAATAAGGGTGAAACTAAGCCTGTCACTGAGCTGCTAATTGCTAACTATGAATTAGGCTAATAATTAGCGCGCTGTTTGCATGTTATTTGGTACATTAAGACCGTTAACTTTCGTTTTTTGTGTACCAAATATAACGCAAATTAGTACCAAATATCGCGCGCGCTTACACCACCTTCTTGGTTGGATACTTAAAGCCAAGTCATTTTCACAAGCAATGACTGATGCACTATTTATAATTCCAAAAGCAAGCTCTACTGACGCGGAAAATTTCTTAATAGGCTTGTTGTATTTTGTATTAAATATCCTATTGTTTGATGCTCAGTTCATCATGGATACTATGAACACCTTTGATGCTACGAACTAATTTATGGATATAGTCAATCTGACTCTGGTTATCAACAAGACCAGTAAGCCTAACATCACCTTTTAGGGTTTCGACAGCAATGCTTAAGCCTTTTATTTTCTCATCAGCAAGCAATGCAGTTTTAACATTTACAGTAACATCACTGTCTTTAACTTCAGCACTAATTTCGCTAGCTGGCCTTAAAGCAGTTGTCGACTCTTGAGAATTATTGCATCCGGTTATCATTGTTATAGAGATTAATGTAGTACTCAAAATAAATAATTTTGTATGCGGTTTCATTTGAAATTTACTCCTAATTTAAACAGTATCAATAAATTCCTTATTTTCACGACATCTAGAACCTTTAACGTCAGGTGCCGTTGATACAAACTATAAGTTGAAAGTCTTAACTGATACTTAACATCTACTTAACATCAACGAAAATTATGTATCTCAGTCGAAGATTATTTTTTTGCCTTTAACTAGTTGTGTTCACTGGCAGAATAGAACATGACTTTTTTCTATTTGTTGCTCTGGATTGCGCAGCAACTATTGATTTATTTGAGCATTGACTTCTGGTGTCAATGGATGGATTATCGAGTCCTGTCTTGGCGTGTGGTGAAGCTAGTCAGAAGTTATTTTTTATTTGAAACAAATCTGACGATTGAGTGCTTAAGTGTTTGTAGGGTAAATGCCATGGGTGGAACTTACCTTTGATACTTAAGCTTACCTTAAGTTTACCCACACATAATTCAACCATTCAATGGCATACTTAGTGTTAAGTTAATTGGGTATTCATAACAAGGGATTCACCCATGCAATTTTGTAAAATACACTTGATCATGCACGATTTATCTTTAGGTTAATTAAATGACAGCGAACACAACCCCAGAGCACAATACCCCAAATAGCAGTACGCTTGAACTTTTAGAAGAAGTCATGGCTAGCACTTGCTTTTGCAAATTGCGCGAGAAGTGTGATGATAAAAATGGTGCGGACTGCTTAAAGCATAGAAATTTGTATGCCGAGGCAATGCTTGCTCGTGATACGGAACATTAAGACTATATGCTATTTACAAAAGTGAGCTTAGGATAGCCCATTGACTTATAAGGTTAATTTGTTTTTGTTAAAAAATGCTGATAGAGTGCGCGCATGTTTTTAGTGCTGAATAAAAAGCTTTTATGGACGATTGTGATTTGGTTTGCAGTGTTGCAGATGCTATCGCCATTGATTCATGCGCATGTGGAGATTGACGCGCCCAGTCAAGGGCATGGCCTGCATTTGCACATGGATGAAATGGCGTCACTGTTAGATTCACAAGGGCAGGATAAAACGCCTGCCTTTAAAGATATTGCTGCTAGTTTGCATACGATAGGCGTTGATAAAGCGCTGGTTAAAAAAATAGAATCGTTGCCAGCACCGCTATTCATTGTTTTGTTTGTGATTTGCTTGCTTGTGATTGCTACTCAACGTGCTAAACTAAAATCTGGATTTAGATTTTCATTACCTCTTTCTTCTTACCTTCGGCCTCAGTCTAGGCCACGCGCGCCTCCGCTTTTCTGAATTATTTAAGTAATTAACATTCGCAGCATTATGCGGTGTTATATTTTGATTTTAGGAGAGTTTCATGAGTATTTTTAGCCAACGTTGGCTTGCAATAGCACTTTTGTTCTCAGCCGCACCTTTAGTACTGACTGAATCGGTAGTGCTGGCTGAACCGGTAGTATTGACCGAACAGGTAGTATCGACCAAATCGGTAGTGCTGGCAGAGCCGGCACAGCATGATCAGTCTGCGCAACATGAGGGCGACCACCTTGATGAGATAAAGGTGAACCCAAACCTGCAATTTCATGATGTATTAGAAAAAACCATAGTGCGTAATCCAATGCAGGCAACGTTACAGTCGCGCGAATATATGGTGAAGGCTAAAAGCATGGTTGCTAATGCCATGCTGCCATCAACACCAGCAGTTAATGTGTTACATCAGAATGATGCTTTGGGTAGTGGTCGTGGTGAGCGCGAATGGCAAGCAGAGCTAGACCTGCCAGTTTGGATGCCGAACCAGCGTAATAATCGTCTTAAAGTGGCGGATGCGACACAATCTAACGTTGCTGCCAGCCGTGAAAGTTTAAGGTTGCAAGTGGCGGGGCTGTTGCGTGAAGCGGTGTGGGATATTGCTTTTAACGAAAATAACAATGCGCTGGCAACCAATAAACTCGGGCTTGCCAGCAAGCTTCAGCGTGATGTTGAAAAGCGTTATCAAGCTGGCGAGATGGCTAAAACAGATGCTATGTTAGCCCAGCAAGAAACTCTGCGTGCTGAGAAAGAGCAGCTTCGTGCTGAGGCTGAGTTAATGCATGCGCGGCATCGTTACTATTTGCTCACAGGCTTGCGAGAATTACCTGCCAGTTTTGAAGAGAAGCAATCTTCTTTAGAAAATTACAGCCAGTCATCTATATGGTTAGAGGCGCAATCTAAGGTGGGTTTGGCCGACACAGAGCGTGGATTAGCGCAGATTGAAAGCCATGAGAATTTGCAGGTGCTACTCAATATGCGCCGATCACAAGGCGCTTTCGATAATATGTCTAATGATAGTGTAGGCGTAAAAGTGCGCATTCCATTTGGAGGCGATGCGCGTGCTGCACCGATTAAAGCTGCGGCAGAGATGCAATTTGGCGCAGCGCTTACCGAGCAGGATACGCTGCGCTATGCGCTGGAAACAGCAATGCATGAAGCCGAACATAACTTAAGTGTGAGTCGCGCCGAGTTGATTATTGTGACCAAACAATATGAAATAGCAAAAGAGAGCGTTAAGCTCGCACAAAAGGCTTTTCAGTTAGGCGAGACAGATCTCGTGAGCCTGATGCGCGTTCAAGCGCTAACGTATGAAGCCGAACGTGCTTTTACGACCCGTCAAATTCAAGTGCAGTGGGATATTGCCCGCTACAACCAAGCCGTAGGAGTACTTCCATGAAATATCTGTTAATCACAACCACCGTACTTTTGTCATTCATTAGCAATGTGCAAGCGGCTGATGTCGTTATGACCGCCACCCAGCAACAAAGCTTAGGCGTAACTGTTACGCCAATCGGCAAAAATACCATGTTAAGCAGTCGTCGTTTCCCCGCGGAAATTGTAGTACCAATTGGCCTGGAGCGCGTAGTGAGCGCGCCGCAATCTGGCTTGTTAGATCAGTTGTTTGTAGCCGCAGGGCAGGAGGTCAAAAAAGGTCAGGCCATCGCCCATTTAACGAGTTCAGATTTATTGGGTTTGCAACGCGATTATCTGCAAGCTATGACACAAAAGAAACTGGCTGCAAAAAGTTTGGCGCGTGATTCTGAACTGTTTAAAGACGGTATTATTCCGCAGCGTCGTTATCTGGAAACAGAAAGTGCGAATGAAGAAGTCAATGCGTCGTTAGCGCAACGCAAACAGGCGTTACGCTTAGCTGGCATGAGCGATGACGCTATTAACAAGATGAGTCCGTCATCTGGCATGAACAGCGGTATCACGCTAACGGCGCCGATTGATGGCCAAGTACTAGAGCAAATGGTCACCACCGGCCAGCGCGTAGATATGGCGATGCCACTTTATCGTATTGCCAAACTACATCCGCTTTGGCTGGAAATTCATGCGCCGCTTGAGGGTTTACCACTTGTAAAACTTGGCATGCCCGTGCAAGTGCCTAAGTTACAGGCCAGCGGCAAGCTGATTGCAGTTATTCGTAGCGTGAACAAGGCCGATCAAACCGTGCATTTACGTGCGGAAATTACCCAAGGTTCTGAAAAACTTTCACCGGGTCAAATGGTGGAAGCGGAAATCAGCCTTGGTGCGCAAGCACAACATTTTAGCGTGCCAAAAACTGCACTTGCTAGACAAGGTGCTGAGGCATTGGTATTCGTTCAAACTAAAACCGGTTTTCATCCTTTAAAAGTAAAAGTGATTTTTGAGGAAGGTGATGAAGCCGTCGTGGATGCCGCTTTTAAAGGCGACGAGCACATTGCCGTTTCAGGTATCGCAGCAATCAAAGGTACATGGTTAGGTTTAGGTGGCGAATAATGTTAGCTAAGCTCATCCAGTTTGCCCTCACTCAGCGATTGTTGATGCTGATTCTTACCCTAGGCTTGGCCGCGGCCGGTGCCATGGCTTACAAATCATTACCAATCGATGCTTTTCCTGACGTGTCTTCAACGCAAGTCAAAATCATCATGAAAGCCCCCGGCATGACGCCGGAAGAAGTAGAAGCACGCATTACTGCGCCCATTGAAGTTGAGATGCTGGGTATTCCAAACCAATCTGGGCTTCGCTCAGTGGCTAAGTATGCGCTTACTGACATCACGGTAGATTTTGCCGATGGTACCGATATTTATTGGGCGCGGCAGCAAGTAGCAGAACGTTTGAATGCGGTATGGGGCAATTTGCCCGCCGATATTTCAGGCGGCATGGCACCTTTAACCACGCCTTTGGGCGAGATGTTCATGTTTACCGTGGTAAGTGACACTTTAAGCTTGCAAGAAAAACGCAGTTTACTTGACTGGGTGATTCGTCCGCAGCTACGCACAGTGCCAGGCGTAGCGGATGTAAACACCTTAGGCGGTTATGTGCGCAGCTTTGAGATTGTGCCAGACAACGCGCGTATGTATGCGCGGGGCGTGACCATTAATACGCTGCAACAGGTGTTGGATAACAATAATCGCAACGGTGGCGCAGGTCGGCTAAACGATGGCGAAGGTTCGTTATTAGTGCGTGCTGAAGGTGGCTTCAAAACCATTGAAGACGTGCAAAATACCGTTGTTCGTACTGAGCAAGGCATGTCCGTCAAAATTGCAGATGTCGCCGATGTACGTATAGGCTCAATCACTCGCTATGGCGCGGTGACCAGTAACGGCAAAGGCGAAGTCGTTGAAGGTTTGGTGCTAGGTTTACGTGGCGCGAACGCGCAGCAAGTAGTTGATGGGGTTAAAGCCAAACTGGCTGAAATTGCACCTACCTTGCCAAAAGGCGTCACGACCAAAGTGTTTTATGATCGTGGCAGTTTGGTGGAACGTGCTGTGCATACCGTAACTAAGGCTTTATTAGAAGCGGTGGTATTAGTGCTGATCTTGCTGGTATTGTTTTTAGGCAACTTTAGAGCCGCGCTTACTATTGCCTTCATTCTGCCGTTGTCCGCCTTGTTCACATTTTTACTTATGAGTTATTTTGGTTTGTCAGCCAATTTGATGAGCTTGGGCGGCTTGACCATCGCGATTGGTATGCTGGTCGATGCCGCTGTGGTGGTGGTTGAAAATGTGGTGTCGCATCTTGCCGATAGCAAAAAAGCTGATTCTTTACCTAGAATGCACATCATTTACCGTGCTGTGCGTGAGGTCAGTGTGCCGGTTACCGCCGGTGTTTTAATCATTATTACGGTGTTTTTACCCTTGCTCACTTTGCAAGGCCTAGAAGGCAAGCTGTTTACGCCAGTCGCGCTCACCATTATGTTCGCGCTGGCAGGTTCGCTATTCTTGTCGCTTACCGTCATTCCTGTGCTGGCTTCATTCTTACTCAAAGAAGTCAGTCATGAAGAGCCATGGTTAGTCAGAAAGGCGTTAGGTGTTTACGAGCCAATACTTAAGTGGTCTCTGGATCATGCCAAAATCATCGTCATCGGTGCGTTTGTCATGCTGGCGATTACCGGTGTTGTTTACACGCAAATTGGCAAAACCTTTATGCCAACCATGGATGAAGGTGACCTCATCATCGGTGTAGAAAAATTGCCGTCCATCAACTTGCAGCAAAGCATGAACACCGACATGAACGTGCAACGCGCAATTTTAAGCAAAGTGCCTGAGGTTAAAAGTGTTTATTCCAGGGTAGGTTCAGACGAGCTAGGATTAGATCCAATGGGCTTGAATCAAACCGATAACTTTTTGATTTTGAAGCCTGCTAGTGAATGGCGCATGAAAACCAAAGTGGAGCTAATCGACGAGCTACGCAAAGTCATGACGGAAATGCCGGGTTTGGCATACAGCTTCACTCAGCCTATCGACATGCGTGTGAACGAGATGATCTTAGGTGTGCGCGGTGATTTGGCGATTAAGATCTACGGCACAGATTTGACGGTGCTTAATGACAAAGCCCAGCAGATCATCAAGATTCTGGAATCCATAAAAGGCAGTCAAGACGTTTACACCCCGCAAAATAGTGGTGTTCAATATCTGCGAATCAAAATAGACCGTGTAGCCGCGGGACGTTTAGGTTTAAGCATCGCCGAGATTGAAAACGTATTGCATGCCCAGCTTGAAGGCAAGCAAATGGGTGTAGTGCAAGAAGGCCAAAGACGTACTCCGGTGCTGATTAGGGGTAGCCTAGATTTGCGTGCCTCACCGTCAGACTTCGGCAACCTGATGTTAACGCTCTTTAATGGCACCAACGTACCACTTTCTGCGGTGGCCAAAATAGAGCGTGCTGAAGGCCCTGTAAAAGTAGATAGAGAACGCGGTGTGCGTATGGTGGTGGTTACCGCTAATATCCGTAACCGCGATCTAGTCAGTTTTGTAGATGAAACCAAGCAGCGTATTAACGCAGAGGTAAAGCTAGGTGAAGGTTACTCCATCAAATTAGGCGGCCAGTTTGAAAATCAACAGCGCGCAGCGGCACGTTTAGCCATTGTGGTACCAGTCGCAATCGGTTTGATTTTCTTACTACTGTTTGCTACTTTTGGATCTATCAAGCAAGCTTTACTTATCTTGTCTAACATTCCGTTTGCCATGATAGGTGGCGTATTTGCCTTATGGATTTCAGGTGAATATCTGTCAGTGCCTGCCTCGGTCGGGTTTATTGCGCTGCTCGGCATTGCCGTACTCAATGGCGTGGTCATGGTCAGCTACTTCAATCTGCTGGAAGCGCAAGGCATGAGTAAGTTAAGCATCGTGGTTGAAGGCGCAAAGCGCAGATTAAGGCCAGTGTTGATGACTGCCAGCATTGCCGCATTCGGCCTGATTCCGCTGTTATTTGCCACCGGCCCTGGTTCAGAGATTCAAAAGCCGCTCGCCATTGTCGTGATTGGTGGTTTGGTCAGCTCAACAGCGCTTACGCTGGTATTGCTACCAATCTTTTATCGTAGATTTTTTAAGTAGGAGCGGATGATGACGCAAGAC